>WNGR01001904.1_pt1 | contig 23068 bp, 9 predicted proteins | sample 5407581 | NCBI WGS metagenome assembly WNGR01 (sample SAMN13153383, study PRJNA577476) | soil metagenome | isolation source: 80 cm soil or saprolite under Garry oak tree replicate 2 | place: USA:California | collected 2016-06-15
TTCCCTCTATATCCTCTATTGTAGCACTTTCTGGCAGATTGACCGTTTTGCTAATGGCGCCACTCAGCGCAGGCTGGACGGCGGCCATCATCCGGACGTGGCCCATCGGGCCGATCGCACGCTCGCCCATCGCACAGTCGAAGACCTCGTAGTGCTCGGGGCGCAGCCCCGGGGCATCGACCACGTGGCCGTGCTCGGCGATGTACTCGATGATAGCCTCGGCCTGCTCGGGCTGGTAGCCGAGGTTCTTCAGGGCCCGGGGCACCGTCTGGTTGACGATCTGCATGGAACCGCCACCGACCAGCTTCTTGAACTTCACCAGCGCCAGGTCCGGCTCGACCCCCGTGGTGTCACAGTCCATCATGAGGCCGATGGTGTTGTGGCTCACTATGCCGTTCGCCACATAGGTCACGTTGTCCGGGACGGACAGATCGTAGGTCGGCTGCACCCCGCCATCCTCATTGTTCGCGACCCGCTCGAAGAGATAGCCAAGCGCCCAGCCGAGGCGCTCGTCCCGCTTCTCGTCCATTAGGCGCTGGGCCAGCATCCTGGGTACGCCATGCGACTTGTACAGCGACTGCGTAACCGCGCCATGCAGATGGTGGCCGACCGGCACGAGATTGTTCCAGTCCTGCCTGGGCAGGTAGACGTAGTCCTTCTTCGCTGAGGACTTCGGCTCCATGTAGGCCATCAGCTGGGACTTGCGCTCGCCCATGAAGCCGACGATCTCGTCGAAGTTCAGAGCGTGATCAACATTGCGCAGCCGCACCTGGAAGATGGGTCCGCCCCATCCGCTTCGCGTCCGCCTTGTCGTCGTAGCCAGGCCGAGAGCCAGCAGCGCGGTACGGATTTCCGCGGCAAAGGACTCGCTGGCCGTGGACACGCTGGGAACCCCGTCCAGGACTGTCCCGTCAGCCTCGAAGAGCCCCCGCAGGAAGGCGCTGTACACCATGGACGCGTTGGCCTCGAGGATTGCCGACGGGATCCTGGGCACCCATCCCTTGCCGGAGTGGCCGACCTCGGGCAGATCCTTGGCGAATCCCGCTGCCTGCCACCAGCGTGCGAGGCGCACCGATTGCAGAGTCACCTCGTGGTAGCCCGTCTGCTGACTAACGACCGGCTGCAGGCCGAACAGCTCCTTGGCGAGCACCTCAAGCCGGGCCAGAACATCGAGATCCGTGTCGGCAACGCAGAAGCGGATGCCCTTGGCGTGCAGGCTGCCGTCACCCATAAAGTAGCCGACGAGCTCGGCCAGGTCGGCGGTCACGGCATCGGGTACCCGCACGTGCCGGTCATCTGTGTAGTACGCCTGATCGAGGACCGGAAGCGGGACCCGGCGCGGCTCCCCGATCAGGGTGCGCAGCTGCATCGGGATGACGTCGCCCGCAGCGATGTCAGCAAGGCGCTTCCACCCCCACGCACCCGTGGCCGGATCCACGACCTTGACCCGGTGGGCCAGCGTTCCCTGGATCTGGTATCCGGCCTCGGTGCTGATGCGGCGGGTCGGCTCCTCACCGTTGACGAAGAACTTCGTGGCCTGGCGCGTGCCCTCGTCGGTCGACACCGCAAGCTCAAGGTCCTGCCAGCGGTCGCCGTAGACGTCACCAAGCTCGGAGAGACGGGTGAGCCCACGGTCCGTCGTGATGAGCGTCTCACCCGTCAGGCATCCGGTCGGCGCCAGAAGCGATGCCTGGGCGTTCCGGTAACCATTCTTGTCGCCTATTTCCAGGCATTCTTTCCAAGCCTGATTGGCGGCGGTGAGGATCGTCTCGTCGATGCCGCCCAGGCTCCGGATCTCGGCGCTGGCGGCGGCGTGCTTGCTCATGACGCGCTTGTGCGCGGTCGCGTTGCGCGCGTAGCCGTCGTACGGGCCCACGACCGCAGCCAGTTCGGCGGAGCGCCGGTAGGCGGTTCCGGTCATCAGCGAGGTGATGGCGGCGGCGATGGCGCGGCCACCGTCGGAGTCGTAGGCGTGCCCGGTCGCCATTAGCAGCGCGCCGAGGTTGGCGTAGCCGATGCCGAGCTGACGGTAGGCCCGGGTGATGGCCGTTATCTTCTCCGTTGGGAAGTCCGCGAAGCAGATGGAGATGTCCATCGCGGTGATGATCAGCTCTGTAATCTTCTCGAACCGCTCGACATCGAAGGTGTCATCGTCCCGCAGGAACTTGAGCAGGTTAATGCTGGCCAGATTGCACGAAGAATTGTCGAGGTGGACGTACTCGGAACAATTAGCTACCACGGTCCCGCCGACGATATAGGAGTGATTGCGAGGCTCGGTCAGGTTGTAGGTAGTCTCGAAGCCCTGTGATTCGCGGCGGACCATGCGGACGGTGCGGTCGGCCTTGCGGAAGTCCGCGTGCTCGACGAGACTGGCCAGCTTGGCCTGCTTGCCGGGGAGGCTGAAGTCGATGATCCGGTGGAAGTCTCGGATCGACCCGGCGCTGATGCGGAGGTCGTAGGACGGGCCGTTGGCTCCGTAACTGGCCTCGGTGCCATCCTTGCGCGTGTAATGGAATGATGGTGCCTTCTTCGCGCCGGTCATGTAGATACGCGATCCAATACCCAGCGAAGCAAGCAGTTCCTGGACGTCGATTAGCAGTTCCTCGGACCTACTACCCAGGCCGACATACCTGGTCTCGTTGACTGGCCTGCGCACGACGCAGCCGTCGGCGTCGAACAGGCCGCGCAAGAAAGCGGTCACCGTCTCCTCCGGCGCTCCGAATATGGCCCCGGGTACTGCCTTGTGTGCCGCCCGCTCATCGGAGATCCCCAGGGCCAGGAGGAACTGGCCGAACGCCCGCCGGGTGACGCGCAGCTGCAGTGTGCCGTTTCGCTGCACGCTCGGCTTGCTCTCAAAGCCCGTGATACGGGTGAGCAGGGCATGGTGCCTGGGAAGGATGACGTCCTTGTCCTCGTCCGACCCGTAGACGGTGACGGCTGTCGCATCCCTGGCGTCCACGCAGCCGTCTCCGGTCAACCAGCCCAAGTAGTGCGCGAACTCCGCATCCCACTTCTCGGGCACGGCCAGCGGCTTTCTCGAGCGCGTGTAGAAGGCGACTGCCAGCGCCTCAGTCGGGATGTACGGGCTGGCCATCGGGCGCGGGGCGTGCCGGAACGACCTGACCACTCGGTCTTGCTCGGTCAGCTCACTCGCGTGCACCCAGCCGCGGTTGGCGGTCCAGATTCGGTGGCTGGGGGTGCACCGCAGCCGCGAACCGTCGGAGAATCGCAGTTCCACGATCTCGTTGCGGCCGGTGACCATATACCGCGTGGGCGCCGTAGCCGTGACGCGGTCCTGAGGTTCTGTCTCGGCGGTTACGTCATTGGTGTAGACAGCGAAGCTCTCCTCGTCGGCCGCCCGCCGGACGAGTTCTCCGATGGGGATGAGTCCCTTGTCGGTGAGCACGCGCTGGTCGGCCGGGAAACAGGGATTACTCGCGGAAATTCGTCCTGATTCCGGGCAGGTGTGCCAGTCGTTGATCGTGCTGTCGTACTGAATGCCGGGGTCGGCGCATTCCCAGGCCGCCTGCGCCATCTTCCGGAACAGGGTCTTCGCGTCGACCGACTCCAGGACCTCGCCACTGCGGCGGGCGGCGAGGTCGAACGTGGTGCCCTTCTCGACGGCGTGCATGAACTCGTCGGAGACCCGCACCGAGTTGTTCGCGTTCTGGTACTGAACGCTGACGATGTCCTTGCCGCCGAGATCCATGTCGAAGCCGCCGTCGCGCAGGACCCGGATCTTCTCCTCCTCGCGGGCCTTGGTCACGATGAACTCCTCGACGTCGGGGTGGTCGACGTCGAGCACCACCATCTTCGCCGCGCGCCTGGTGGCGCCGCCCGACTTGATGGTCCCGGCCGAGGCGTCCGCGCCGCGCATGAACGAGACCGGGCCGCTGGCGGTCCCGCCCGAGGAGAGCAGTTCCTTGCTCGAGCGGATCCTGGACAGGTTGACCCCAGCGCCCGACCCGCCCTTGAAGATCAGGCCCTCTTCCCGGTACCACTCCAGGATCGAGTCCATGGTGTCGTCGACCGCCAGGATGAAGCAGTTGTGCACGCGGATGCCCGCGGCGCTGCCGGAGAGGTACTCGCCGCTCTCGGTCTGGATGTCGTAGACCTCCATCGGGCCGAGCCGCTCGATCTTGCTGATCTGGGTCAGGCTGCGGTCCGAGCCGCCGACCTCGGGCGCCACGTTCAGCAGATGGTCGCCGACGCGGAGGAAGCCGGCCACGGTGAACTCGCCCACGACCAGGTCGACCGCGCGCCAGACCAGGTGATCCGCGGTGACGTCGAGCGTCTGCCGGTCCGAGGTGTGCAGCCGCAGCACGTCCTTCTCGCCGTTGGCCTTGACCGCGATGATCCGGGTCGTGCCGTGCGCGTCATGGACCTTGGTGCCCACCGCGCTGCCCTCGACCAGGCTGCCGATCGGCGCCGGGCCGTGCGGGGTGCTGACCAGGGCGTCGTAGGGCTGGCACGCGGACACCTGCTGCGGCGATGAGGTCCCGACGTTGAACCAGACCGGGGAGTTGAAGCTGAAGATCTGGTGGATGAGCGCGTAGGTGAGCTCGTGGGAGAAGATCTCGGCATCGGCATCGGTGGCGAAGTACCCGTGCTCGCGCCCGGCTGCCGTGTAAGTCCCGACGACCCGGTCCACGAGCTGCTTCAGGCTCCACTCCCGTTGCGACGTGCCCACCGCACCGCGGAAGTACTTGGTGGTGACGATGTTGGCCGCGTTGACCGACCAGAAGTCCGGGAACTCGACGCCCTGCTGCTCGAAGTTGACCGAGCCGTCCCGCCAGTTGGTCATGACAACGTCGCGGCGCTCCCAGGTGACCTCGTCATAGGGATGGACGCCCTCGCGGGTGTGGATGCGGCGGATCGTGAGCCCCTTGCGCGCCCCCGTGCCGTCCTGCGCCGCGCCGCTAGCCGTCGTCTCGGTCATGTTCTCCCCCTTCAGGGATCCGTCTGGTCCCGTCGCGGGCCTGGCCAGGCCCAGTGATTCCGTCCGATGCTCGCGCGGATGCCCGCGCTGGTACTCCCACAGCTGATGCTCCCGCGGCCGGCTGCAGGGCTTCGTCGCCCGGCAGGCGCGGCCCGTCCTGGTCGCCGGTTCGCCACGTGCGACCGCGTTCTGAGCGCAGGGCGGTGATCTCATCCTCGAAGTCCGCCAGCGACTCAAATCCCCGGTACACGGAGGCGAACCGCAGGTAGGCCACCTCGTCGAGGTCGCGGAGCGGTCCCAGGATCGCGAGGCCCACCTCGTGCGAGGGAACCTCCCCGCTGCCGCGGCTCCTGATGGCGTCCTCCACCCGCTGGGCCAGGATCGCGAGCTGGTCCTCGGTGACCGGCCTGCCCTGGCACGCGCGCCGGACCCCGCGGACGATCTTGTCCCGGTTGAACGGCTCGGTGACCCCGCTGCGCTTCGCCACCATGAGGATGACCGTCTCCTGGGTCGTGAAGCGGCGGCCGCAGGCCGGGCACGACCTCCGGCGGCGGATCGCGGCGCCGTCCTCCGCGGTCCGGCTGTCGATGACCCGGCTGTCCGGGTGCCGGCAGTACGGGCAGTACACGCGACCCACCTCCCCTCAGGTGCCCCGGGGTCGTCTTCACCGCCGAACACAACCTATAGAAAAACTACAGCTGTGTAACTACTAGATATTGTGGTCGACCCGGCCACTGTATGCAAGCGGTCCTGGCCACTGCGTCAAATTTGCTGGTAGAGGCCGGTGGCTGGCAGCCCTCCCCCGCCGCCGGCGTGTCGCGGATACACAAGTACTCGCCGGCGTGTCGCGCTGCGTGCGTTTGTCGCGGTGCCCGGCTCAGCCCTTCGGAACCCACAACAGCTGCCCGGCCCGGATCTGGGCCCCGCTCAGGGCGTTGGCGTCGATGATCTGCTGGACTGCGGTCCACGGATCCGCCGATGGCTCCGCCGCCGCGGCGATCGACCACAGGGTCTGACCCGGCCGGACCACGATCTCGGTCATGCCCCGGTAGCCCGACCTCGGCTGCAGATCATGGCCGGACGTCCGTGCCCCGCCCGCCGCGCTGGCCCAGATCAGCGTGGCCGCCACGATAGCCATCAGCATCGCGAACACCGCCACGACCCGGCGCCCCCGCCGGGTCAGCCGCAGCCCTCCCGGCCTTGCCTGCCCGGCCGGCCTGGCCACCCGTACCGCCTGCACGCTGGCCCGCTGCAGGCTCGCCGCCTGCATGCTGACCCGCGGCCCGCGCGCGGCCCGCACATTCCCCGGCACCGTGCTGGCCGCCTGCACCCTCGCCAGGCGCACGCTGGCCGCGCGCACGCTCGCCCGCGGCACGCTCGCCCGGCGTGTGCTGGCGGCCCGCGCGCTGACCCGCGGCATGTCGGCGGGCCGCGTGCTCGCTCTCGACCCGCTGGCCCGGAGCGTGCGGACGCTGACCTGACGGGCAACACGGACCCGCGTGACCCGCAGCTGCCCTGCGGTGAGCCGCGGCTGGCCGTCCGGTCCTTCCTGGCCCGCCGGCCCGGACGGGCCGGCGGCGGCGAAACGCTCGCCAGTGCCCGGCTCCTGCTCCGTACCGCTCTCGCCTGCCGTCGGCCTTGTCATCCGTAGCCCCCGCCGGGCGATCACCGGGCTGGTGTCAGCCGTGTCGCCCGCCTCTGCTGCGTTCATCAAGCTCATCCCGGACCTCCGCAACCGAATGACAGTTCGATCGTACCTCTGTTCTATCAAAATATCGTTCGATCGAACGCAGGTACGGTACAGTCATATCGCAAGGGTCCGACACTTTCGGCGACACGCCCGGCAGGGGGTCGAACAGATGTTTGAGATCTGCTGCCGAAACCGCTAGCGTCGAGGTTGACCCACAACCACCGAGGCGGAGGCCCGATGATGAGCAGCACGAACGAGGACGGGGGGACGCTGGGCACCTCGCCGGCACAGCGCATGGAAACACGGGGCATGGAAACACGGGGCATGGAAACACGGGGCATCGAGAGCGGTGTCGAAACTGACGTCGCCGAGAGACCTAAGGGCCGGCCGGGGCGGAAGCCGAAGGGCAGTGTTCCGGCTGTGGTGGCCGACCTGCCGGACAAGCCCGACCCTGACCATGTGCTGACCTGGCGCCAGCGCAAGGTGCTCCAGGTCATCCGCGACTCGGTGCAGCGCCGCGGCTACCCGCCGTCCATGCGGGAGATCGGCGAGGCGGTCGGGCTGACCAGTACGTCCAGCGTCTCTTACCAGCTCTCGACCTTGCAGCGCAAGGGTTACCTGCGCCGTGACATCGGCAGGCCGCGCACCGTCGAGGTGCGGCTGCCCGGCCATCCGGCGGTCCGGCCGGACCCGGGCCTCGACGAAGAGCCGACGATGGACATCGCCTCGCAGGAGGCGGCCTACGTGCCCATGGTGGGCCGGATCGCTGCCGGTGGCCCGATCCTGGCCGAGCAGGCGATAGAGGACATCTTCCCGCTGCCCAGGCAGATCGTCGGCGAGGGCACGCTGTTCCTGCTGAAGGTTGTCGGAGACTCGATGATCAACGCGGCCATCACCGACGGCGACTGGGTCGTCGTCCGCGAGCAGAAAGTGGCCGAGAACGGCGAGATCGTGGCCGCCATGATCGACAACGAGGCGACCGTGAAGACGTTCAAGCGTTCCAGCGACGGCAACATCTGGCTGATGCCGCACAACCCCGCCTACACCCCGATCGCCGGCAACGACGTGACGATCCTGGGCAAGGTGGTGGCGGTGCTCCGCCGGGTCTGAGGCCGGGCGGGCTGGAGTCAGCCGGGTACGACGTTGACCAGCTTCGGCGCTCGCACGATCACCGTGCGCACGCCGCGCCCGGCCAGTGCCCGGCTCACTGGCGGCGCCGCCAGCGCCAGCTCGCGCAGCTCGTCTTCGCCGATCCCGGGCGGGACCTGCAGCCGGTCACGCACCTTGCCGCCCACCTGGACCACGCACGTCACCAGGTCCTGAACCAGCAGCTCGGGATCGGCAGACGGCCAGCCCGCTATCGCGACCGACGTCTCGTGGCCCAGCAGCTCCCAGCACTCCTCCGCGGTGTACGGCGCGAACAGCGACAGCAGCACGGCCAGGGTCTCCGCTGCCTCGCGTACCGCCGGGTCGGCCGCGCCCGGCCCGGAGTCGATCGTCCGGCGGGCGGCGGTGACCAGCTCCATGAGCCGCGCGACCGCCACGTTGAGCCGCCTGGACTCGACCAGCCTGGTGACCTCGTCGATGGTCCGGTGGGTCACCTTGCGCAGCTCCCGGTCGCTGGCGGCCGTGCCCGCCGGACCGCCCGCCCCGCCGGCCGCGGCCGGGGCCGCGCCGGCCTCGGCTGCCAGCCGCCAGGCCCGGCCCAGGAACTTGACCGACGCCTCGGGGCGCACGTCAGCCCAGTCGATGTCGTCGGCCGGAGGGCTCGCGAAGATCATCGTTAGCCTGATCGCGTCCACGCCGTGCGCGGCCAGCTGCTCACCCAGGTCGACCCCGTTGCCCAGCGACTTCGACATGGCCCGGCCCTGGTTGATCACCTGTCCCTGGTTCAGCAGCGCGGTGAACGGCTCGGTGAAGTCGACCATCCGCATGTCGTGCAGGACCTTGATGAAGAACCGGCTGTACATCAGGTGCAGGATCGCGTGCTCGACGCCGCCCACGTACAGGTCGACCGGGTTCCAGCGGCGCACCGCATCCACGTCGAACGGGCCGTGCTCATAGGCCGGAGAGCAGTACCGCAGGAAATACCACGAGGAGTCGACGAACGTGTCCATGGTGTCGGTGTCCCGCGTCGCGGGCCCGCCGCACTTCGGGCATTCGGTGTTCACCCAGTCCGCGGCCGCCGCCAGCGGGGAGACTCCCTTGGGCGCCAGATCCTGGCCGCGCAGGTCCGGCAGCACCACGGGCAGCTGGTCGTCGGGCACGGGAACCTCGCCGCACGAGCCGCAGTACACGATGGGGATCGGCGTGCCCCAGAACCGCTGCCTCGACAGCAGCCAGTCACGCAGCCGGTAACTGACCGCCGCCCGGCCCAGGCCGCGCTGCGCCAGGATCTCGGTGATCGCCTCGATGGCGGCCGTCTTGGGCAGCCCGTCGATCGGGCCCGAGTTGACCAGCTCCCCGTCGCCCGGTGTGGCGATCCCGGTCTCCGCCGGATCGGGGGCATCGGTCCGCACCACGACCCGCACCGGCAGCCCGAACGCCCGGGCGAAGTCCAGGTCCCGCTGGTCGTGCGCGGGGACGGCCATGATCGCTCCCGTGCCGTAGTCCGGCAGCACGTAGTCCGCGGCCCACACCGGAATCCGCTCGCCGTTGACCGGGTTGACCGCGTACCGGCCCAGGAACACACCGGTCTTCTCCCGCTCGGTGGCCTGGCGCTCGATGTCGGTCAGCTTGCGCACCTGGGTCAGGTAGTCCTCCAGCGCGCCGCGCTGCTCCGGTGCGCACACCTCCGCGGCCAGCGGCGAGTCGGCCGCGATCACGAAGAACGTGGCCCCGTAGAGCGTGTCCGGGCGCGTGGTGAACACCGTGACCGGCTCGTCGCGCCCCTCGATGGTGAACTGCACCTCGGCGCCCTCGCTGCGCCCGATCCAGTTGCGCTGCATCATCAGCACCGGCTCGGGCCACAGCCCCTCCAGGGCCGCCATGTCCTCGAGCAGCCGGTCGGCGTACTCGGTGATCTTGAAATACCACTGGGTCAGGACCCGGCGGACCACTTCCGAGCCGCAGCGCTCGCACTTGCCCGCGATGACCTGCTCGTTGGCGAGCACCGTCTGGTCCACGGGACACCAGTTGACGTAGCCGTCCTTGCGGTAGGCGAGGCCGCGCTCGTAGAACCGCAGGAACAGCCACTGGTTCCAGCGGTAATACGCGGGGTCACAGGTGTAGAGCCGCCGGGACCAGTCGAAGGAGACCGCGTACCGCCGGAACGAGGCGGCCTGGGTCTCGATGTTCTTGTAGGTCCAGTCGGCCGGGTGGGAGTTGTTCCTGATCGCGGCGTTCTCCGCGGGCAGCCCGAAGGCGTCCCAGCCGATCGGGTGCAGCACGTTGTGCCCGCGCTGGAAGAAATAGCGCGCGACGGCATCCCCGATCGCGTACGCCTCGGCATGGCCCATGTGCAGGTCACCCGACGGGTAAGGGAACATGTCGAGCAGGTAGGTGCGCGGCCGCCCGTCCGCCGGGTCGTCACTGGCCCGGAACAGGTCCATCGCAGCCCAGCGCTCCTGCCACTTCTCCTGCACCGCGCGCGGATCGTAATGTTCCGCCCGCACGGCTTCGCGGCTTCCCGCCCCATCCGCGGCTCCTGGCCGGCCCTGCTCCGCGTCTTCAGCCGCCTTCATTGGTCCCTCGCGATGTGCCTCGATCTGTTTTGCGTTCCGGGCTGACCCTGATTCTCGAAGACCGTGCCTCCAAAAAAACTGTGCCTCCCAAAAAGAACTGCCCCCCGGTCACGAGGGGCAGCCGCGCCAACGACGGGTCAGTCGGCGCGGCTAGGTAAGGAGCAGCCGGGCAGAACGCATGCCGCCAGGGTAGCGCACGAAACACAGACGACGCGCCCGTGCCGGGCAACCGCCACTGCCGGGCGCGCCGTAACTGCCTACTCGACCGGGATCTCCCGGTAGGTGGCGTCCAGGTCCACCCCGCGGCGGCGTTGCACCACCCGCGCGACCAGGTAGATGACCAGCCCGGACAGCAGGATCAGGATGTTCAGCAGGAACATGTCGAACGAACGGCTGCCGAACAGGATCCCTCCGCCGCCGGTGGGCGTCCAGGTTATCCCGGAAAGCGGGTCGTGCAGATAGTCCCAGCCCATGAATCCGGCCGCGATCAGCGACAGGACGCCGACGATCGACATCACCGGCACCCCGGCCAGCTGCCAGTTGACGCTGGAGTTCTGCCACACCGCGCGCTGCCGGTAGGGGAGCACGATCGCGGCGATGGAGGTGATGCAGAACGACAGGATGAAGCCGAAGATCCCGGTCAGCGTCTTGAACGGGGAATCCGGGCGCGTGTAGAGCCATAGCGCCGCGATAGAGCCCAGCCCCATGACGGCCAGGGCGTTCACCGGCGTGTGCCGCCGCTCGCTGACGTTCGAGGTCCAGGACGGCATGACCCCGTCGATCCCGTAGGCGAGCAGGTTCCTGGATGCGTTGAGGATCTGGCCAGGAAGCCAGGAGTAGGCCCAGAAGATGAACCCGAAACACAGCAAGAAGGCCATGACGGCGTTCCCGGTGGCGTAGGACGCAAGCTCGGAGTAGGTCGGCGCCGTGCTGAAATTCAGCGCCGCCCCGCCGTTGAAGGAGAGCGCGCCGAGGAAGGTGGTGCCGGCGGTGCGCTGAAACATCCAGACCAGCAGCATGGCTGCCGCCGTCGAGACGACTGCGGCGACCGGCATCGACCAGATCTGCACCCGGCCCGGCCTGCGCACCTCACCGCCGATATAGGCGGAGGACTGGTTGAACACCAGCTCGAGGTAGATCCAGGTGATCGGGATGATGGTCCAGTACAGGCTGAACGGAGCGGTCGTGAAGCCGTCCTTCTTAGCGGCGGCGAGTACCGCCTGGTAGGGATCAGGCGTCCCGGCGGTTCGACGCAGCGCGTGGTTGAACGCGGCCTGGAAGCTAGCCGGGTTCTTGGCCAGCAGCACCCCTATCGTGAGCAGGATGCCGAGCATCGCCACCACGAACAGGATGTTCTGGATCCGGAAGTAGAAATTCAGGCCAGTCGCGAAGACAACGACCAGGACCACGATCAGCGCGGTGCCAGTCAGGAACGCGCCGGTCGGCGTGGAGAGCCGGTCACCCCAGGTGATTAACGCGGGATGGTTGGTCAGCACGCCCAGCGAGCGCAACAGCGGGGTGAGCCCGTAGTAGGCGAAGAACGCGGACGGCACGCCACCGTAGAGGATCCACCAGACCGTCTGGTTCCAGTTGGACATCATCCCCCACGCAGGCCCTAGCGCGCGGCTCACGTAGACATAATCACCTCCCGAGCGCGGCATCGCCACGGACAGCATCGCGAAGACCATCGACGTGGGCAGCACAACGACCAGCGCAAGAAGAAACGAAAGCTGGATGTTGGAGCCGGGATAGAAAGCGGGGATTAAAGAGATGGCGAACAGCGTCATGAGCCCGATGCTCACAAAATTTATGTTATAAACCAGGACACTCCATTTGCCCGCAGCGCGGACAAGGCCGGTCGCCTGCCTGACGTACATCCCGGCCTCGCCAGGTGCTGTCATGGCCACCTCCTGATTTGCCCTAATATCATAAATTGCTATGGTTTCGGCTGGACGGCAGCTTAGCGCAGCCGGGACCCGGACCGGCGTCGGTTGCCGCAACGGCCCGGTCCGCGATATCGCCCATGCAGGCGAGCCAGATCTCCCCGTGCTGGGTGATCTTGTCGATCAGCCAGCCCAGCGCCTTGGCCCGCGCGGGGCGGCCGGACAGGAACGGGTGCATGGTGATCACACAGCATGCACCCTCCTCCGCGTAGGCCAGCACCTCCTCCCACCAGTGCTCGGCCACCAGCGACGGCCGCTCGATGGTGCCGCTGCCGGTGACCCCGGGCCAGAACGCATACTTCTCCCAGTCATCGAGCGCCCAGGAAACCGGGATCTCCGTGATCGAGCCCCCGGCCAGCTGGCGGACGTACGGCAGGTCCGCGTCGAACAGGCTGCTGTCATAGCCGAAGCCGTACTCGGCCAGCAGGTCCAGGGTCCGGTCGGTGGTTTCCCACCAGGGAGCCCGGTACCCGTCGGGCCGGACACCGGCCACCCGGTTGAGCGCGTCCAGGCCGCGCTCAAGGTACTCCCGCTCGGCCGCCTCAGTAGCGCCGGTCAGCGGCTCGTGCAGGTAGCCGTGGTGGGCAATCTCATGCCCGGCGTCGCGGATGGCCAGGATCGCGTCCGGATGCTGCTCGGCGGTATAGCCAGGGACGAAGAACGTGGCCCGGATCCCGCGTCCGGCCAGCAGGCGGAGGATCCGGGGCAGGCCGGTCTGGGGCCCGTAGCGCTGGTGCGACATCAGCGAGGCTCGTGCTGCCAGCGAAGGATCACCGGCCAGCATCACGGACTCCGCGTCGACGTCGAAGGTCAGCGCGACCGCGGCCCGGAAGCCCTCCGGCCACAGCCTGGCACCGGCCGCGGCCGCGCCCCCCGGTCCCCTGTCGGTGGTCATTGGCTCGCCTCCGGCAAGACGCTCACCCGGTGCTCACCCGGTGACGAACCGGTGCGAGGTAACCTTGGCCCCGTCCAGGGTCAGTATCGAGCCCTGCAGAACCCCCTCTGGGTACCGGGACCCGGGATTCACCACGATGGTCCGCCCCAGCTTGCTGGTGCCGCGGGACTCGTGGATGTGGCCGCATAGCGCCACGACTGGCTGCACCTCCTCGATGGACTCCCGGATGGCGTGACTTCCCACCGGGACCTGAACCGGCTCGCCGCCGGCGGTCTTGATCCGCAGGTCGTCGGCCAGCTCGAAGGCGCGGTCGGTCGAGGTCCCGAACGGCGGGTTATGCAAGTTGAAGATCACCGGCTGGCCAGGATCCAGCTGCCCGGCCAGGAGCCTCAGCTTGGCGCGCATCTGATCCTCGGTGATCTCCCGGGGCGAGTCCCACGGCGTCGGCGTTGAATAGCCAAGGCTCAGCACCTGGTAGGGCCCGAACTCGACGATGCGCTCCTCGGCCTGCCGCAGCCACCCGGCCTGGTCCAGCAGCCGGCGCACCCAGGGCGGGTCGTCATTGCCCGGCATCACCAGGCAGGGCAGCCCGGCTGCGCGCAGCCGGTCCTCGGCCATCGAGATCCAGCGCTCGAGCGTCTCGGTGATCACCTGCTCGAAGGCGCGGTCCAGCAGGTCCGGGTCATCGCGCATCTGGAGAAGCTGGTCCGGGGTCGTCCGGTAGGGGTAGCACCCGAGCGCGCGGATCCGATCCTCCAGGCCGGCCAGCCCGTCCTCGCCTTCTGCGCGCAGCGACCGGCCGAAGGCACTGGCCTCGAAGCTGCCGCCCGGGCCGCTCAGCACCGGTATGAGCGCCTTCCCGGCCACGTCCCCGCCGAGGATCACCGCGTCCGCGGCATAGAACTTCCCCGCGTTGAGGAACTTCCTGAAGCACCGCTCCGAGCCATGCAGGTCTGTCGCGAAGTAGACGGTGAACCTCGACATCGGCATCTATCTCACATCATGCGCGGGCATCCTCGAATCATGACATGCGGGCAGCCGGGAATCAGTCGTCGGCCATGGCCTGAAGGCTCTCTCGCACGGTCTTGGTCAGCGGATGGCCGACTGGCAGCACCCGCTCGCAGACCCCCGCCACGTCCCGCAGCAGGCTGACCGCTTCGGTGAGACGGCCCACCGTGTAGTACGCCTGCGCCAGGTTCGCCCGTGAGGCCAGGGTGTCCTGGTGATCCGGTCCCAGCGCCTGCTGGCAGCCGGCGAGAGTCTGCTCGTAAAGCTGGATCGCGGCGGCCAGCCGCCCAGCCGAGTGGTAGGCGGACGCCAAGTTGCCCCGGGCGGTGATGGTGTCCGGGTGATCCGCCCCCTCGAGCCGGCTCCGGTCCTCCAGCACGCGCTCGTAGAGCGGTATGGCGTCCTTGAGGCGCCGGGCCGAGTGATAAGCGGAGGCCAGGCTGGCGCGCGCGGCGATCGTTTCTGGATGGGCTGGGCCAAGGACTCGTTCACGGTCGGTGAGCGTGCGCCGGTACTGCGGAAGCGCGTCTTTCAGCCTGCCCGCCTTGAGGTAGCAGTGGGCCAGGCTGGCGCGGATGGTCATGGTGTCAGGGTGGCCGTGCGCCTGGAGCCGCTCGCGGCTGGCCAGCACGCGCTCGTAGAGCCGGATCGCGTCCTTGATCCGGCCCGCAGCCCGGTAGGCGTCGGCGAGACCGCACCGGTCACGGAGAGCCTCGAGGTCATCTGGTCCCTGGCCGCGATCACGTGCCAGGGCCACGTCCTCAAAGGCCGCGACCGCGTCGCCGGGCCGCCCTGCCGCCAGCAGGGCCCGGCCGAGGTCAGCCCGGGTGGCGATGGCGCCGGGATGGCCCGGCCCATGGGTGCCGGCGTACCCGCCGAGAACCTGCTCACAGAGCTCGATTGCCTCGTCAGGGTGCCCTGCCGCCAGCAGGGCCCGGCCCAGCATGTGGCACACCTCAAGCGTGCCCGGATGGCTGGGCCCGAGAAGCCGCCCGCCGGTGACAGCGATGTCCTGCCAGTAATCTACCGACGCGCCGGTGAGCCGGGCGGCATCCAGGCTCTGGCCCGCTCGCAGCAGCACCGGATGGTATCCCTCGGCGAACAGCGCATCCGGGGCAGCGTGCCGCAGGCAGGCCGTGGCCGAGCGGAAGGCCTGGGCCAGCGGTGGCGGCCGGTCGCCGGGTGGCCACGCCTGCAGCAGCGCGCGAGCCGCGGCGGTCCCGGCCCGGTGGCGCATTTCGTCTGGCATGGCCTCGATGGCTGCGGCCTTGACCTGGGCGCTCAGCCGCACCATGGGCCCGGCGCGCGCCGGATCGATGCTCAGCAAACCAGCCCGCTGCAGGTTGGCCAGGCCCTCGCTGGGCTCAGGAGCGGAGGGATTCCCGGAACCATACGCGGCGATGTACTCCCGCGCGGCCGGGGTGTCGAAGACCGAGCCGGGAATCCCCTTGCCGTCGAGCAGCGCGGCCAGCGCCAGGCACGGTTGCGCCAGCCCCTCCGGCCGGAGCTGGTCGGCATACTCCAGCGAAAGCGTCCAGGTGACCGCGACCGGAGCAGGCTCACGGCCGTCTGGCCGACTGACTTCACCTTTCCTGCGGGCGAAGTAATCACGGTAGTCACGGCAGGTCAGATCGGAACCAGCAATAAGGGCAGTGGCCTGGGCCAGCGCGAGCGGGTGGTAGCCAAGATCCTGGATCAGGTCCACCGCCCCGGCCCGCTGATCGGGGTCCGAGGGCAGCCTGGCCAGCACATAGGCCAGGGCCTCGTGGGCGCTGAAAACGCCGACCGGCTGGTCGATCGCGCTGAACTCGCCGGGCAGCGATGCGCCTGGCCGGGCGGTGACCAGAACCCGGCCGGCCGGGCCCTGCGGCCACAGCCCAGCCAGGTCGGCCGTGCCGGTCAGGTCGTCGAGGACCACCAGCCAGGGCTGGCTGGCCTCGGCGAGCCAGGCGGCGAAGCGAGAACCCGCCGTCTCCGCATCCTCGGCGGGCGCCCCGGATATCTCGGCGAAGGCCTGCGCATAGCTGGCCAGAACCGACGATCGGCTGGCGGCGTCCGCCCAGACCAGCAAGGCCAGACCGGATGAGCGCCACAGCGACTCGGCCAGATACACCGCAAGCTGGGTCTTCCCAGTGCCCTGGCACCAGTCGGCCGCCATATTGCCCAGCGGGCCCGGGCTCGTGAGCACCACTGTGGTGCCGGGCGCCAGCGTATCCGGGCTGAGCCCGGTTCCGGCCCGGACGCTCAAGCAGTCGGCAGCCGACGGCATCATGCCTGACCGCAGCGGCGCACCGGCCCCCAGCGGCCGGGCATCCGGCAACGCCGTCATGAGGCCTCCACGGTTGCCTCACACCCGTACTCGAAGGACTGCGCCCACGAAGCCGCCCTGATCCATCCGCTCTGAGCGCGGCTACGACAATGGCGCGGGCACCACAATACGGCGCACTGCCACGAATGGCCCGAAATTCCCGCGAGCTTGCCGGCCGCCGGGCAGGGCACCCGGCCACGACGCGCAACCCGTCAAGATCAACTTAGACTCAGCGGCAGTGGGCACCGGCGACGTGCCGCCGGGTGCGCGCGCATGCGTCATCGCGCATTCGTGACGCTGCAGGAACCTGCGGCAATGGCGAGCCAATATCGCAAAGGCGGCAATTCGATTCCCGGATATGCCCCGCCAGCCTCAAACAGCCGCGTTCCGGATTTCATCTTGACCGCCGGACGCGCCGCCAATAATGTCGTCTCACCCACCCACGATGCTGTCCGTGCCACCGCCAAAGGGGAAAGGCGGGACGGACTGGAAGGCCCGTCAGCACGGCGGGGGCGGCTCTCGTGGCTGGGCAGGGCCCAGGGGGAGATCAGGCCAGTTCGGGGGAATGATGGATATTCGGTCACGCGCGGAGTCCCTGCGCCCATTTCGGTATTTTAGGAGTCATCGGCAGCATGAACGTGAATTTGAATTCGCCGGGACCGGATCGCAGCCAGAGGCGCCAGATAGCTATCTGGAAAGCCAGGACGCGCGTCAGATGGGACCGAACGCTGCTTTCCTGAAGGATCCGGTAACCGACGGCCTGCCCATCGCCGTGGTCGGCATGGGATGCCGCTTCCCCGATGCGGACGACCCGGCTGCGCTGCTCGACCTGGTGCTGACCGAGCGCCGGGCGTTCCGCAGGCTGCCGCCGGGCCGGCTGAACCTGGCCGACTACTACAGCGCCGACCGGGCCACTCCCGATGCGACGTACAGCGCCCGCGCCGCGGTCATCGAGGGATGGCAGTTCGACCTGGCGGCGTTCGGGGTTCCTGCTGCCGTCTACCTCGCGGCCGACCCGGCGCACTGGCTCGCGCTGGAGACCGCGGCGCGCGCGCTGGCGGCCGCCGGGTTCCCGCTCGGCCAGGGCCTGGCCCGCAGCCGCACCGGGGTCATCATCGGCAACACCCTCAACGGGGACTCATCCCGCGCTACCGCGCTGCGGCTGCGCTGGCCGTACGTCCGGCGCGTGTTCGCCGAGGCGCTCGCCGCCGGCGACATTCCCAGGGAGCGCGCGATGCCGGTGCTGCGGCACGCGGCGGCGCGGTACCTGGCGCCGTTCCCGGTCACGACCGACGAGACCCTCACCGGCGCCACGCCGGCCAGCATCGCGGCCCGGATCTGCGGCTACTTCGGGTTCCGCGGCGGCGGCTACGCGGTGGACGGCTCACAGGCCTCGTCCCTGATCGCGGTGGCATCCGCGTGCGCCGCGCTGGCCGCAGGCGATCTCGACGTCGCGCTCGCAGGCGGGGTGGACCTCAGCCTCGACCCGCTCGAGCTGGTGGGGCTGGCCAAGACTGGTGCCCTGGCCCGGGGCGACATGCGCGTCTACGACGAGAACCCCACCGGGTTCCTGCCCGGGGAAGGCTGCGGCATGGTCGTGCTGATGCGGTCCGCCGACGCCCGCAAGGCCGGCCTGCCGGTGTACGCCGAGATCGCCGGCTGGGGCACGGCGTCGGCGGGCAAGGTCAGCATCGCCGTGCCGGACGCGCACAGCCAGCTGCTGGCCCTGCACCGGGCCTACCAGCGAGCCCGGATCGCGCCGGCCGACGTGCAGCTGGTTGAGGGGCACGGCGCCGGCACTGCGGCCGCCGACACCACTGAGCTCTCGGCGCTCGCCGAGCTGCATGTCGGCGCGCGGCACGTAGCCGCGCTCGGCTCGATCAAGGCCAACATCGGCAACACCAGGGCGGCGGCGGGCGCGGCCGGCCTGATCAAGACCGTGCTCGCGATGAGCACCGGCATCATCCCGCCCGCGACCGGGTTCAGCCGGCCGCATCCGCTGCTGCGCGGCGGCGAGGCCGGCCTGCGGCTGCCGCGCGCCCCAGAAGCCTGGCCCGACGGGTCCCGGATGGCCGGGGTCAGCGCCATGGGACCTGGCATCGATGTGCACCTGGTGCTCCGCAGCGAGCCTTCGCGCGGACGGCATGAGCGCGGGGCGCCCGCCGCCCCGCCGGCGCCGCGGGCGGAGACCGGTCCCATGGCCGGGACCGACACCTCAAGGCGGGATGGCGGCGGCCCGGCGCGGTCCATCGCGTACCTGCTGCACGCTCCGGACCGGACCGCCCTGGCCGCGATCCTGGCCCGGATCGCGCACGTGGCGCCGTGGCTGTCCGACGCCGAGCTTGGCGACCTCGCCTGCCAGCTGGCCCGCGACGCCGCGGATCAGGGGCCGATGCGGATGGCCCTCGTCGCGTCGAAGCAGGACCAGCTGGCCCGGCTGGCCAGTCAGGCCACGGCGCTGCTGTCCAGCCTGGGCGACGGCCTGCTGGCCCAGCGACCGGGCATCTTCGCGGCGGACAGCGCGGACGGCCTCGTCACGCTGCTGCTGTCCGATGCCGGCGACCGCGCGGCGGAACCGGATACCGCGGCTGACGCGGCCTGGGCCCGGCATCCCGCGGACCCGGTCCTGCCGTCGTCCGCGCTCCGCTGGCTGGACGAGCTCGGCGTCAGCGCGGCCGCTGCCGTCGGGTACGGCCACGGCGAGATCGCCGGCCTGGTCTGGGCCGGATGCCTCACCGAAGCAGACGCGGCGGCGCTCACCGCCACCCGAACCAAGATCCTTTACGCAACGCCCGCCCCCCACTCCCCCGCCGTGACCGGCACTGCCGTGGCCGGCACTGCCGCGGCCAGCACTGCCGCGGCCGGCACTGCTGTGCCCGGCCCGGACGCGCGGGAGCGCGGCCTGGACGACCGCAACGACCAGCTTCGCGCCCTGGTGCGCCGCCTGCGGGTCTCGGCCCCGCGGCGCCGCCTGATCTCGGCCACCACCGGCCGTGAGGTCGGCTCGGCGGACGACGTGCTGGATCTCCTCTGCGCCCCGCTCGACTGCCCGGCCGGCCTGGGCCCGGCACTGCAGGCCGGCGCATACGGCGCCAGCCTGCTGCTGGAGACCGGGCCCGGCCAGGTCCTGGCCGAGGCGGCCGCCGTCATCTCCGAGGTCCCGGCGATCAGCCTCGGGGCGGGCGCCGGCGTGGATGCCGCCCGCGCCGCGGCCGCGCTGTTCGCGGCCGGGGCGCTGGAGCACCCGGGCCGGCTCTTTGCCGGGCGGCCGTCGCGGCCGATCGACATCTGGCGCGAGCAGACATACATCACCAGCCCCTGCCAGGCCCCGCCGCCCACATCCCCCGCCGGGCCCGCGGCAAGACAGCCGCGGTCCACCGACTCGCCGCGGGCCGCGGGCACGCCGCAGGCCGGCGCGTCCCCGGCCAGTCTCCCGGCAGCGCCGCTGGCGCAGGCCGCGGCCATGGCACAGCGGGCGGCCGCGGCGGGCCTGGCGGCCGCGGCGCAGCGCACGTCGGCCGCACCAGTGCCCGGCCTCGCCGCAGCCCAGGTGCCCGCTCCCGCCTGGGAAGAGCCGTCCGGCCGCCGAACTGCCGGGATGTCCGCGGCGGCACCGGCCGTCAGGTCCCGGGCGCCAGCCGAGACACCTGCTGTCGCCGGGGTCGGCCCCTGGGCCCGCTGCTTCGCAGAAGAGCTGCGCCCGGCGGAGGATGCGATCCCTCCCGCGGGTGACGGGCCGTGGCGGGTGCGAGCGGCGACGGGAGAAACGTTCGGGCCCTTGGTTCATGAGCTTTTCAGAGACGATCCCGGCGCCGACCGCGCGCTCGCTATCGTCGCCAATCCGGCCAGCCCGCATGCGTGCGCCGTGGCACTCGCCGCGGCGCGTGACGCGATCGGCAGTGGCAGGCTCGTGATGGTCACGCACAGCCCGGGGTTCACCGGGTTCTGCGCGAGCCTGCACGCGGAACACCCGGAGCTGGGGATCACGGTACTCCGGGTGCCGGAGAGCGCCGACGGGCTGCGGGCCGCACGGCGGTTCGCCGCCGCGGAACCCGGCCAGTTCCGGGAGCTTGTGATCGACACCGCTTCCCGGGCGCACGAGGCGGTCATGGTGCCGGCCGAGACGCCGAGGGCCGGGGAGTTCCCGCTCGGCCCGACCGACGTCGTGCTGGTCAGCCGGGGGTCGGGCGCGGCCGCCCTGGCCCTGGCCCAGGTGCTTGCCTGCTGTGGCGCTCCCATCGCGGTGATCGGGCGCGAGCGCCGGGGCGAGACCGCCGAGGTGGAGGCCGGCCTGGAACGGCTCAGGTCGGCGGGGGTCCGGATTGCTATCGAGGACGTTGATGTGGCCAACCCGGCGGACCTCCGGGCCGCGCTGGGGCGGATCGAGGCCTGCCTCGGACCGGTGACCGCCGTCGCGCACGCGGTTAACACCGGCGGCCCCCGGCGGTTCGCGGAGGTGACCGACGAAGAGCTGCGTGCACACGTGGCCAGCGAAACGGCCAGCCTGGACTACCTGGTCAGCGCGATCCCGGCGAGGCAGCTCAGGCTGGTCGTGACGTTCGGCTCTATCGTCGGGCGGTACGGGCTGGCCGGGGAGAGCCTGCTCGCGCTGGCCAGCGGCGCGCTCGCGGAGCGGGCGGCGCGGGCGTCCGACACGATTCCCGGGTGCCGGACCCTGCACGTCGACTGGCCGGCCTGGTCCGGATCCGGCCTGGGCCAGCGCGACAGCCTGGCCGACGGGCTGGCCCGGGCGGGAGCGACGGCCATCCCAGTCCGGGAGGGCGCGCGGCTGCTGCTCAAGACGCTGGCCACGCCCGGCCTCCCGGCCCGCGTGGCCATTCACGGCCGGGGCGGCGAGCCGGGTCAGCTCCCGGCCGCGCAGCTCCCGGCCGGCCGGTTCCTGGAGAACGTGCGGGTGCACTACCCGGGCATCGAGCTGGTCTGCGACGCCCGGCTGACCCTGCGCAGCGACCCTTACCTGTCCGATCACCAGGTTGACGGGATACCGGTGCTGCCGCCGACGATGGCGCTTGAGGCGATGGCCGAGGCGGCCGCCGCGCTGGCCGGACGGCCGCTGCGACGGCTCACCGACGTCTCGATGGCCGCCCCGGTCGTGGTTCCGGCCGGTGCCGACGACGCGCACGCGCTGATCCGGATCTGCGCGCTCGCCGACGGCGCGTCAGTGACCGCGGTGATCCGGTGCGAGGAGAGCGGCTTTGCCACGGACCATTTCCGCGCCAGGTTCCGCGTCGCCGAAGCCGCGGCCGATGGTCCGGCGCCCTCGCTGGTCGCTGGCCTGCCCGAGCTGGACGAGATGCCGGCCAGCCACGCCGGGATCGTCGACGGCACCGAACTGTACGGGCCGACCTTCTTCCAGTCCGGGCGGTTCCGGCGCGTGGCGTTGCTGCCCGAGGTCACCGCGCGATCCTGCCGCGCCCTGGTGCGCGGCGAGGATGGCCAGCGCTGGTTCGGCGATCCTGACGACGGGGCCGACGCGGGCCTGATACTGGGGAGCCCGGGCTTGAACGACACGACGTGGCATGTGCTGCAGGCGTGCGTCCCGCATCGGAGGCTGCTGCCTGCCGGGTGCGAGTCCGTCACGTTCAGCGGCCTGGAGGCGGACGGCGCAGTGGAGATCCGGGCCGTGGAGACCCGCGGCAGCGCGGTCAGGCAGGCAGCCGGGGATCCGGCCCGAGCAGCCGTCAGCCAGCCTGCCGCTCAGCCTGCCGCCCCTGCCATCAAGAGGTCCCTGCGCAGATCGGTGCCCAGGCCGCGCTCCAGCGCCCGGGTGGCACCGCAGCCTCAGGCTCCGGCCGTCGCCGTCCCGGCTCAGAGCACCGGCACCACCGCGGCCCGGGCATCGTCGCAGGCCGCGGAGTACGTCTGGGATGTCGAGGCGGTCGACGCGGCGGGCCAGCCGCTGGTGACCTGGCGCGGGCTGCGGCTCGCCGATGCCGGGCCGCTGCCGCGCAGCGCACCCTGGCCGCCTTCGCTGCTCTCGGTCTACCTGGAACGGAGCGCGGTGGCGCTGGGCCTGAACCCTGACCTGCGGGTGACGGTTCACTGCGGGCAGCAGGAAGGCGCAGGGACAACGTCAGCCGGGGCACCGCCAGCCGAAGCACCCGCGGGGAAGCACGAGTCCCCGGCCAACACGGCCCACGGCAGCGGTTTGCTAGAGGGGTTCGTGCTGACCGTCCAGGCGCCGGAGGCCGCAGCCTGCGGCTGGGCGGCGGCCGCCCCTGTGCCGCCCGCCGTGCGTGGCCTCGGGCAGGCCCTGGCCGATTTCGAGCAACAGCTGCGCATCCGCCCGGACGAGCCGCCGGCCATCGTCAACGCCCGGCTGAAGGCCGTAGCGGCGTGCCTGTCCCGGGCGGGGGCGCCCGAGGACTCTCCCGTCACCGCCGAAGGCGACACCGCCGCTGACTGGCTGCTGCTGCACGTGGCCGGGGCCACGCTCGCCTGCACTGTCGTGGAGATCAGCGGCGTCCCGGGCCCGGTGGCGATCGCCATCATGACCGGAGACCCCGGCGCGGGCAGCGACCGAGGCAGCGGATCCGGCCTCCGCGCACAACAGCAGACCGCGACCAGATCGTAAGAGCGGT
>WNGR01001907.1_pt1 | contig 23057 bp, 33 predicted proteins | sample 5407581 | NCBI WGS metagenome assembly WNGR01 (sample SAMN13153383, study PRJNA577476) | soil metagenome | isolation source: 80 cm soil or saprolite under Garry oak tree replicate 2 | place: USA:California | collected 2016-06-15
ACTTTATGCATTCATGATACAAACACGACGATCATGGCACCATTCACTTGACCATTCAACACAACAACGAGAGGATGCTATAGAAATTGGCATTGGGCTGACGTATTCTCGAAAGACACTTATATGCTCTCCAACATGATTCGACTCGACAAAGAGATGAGAGGTTGCGACCATTGGGATTACGGTGCGCGTGCGGTAAGTGCTCACAGTAGCTTAGAGATGACCTAGCTGATTCCTAACATGGAACTCGCACCCCGTCTTCGCCCTCACTTCTTCCACCGTGACGCCATCCGCCAAGTCAATTAGCGTGAGCTCTCCCTTTTGGCGATCCACATCGAATGCGCCAAGCTCAGTGATAATCTGGCTGACTGCTCGGGCACCGGTCAAGGGGAGCGTACACTCCCTCAGAATCTTTGGGCTACCATCCTTCGCGCAGTGCTCCATCACGACAATGACCTTTGTATTGTCGGGATTTGAGACCAAGTCCATAGCGCCACCAATACCTATACGGTCCCATGAGCAACCAACTCGGTATTTAGTGGTGGACACCGTGAGGTACCTTTGACGAGCTTCCCGGGTATCATGAAATTCGCAATGTCGCCGCCCTGTGAAACCTGCATCGCCTGAGAAGCCCAATCAGCAGCTGCCATACCGACTACGCTGTGTGTAAACTAACCCCGAGGATGGCGACGTCAATGTGTCCGCCACGTATCATTGCAAACGATTCACTGGTATCTGCGGTCCCTCATTCAGCAATTCGGCTTTCGCTAACCCTGAATCACCACTTACCAAACACTGACGCTCCAGGCAATAAGGTAACGGTCTCTTTCCCGGCGTTGATAATATCTCTAAACGAATAAACTCAGCACGCGGATAGTAGTAATTTGGAAGACGTGGCCGCACGCATCGAGCTGCTCATTGGTCGGGTATGGTCCCATTCCAAGGATCCCGTTTTCGCTCTGCAGCCACACCTTGACGCCAGCGGGGAGGTGTTCCGGGACAAGAGTCGGTATGCCGATGCCCAAGTTCACATGAAACCCGTCCCTGAGTTCCTTCGCCGCGCGTCGCGCGATCCGGTGACGCATGTCAAGGGCAGCAGGTTGGCTTTTCCCCTGGCTCTCTGACGAAGGCTGGGCAAGTGTCTGGATTTCTATTTGCTTTTCTGCGGTTGCTTGCACGATACGATCGACATATATTCCCGGTAGGTGGATAGAATTAGGGGAAATTGAACCAACGGGAACGATGTTCTCGGCCTGGAGTGATGAATGTCATCAATTCGAGCGCCAAATCATTTATAATAAGAATGCTTGCCTCGACGATAGTCAATTTCGCATTCTTCGCCATGACCGCGTTGAAGTTATTGGCAGCATACCTGCCGGGGGCTTCGTTGAGGGAGTGATAGGTGGTCTTCATTGCGAAGCGGACCTGAATACCGTATTGCCCACCTCGTCCACCTTCCACGCTCTCACGAAGGCAACATCTCCGGCAATGGCAGGTTCAAGGACATATCTCCGTCCATTGAACTCCCGAAATTCCTTCTTGTTCCCGGGAATTTTAACACCTTTGGATACGCCGCCATCATGATAGCGAATGGGTATCGAACCCTCCTCCACCGCAGTGGAGGCGCCAGTGGGCGTAAAAAATGCGGGTACACCAGCGGAGTGCGCTCGGAGACGTTCGGCAAGAGTGCCCTGCGGCACGAGTTCCAGGGAAATCTTTCCTTGAAGATAGAGTTGCTCGAAGAACTTGTTCCTAAAGAAAAAAACGAGGTCACGAACACGATCGAAGAGGGGTAAACGGATGCTACGAACGCCCCGATATACGAAGATATCATCTTGTCAATCTGTCCTGCATGGAGCAGCTTTCCTACGAACGGTGCCGCTCAGCGACAGGTGAATAAGTGTAGATACGGGGCACGCACCGAGTCCATGCAAACCTGAACCAGCATTGTTGGAGACAGCGGTCAAGTTCTGCACGTCCCCTCGCGCGGCAAGCGCACCGATCAAGGTGTCTATGGTGTGTGTCCGGATTTGAGCGCGGCTACGTGAACCCTGCCGCATGACCCACCTGGTGTTCCGCAAAGGCCAAAGCCTGACTATTGCATTGAGGATCTTGCGGTTGTTATTAAAAAGAATGAAGCGTACCTCCACTGAGTAGCACATCCCCCGACTTGACTGCGCTGACAGCCTCGTCTACAGTGTTCCAAACCTTCTTCTTCCTTGGGACTTGAGGATTCGCCGGTACAGTATATGCCCGGACAAGGTAAAAGACCGGAAGTCCTCCGCAAGGGTTAAGACGACGAGAAAGCATGTCCGAAATGAACAAACGGATCACGTAGATGCTTCGCTATTTATACATGTACCGACCGGGCGGAACTTATGGACTATTTACAGTATTACGTTCACCGCCTCTTATATGGGCCCTTTGGTCTGGCAAAAGCCGCTCCTCCAAGTCCCGAATTGCTCGGTGTACCCATCCGACTAGGCTCTTTACTTTGACCAAGCTCTGCGCGTAAAAAGGACGCGCCTAACTCATGAGGATCAGATGTCTCCACTTTGCGCGGTGCAAGCAGGAGGGGCGGCAGGAGAGATTTCGCCGTCTGATAGACGGAGGATGAGCCAGACGAGTACAACATTCGATGCTTCACTGGGGACGCAGACGGGCAGGAATAAATAAAGACTATTCGAGAGTCAGTAAGGTTGGGACCTTAGAGCGATTGGCCATTCACCGATGCGTCGCTCGGGAGCACCATCAGACCAGGAAAATAATGCGAAAGCTATAGCGAAATTTTAGTGAATGACGACTGAAGACACCTCATACTCACAAGGATTGGATGAGGGTATCTTGCTCCCGAGCTCGTCTACTGTGATAGCAGCCGCCTCTCCCAGGATCAGAGTCTCGGATGAAGGATCGATGGTCTGCCGTGATATGGTTAAAGTCGACAGAGCAATCTCAGGCATAATTAGGAACTTACGATGATAACTACGTGATCTTCGGTAGCATCTGCAAGATCACGGACGGCGGCCTCGACATTACTGGACCACTTCAAGCCAACGCTTGCTCCAAAGGGACTTGTCCTGGCTGCGTTGACATTATGCGGTGCACCTCCGGCTTCTCGTTCGGCTGCTTTGATATCGGCCATTTCTCTTTCTCTAGCATTCATCGGCTTGGGTGCAGCGAGATGGCGCTTATGTGCGGCGTATCCTTCAGGGGTCAGATCCGCCTTAGATGTGGCGAAGATCGTGTCTACGAACAGCGTAGCACCTAAGCTCTTCGTCACGGTATTACGCGTAGAGGCGTAAAGCATCTGGCAAGCCGTAAGGGGCCAAGTGCAATGGGAGTAATGTCACTGGCAGGCACCTTGTCTCTAACTCTAGCGGTATCGGGGACATAGTGGATGGCAAGCCATGTAGAGGGAGGGTCATCGAGACGGACGAGCACATAAGCTGGTACATTATCGTCCAGCAACGATTGAAGAGAGTTAAGGTCGTTTTCGAGAGTCGAAGATGGTGGAACGGTGGTATCGGCGACTAGTGCCTCTAGCGAGCCAAATATGAGATGAAACTAAGAAGACAGACAGTGGTGCAGACCATTTTGGATAGATATTTTGAGAAAGCGGACGTTCTTCGAAGAGACAGCGTCTGCGAAGGTGGAGGCCAACTCTGATGAAACGGTGATACCAGACGTGGTGGACATGGTGATCCAAGGTGACCGCAGCGCCAATTCACATATTCACTTGAGTCTTGACCAGCTTGACTGCCAACTCTGATGAGCACGTCCCCTTATGTCCCCTACCAGGCTTATAAGGTGCGCCCTCTCGTGCCTCCTTGACCTTCGGCTAATATTCGCAAAAAGTCAAAGAGACACTCTCGCAGTTTCTCTAACAGCTTGGCCGTCTCGCCTTCTCCCTCACCGCCGCGTCCATCATCTGTGCACGACTCCCCTCTCGTCCAACCTACACCTACACCTACGCCTCAGCCTCAACCTCAACAACACGTCCCCGAAAACACGCAAATTATTGTTTCAGATGGCCCACCCATCGCAACAACACTCTCTGCTCCAGCTCCCATCCCGGCCGTGATATCAGCACCGCAGGAGGGAGTCAGCTCTTCGCCTTCTCAAACCAACAGCGTGCCTGCTTCACCCATAGCTCCTCCAGCTCCTCCGGTTGTAGTTTCTGCTGCGCAGTCTACAGCGTCCACGAGCACTAGCTCGATGCCAACTTCAATGCGTACTCGAAGGACCTCGACCTTTCGGCACGTTCCCTCGCGTGCCACATTGACACCCGTAGCTCCCTCTCCTTTGAGCATAGGAAACTATCCACGCGCAGGCTCCCTTCCTTCGCGGAATCTCGATCCGAATAAGGCTTCTAGACCTCACAGTCGTCTGTCTACTACTGTCACCCTTTTTAGTAACTCATCTCCGACGGAAGCCCCACCAGATGTACCCATCAGCAAGGCTGCAGCGTCTACTCAGCCCCAGGGTGACACTGATCAATATACCCTCAGTAAAACAGCAGGCGCTACTTTACCTGTGGGCCCGCCGGTCTCTGTGCAGAAAACGCCGTCGGAGACACCGTCTCACACTCCCGCTGCTCCCTCACCTGCCACCTCACCCTCGCCGGCGTCGATGCGTGCCAGCACACTCGTACGGTCTTCAGCTCCATACCGCCCGGGATTCCAGCCCAAGGGCGTTTATCGACCTCTTACGGATGAGTTTCTCGACGCGCGCCGATCGCACCGTGACTCCGGTCGCGTAGAGCAAACGCGCCTCGAACGTCGCCTCGAAAAGCTCATAAATTTGCACTTTGGGGAGGGCACAGATAAGAGAGCGCCTGCACGGCCAAAACAGGCGAGGAGGATGTCTTCGATATGGGAGCTAGACATCAGAAATATGGGGCCGGGCGACCTTTGGAGAGGTGTGATTCAGAGCCAGGTCGCACCTGGGAGCAAGGCTGATGTTCGGGGTGCGTTCTTGAGTTATTGCTCAAACGAGCCTTTGATCCTTACCGTCATTTGGTAGCTGCTGAACAGAATATCACGCCCTGGCAGAGTGATGCTGATGTTTCTCAATGTCCTTCATGCGCGTACGTCGCCTAACTTTTATTCTGTCAGGTTCACTTACTCGCGCCATCTAGGGCATCGTTCCATCCAATAACAAACCGTAAGCACCACTGTCGTCTATGCGGCAAAATCATTTGTTCCTTGCCCGTTAAACGCCCACAACGACCTGTTACTTGCTCGCTACTTTTCGTAGTCGATCCAAAGACGGGTCAGATAGAAGAGGTTGTCGAAGGTGTTGATTACGGTGTGCGGAGACGGACACTTAGTTCCGCAGGACGTGTCGCAATTAGAGATGGACTCAACCCCGAAGAGAAATTCTTAAAGGGCATTAGGATATGCCGCGACTGCCGCCCGGCGTTATTGTGAAGTATTTCGTCTCTGGCAGCAACAAATATTGATGTTCTCTTTCTCAGACGCAAGCAATACGTCCAGGACAGGGCGACATTACCCACATTCTCGAGACTCCACGATGTGTTCATAAGTCTTGAGAGAGAAATCGAAGACGCTTTACCCCAGTTCCAGGAGCTCTTGCTGACACTCAGGTGAGTCCTCCGTAAATACACCTATAACGGCCTAGGTCACCAACCCGCCACAGCTCCGAAGATCGCCCTACTGCAGAAGCGTCTGCTGCGAGGAAACGATTACTGGACGCTTTTGCTCAATATGATGCCCTCGCCAAGCGAATTCGAAAACTCCCCACCTCAGGGCTTGGGAGTTCTCAAGACAGGGTCCTGGCCGCTGTGCACACCAGAGCTAGTATCTTTCTACAAAAACATATGTTCCCGTTGCAGGTGAGTACTGAGAGTATTCCATCAGTGTATCTCGCCAACGTATGGGAAATAGTCGCTTCCGAAGCCTTCCAAATCAGCGTCTTCGCAAACTACACCAGTCGATGGCCCTGCCATCGACCCAGATTCCGAGCTTGCGCGTGTCATTCAGCCTCTGCTTGAGCAAGAAGCACTTCTGGAGTCCTTCATTGAGGAGGCGAAAGCTCACCGCAAGTTCGAAGACGCAAAGACTTTGAAAAGCAATTTGCACGAGATTCGGGCAGAGATCGACAAACTGGTCGCTGGGGCACAAGTAGGCGGATTCATATCCTCGCAAGAAAGCGCAAAGTCGAAAAACCTGACGAATTGAAATGCTGTGATCCCCACAATGCCAGTTGTGTTTTGCATTACGACTTCATGACGCTTGCTCTATGCTTGCTATTCCATACTCTGCATTCCAATGAAAGGTGCTAGGATAGACCCTCTCTTTCCCTCCCATGACGGATGGCCGCATTCAGGAGGAAACTGCTCGTGTCCCTAAGTCATCGAGAAGAGATGGTTGGACAAGGTTGGGTACATGAGGAGAGCGGGCAAGCGTTACTGGGAGTACCGAAGTAGTGGTTGATGGGGAGTCGTGCCACATCAGAGCCGTTGTCACATGACGTCAAGACTATCTTCGGCAGCTGTCCTTCTGGGCCGATGTGGAATAGGCGGTATGCGAAACGTATGCTGAGGCAACGCGCTAAGCGGCATGTCTTTAGAAGGAGCGGTCACAATTCTCGACGTAGGAGCAAGTGCACTGCGCGATCGTGTGAGGCTTGCACCGAGATGTGAGTCCTCAGAGGCAACCCCGAGAATAGCGCTATTGCTGGAGAGCCCATTCACTAGAGGTGTGTACGGTCGGGGCGTCGACGCGTTGGAAAAGGATGACACGTGAAGCAAAATGACAAACTCTTCGGTAGCGTTTGTGAGCTTGACCATGTTGCCACGTAAGGCGGTAGACAAGGGATGAGAATCGACATATGTCTTCACGTCAGTTGAAAGGTGGACCACGAGCTAAAACATTGAATGAGAGTCGTGAGCGCCGCAATGAGTGCCCAAGATAGTCGAGCTCACCTTTACAAACAGGTGTGCATCATTTCTGAGCGATTTTCTGTCGACATACGTGCCGTCCCGCAGCAACGAGATGTCGCTTTTCAATTGTCGTGTCACCTTCTGTGCCCTGACGAGCATCTCCTTGATGTCCTCCCGCTTTTCAGATATGTCAGCAATAATGTTGTCCATCATCGTCCATACAGGCGGCGCAGCCTCCACTGCCTTGCTCATAGCATCGATCGCTTCCTTATCCACAAGACTGTCAAGCGTGGTTGGGATCTCCACCGCCAGTCGTCCCGGGATCGAAGGTGAGGAGCTTGACGATGACTCCAATAGAGAAGACAGAGATCCTTGCCTTGAGTGCGCATCGCGAGATTGTGAGCCCTTCCGAAAAGACGTCGCCAAGGATGCACCACTGTACAAGGGCTGTAAACCGGGTTGACGCTGAGCGGCGCGAGGTGTGGGGGTCTCTGCGGCTATTCCTGTCGCGACCCCCTTTTTCATGATTGTCGGCTCATCAGAAGAGGCCATAATCCGACCAGTTTCCACGTCCCTCGAGCTGAAGGACCCCGCGTGTCGTCGAGCGATATGTGTTCGCTCTGCAGGCGTGGAGCTGTCCAGAGGGACGAAAGTAGATCGGACAGGGAAGGAGGCCAGAGTAAGTGCGGGAGGCGCCATGGTGTTCGGTGACACAGGGTGCGGTAAGCTTTGACCGCCTGGACGAGTTTTCGTTGCAGGAGGCGGCCGATGGTCCCTAAGCAGGGGCTCAACGCTCTCAAGGTATGGAACCATTGAACGCCATGCGTTAGAGATTTCTGCGGCCGCGCCATAGAGCACCAACAACATCTGCCTGGTGTACCGAACGTCGTCTTGAGTAGCCAGCACTTTCAGCTGAAGAGCAAGGACTCCTACAGCTTTACCGAAAATTGCTACGTTATCCTTACAACTCTCAAACACGCCCCTGCAGACCAAAGGCGTCGGTAGCGTCCGACGACTCATTGAATCGAAGCGATCCAACGCGTTGATCAGTTGAGTTATATAACCGCTGGCAGGGTCAAGCACTTTCAGCAGTATGGACGCCAGCCGCTCGTCGATGGCATCTACTGTATAGTGCCGAAGGGCCTGGTAAATCTGCGATACCGCAAACAATATGCCGCGAGCCGCGTCCACAAGCCGGAGGAGAGAGTCGGGAATAGTCTTGGAGATGGTGGACAACTGCAGGACAGAAAAGCGACGGAAATATGAATGCCGCTCACCGTCCATAGTCGGGGCGGGGCGATTCGGAGCGATGGGAGAGGAAGCAAATTCTCCGTGAAAGAAAGCCTGACCTGGGCGGGAGTTGATAGGTCCACTATCGGAGGAGCTGGAAGAGTCTTGTCGGGAAGAAGGCGGCTGGTCAATAGATTGGTTGGCAGTGGGGCTGTTCCATAAAGGGGCAGAAGGTGACCTTATGGGTCTCTCCTCGGTCATCGGGGGCTTATTATGCCTAAGATCTGGTAGACTCTTCTTCGAAAACAGATTGGGTCGTCCTGAAACACGGCTAGATCCGGCATAAGATGCATTGCGGACGTGTGCGAGGGTGTCAGAAGTGGGCCTTGATATATCGTCATCGGTGGACAAATCGAGGAAATCTTCGTGAGTCGAGAGGTATGCGTCCGGTGAGCGAGAGGGTGAGGAAGTCCGACCACTGAAAGAAACAGGGTCTAGCGGTAATGGGGAGGGCCGTCCGGAACGAGAAGGCGATGGATTAGATGGCTGAGTGGCAGGTAAATGGGTCAAAGGCGTGGACGACGGGGAGAAGGAACGCGCATGGGGGGTTGACCCGTTGAGAAAGGCATTCTCTTCGCTCTCGGATATCTCGAAATTAGTCCTGAGGGTGGGTAGTGAGGACAGATCGCCTGGAGACGAAGAGGAACCCTACCGTTGCGACTCTTGTTCTGATTCCTCGCGGTGCTCCGAAGAGGCATTGCCCTCAATCCATTGCTGGACTGTCTTGATGAAATCCTTTGTTGTGGATTGGATTTCCATGATGCTCTTGGGAGGCCATTCCCAGGGATTCTGTTCTGCCCGAAGAATAGAGAGACGAGTGAATTTGACAATGTAAGAAGGTAATCTTGTGATCTTGTTCTTGTAAAATGAGAACACCTGAAATGTTTAGAAGTAAGGTGACGCATCAGGGTAATGGGGCAGGTGATCGTACTCGGAGGTTTACTAAAGACCCGGGCTGGGAGGGTAACCTCTTGACCTTGTTGCGGCCGATATCTAGAATCTCAAGCGAAGGCATGGCAGTGAGCTTGATAACATGTGGGTCGGCAGTTTGTCAAGCGAAGAACTGATGAGCTCACAACGTCGGGGAACACGGTAAGACAGTTGTTTTTCAAGTTGATGTAACGAAGGTGAGACAGCAGCGCAAATGTCACGGGTAGCATGGCTAGACGGTTAGACGCCAATGTAACTCTGTTAAAGAGTCCATGTTTGTGAAGATACGCAGGAGAAGGACAAGCACACCTCAGCACAGAGCCCTCATCCTCCATCGGATCCTCACGCCCAATGGCAGCAAGCTGCGTGACACTATATTCATCTACGTCTGTGAGACCCCTATGACTAAAGTCCAAAGTTGCCCCATTGTCTTCAGATTTCATTAAAGCCTCGGAGATGTGACTGTGGTTGAGTGTGGTAGCCGACGTGGGTGACGAGGGCCTTCGTTTATGCAAAGAGAAAGCACTTGAAAGTTGCGTATCCACGCTGGCAGACTCCATGTCAAACCCCAGCTGCCAGCGAGAAACAACGATGAGTCGACGTTGAGGTCGATGTTGTTTTCACTTGACCCGGGTGCAGATTTAACCCGGCCCGGAACTCGGCGAGCAATTTCGTTCTGCTCACCATGTCTGCTGCACCTGCCTTTGCTGGATCTTGGTCTTCCTTGCCCACACCGTTGACTGCCTGGGTGTATGTAATTCCACCTATCTCGTTCTCTCCTAACTTAACAGCATCAGTTTCGATGTGATTCGGTCTATGGGTCACACACAAATGACACCCGTCCAAGCCTCCACCATTCCCATATTTATGCAGAACAAGGACGTGGTTGTTGAGGCCGTGACCGGCTCTGGAAAGACATTGGCATTTGTTATACCGGTTCTTGAACGCATCATCAGGAGGGAAAGTAAATTAAAGCGTAACGAAGTCGGCGCCTTGATTATCAGCCCAACGAGGTGATTTCTTACCGCATCCTTCGAAGTCACTCAAGATTCGAGGTTGCGCAGGGAGTTAGCATCGCAGATACACTCTGTTTTCACTTCCTTTCTATCACTTCAACCCGATCATGATTCTTCTCAGAGTCCGTCCGGTCATAGTCTTCCTTCTGCCCTCCTCCTTGTATCTTCGTCGCAATCTTCCCCCGCTCAGGATGTGGAACGATTTCTTGCACAAGGGTCAGACATTATCATTGGCACCCCCGGTCGCGTGGAAGAGTTTTTGGGGAAAGCTTCCGTCAACGCAAGGGAACTAGAAGTTCTTGTTCTCGACGAAGCTGATCGGTAGGGTCATCACAGCCATCGAACTTGCTATACCCCTCACTCGACAGCATGGCCCCGTAGGTTACTCGACCTGGGTTTTCAACAAAGCCTGACAAGAATTCTATCCCGGCTACCTAAGCAAAGAAGGACTGGCCTATTCAGCGCAACGATGACTGACGCCGACGCAATGTCGGAGCTCGTGAGGGCAGGCTTGCGGAACCCTGTTCGTATCATCGTCAAAGTACAATCCAAGCAACCACGAGCGGCCAACGATATGCTTGTAGAATCAGGAAGTGTACTAAATGAGCGTCGAATTCCTTCGAGGTACGTGCATCGTCGCGCCCTGTATGCAAGCTTTGACGCGTCTTTTCGCGTGACGTAGTCTGAGGATATTTGGTCTCGTGTGCCATGCTTCGGAGAAGTTGATTCAACTCGTACGAATCATTCTACACGAGAGTCGACAGCATCAATCAATTCGGTTCATTCTATATTTTGCAACTGGCGCATCTGTTGACTACTTCTATAAAGTGTGTTGCCTAATTTTACTTTGTCTTCTGTTCCGTGCTCAAGCTTGCAGATTCTTCCTTTGTTTTTACCGGAAGCTGTCCAGCTCTTCTCACTTCACGGTCGTCTAACTCCCCCCGCACGGACCCGAACGTTGACTTCGTTCACAAATTCTTGTTCGACCTCTGTGTCGCCTTCGCTACTCCTGGCTACCGATGTCGCTGCCAGAGGTTTAGATATTCCCGATGTAGATACCATCGTGCAGTTCGATCCCCCCACCGATGCCAAGGCATTTTCCCACCGATGCGGGCGTACTGCCCGTGCCGGAAGGCGTGGACGGGCTTGGGTTCTCCTGACCGGCCAAGAGCATCAGTATATTGGTAGGCGTTGCCAGTTCCCTAGCTACGATTTGTTCCAATACTCATTGATTTGAAGATTTCCTTGCTGTTCGTAAAATACCTGTAACGCGGCACAAGCGTTTAATCGAAGATGGCGTAGCAACTAGCTCCAGCGATGAGCCAGATGCTCAGACAGTATCGACATATCTTGCTATAATCCGGAAACATCTCTTGCGAGACAGAGCTCTGCACGATATGGTATCCCCCACACGTTTTTTCCCACCCATTCTGTCTAATCACTTTGGGGTTTAGGCAACGAAGGCCTTTGTGTCTTTCATACGGGCCTACAGTAAACACGAAGCCTCTTTTATATTCCGATTGAAAAGTCTTGATCTCTCTGGGGTTGCTGAGAGTTATGGCCTTCTCCGTCTCCCACGAATGCCAGAACTGAAAGACGTAGAAACGTCATGTTGGCATGACGCCGATATTGAGGTAAGACATGCCGTGCGAAGGTTCCTAAATCCGCTCATCGTGGTGGACAACTGTTTCTCTATTTAGTGGAACACCTACTCGTATGCCGACAAAGCTCAGGAGATGAAGCGATTGAAGTCGAAACCCCAACAAGCCCGTGACTCGAAACCGTCCTCAACTAATAAAAAAGACCCCTGGAGCAAGCAACTGGCCAAGAAGGATGCGAAGGAGAAACGACGTGCGCAAAAGGCAAAGAAAAGGGTGTTGACGGCATCTGGACACCTATGCCAAGAGCATTCTGCCCTGAAAAGGACGCGAGCTGATAGTGAGGAGAAAAGGGTTGACTCGGCTGAATCTGAGGACGACTGGGCTTTATTGGCCGAGGAAGAAAGGCTCGCGAAGAAACTGAAGAAGGGAAAAATTAGTCAGGATGAGTTCGACACGGCGACGTTCTCTGACCTGTAGACTATGCGCCATTACGGTCGTCAGTCCTTGGGCCACATGGCCACCCTCCTGCCCCATGCGACACCCGGCTTGAACGGCTGGGCCTACGTTGTTCCTATTGTTCCCGTCCCTCCCACCATACGCCAGGGGCCTTCATGTCCTTCACACACACACTTCCCACATCGTCTTCCATCCGGTTCGTCTCGTCAGTGGAGATGATCCGGGCTCGCGCATGGTTATGGAGAACCCGGACAGGTTAACCAGGGACTCTGTTTCCACCATCTTTATTTTTCGCCCCCTACCGGACCCTCTTTACTTGGTATCACCCACATAGCTCCGTATCACGTGTTGTCTTAGTCACATGACGCGGAAGGCCTCTTGTCCTACTGCCAGCTGAACTCTTCGATTTTTGATTTTTGATTTCCCATCACGTATTTGTTTTCCGAAGCTTGTCTGATATCCAATTGGGTTTCGAACGTGTCCTGTTCATCGTGAATCATGGTAAGATGCATGAAGTAATATGACGGCGTTGAATCCACTGAGCTTGTCAGCATGTCGTGTACCCGCCTATATAAAGGGGCATTCTCAGCCAGCCGTTCTGTTGTTTGGGAAAGACAAAAATGATTTTTTGGCTCCTTTCCCTGTGTTCTCTTGCACACGCAACAAAGCTCCTGGACCGCAACTTGGCCTACCGCTCTCCGTTCCATGATCTCCCCGAGGTGACCGACCTTTGATTACATAATCCGCTTGGACTAAGTGTTGCCACAGTTTTCTAGGGACACGAACGCAATACATACTCGATTTGTCGGGCACGCGAAAAGACAATTTGGGGATGCAACAGTCTTCAATGACGAGCATTATCCGACTTTCTACGGCAGTGACTTCAGTAATGTGCGTTCGAATTGCAAACACACACACTCCTCTCGTTCACCGCACCCTTAGAGTCCTTTCATTTGGACTGGAGGCGTGACCTTCACACATTCTGGTGCGTCTCAAAACCCGACTAAAATTTGCTAGCGACGAGAACCGATTATTTTTAGTCGCAAGTGTAAGTAGGTTCCCCACATGGGATCTTCATCGTGGTGACCGTTAAATCAGGGAGATCCTCTCGGCGACTCCGTCTTGCTATGGACCCGTGCTGTCCCAACGAGCGTCGTTGATGGTTCAACGCCCGTCCCAGACCAGAGTGTTCCGGTCTGCGTGACGTTTAAAGTATTCACGTCTCCTTCGCTCTCTGGCGATCCAGTCAGCACGGGAGAAGCATTTACTTCCTACGACGTTGATTTCACGGTCAAAGTGGATGCTACTGGATTGAAACCCGACACAAAATACTGGTATTTCTTTGCGGATTGCGCAAAATCCGCGAGCACTAGCCCCGTTGGCGTGACAAGAACAATCTCCAGTCCAAGCAGTGCGTCGCGAGCATCCTTCTTTCGAGGCCTAGGCTGAGGCTCTGTTGTGGTTAGCCCCGGCGAGCCAGGTAAACGGGGGGAAAAACCTGTCCATTGCCGTTTTCTCTTGTTCTCGGTTTCAAGATGGCACGTCCCATTGAATCCCACCTCGCCGCTACGAGTCCTGATTGAACATAGGCTATTTCAATGCTTACGGGTTTGCGGCTCACAATACATCAGCTGACATATTCGTACACCTCGGTGACTACGTAAGTGTGCACACTACTGGCGCGCGCTGTATGGCCCTCATATTTGATGACCACTCCTATAGACATACGAATCGCTCGGGAACGGGTGGGTACTCTACGTTGAACCAAGGCGAGCTTTTCTTAACTGACAACGTCTCAGTGCTCCAATTGGTAGGGCCGTGCTGGGTCGTGAGCTCGCAACGATCCACGATTATCGCCAGCGCCTCGCACAATACAGGACTGACGCCAGTCTGCAATTCGCGCACCAAAACGCACCATGGATCACGGTCTGGTGAGTCAGAATCAGTCTGGAGGACTCCGCGCGACTGATATCCGACTTCCCGTGTGTCCTTCAGGGTGGGTTCTCTGTATTAAAAGATTTGGTTCGCATCAACTTATTGATCCCGATGCTGGGACCTATCAGGACGATCATGAAGTAAGTAACGCGAGTCAAAAGCTGACGCCGACTGCTGAATTGTGCTTGTTAGGTTTCTGATAACTCGTGGAAAGCCGGAACGACAGACTCGAACGACACTGCCGCGGGGTGCTCCTTCTCTCCGTCTGGGGCCTGCTTCACAGACAGAAAGCTGGCTGCTGTCCGCGCTTACCACGAGTGGATGCCAGTCAGGCAAGTCGATGCTGACGACAAGCTTCGCATCTGGCGAAACTTCCAGATTGGAAAGCTCTTGGTGCGTTGTCACAGTCAACTTAAAGCTCAGGCCAACCTTTTAGCTTAGGATTTAACTATGCTGGACACTCGTGAGTAGCTTTGGGCTCCTGTCTGCTTTTCTCTATTCTCATTGTGCTTCAGGGCACTATGATCGTGATATCACAGACGTAAGCCGACACGTCTTCCCATTATTCGCGTTGTAACCAATCGGGACAGGTACATTATAACACAGGTATGTTCTCTAACTACAATCGGGTGATTTATCTTCGTAGGCGCTAATCCGTGTGGACCAGAGTGTGAGTGTCCTAGAGGTCCTCGATTTTCGTCTCTCATCTCGCACTCTCAGTTGTCAATACCATCTCGTCGTTTCCTAATCGATCTATGATGGGTCTTGCTCAAGAGGATTGTCAGTCCACTGCAAAACATGCCCTTCTCCTTGGAGGAGACTAAATATCCGCCGCAGGGTTCTTTGACACACTTTCGACTTCCAAGAAACGTGACGCAGTCTGGCGGGTGATAGGGTAAGTAAACTACTATGTCTGCATCTGTGTTATTGTCATTTAACGTTCCTGCGGTCCAGACAACAAGTGGTTTTCTCACAGCTAGAATCGCGGGGTGCATGTATGTCTTTCTGCTGCCGAGAGCCGCCGAGAAACGAGCTAATTACGCGAATGCGACCCCTCAGTTGATCTGGTCAGTTGAAAGGGTCACGCATATCCCGTTCTCCCCCTTACGAAGGTTACCGATTTTTAGGACGCCTGGGACGGCTACCGTGCCTCCAGGGCGCGTGTACTCGACCACATCGAACGAAACAAGATCGACAACACGATCATACTCTCTGGTGACAGTCATGCCAACTGGGTATCCGACCTCGCCCGTAAGCCGATTATCCTCCTGTCCGGCCTCTTCGTCGTCGCCTGACCGGAACCCCCCCCCCCCAATGTTCCAGATCCCAATGACACTACAAAGTAAGACCTTTCCTTGTCCTTGAAAGAGGCGGTTTTAAAAAGGTAAACTAAACTATGAAACGCCAGCTACGATCCGGTGACAGGAAAAGGGGCCCTTGGTGTTGAGTTTGCTGGGACGGCAGTCACCTCGAGTTCCCCATTCGGCGCGGGCGTCGCGCCAGCGGCTGCCGACGCCATCTCCCGAGTGCTCGTCGCTAACAATACGGACTTGCAATGGAGCGAGGGATCATACAGGGGCTTCTTTTTGCTCAACATCAGCCCGTCCACGTTGACGGCCACATACTTTGCAATGAATAACATCAGTGAGTTTGTTTGTTGATAACCCTCCTCTGTGCCCGTTGGTCTCGCATATTGAAATCTCTCGTAACTAAGGCAATCCAAACCTCGACGGATTCGCATCCGCACATTTTGTTGTCGAAAGGGGTCGGTTTTTTTTTTTTTGGCAATCCGCCCATCATCAACCGTTATATCTGACATACGACGTCTCGTGCATAGGAGCGAACAAGTTGTCTCGCCCCGTCGCAGGAGGATCTGTTAAGGCCGGGGTCTTGAAATCCAACGTTACGGGATGAATGAACCCTTCCTGGAATCGGGCCACTATCATAAATGACTTTTCTGCAGATCGCTTGCGCTCGACCGTCAATTTCATCCTGGGCTAGTTGTAGTAGTGAAAAAGAATGCAATGAATGATGAGATTCTAGACATATGCAGAAAGAAGCTACCGTACACCATCAGCGTCATTACTTTTGATCATAGCCAAGTCCAATCGGTAATGATACAACGACCAAACAACACGCGCGGTCACCACATCTAGTCAACCTCCTCCACGCTAGGTCCATCCTCGCCACCGGCACCAGGGAAGCCGCCTGGTGCACCACCTGGAGCGCCACCTGGGAAGCCGCCGGCACCACCTGGGAAACCACCTGGGGCACCAGCACCAGCACCAGCCTGAGAGTACAACTTCTGCATGATGGGATTTGCAATAGCCTCGAGCTCCTTCTGCTTCTCGCTGTACTCTTCCATGGATGCCTCTTGTGACGAATCGAGCCAAGAGATGGCCTCATTGACTGCGGTCTCTAGCTTTGACTTATCTGCTGCGTCGAATTTATCCGCGAGCTTTTCATCCGTCAACGAGTTCCGGAGGTTATATGCGTACGACTCGAGACCATTCTTGGCAGTGATGCGATTGGCGGCAGCCTCGTCCTCAGCTAACATGATCCTTGTTTGAGAATGGTCATCGACAAAAAAAGACCTCTGTACTCACCCTTGTATTTTTCGGCGTCATTGACCATGCGCTCAATTTCCTCCTTCGACAAGCGACCCTTGTCATTCGTGATCGTTATACGATTCGATTTACCGGTTGTTTTGTCGGCCGCAGAGACATTCAAGATTCCGTTCGCGTCGATATCAAATGTGACCTCTACTTGAGGGACACCGCGAGGAGCTGGCGGGATACCAGAGAGCTCGAACTTTCCGAGCAGGTTGTTGTCCTTCGTCCGTGCACGCTCACCCTCGTAGACTTGGATGAGCACACCGGGCTGGTTGTCCGAATACGTGGAGAAGATCTCGGACTTCTTGGTCGGGACCGTCGTGTTGCGCTTGATAAGTGCGGTCATCACACCACCAGCAGTCTCGATACTAGAGCGACAGTTATTAATCGGGTCGGAAGATACGAAAACACCAACTTACCCGAGGGACAGTGGGGCGACATCGAGGAGGAGGAGATCCTGAGTTTTCTCAGAAGTGTCACCAGAGAGGATGGCGGCTTGCACTGCCGCTCCGTAGGCAACGGCCTCATCCGGGTTGATGCTCTTATTGGGCTCCTTGCCATTGAAGAAATCGGAGACAAGCTTAACGATACGCGGGATACGGGTGGAGCCACCGACGAGGACGATCTCATGAACATTGGCCTTGTCAATCTTCGAGTCCCGAAGAACCTTCTCAACCGGCTCCAACGTACTGCGGAACAGATCCTGGCAGAGCTCTTCGAAGCGCGCGCGGGTGAGGGAAGTGTAGAAATCGATACCCTCATAGAGTGAGTCGATCTCAAGTGTAGTGTTGGTCGCAGAGGAAAGGGTACGCTTGGCGCGCTCACAGGCGGTGCGAAGACGGCGAAGAGCACGGGGGTTCGAGGATAAGTCCTTCTTAAACTTGCGCTTAAACTCTTGGACGAAGTGGTTGACAAGCCGGTTGTCAAAGTCCTCGCCACCAAGGTGAGTGTCACCAGCGGTAGCTTTGACTTCGAAAATACCCTCCTCAATCGTCAGAAGAGATACGTCGAAAGTTCCTCCACCCAAATCGAAGATGAGGACGTTGCGCTCGCCCGAAACCTTCTTGTCGAGACCGTATGCAATGGCGGCAGCGGTGGGTTCGTTAATGATACGAAGAACGTTGAGGCCAGAGATTGTGCCGGCGTCCTTCGTGGCTTGGCGTTGTGAGTCGTTAAAGTAAGCCGGGACCGTGACGACGGCATTCATGATGGTTCCGCCGAGGTAAGACTCGGCTGTCTCCTTCATTTTTAAGAGAACCATCGATGAGATCTCCTCGGGCGACTGCGCACGGTATAAGCCAATGTATACTGGCTGGAATCAATCTACAACTCACAAATTCTTTGTCCTCACCGCGGTACTGAACACGGATGTAGGGCTTTGCGGCCTTGTTAAAGACCTTGAAAGGGAAGTGCTTGAGATCCGCCTGCACTTCGGCATCATCGAACTTGCGACCGATAAGACGTTTCGCGTCGAAGACACTAGCGGTAGATCCGAGTCAAATGACATAGTGATAAGATTACACCAAGTACATACGTGTTGTGGGGATTCATCGCGACTTGGTTCTTCGCGGCGTCGCCGATCAGACGCTCACTTTCTGAGAAGGAGACGTATGAGGGGGTAGTGCGGTTACCCTGGTCGTTCGCAATGATCTCAACGCGATCATTTTGCCAGACACCGACGCATCTGGGATTTTAATCGCAGTGAGCATGATGGATACACGAAGAAGGAATAAAACTGACGAATATGTTGTGCCAAGATCGATACCGATAGCCTTGGAGGAGGGGGAGGTCATTGCTGTTGTTGAGAAGAATAAGTTGGGTGAGATGTGGAAAGGGGGTCTACGCAACTCGCAGGGTTTTAAAGCACTCCTTTTTTTCGATGGCTTTCCAGAGCCTTCTTTGGCTTTCCACAACATACTTACTTCATTCGCTTATATAAGCAGGGCTTTCCAAAGTACAGTACAGTTCCACATCCGTCAGCACCGGTGTACCTAGACGATACAACCGCCCTCTATCCTCCCCGTGCCCCAAGTCCCTCATCTAAGCTACGGTGAGCTTGCAAATCTCGCAGCACGGTTGGATCCACTGCTGGGTCGGATCATTATTCCCTTTCCTGTCACACATTCATGTCATGTATGTCACTTGCCTGGTAATACACTTCTCCTACGAACGTGTGTTCCACTTCCCAGAGGTGATGATGGCTCTAAGCTGGTCCCCACTTCGGGGAGCGGCCGCTGCACACATCCATTAGCACGCACAGCGACCGACTTCTCTCTGGATCTGACCACTCACGTCCAGCCCTGGATCCGCGGTTGGCACCCGCTCAATTCCGCTGTCGTCTAGCTCATGAGCTACCTCGCCGTCGATTGATACTGCATTGAGATCCATTGCCAGGTCAACGATGTCGCCATCGTCAGGCGATGGTGGCGGAGGAGGTTGCGGCTCGTCCTCCATAAAGCCATCTGGTAAGTGGCCATTTGCATTCTGGAGCGCTCTTGCTCGAATCTTCTTCCAGCCTTCGTATCGGTCCATGGCGTGTTGCCGCTCGCTGCAAGGTAGGATTAGGCATCATCTTAGCGAGGTTCAACGCACGACATACTCGATCCTTCGTTGCTTGTACTGCTGCATCGTCTCGTCGAATAAGTCGGGATTGAGTTCCATAAAAAGTTTGAGGGCATTGTACACCATCCCATGTATTGTACTGGGGCAATTGAGTGAGCCAAGCCGAAGGTCGCAACGGGAATTGAACCTACCGGTTCCAATGTGACTTCGAGTTTTGATACAGAGCGGGAAATACGATTGGCAGGATAACCGCCATATTGTCGCTCATCAAGTTGACGATGTATTCGTTGTTCCAGTAATACAACGCACGTTCCGCGACTTGGAAGTGCTGGCTGTTGATGCACCGCGCGAGTTGTTGGAACAGAGGTACCTGGATCTTTTGAAACTCGGCGGGGTCGATCACATCGAGAATCTCTTCCACTTCGCTCAGGAACATCACTTCCTTGGGGGAGTTGACTTTGGGCCAATACTTGAGAAGCCCGAGTACGACCTCTTCTGCCAGGGCGCCATCCTTTTCCAGAAATTGGACGACGCAGTACGCGAGCTGTGGATGGTACATGGAGAGACTCTTGACCTTGTGAAGCGGGATGAGCAAACGCAACAAAAAGGTCTTGTGCTCCTCCTTCAGCGGCAGGGCAAAGCCGTTGATGATAGATCCGAGAATCTCTAGAAGCTCGGCAATACCGTTATGTCGTTCGGTTTCGTAGATGAAGTGGTAGAATACGTTGTTGATAGCACGCCTGATGGGTGCACGAAGATTAAGGAATTTGCCGTATATCCTGTGTAAGGTCGTCTTCAGAAAGTCGCGTTCGCGAGGGTCCTCAGAGTCGAAGAGTTCAAGCAAATTTAAGACAAAGGATTGATCAATGTAGCGTTTGGCTAGGTTTGTGTTGAAATCGGGGCTCTCGATGAAGCGAAGGAAGAACTCATAGACGATCTTTAAGTGAGGCCAAGCAAGCTCAAGCACGGGTTCATCTTCTTCTGGGTCGAACGCGTCACCTGTGGGATTCACAGGAGGGGGTATGGAACGGAAGAGGTTAGTTGCAAACTTAACGGGAGAATCAGCAAGTAGGTTCAGACAATGAAAATTAGAGGCGCACCATCTTGATCACCTCCGGGTATATGTTTTCAGAAATAACGCCACGCTGGGTGGTGATGTACTCTAGCATTTCATGCAGTGTCTGTGCTTTAATTTGTTTGCCTTTGAGCTCGGAGCTGGCGTCGTTAAAGTCAAAAAGGACGTGGCACTGGTGTAGCTTTTTTATGAAAAGCTGAGGGCGCTCGCTAGGAGGGGTTTCTGAAGCGACGATGAGACAAGGGTAGAGTGGGTCGAAGAGGTGCAACATACCCATGAAGGGGGGGAGCCGTTCAATTTCGACTTTCTCTGTGACGACGAAGCGACTGCTCCTTTGTTTTCTTGGGGGCTTACCGACAATCGGTATGGTATCCTTGGGTCCTCGGAGACGATTCAAAGGACTCGTTCGAGGGGGAGTAGCGGACCCTCCAGGTTCGAGCCCGATGGACAAGCGCTCGGGGGAGCCATAGCCAGTGCTGTTTCGTGATGACTGGTCAGAGTTGTCTGGACTGACGACGACAATGGGCGGTGCAGGTGTCGCTCTGTCGACGGCAATTCTACGGTCTTGGGGGGTTGGGGGTTGGGCGGAGGAGCGCGAGGACTGTGGAGGTGGTTGGAGGGGAAGAGAGTGATTGCTTCCGTTATGGGTGGGGTTTGCTGGGAGAGAAACTTGAACAGACGTGGAGGATAGAAGTGGTAATGTGGAAGATGACGAGGAAGCGGATGTCGGGGTCGAAGACGGTTGAGTGGGTTTATTTTTTGAAGAATTTGAATCTTTGCCACGAAGCTGAAGTGAGAACGTGAGAAATAAAGAGAGAACGAGGGGTGTAAAATATTACCAAAGATTTCTTGAAGCTTTTCATGGCGGTCGGTCGATGTGATGCGATGCGATGCGATTCGATGGGCAAGTGTGGGCGGCCACAACTCGAGACCCGTGAGAATCGTGACTGGTCACAGCCAACCCTCCTTGCAAGCCCAAGCCCTTCCCGCTAGCACTACCACCACTAACCCATGGCCGCGATCTACTCTGTCTACACTTCTCCAACACATCCCCCAATACCCAACCATCTCCCAACTCTCATCGTAACACCCCACGGTAAATCTTCCTCTTCTAACCCTCCATCTTTCTTATCCACACTTCATCTCTTCCTCAGGTCAGCCCTCCAATATTCTCTATTCCTATTTGCACACCAACTTCGTACGCCATATTCAACCCCTCCTCTCTTTACCTGCTCTTAACCATTCATTCCCAGAATTCGGAAAACTACCTCTTGACACCTTCCCCCCAAGGAGATCTCTGCGTCGCCAAACTTTTCCCCCCACGTGCCAATAATCCCTCAGTCAAGGCCTCATCCTCGGATCCAGGCCATAGCTCAGGACCCGGCGGTGCTTCATCCCGCGTCGTACGTTGCGAGGCCTCTCGCAATCTCAAATGGTCCATCACCAATACAGGCGTAATCTCTCCCATCTACAAACTCGCTCTTCCTTCCCCTGACTCGCCAGACCTCCCACTTTTCCAAATCTCCAAGCCCAATCCCAATGCTGCATTTTGGAGCATGTTCTATTTCGCCTACGCTGGCCATAACATACCACCGAAACGCATCGAGTTTGGCAAGATCCAGAAGAACCCCCCTGGACCCAACGGTGGCGGCACACGCATCACGATCTCGGGAAAATCTCCAGAAGAGAAGGCTGTTTGGCAGACACTGGGAGAGGGTAACGAGGACTGCGTTGAGTGGGTCGTCCTCTGTGCCGCTCTGAATCTCCTAGAGTAAGCCCCGACCCCCATGTCCCGTCCCATTCTATACTCACGCGAGTTCTTGGCAGCGACGAGATTATTAAAGCTGCGGAGAAAAACCCCCAAGCAGCTGCGCCCTTGCCCATGCCTGCTGGTGTTCCTGGCCCTGGCCCGAACGGCCGTCCAGCTCCTGTCTCTCTTCGCGACCCTGGTCCCGCGCCAGCGCAGCAACAGATGCTCCAGCGCGCTCCCTCGGCGCAAGCAGGCATGCCTCCTCCGCAAAATCGCCCTCCACAAGGTTATCCCGCCGTGCGTGCGCAAGGCCCTCCCCCGCCTCAAGGCTACATGCCCAGCCCTGGCCAACCTCGTCAAGGTGTACCTGTTGCCTCTAGCGTAGGTTCTGCAAGCCGTTCACCCATGCCACAACAACAGGCGCAGCAAGCCACGCGACGGTTCTAGTGCCCGATTCAGTACCTTGGCTATGCTCTGCTAAGCGTTATTTATAGTCCATTTCCTTCATGGTCCTTGATTACTGCCTCCTTACCCTGATTTTTTTCCCTCCTTTTATGTGGTTCCTCATCGTTGATGGATTTCTGTTGTTTGAATATTGTGAATAGGGTCATCCGTGTTGTCCCTCTCTGGTTCCTTGTGGAGTTTTTGCCACAAACACCTATATCCTAAACGGCGCATCTCCGAAAGCAGGCAAATATTGTTTTTCATTGTTACTACGATCAGTCCTGGGGTAATGCAAATGCCCTATTGTGTGTATTAGCAGCTTGAGTGTATGCTTGTCAACAAGCTCGAGTTATCGCCTCCTCGCTCGTCATTAAGCGCCTTTGCTGATTATTTCCTGGAGGGTGTCCATGGATACGGCTGTGGCAGCTGTTAGCATAACGACCATTCATCTGCCAAAGCAACCTTACACTTTGGTCGCTCCA
>WNGR01001911.1_pt1 | contig 23044 bp, 19 predicted proteins | sample 5407581 | NCBI WGS metagenome assembly WNGR01 (sample SAMN13153383, study PRJNA577476) | soil metagenome | isolation source: 80 cm soil or saprolite under Garry oak tree replicate 2 | place: USA:California | collected 2016-06-15
CAGACCATCGCCCTTCCGTTCCCGCCCCTTAGAGTAGAACGGGAAGGGAAGGTTCAAAGATTCACGCCCATCGCCCCGTGTGATTCAACCCTGGAGCAGCCTGCAGATGACCTCCTGCATCAGTGCGCCGCGTAACAGCCGTGCCCGCTAACGTTATTGGATTGTAAGGCGACGCGAAACGGTTCGGGCGCTCTGTCTGAGGCAAACAGCCAATTCCACATGAATTCGCCGACGAACGCGTTATGGCGGTCGAGGTTGTAACCAACGCCGGTACTAACTCCCAAACCCAGTCCAGCGTATTGATGGGTCGGGTTTAGTGGGAAGCTCAGAGGCATGCCCAAGCTCGACGTGATGGCTGGGTCATCCTCTCCGCCGCTTTCGTCTTGCGCCCAAGACCAACAGGGCAGAGCTACCAGGCAAAGCAATAGGAGCACTGCCATACGGTGCTTCACCATGCCCTCCTTGAACCAAACCCAGGCAGCGCCCCTCGTCATCACCTTCAGCCTTTCACCAGAAGGTTGAACACCCCGCTTCGGGTCAGACACTAACAAAACTGCCAGGTCGGGAGTGATCCATTGCATGTGCAGCGTATTTTCGGGCCGGCACGTTGCCCAGGCCCTGCCAAAAAATGCCAGGGGACTCCTCTGAAGTTGACTAATCATGTAGATGCGGGGGACATCTCGTTTAAGGTGCGACACAGATTGCGCAATAGCATTGACAGAAGTCGAGCAGAGAGGTATAGGTGACGCAAAGGTGCAAGGTTCGGAGGCTTGATGGGAAACCGGGTGGTGCGGTTCTTTCTAGTTCTATTCGTATACCTGTGGGCGGAAGAAGGCGGTCCTGTTGCGGATGCTCAAGTGCGCGCGCAGACACCGATCGTTACAAACGTTGAGCTGGTGCAAATTCCCGTAACCATCTTTGACGATAAGGGGGCCGTTGCCACTGGCCTCAAGAAGAGCGACTTTCGGCTTTTCGAGGACGGAGTTGAACAGGACATCCTCTACTTCGAAAGAGAGCGGGTACCGGTTTCCTTTGTGATTCTTGCGGACTTGAGTTCCAGCATGACGAGGAAGATCCCCTTCGTTCAGGAGGCGGCCCTTTCGCTTCTAGATTCATTGCAAGAACTGGACCAACACGGCGACGAATACTCGGTATTGAGCATTGGGACGCGGTCCAAACTACTTATGCCGTTCACCAGCGATGAGGGAGATCTTCAGCGGAGATTGCCGGTGCTACTGACGGCTACGAATGAGAGTACCTCTCTGTTTGACGGGATTTGGCTAGGAGTGAGTACCGCCCGACGCGAGGCGGCAAATCAACATCGCGCCATGATCATCATCACCGATGGAGGCGATAATCATAGCCGTTACAACCTGAGAGAGACCCATGAGCTGTTGGAGGAGGCTGATGTACCGGTTTTTGCGGTGATGGCCGGACCTGGGTTTGAACTCCCCGAAATCTTTCAGCCCCACCAGAAGAAGCGAAGCCCGTTCCCTTCAGATGGGTCTAAAACGCAATTTCCTAACCTGCCGATTTCGGGTGCGGGCCAGGACTACATTGGTCCTGCTGAACGGCGCGGACCTCATAACATGAAGGCTTTAACCGAAGTGACGGGCGGCGGTGTATTTACCGCGCGGGACGAGGAAGACTTGCCACGCATCGTTCGGACGATCGGTCTAGCAGTTCGCTATAGGTATGTTCTCACTTACAAGCCGGTCCATTCGACTAGAGTCACAAAGACGGGGGAAAGTGCCGCGGATTCCCGTCAACACAAAGTCGTGGTTCAACTCTATCCGAAAGAAAAATTTCGAGGATACAGTCTTCCCTATTACAAGCGCGTCTATCACAGTATTCAATGAAGGGCTGTTTCGGCTTGTGTATTTGCCCAGGGGAGAACGCCGCGTTCAGATATTCCTGGCCGCTTGCCGTGAAATTCACCAGAACTACAAGCGCGGCTACCGTAGCTTTCAATAAACAGCGATTCTCAGGGAGTGGGAGCCTGCGTAGAGCTCGGCGTTCCAACCGTACTGGCCCACTGTGAATCAGTCAGATTCCACCCACCGCCGAGCGCGCGATAGAGGCTGACCAACGCAAGTTTGCGGCCAAGGTCGTAGGTGACCGCTGAGCCCTCCGCAGGATATAGCTGAATTTGAGCATCGACAATCTCGAAATAACTGGCAAGTCCGCTGTCGTACCTTATGGAAGACAATTGGACGGACTCGCGGTAGGCCTCGACGGAGTGCAGCTGCTCAAGGTAAGCTTTGGCAAGTTGTTGATGCGCGGAGAGCGATGTAGAAACCTCACCAAAGGCCTGTGTGACCGCTTTTTCGAAGGAAATCCTGGCCTGGTCGCGCGATGCCAGGGAGGCACGGTATTGGTTCTTCAAGCGGCCGCCCGTGAATAGGGGGCCCGCCAGGTTGCCTGCAAGACTCCAGGCCTTTCCGGATCCGGTAAGTTCGGACAGCTGCGGGCTGATGCCCCCCAGTGCACCGGTCAGGGAAATCGTGGGAAAGAAGTTCGCCTTGGCGACCCCCACATTAGCGTTGGCCGAGATCAGGTTCTGCTCTGCTTCGCGCAGATCAGGCCGCCGCTCCAATAACGTTGCTGGCAAACCTGCTGGTACGTCCGGGGGATCATATTGATCGACAAGCGCAGCCCCGCGCGCGATCGGCCCAGGATTGCGGCCAAGAAGTAAGGCCAGGGCATTCTCTTGCGCCACGATCTGTCGTTCGAAATCCGGGATTGCCGCCGCTACGTTCGACAGCGCCGCTTGCGCGCGAGCAACTTCAAGCCCCGAGGATGCCCCGCCTGCAAATTTGTGTTGAAAGAGCTCAAGAGTGACCTGAAAGCTGTTGACCGTTCGATGGGCAATGGCCAGCTGCTCGTCGAGCGCCCGCAGCTGAAAATATCCCTGAGCCACTTCGGACAGGACCAAGAGGCGGACGTCGCGCCTGGCTTCCTCGCTAGAAAAATACACGGCACGCTGGGCTTCATTCAATTTGCGGAGTCGCCCAAACAGGTCTATTTCCCAAAAGGTGCTGAAGCTGTAACCGTAATAAGTGTGATTGGGAACGAGCTGGGACTGCGCTCCTGAAATGCTCGCGTCATATTCAACTTGCGGATAATACTGAGAGCGGCTGACACCAAGCAGGGCTCGTTCCTGCTCGACCCGAGCCACGGCCAACTGTAAGTCATAGTTGCTCTTGAAGGCCTCGCGGATGAGGCCTTGCAGAACGGGATCCTTGAACAGGTCCCACCAGGCCAGGTCGGCAACTGAGTTCTCCCTCGTCTGCGGCTCTGCATAATAGCTGGCGGGCGGCTGAATCTGGGGGCGCTTGTATTTCGGACCGAAAGTGCAACCTGCAAAGAGAAGGGGAAGGAGCGCAACCACAGCAGGCTTTCGCATTAATCGTGTCCTCCCTCGGCTTCAGCGGGCCTGAGTAGTTCCACGGTCTCCTTTTTCTTTTTGATGGCAATCCGCTCAACCACGACGAACAAAACGGGTATGAGAAATACTCCCAGCACGCTCGCTGCGGTCATGCCGGTAATCACCGAAGTTCCGAGCACCTTTCGGCCAATGGCACCCGCGCCTTTCGCCGCCCAGAGTGGGACACACCCCAGAATGAATGCAAACGAGGTCATCAAGATGGGGCGCAACCGCAACCTGGCACCTTCGAGAGCGGCTTCGACGAGTTCTTTCCCTTTCCCATGCTCCAATATGGCAAACTCAACGATTAGGATGGCGTTCTTGGCCGTCAGTCCGATCAGCATGATCAGCCCAATCTGGGCGAAGACGTTGTTGTCGAACTTGCGCAACAGCAGTCCTCCATTGGATCCAAGAACCGCCACCGGAACAGAAAGAAGAACGCTGAAGGGCAACGACCAACTCTCGTATAGCGCGGCCAGGATGAGAAAGACAAACAGGAAAGACATGCCGAATACCATTGCTTGTCCGCCCGCGGCCTTCTCCTCCTGATAGGACATGTCCATCCATGCGTAACCGAACCCCGAGGGTAGAACTTCCTTTGCCACTTCTTCCATGGCGGTCATGGCCTGACCGGAACTGTAACCGGGAGAAGGGGAGCCGTTGATTTGGATACTTCGGAACATGTTGAAACGGTTGGTGTACTCAGGCCCTGAGACACGCTTCATTGTGACTAGGGAAGCCAGGGGTGTCATGTCGCCCTTCGAGTTTCGCACAAAGAAATCGTTGATTCGGTCTACGCTCGAGCGGTACTCCGGCTCCGCCTGCAGATAGACTTTCCATTGGCGCCCAAAACGGTTGAACTGGTTTACATAGGCGCCCCCCAGGAAGGCCTGAAGCGTCTGGTAGACTTCCCCGAACTGCAGCCCTTGCTTTAGTACACGATCCTGGTCAACGTCGACAAAAAGCTGCGGCACGGAGGAGCGGAAAGTGGTTACCAGCGAAGCGATTTCTGAGCGCTTCCGCGCAGCCACAGTAAACTTGTCGAGAGTTTCGGCGAGCTGTTGAACGCTTCCGCTGCTCCGGTCCTGCAACATGAATGTGAACCCGCCAGCCGTGCCCAGGCCCGGAATGGCTGGCGGGCCGAACGCGAAGGCAATGGCTTCCGGAATTTCCCTGCGCATTCTCTGGTTCAGGGCCTGCATGAGTCCATTGGCGGAAAGTTCTGGAGTGGCGCGCTCGTCCCAGGGATCAAGCTGAAGGAAATAGAACCCGGTGTACGACGCAGAAGTGTTGGAGAGCAGGCTGAAACCAGAAATCCCGCTGAAACTTTTAACACCGTGAGTGTGCGCCAGCATGTCATCCATCTTGCGCATCACCGCGTCGGTGCGCTGGAGCGACGCGGCGTCGGGCAGTTGTAGCTGGAGGAATGCATACCCCTGGTCCTCTTCAGGGATAAAGCTGGACGGAAGGCCCTTGCCCATACCTAGAGCGACGACAGAAATACCGACCAGCAGCAGCAGGGCAAGAACCCATCGGCGAATCAGGACATGGCTCCAAGTTACGTAGCCGCCCGTCATCTTTCCGAACCAGCGGTTAAACCACTCGAAAAATTTTCCAAGAGGGCCTGCGCCCTTCTTGCGCGGACGCAGCAGAAGAGCAGTGAGCGCGGGCGAAAGCGTCAACGCGTTGAAGGCCGAGATGAGCACCGAGATGGCAATGGTAATTGCGAACTGCTGGTTCAGCAGTCCTTTAATGCCGCCCATGGCCGCCATGGGGACGAACACGGCTGAAAGCACCAGGGCGATGCCCACCACCGGCCCGGATACCTCTTCCATGGCCTTCAGCGTGGCTTCTTTGGGTGCTAGGCCATGCTCAATGTGATGCTCCACGGCCTCAACGACCACAATGGCATCGTCCACCACGAGGCCGATAGCCAGGATGAGTCCAAACAGAGAGAGTGTGTTGATCGAAAAACCCAGTATTGGAAAGATGACAAACGTTCCAATAAGCGAGACAGGAACAGCCAGCAGCGGGATAAGCGTGGCGCGCCAGTTCTGGAGGAACAGGAACACAACAACAATTACAAGGCCGACCGCCTCTAGCAGTGTCTTGACGATCTCTTTCATCCCTTCGGTGATGGGGAGAGTGGTGTCCATCGCCACGACATAATCTAAATCCGGAGGGAACCTGGACTTCAGATCCTCCATTTGTGCTTTTACCTGTTTGGCCACAGCCAGAGCGTTAGACCCCGGGGCCTGATACACCGCAATGACGACTGCGGGCTTGGCGTTGTACCTCCCGATTTGCTGATAGACCAAGGAACCCAGTTCGATTCGGGAGACGTCTTTTAACCTGACCGTTGAGCCGTCGGGATTCTGACGAACGATGATGTTGCCGAATTCTTCCGCGTTGATGAGTCGTCCCGCTGCACGGACAGCATAAGTAAACTGCTGGCCTTTGGGAGCTGGCTCCGCCCCAATCTGCCCTGCAGGGTTGACCGCGCTTTGCTGCTGGACGGCGTTTGTCAGGTCAGTGACGGTCATGCCGAGTTTCGTCAGTTGATCCGGCTTCACCCAGATGCGCATGGCATAGTCGGCAGCACCAAAGTTCGTGACTTGTCCCACGCCGGGAACACGCAAAATCGCGTCATTAACGTTGATCGTGGCGTAGTTCCCCAGGAATTGTCCGCTGTAAGTGCTGTTTGGCGAATAGATGGAAAGGACAAGAAGAGGAAGACCCATTAGTTTTTTAACCGTCACCCCGTACTGGTTGACCGAAGTGGGAAGGTTCGGACTGGCTTGGGATACCCGGTTCTGGGTGTTTACCTGGTCAATGTCCACGTTGGTGCCGACGTCAAAGGTGACCTTGAGGTTCATGGTGCCATCATTGGCATTTGTGGACATCATGTACAGCATGTTGTCCACGCCATTCATTTGCTGCTCAAGCGGTGTGGCGACAGACTGTTCAATCGTCAGAGCATCCGCGCCGGTGTAGGTAGTAGATACGCTGATCTGCGGCGGAACGATGTCAGGAAGCATAGCGACCGGCAGCTTCGCCATCGCTACCACACCGCCGATCACCGTGATAATGGAAATAACAATCGCAACGATGGGGCGACCAATGAAGAATTTCGACATGGCTACTTGCCACCGGTCAGTGCGTTGGTTTGAGTGTCTTTGAAAGGCGACGGGGCAACCGTCATGCCGCTTTTAATCCGCTGCAAACCGTCCACGACGACACTGTCCCCGGCCTGGAGACCCGATTCGACCACCCACATATCTCCGGTCTGTGGGCCGAGCTTGATGGTTTTTATCGTAACTTTGTTATCGGGAGCCACCACTCCGACTTGATAAACGCCCTGCAACTCGGACACCGACTGCTGGGGGATCAGAAGCGCGCCTTTGCGCAATTCCGTGACTGCTCGAATACGCGCATACTGCCCCGGGCGCAAAAGGTTGCCCGGATTAGGAAATTCGCAGCGGACTTGAATTGTGCCTGTCCGAGAGTCCACCTCGCGGTTCACAAACATCGTGCGTCCGCGACGCGGAAAGACGGTTCCGTCTCCGAGGATGAGCTCCAGGTTTTGGCCCCCCGCCTCGCCCGGTTTTTCGCGTCGGAAGCGCAAGTAATTCTGTTCGGCAATGTTGACATCAATATAAATCGGATCGACGCTGGATATCGTTGTCATAACCGTAACGGGGGTCATCAAATCGCCGATACCAACTTTGGCGACGCCTGCAATTCCGGAAATCGGAGAAGTCACGGTGGTCCAGTCGAGATTTAGCTTGGCGTTGTCCAAAGTGGCTTGATCAGCTTCCACCTCCGCCGTGGCCGCCCTTTCCGAACTCATGGCTTTGTCGAGTTCGGCTTGGCTCACCGCTTTCTGCGCCACCAACGGAGTGTAACGGCGCACATCAATTTGTGCCTGGGCCAGCACGGAGCGGGCGCGCTCTAGCCTTCCCTGGGCCTGTTCCACGGCGGCTTGGGCTTGCCGTTGGTCGAGCAGAAACAAGGACTGGCCCTTCTCCACGTAAGAGCCTTCCGTGTAAAGACGGCTGAGCAAGAAACCGTCCACTTTTGGCCGGATGTCCGCGTCCACGTTGCCGACCATGGTTCCGACCCATTCTTGATGGAGGGGAACGTCTTTTTGGAGGACCGGTATAACCGTGACTCCCGGAGGCGGAGGGGCTGGTTTTTCGGCGCTCGTCGAGCACCCCGCACTGATGGCGAGCGCCGCCATCAGCGCCGCTATAAGGTGCCACGGTTCGGTTCTCGGGAGCGCCACCGCAGTCGTCGATTGCTTTTTCATGGTACACGCTCCGGGAGGCGCACGCTGTTGGGCTCAGAGAGTTCGGTGGCCCGAACTCCAGAACATGACGCTTGGCGCCGCATGCGTGGTGGCGCCCCATCCGCCGTCATGGTAGGGATTCGCCCAAGCGGGCGGAACTGTCAAAACTACCAGCTGCCCTTGGTCTTAAGCTGACCATGACGCAGGCTTTCCAAGCGGACCAAGATATTGAAAGCAGGGAGGTTGAGAGACGCGCCCTGGAACTTAAGGAGATGCTGCTCTCGAAAGTTTGCTGAGATCCTCGTTTGAGAAGTTCCAAATGGGAGGCGCGTAAGAGTCTTGGTTGGAAATCCGGGCTTTCTCCGCGGTGCGCCCTCCATAACCGTCATCCGCTAAAGCGACAGCGTCTCCCCAATTGTGCAGACTGCGCTGCCGCAAAAAGTCACAATCGGCGAAACTGTAGGAAGGGTTGTGCCTCCGGGGGCCTCCCATGGAACAAGTTGCTGAAATTTTGCAGAGTCCAAACGCTTTGAGAGTTCTGGATGTCTATGGCTCCGTAGAGCGTATCACATGTAGCCATTATCATTTTGCTGTTTCCCGCCGGTCTGGAAGACAAGCTTGGTGTAGACGCGAGTTGGCATGGAGCGCACTCCGCGTCGTGGTCACTGGCGTTATCTTACCCTCGCTTTGGGGCTCCTCGCTGCTCATTTTCTTTTGGCAGAATCGTCGTATGCCCAGAAGGGAAGAGGGTTTCTGCAGGTCGCGGAAGGGCTCTGGAAGTGGTCAACGATTCCGTTTTTCCCGCGGTCGTAGTTATGGTTATTCTAGCGACTCTTCTTACATCGCCGCTGTTGAAGCTGGCCAACTCATCGCTGTCACTTCCATAGTCGCTGCGCACAGAAAGCGCGTTACTGCCGGACCTGAATGGCAACCCTCTCTGTCTTAGGATCGGGAGGTCATTTACCAATCTTTACGCCGATCACTTCGCCAGAAACGACAATTTCGACTCGGCGATTCTTCTGTCTCCCCTCCGGAGTAGAGTTGTCGACTACGGGGCTAGTCTTGCCGAATCCTTGAGCGGTCACGTTCCCATCAGCCAACCCCTGCTGAATGAGATAGGCGCGCACGGTTTCCGCGCGCTTCTCAGACAATTTCTGGTTTACTTCGTCGCTGCCGACGTTGTCTGTGTGGCCCTCGACAGCAAGGTCCAAACCAGGATGTGCCAGGATAATGCCGGATAGCTTCGCTAGTTTCTCTCGTGCTTCCGGGCGGAGATCGTACTTTCCAAAGTCAAAGAGCACGTCTCCCATATTGACCACCAACCCGCGGGGCGTATCGCGGGTTTCCAAAACACGATTGAACTGGTCGAGCAGTTGGGCGCGCAATTCAGCGGCAGCTTTTTGCGCCCGCTCAGCCTCGGCGCGGGCGGCCTCTTCTTTCGCCTTCAAAGCATCCGCTTCTGCTTTGGCCTTAGTCGCAGCGGCATCCGCCTCGGCCTTCATCTGGGCTTGCTTCGCTGCGGCCAGTTCAGCTTGGCGCCTAGCCTCCTCTTGAGCCTTTGCTTCAGCCTCCGCCTTGGCTTTGGCGGCAGCCGCCTCTTTCTCTGCCTCGATACGTGCCTGGTCCTGACGTTGTGCCGCGAGCGCGCGTGCGTCCTCCGCGAATTGTACGGTTTGCCGGGCATAAGACATGATGTCTTTCTTGTCCGCCTTTGCACTGAGGGCGTTCTCGGCCATTTGCAGGCTAGACGCAGCCTTAGTAAAGATCTCCGGTGCATCTTTATCTGCGCTGCGTGACTTGGCTATGTCCACGGCGTTGCGCGCTTCATACATCTGCAGCGGGACACGCTCGAGATCCGGCGTCATGGCCAGGGGATTTCCGAGTTTCTCGTACTGGGCGCGCTTCATCAACTTGAAGTCGTTGATGGGGAAAATCTGGCCCTTCGTACTTTTCCGGGTGTCGTTTTCCAGGATGACCACCTCGCTCGGCACGCGCACGGCGAAGTAAGGTTCGGCAGTGACAATCATCGAGAATGTTTGCGCTGGAGTGGTAGCACCGAGCTTACCCTCGCCGTCTTTGTCGATGAGAATTTCGCCGGTGTTTCCGGAGCGCCCGTCGGGCGTAACCACCCAGAGCACGTACGTCAGAAACTCCGCGCCAAACTTTGATGGTGGCTCCAAATTCTTAACCGCCACCTCTATATTTGTTTTTCCCTGTCGCGCGTCAACCTTTGCTTCGCCAGAGGCCAGAGACATCAGCTCGGTGCCCTTCAGATCAACTTTCGTGCTTCCCCCGCCAACTCTGTAGCCAACTGCCTTAACGGACTTGCTGATGAGGTTTGATTCGGGCACATCCTGTTGAACTTGTGCTGAGGCTGTTCCAACCGCCAAGCCCAGCACCAAGAATGAAAGAGTGACCGTTTTGTTGTCACGCATGAAAATCTCCGTTCGGACTTAGCAACACCGGTAGGTAATGTTGCCGGGACCCAAAAGAAGCTCCCACTGTCAGAATTGGCAGGAGGGGAGGGGGCGAGGATGACTGGCTCCGCAAGATCGACATCAGGCATCGCGGCTTTGGGGCACCGGTCGATGAATGGTGACCTGTTTGTTTTGACAGTATTGCGGCATGGGTCGAGAAGCCTACTGTTACGGGCAAAGGGGGCGGCCTCTCTCCGAACCGAACCAGACAACAACTCCCCCATGAGACGCCCCCTACTTCTGCAAACGAAGGCACAATGCCGTTACTCGCAATTGCTGTGCTTGTGGGCCTGCTGGTCTTCTTGTGTGTGTCGGGCCCGCTGTCCAGTTTGTTTGAGCAGCGAAACAAGAGGCATCGGTCCAGTTCGCTAGCACGGTCAGCAGCAATCCGGCGAATTCCACGCCTCTAGATGACCTTGTCTTTTCTCAGTTGTTTGACGAGTGCCCTGGCGTACTCTTTGCCCAGTTTCTCAAAGTTTTCGGAATAAACGGTGTCCGTTTCTCCACTCCACAGAAGGGTTTCATCCTTGGTGTGGTAAAGATTAAACTCGGCGCTGACCATGGTGTTTTCCTTGAGATAAGAACCCTTCGCGGAGAACTGCTTGAAGGCCATGTCCCAATATGGCCAAAGATTTTGGTAGAACGGCGGAGGCATATAGACGGATTTAGTGCCGACCTCTTGGGTTTCTTTGCGGAAAGCCTTGGGACGGATTACAAGAACGGCGTCGTAGTCCGCTTCCTTTATTCGTTGTTTGAGCTCTCCTTCCATCAATTCAGTTCGAGGCGGCAGAACCATGTGGCTCCTTATGCCCTGGCCACCGGATTTGACGAGGAGCTCTTCCATTTCATCCTCAAATTCCTGTCGTATGAGCTAGTTTTCCAGAACCGCGATGACCAGGATTTTCCTGAGCTTTGGCATGGGCTGGTCGGTGACAACCCAACGGTGAATAATTTTTGTGCCAGCGTGATAGCGGGGTGGCAAGCAAAGTGAGAACGGTCAATGCGAGAGAGAGGGGGCGCATTCTAATCCTCGATAGACTCTCGGGCGAAAGGGAACCGGAAGGACGGGTTTCCGGAAATTTGTGGGCGCGATCATTGGTTATCATTGAAACCGCGGCGAAACCGCGATGGCAGCGCGGTTCGAGGAGACGGCCGGCTCGGCAACACCGGCGCTCCTCCGAATGACGCTATTCGGTGTACTGCGCCAGTAGGACGCCAAGGAAGATCAAAAGTACAGGCCAGGTCTTCTTGAAGAGTTGTTGCCACTTCTGAGGCGTACCGGCCAGTCCATTTGTTAATGCAACTCCCAGCCCGGTAGCGGCGAACCAGCGATGCTGTTTCTGAATGTGCTCCATCGTTTCCATGGCATGCGGTGAGTGCATGTCTCCGCCATGAACGTGAAACAGCAACAGGATTGCGCCCGTGAATCCTGCCAACGGGAAGAACCAGGTTGCCCAGGGCGCCACCAATCTGCCTCGCGCTCTTTGTAGCTCGACGTATCCGATTGCCAGAAGGATGATCGAGAAGATTTTGTGCTGGAGATCCTCCGGGTTGTGCGTCACCGCATACCATGGAGTTTGCGGACCGAAGGGCCAAATCTCCGTGTCACTAAAGACCAGAAGAAAGAGGCCCGCAGCGAGGAAGCAGACAGGCCAGACATAGCGGACCAGAGACCAGCGTTTCCCGAGGTAGCTCTCCGAGAAGATGAAAATCCCTGCGACGATAACAAAGAATCCAGCCAGACGATGATTGAATTCACTTTCTTGTTTGTCGGCCAGATGCTTGGCCGCTTGCGCCGGGTTTTCCGGGGCCGCCGTGGCATTCATATTCATTCCTGGCATGCTGCTCATGTCGTGTTCTTGCGACCGAGCCAAGGTCGTGAACAGAAACACCGGGAAGAGGGCGAGCAAGAGGGCTGCCGCTCGGCCATGAATTCGCCAGGTGCAGGATTCTCCGTAGAAGGACAGCATCTTGTTCTCCTGTTGACGAGGCCCTCTCGTTTCGAATTCCCCGCCATGAGGGCGTACGAGAGGGGTTTGTAACGCTCAGGCAAGAATCGAGCGCCTGTCAGAATTGACAGGGCCAAGATCGCATCAGGAATGGGTACGCGAAACGACTTTCCGGAACCGAGGGTCCCGGTACCCGACTGGGCACAAGCGAATTTGTAGCGCTGCGGGGAGACTGGTCGCGCCTGTCAGAATTGACAGGCAGTAGCTAATCAAGAAGTGATATGAAATGGAGATTCTATTTAGAATGCCTCACCGACGCCGACGCTCCAGGTATGACTGTCCTTGCCTTGCGCGAAGTCAACCCGCAGATTTACGTGATACTTGCTGCTTAGTGCAAACCTAACGCCACCGCCGCCGCTCGGCAGGAAGTTGTTGATCCTAAACGGCTGATTGCCACCGGGTACTACTTCTCCCAAGCCGCCGAACCCTACAAGACCGAACCTCTTGGGTAAGGCCAGCCGATATTCCAGCTGCGTGCCAAACATGTAACGATCGAGATAGCGACCGCCAGTGTACCCGCGTAATTGGTTATTTGTGCCGTAAATGCAGTTTCCGTAGAAGGGGGGCTGGCCCCCGGTAAAGCAAGCGAACGAGCCGGATGCAAGCACCTGGTTCTGCGTCAAACCCCAGTACTTGTTGAAGGTAAGTTTGTAACTCTGAAACGAGTATTTGCTTCCCAAGTCCTCAGAGAAGAAGTCCGCGGTGAAATCCAGAAATGTTCCGGCAGTCGGATAAAAACGGTTGGGGCGCGTGTCGCGGTCTACTCGGAAGCCCAGCGCGACTAGTTTTGTATCGAGCCCGAGGTCCGGTGGCAATGGGGCTGCCCCAGGATTGTTAGGTCTAACGGTGATGAGCGAGCTTCCCCAAAAAAATCTTGGGCCCAGGAAGAATTTCCACCACGCACGACGCAGGAACTCACCGAGGACCAGTTGACCAGTCTGTTTGAGAGGCAATTTGGGCTGCGAATCGCCCGAGCCGAGTCCGTACAAATCGTAGTTCAGATTCCCTCGAGCGTAGACCGCGGTGGTGCGATAGGTGTTCTGCTTAAGGTAGAGCTCGCCGCCAAAGGCCATCGCCCGGCTCCCGTTATCGGTGACCAGGCCTGCGCCTCCAAGCACAGAGGCGGGGGACTTGTCGGCGGTAGGGAAAATATAGGCGAATATCGGCACGATTCCTGATCCCACCGCCGGGCTCGAAATAGGAAGAGGTGCAATAACAAAAGCCCCAGCTTGGGGAGTGGTTTCACCTGATGTTTTGTCCTTAGCTGATGGCTTTGGGCCGGCACCCTGAGCGGCGGTCGTCCGAGAAAGAGAAATCGGCTGGTCTCTAGGTTCGGCTTCTTGTGCGGTTATGGATCTGGTCGCGGGACTCCAAAACAAGCCGCTCACGAGGAGAAAGGAGAAGATCCTCTTGGATCCTTGCCGGTTCATGGTTGGACCGCTCATCATACCGTACTTCAACAGCACGGCCCGCCCTTTTCAATTACTGGGCGGGCCGTGTGGCTGGGCACCTGGATGAGCCGAGGATCAAAACAGTCTCTTCCTGAGACCCTAATTGTTGCTCTCCACCGCACTGCGCGGGGGTTTGGGCCTCTGCCACAGGATTTGTGAATCCGCAGCGTTATGGGGATAGAACCGCTCGGATGCCGCGTTCGTGGGAAGGAGGAGAATATCCACCCGACGATTGTAGGCAAGCCAGGTCGCTTTGAAATTCTTTACCCGTGTTTCTGGAGGTTGATTGGGATCCCGAGCCTGCAGTTCAATAACGGTGGCTTTGTCGAGCTGGTTCCCCTTGCCATGCGCCGATGTGTCTATCTTTTCCGCGGCGATGCCCTGGGAAACCAGGAAATCTTTGACACGCTGAGCGCGAAGGTCAGACAAGCTTTGATTATATTTACCCGGGCCACGCTCATCAGCAAAGGAGCTGAGCGAGAGTTTCGCGTCGGGGTCGTACTCAAGATACTGTTTGAATCCACTGGCAAGGGTTGTGAGCGTTCCCTGCTGACTGCGTACAAGCCCGAGTGTTGGGTGTTGCTTTGTGGGGTAGTCGGTTGGAAAGAAGACGCTGTGGAGCAGGACAGCGGGAACTGGCTCGATGGAACCCTTCAAGCGTACCGTCACCGTTTTAGTGTCAGAGCCGCCACACACGTTGGTTGCAGTCAGCGTGTATTTAAATTCTTCGTCTACCGGGCCATTGGCTGTTTGAGTTGGGCTGACGGTCAGGGACTTGCTGCCGCTGCCGTCAACGGACCCGAGCGGAACAAGAGAAGCTGCGTCCGAGTTGCTTGACGACCAGTTCAGCGTGGTGTTCCCCTGTTGAAGAACCTTGTCGCCGATACGGCGGTAACTCACCTCCGTCGGTGAGGCGCTCAGGGACGACTGTACGACGGTATTCACTTCCACCGTAGTGTTCGGTTTGGTTACTCCCCCCGGACCGGTAGCCGTAAGTTCGTACACGGTGGTTTGGCGGGGCGAAACGGTTCGTTCGCCACTCGTCGGAACCGGGCTAAAACCACTCATATCGGCCTCGACAGTTTCGCTCGAGGTCCACGCCAACTGAGTATTTTGGTTACACTTGATATTTGGCGGATTGGCCGAAACCGTTCCGCTAACCGGGGCAACAGCAATCGTGGCACTTACAACTCCCGCTTTAAATCGTTGTACCCCCGCGCTCAGCTCATGCGATCCACGCGGCCAGTCTTTGGTGACCTGTTTTCCATTCGAGATGTCGACAATCACACGCTGATTGGCCCCAACGGTGACCACACCGGCCCACAGCTCCTTGCCGTATCTTGTGACCGTGAGCTCATGCCTGCCCGGCGGCACGACCAACTCTTGGTGCTTGATTATGTCGTTGTTGAACTCGTCGACGTGCCCCACGAAGTACTGCGGTTTACTGCCGTTCAGCAGAATGGCAGCATCGCCGGCACGTCTCATCCCGACTTCAATCTGGATGCGTCCATGCGGACCAGGTACCTCTGCGCCAGCGCGTTCCAATTTTATATCTAGCGGTAGAGTATGACCCGGATCGATGGAAACCTCCTGTTCAGCGAATTTGAAACCATAGTTGGCCACAACCAAATGGTGCGTTCCGACGTCTAGCTTGATGGTCCGATCGCCCGGACCAATCGCCTTGCCGTCGATGAATGTGTACGCTTGCTTGGGGGAAACCGCTATCTTCAGCTTCCCCGCCTTGGTGTCTTGTGCAATGGCGGCTCCATTGAGTAGAAATGCTCCGCCCAGGATGCTGCAAAATGTTCTGAACAATCGATGCCTCATAGAACCCACCTCCCGCAGGCGACCGCTCAACGCGGATCAAACCACTCGGACCATACCGACAAGGGTGAAACTGTGAAACTGGCAAAACTGACAGTTCCGAATGACGCCTCGGCCTCAAGGCACAGGCCTCGCGGACGCAGGCATCGGGCAGTTTTTCCTTGATCAGGGCGAGCATTTTTCCGAGCGATGGTACCTACGTCAGCGAGCTGCTCGGATTACAGGGGGTCCGGCCCGAGATGGAATGATTGACATCGCCCGACGCGCCTCGTAGGAGAGGTGCCGCAAGCCGAACCCCTGAGGTTCGGTGGGCAGAGGATAGCTTTCCCTGAGAGCCGTTGGGACCTGTCAAAAATACCAGGGCTCGGAGGAAAGCTCAGTTTTGGAAGGGATGTGGCCTCGCGCAGTGCGGGTTCTCTCAGGAGATGCAATCTCCTACGCCTTAACCAAAAAAGCGGGAGACTGCGGATGGGCTCCGCTCTGCTCCGTCCGCAGCCTCCTACGCGTGTTGAACAACATCGATTCATTGCCGCTCACAACTACTACCACCTAAAAACGATTCCCCCGTTGTAGCGGAAGTTACTCTGGTTTTGATTGCCCTTGGTAAAGTCATTGCCGAACCGGGTCAGCACAAAATCAAACTGCGCCGGCCGGATAGAGACGTTGTGGCTCACCGGAATATCGAGACCTCCACCAATTACGAAATCGAACGCATTGTTGCTCGGGGTTAGCGTAGTGGTGCAATTGGCCTGGCAAGCCTTGAAGAGATTGTTGTAAGTATTAGAATGGACGCCGCCAAAGAGCACTTCAACAAAGGGTTCCCAACGCTCACCGCGGTATTTGAGAACAGGCCCCACGTTGTAGGAGAACATATCGCCGCTCCCCGTAACGGTGCAACCTGCTGGGCAAGGACTATTTGCGGTTGCAGGAAATCTGAAGGTTTTGGTGGTGCTGGCATAGCCATTAAATTCACCGGTGAACCCCAACACGTGATTGACATAAACCGTGACGCCGCCGCCCCCGCCGTTCAGAGAAAAGCCGCTAACGACGTTGCTGTTCTCGGGATTGAACCGCATGAAGGAGTAATACATGGGAACTTCCACTTTGGCATAATCCTGAGCAAAGGCTACGGTTCCAAACAACAGAACAATTCCTAAGACAATTACACTTTTCATCTTCATTTCGTTTCTCCTCACCTTCAGATTAACTCTCAGAACGCTTGCGTCCTCGACGCACGCTAACTTAGGCGGGATGCCGCTCGGCAGAAACTGTCAAAAATGACAGCCCTTAGTGGGGAGTTGAAGTTGCAGAATGAGCTCGCGAGTGAGACGCAGGGCTGCTTGTAACATTAGGCTCCGTTTGGATTTGCGGGAACGCGTACGAGTGCCAGCGATCTGGAGGGAACCCGGAACAGGCAAGTCATCAGGGCTGCAAAAATCCCGTTGTCAGGGCACGAGAATCTTTGATTTGATTGCGAATTGAATTAGGTCAGCGGTCGTCCTGAGGCTTAATTCTTCCATGATCTGATATTTGTGAAAGGCTACGGTTCTTGGGGTCACTTTTAAGACGTCGGCCACTTCTTTCATAGACTTCCCCTCGGCCAACAGCTGTACGACTTCCCTCTGGCGGGGAGTCAGACTCTTGGCGCGCGTTTTGGGTCGCGGCCCTTTGATAAACGATTTGTGCAGTCCACGTGCTATCTGCGGAGTAACGTACGATTTTCCTTTAAGTGCCAGCTGGATTGCCTGCATCAATTCCGACGCTGCGGAGCTCTTCAACAGATATCCCGATGCGCCGCTGTGAATCGCATCTACGGCCAAATCGGGATCCTCATTCATTGTCAGGAAGATAAGTTTTACCGAGGGCATCAATTCTTTCAATCGCAATCCCGCTTCCAAGCCATTCATGAGTGGCATGGCGATGTCCACTATGATCACGTCGGGTTTGAGCTCGGGAGCAGTTTCCACCAAGGCACGCCCGTCGGCCACTGTGCCCACTACTTCGTATTGCGGTTCCAAGAGTTTGCGAAATGCCTCGACAAGGATGGTGTGGTCATCGGCTAGCATAACTCGCGGAGGTGGCATAAATTCCTCACAGGCTCGCAATCCTAGCGGACGGGGCGTATTGTGCACACTGTTACTACTAACAGGCCACGGCTTTCCATAGCCATTTTACTGATTCATTAAAACACAGGGCATTCTCCCATCGGATCTGTCAATACTGACAGTCCATAGCTTACCTCTGTTTCCGTACGATTGGCGAGTGACCTAGATTCCTGGGGATCGGTCGGCTTAAACGGGGCAACCGACGATGCGTATTTTGCGGGATTTCTGGTTGTTGCGTCGCTGGTCAAAGTGGCTTTTGCTGCCTCAAGCGGATTGCTTTGGCGTGGAAATTCTAGTGGATACGTCATCTATAGCGAAGGGCTAGTGGGCCAGCGCAAAAGCGGGGAAGGGCCCGTTGAAGATGAAAAAAGCTGGTAAAAGATCCCAAGGCGATGACGCTGATGATGCTTGGAGTGGCAATGGGATTTGCTCCTTATGCAGGTCACGGGTGGGCGACCTTTGAAGTCTTGTCAAAGGATCACAGTGGTTTGCTGGACGGGCTGATGCCCCATTTGTCCGACAAAAATCAAGTGGCGAGATGCGCCGCGTCCGCGGGGATTATTCGCCTGTCGACGGCAAAAGAGAATCCGAAGTCCAACTGTCGAGAACACGGCCTTAGGAATGTGAGCGAGGAGCTCGAATGGACTGGAGAACGTCACGATGAATCCGCAGAGAGAAAGCGGATCCGCTATTACAGAGGCGTCCTCGCGAGTTAATCCAAGAGGTGCCTGGGAGCTGCTGGCCCCAGGAACTGGGGTGCACTTCAAGTATTCCGAGAGTTACGCATGAACTCGAAGGTCGGTCTGACAATCTTTCTTGCCGCGGCAGCCCTCCTTGTGAGCCAGTCACGGGTTAGCGAGTATCTATTGGAGGAGGCCTTTAGCTTTTTACTGGTTCTTGCCGCCGTACTTACTTTCATATGGGTCATTCTTGTCACCTTTGTCTTGTTGTGGCACGGAGCGTGTTTCGCGTTGTTTTTGCTGAAGGCCATTGGTCGGTGGGGTACCGGCGCAAGAGAGGACCCGGTTGGCTCCGAAAAGGCAGTGCATCATCTCCCTCCTACGCCACTGAACTCCAAATAAAAGCCACGCGCGGCCTCTTTTGGGAAATGGCGCGAATACTGCGCTATTCCGAACGAGCCGCCTGAAACGGGTTATCTCACCGTACCCCGTGCCGTTAGATCGCTCGGAGACGCGATGCGAACGTCGTTGTTCGGCAGGTTTTCTGCTGCGGACGCACCGATACTGCGAATATGCAGATCTCGCTGAGGAAACGGAATCTCGATGCCAGCTTCTCGTAAGGCCTTAGCAACGGCGACGGTTACGTCGCTCTGGAGCTGAAACCAGGTGTCCTGCCAAGCAGACCAGAAGCGCAGCTCGAAATTCAGTGCGCAATCGCCAAATCCCATGAAGAAAGCCGCAGGGGGACGCTCGAGCAAGACTCCCGGATGTGATTCCGCGACGCCAGCGAGCAGTTTGATCACGCGTTCCGGATCGTTGCCGTAAGCAACTCTTATAGGCACATCCACGCGCCGCCACTGCGACGACAGCGTCCAATTTATAACTTGGTTCGAGAGCAGGTTGCTATTGGGCACGATCACTTCTGCGCCTTGGAGCGTTACGATGGTACTGGAACGAGCACCGATTCGCCGAACAATACCCACGAGTCCGCCTACTTCCACTGTGTCTCCAACATGGATGGGACGCTCAAAAAGCAGGATCAATCCGGAAACAAAGTTGTTCACGATATTCTGCAGGCCAAAGCCCAGACCGACGCCAAGGGCGCCGGTGAGAACCGTAAATTTGTTCAGCTCGACACCCGCTGAAGATAGAGCAGCGAGGGCAACCAGCAGCAGGAGAACATAGTAGCTGATGGTTGACACGGCGTAGGGCAGGCCGCGCTGGAGCCGCAATCTTGGCAGCACCAGGTTTTGCAGCAAGAAGGTTAGAGTATTCGCGAGAGCGTATCCGATCAGCAGTACAAGCACGACGCCAATCGCGTCCCCCAGTGTGAAATGAATCCGTCCAATGCCGATGTGACGCAGAAGGAGATTCGAGGCGATGCCGATCACGCTGTCGTAAATCCCGAATAGTTGCAAGATGGATCTCAGCCACAGCCATGTAGCACCGAGAGATAAGACCCGGGTGCCCAACCGCTCTATGCTGTCGGCACGCAAACCCAGCAATGCTTGCGCCCAAGGAGTGTGGAGCACCGCGCTCAAAAATAGGGCCAGGACGCGCACTCCGCTGTACAGAGCAGCTGCCACCAGGGGGCCAACCAAGGCGATCAGTCCTAAAACCTGAGCCAGAGAAACAAATCCGATAATGTTGGCCCCGAAAGATACCGCGAGTAATGCAAGGCAGGCTCGAATTCCAATGACGAAGATGCGATGGTTTCGACCTTGCATCGTCATGGAGCGTAGCCGAGAGGGACGCGCGAGCCGCCCCAAAATGACTAAAGCTGTCAGAACAATCAGGGCAAACAGTGCGCGCCCGAAAAACGGCGAGAGATGCACTAGCAGGTGCAGACCCTCCAGTGCGTAGAAGACCGATAAGACATAAAGAAGTGTGCGGATCCTAGGTTCGGTTAGCGGCGCAAGTATTCGCAACACCGGAATCAAGAGAAGCAGGTAAAGGACAAATGCGATGCCGATGGGTGCCGAAGCCATATACTCTCCCGTTCCGATCAGAGTCACCAAAAGTGCTACCGAGAACGGGCGGCCAAATACCTGTGAGGCTTCGGTTGGAACACCAGGCTGGCCCGGGCGCACAACATGACGCCTGATTTTGAGAACCCCGAAAAGTGCCAGAAAGTAAGCGATCGCGAGGTTAAACAAGGCGAGCTTGTGTGTACTTATAAACGCGCTCGCCATTGTAAAGGACCGGCCAAAGGACCGTCGAAAAGAAGGCTCTAGGGCTTGTGAGCCGAGTCCTTCCCAGAGTGGGCTGCTGTCCAGTTCCAACAAGCGACTGCCTTCCCGCTCTCGGGCCTGACGAATCCGCAGCAATACGTCCGAAATTTGCTGGTCCTGCTGGGAGACCTGAGTCTGAAGGGTAAGCACGATATTTAACTGCTCTTGAACTTGCGACTTTGCACCCTGGATCTTGTCCAATTGGTGTTTGATCCGGTCGACAAGCGCTTCGATCCCCGGGGATTCGTGAATTTGAATCCAGGTAGCCAGCCACTCCGGTTGTTGGGCTTCCAGTGTTTGCATCTGCTCTTCCAGCTTTGCTGCACGAGACGTCAAGAGCCGGCGCGCTGCCCCGAATTCGAGACTCTGGGAGCGCCAGAACCGTTGTTCGTCTTCCAGTTCCATCGGTGTGGGGGTACCAGCCAAAAGGTCCCTCGTTTCCGTTGCTCGTCGATGGATCTCTGCTGCTTGTACTTCCGCGGTTCGTTCTGACTCCAGCAGTTCATGTTTCGGCATCAATTGACTGCTGATTTCTCTCAGTAGGTGGTCTAACTGCTCAGCGCGGTCTGCGATCTGTGGCAAAGGAATCGCTTGGTCCACTGGCTTAGCCGGAGTAACTTCCGGAACTTCACTCTCCGGTAGCTGCGTAGTGCTGCCTGTGTGCGGGGGTTGTGCCGGCGGCTGCTGGGCCCGAATGCCGCGAAGGAACCCTACGAATAAGATGGACAACAGCGCGCCGGCAGCGAAGTATGGTCGAAGCCTGTCACAAATCTTCCAAATGAAGGCTCTTGAGGCTTTGCGATGAGAAGACCCTCGTTGGGCCAAAGCTAAACCCTCTTCGTGATGTTGATCGGCTGGGCGCTCTCCGGAAAGGCTAGGCCCTGTGGTTTGTGCCGCATACTGTCAGAAATGACAGAGGAATTGTCCGACTGACGATGGAGGGAAGGCCTTTGGGATAGATATGCCACCAAATCGAAACCGCCATACCTCCAGCGAGTAGCCACTTTTTGATAGGCATGCAGGTGCAGGTCGGAAGACATTTTAGTTAGTGGAGAAACGAGTCTACAAAATTCGCAGCAATGCACTTGCCGTGACCGGGGCATACGCCAGGGACGCAGGAACTGGCATCTAGAGTCACGGCTCACAGGATGCGGCTCGCGACAAACCTCCGAGATCGCCGTTGTCGGTGCCTTGCCCACCAGGTGCGAAGTGCAGGTAGCCCAGAATCTGGGAGCCGTTGCCAACCTGTTTTCCAGCGTCCAGGAGGCTGTTGAAGGGCTTTGTAATAGGTGGCCCACGACAGGAAGACCAGCTCATCTTCACTTTAGTCGCTATGGCATTCTTGTTTTCCGCTGCCGATTGATTTCTCCCACACTCCATTTTTTTCTCGCCCTGTCACTTTTAACAGTTAATGAAACGCATGGCTTCGTGCGAATGTGAGCCCGCCCGGAGTTCAATCCTTTGCAGTTTCAAACAAACGATGACAGGGGTCCAGCAGACTCCAAGTCGCTGTTCTGAACGTCCTCAAAACGGGGAAGGGCAGGAGAGGTGTAACAGGAATCAGCCAGGAGATTTGCGGTCGCAGTTTTGTTGGCCGTGCCGGTGCTTGCAGCATCTGTCGCACGCGGGAAGAGAGCTTTGATGCTCGCGAACAGAATTTTCGCGCGTATGTCACCCTGCTGAGGTCCGATGTTAACGGAATCCATTACCGAAAAGCCGATAGGTGAAAGGTGCAAAAAGCAAACCACCACGACGGGGTTGCGGAGCAGCTCCTGATCGAGCGGGCGCGAAGCGGCAGTTCAGACGCATTTGCCGAGCTCGTCACTATACACTCTCCACAGATCTACAGCATATCCCTGAAAATCTTACAGAATCATGCGGATGCTGAAGACAACGTCCAAAACGCTCTTTGGAAGGCGTATGAGAGCATCAACCGGTTTGAGGGGCGGTCGCGTTTCTCAACCTGGCTCATTCGGATCGCGATCAACGAGGCTTTGATGAGGATGCGCGGAGTCCATCCTGTTCACCTTACTCTGGACGCGTTGACGTCCGAAAACGAGAAGAGCCTTGTCTCCAATATCAGCGATGACCGCCCCGATCCTGAGCGGCAATATCTGGCTAAGGAGCTGACGGCAAGAGCATTTCTGGGATTGCCGCCGTCCTTGATCGACATGTTCATTCGAAATAAGGTTGGGGGGTGGAGTCATCGCGAGTTGGCCAGCGAAATAGGAATTACCATGTCGGCTCTGAAATCTCGAATGTTCGAGGCGCGCAGCCGCATGCGCGAACACCTTCGGGCCGTTTGCTGAGCTCTCGGTTGCGGCGGTTTTCCAGGGCCTCAGTGGGCCGCCGGTATTTATAGGATCAGGCCTTCTACGGAGTGTTACGCGGTGGACTGATGCAGGGGGTCATCTGCAGGCTGCTCCAGGGTCGAATCAAACGGGGGGATGGGCATGAATCTTTGAACCTTCCCTTCCCGTTCTACTCTATGGGGCGGGAACGGGAAGGACGGTGGTCTGATGGAGCACGGGAAAAAAGGAGCGCCGGCAAAA
>WNGR01003070.1_pt1 | contig 23037 bp, 18 predicted proteins | sample 5407581 | NCBI WGS metagenome assembly WNGR01 (sample SAMN13153383, study PRJNA577476) | soil metagenome | isolation source: 80 cm soil or saprolite under Garry oak tree replicate 2 | place: USA:California | collected 2016-06-15
GAGCCTCTGCCATGCCGACCCGGCCGGCGACGTCCCCACCGTGCTGCTGGCGCTGGACGCCACGCTCCACACCGCCAGCCCTGGCGGCGCCGCCGCCAGCCACGCGGTCGACGGCTTCTTCCGGGGGCTGTTCGAGACCAGCCTGGACACCGGCGAGCTGCTGGTGGCGGTCGACCTGCCCGCGCAGCCACCCGGCGCCAGCTTCGGCTACCGCCGCTTCTCCTTCCGCCACGGCGAGTACCCGATGGCCGTGGCCGCCTGCCGCCTCGGCTGGGAGGGCGGCCGCTGCACCGACCCGAGGGTGGCGGTCGGCGGTGGCGGCCCGCACCCCGCCCGCCTGAAGGCCCTCGAGCACCTGCTGGACGGCATGACGACCCATGAGGCGCTCCAGGCCGCCGGGACTGACGCGCCCTTCGAGTCGCTGCAGCCGATCGCCGACATCCGCGGCGGCGAGGCGTGGAAACGGCGGGTGGTCATCAACCTGATCCGCGAGACCGTCGCCGGCGCGGTCGGGAAGGCGGCCTGAGTGTCGGAGCACCGCGTCACCGTCACGGTCAACGGCCGCGCCGTGGCCCGGACGGTCGCGGCCCAGCGCCTGCTGCGCGACTTCCTCCGCGACGAGCTGGGGCTCACCGGTACCAAGGGGGCCTGCGAGGACGGCATGTGCGGGAGCTGCTCGGTCCGCCTGGACGGCAGCGTAGTCAAGTCCTGCCTGCTGCTGGCGGTGGAGGCCGACGGGCAGGCGGTGACCACCATCGAGGGGCTGGCGCCCGACGGCGGCCTCCACCCGGTGCAGCAGGCGCTGATCGACAACTTCGGGTTCCAGTGCGGCTTCTGCACGCCGGGCTTCGCCATGACCATGGCCAGCCTGGTCGCCGAGCCAGGCGCAGCCGACCTGGACGCCGAAGCCGCCCGCGAGGCACTGGTCGGCAACATCTGCCGCTGCACCGGCTACGTCCGGATCGTCGCCGCGCTGCTGGATGCCGCCCGCCGCGTGCGCGATGGGGAGGGCCGGGGCCAGGCCGCGAGCGGCCCCGCCCCGGCGAGCGGCCGCGCCCCCGGGAGGGCCGATGGGCGTTGACGGCCCGCTGCTGGGGCGCTCGATCCCCAACGTGGACGGGGTCGCCCTGGTCACCGGCCAGGCCAGGTACACCGGGGACCTGCGGCCGCCGCTGCTGGCCCACGGCCGCATCGTCCGCAGCCCCTACGCGCACGCGCACATCCGCTCGGTCGACGCCTCGGCCGCGCTGGCGCTTGAAGGGGTGCTGGACGTGATCGTCCCCGACGACGTGGCCGCGCTGCCGCTGGTGTCCACCGGCCCGATCGCCGACATGCCCCTGCTGGCCAGGGGCAAGGTCCGCTACGCCGGCGAGCCGGTCGCCGCGGTGATCGCCGAGTCCGAGGAGATCGCCGAGCAGGCGCTGGAGCTGGTGCAGGTCGACTACCAGGAACTGCCGGTGCTGCTCGACCCGGAGGCCGCTCTGCTGCCGGAGGCGCTACTGCTCCACGCGGGCCTGGCGGGGGTCGAGGGCAACGTCTGCTGGCGGCAGGTCACCAGGGTCGGGGACGTGCAGGCCGCCTTCCAGCGCGCCGACCTGATCCTCCGGGAGCGGTTCCGGACCAGCAAGGCGCACGCCATGCCGATGGAGACCCACGCCGCCGTCGCCGAGTGGGACCCGCTGGACGGCCCGACGCTGTGGACCTCGACGCAGCAGCCCCACGTGGTCCGCAACGTGGCCGCCCACGTCTTCGGCCTGCCGCAGAGCAAGGTGCGGGTGTGCAAGCCGTTCGTCGGCGGGGCCTTCGGCCACAAGGAGGGCCTGCACACCCACGAGGCCATGGCCCTGCTCGGCGCACGCCGCCTGGGCCGCCCGGTGCGCTTCGTGCTGACCCGCACCGAGGAGTTCACCGCCACCGTCAGCCGCAACCCGCAGATCCGCGACGTCGAGATCGCGCTGCGCGGCGACGGGACCGTGCTCGGCTGGCGGGAGCGGATCGTCCAGGACGTCGGCGCCTACTCGGGTCTGGGACCGTCGGTGCTGGCGCTGTCCGAGTGGGTGACGGTCGGGCCCTACCGGACGCCGGCGCTCGACATCGAGGGCGTCTGCGTCTACACGAACAAGCCGCCGGCCAGCGCCTTCCGCGGCTTCGGCAACCCGCAGGCGACCTTCGCGCGCGAGGTGATGTTCGACATCGCCGCCAGGGCGCTCGGCATGGACCCCTTCGAGCTGCGGCGGCGCAACGTCATCCGCCAGCGCGACCTGCCGACCCGCACGGCCAATGGGCTGAAGCTCGACACCCTGCCGATCGAGGAGGCCATGACCGTGGCGGCCGAGGCGATCGATCTCGATGGGCTCCGCGCGCGGCTGGGGCCGTTCCAGGGGATCGGCATCGCCAATATGATCGAGTGGGGCGGCGGCTGCCGCTGGCTCGACGACTGGGACGCCGACATCGGCTCGGTGACGGTCACCCTGCAACCCGACGGCAGCGCCGTGGTGGCATCGGACGCGGCCGACTCGGGCCAGGGGCACGCGACCCTGTTCACCCAGATCACCGCCGACCTGCTGGGCGTCGAGCCGGCTGGCGTGTCGGTGGTGCGCGGCGACACCGCGCGGGCGCCCTTCGGGCTCGGGACCTTCGGCAGCCGCACGTCGGTGGTGCAGGCCAGCGCGCTGCACCGTGCCTGCGGCGAGCTGCGCGAGCGGCTCCTGCGGGTCGCCGCCAACGCGCTGGAGGCCGACGCCGAGGACCTGGCGGTCGAGCCGGGGCGGATCGTCGTCCGGGGGACCGGGCGGGGCATCGAGCTGGCCACGGTCGCCGCGATGGTCCACGAGGACCGCAAGTCGCTGCCGCCGCGATGGTCCACGAGGACCGCAAGTCGCTGCCGCCCGGCATGGAGGCCGCCGCGCTGGTCGCGACCGCCAGCTACGACACCCCCTCCGAGGTGCCGGACGCCAACGGCTACGGGAACTTCGCCGCCAACTACACCTGCTCGGCGACCATCGCGGTGGTCGAGGTCGACCCGGCCACCGGCAAGATCCGCGTGCTGGACTGGTCGTCGGCGGAGGACGCCGGCCGCACGCTCCATCCGGACCTGCTCAAGGGGCAGATCCAGGGCGGCATCGCCCAGGGCATCGGCTACGCGCTCGGCGAGGACCTGCTGTTCGACTCCTCCGGCACGATGCTGAACCCGAGCATGGTCGACTACCAGGTCCCGACCGCGCCCGAGGTGCCGCTGATCGAGGGCAAGCTGCGCACCCTCTCCAGCGACGACCCCGCGCACCCGCTGCGCAACAAGGGCATCGGCGAGAGCGGCGTCACCCCGGCCGCCGCCGCCATCGCCAACGCAGTCCACGACGCCATCGGCGTCCCCATCACCAGCCTCCCCCTCACCCCCGAGAAGGTCCTGGACGCGATCGACCGGAGCCGGGCCCAAGCGCGGTAAGGGCCGCGCCGAGGCGCGGTAGAGCCGGGCCAGGTTGTGGACAGTCTCTGCCAATCGTCGTCCCGCATCGCCGCTTTCAGCCGATATTGGCGCGCGGACCTCAGGTTCAGTAGGTTCTGGCACGCCTTCCCCCTGCCCTGTGTGCTTCGTGGCTGCCGCTTGCACGCAGCAATGAACGAAGGAGAAGGCCTCGGTGAAGCATCGTGTCGTTGCTTGCCTCTCACCCGCCGGTCCAGGTCCCATGGTCAGATGGCCGGTATGAAACTCGTCCGGGACAAGATCCCGGAGATCATGCATGCCGCCGGTCAGGTCGCGGTCGTGCATCCCGCCGATCCTGTTGAGTTTCAGGTGCTACTGCGGCAGAAGCTCACCGAGGAGGTCGACGAGTTCCTGATCTCGCAGGATGCGGAGGAGCTCGCAGACATCCTCGAAGTGCTGTACGCATTGGCGGGCTGCCTCGGCCTGGACGCTGCCAAACTCGAGGCTCTGCGGCAGGCAAAGGCTGAGCAGCGGGGCGCGTTCGCGAGGCGGATCGTCTGGCATGGGCCGAGATCGGCGGTGCCTGCTCGCGTCCCGTAGCCGCTGTGTCGCTGGCTCGGCGCATCAGGCCGGCGTCCTGGTCAGAAGGAGTTGGCAGGCAGCGGGGACCGGCCGCAGGAGGCGTTGTTCCTCCGGCGCCGCCACGCTGAGGTCGGCACGCCTGGCGAGTTGCTCGATCTCCGCCTCGGAGATGCCGCGCTGGAAAGTCTGCTTCGGCTCGCTCGACCAGTAGCCGTCATTATGGCTGGCCCACCTGGCCTGTGCGGCGCGCGTCTGGATGTCGCGCGGGGAGCGGGTGACCACGAGCATGTGGCCTCTGCGGCCAAGCAGCCTGGCCGCCTGCTCGAGGACTTGGACCCGTTCCCAGGGATCGGGCAGCACGTTGAGGACGAAGATCATCGTGACCAGGTCGTACCCGGCGGTGGGGGTGGGTTGGCGTGCCCACCCGAAGGGCGGATAAGGGTCGTAGCCGTCCGCGCGCAGGCCCGCCTTGCGGTACCGGATGACATCAGCGCCACGGCCGCAGCCGTAGTCGAAGACTGAGCCGACCGACAGCTTGGGCACAAGGACCTCCAGGACCTTGCGAGCGAACGGGGAGGCGCTCCGTCTGGCCATTGCCGTCTTGTAGGCCTGGCAACTCGCGGGAACTGGTGGCGCCTTTGGGATGTGTTGGTCGGCGCTGGATTGCCCGTGGAGACCGTTGGCGAGAGAGAAAAGGCGTTCGCGGTGGGAAGGCGCCTGGGGTGGGCTGACGGGCAAGTCGATGAGCAGGGCGGAGTGGTCGCTGAAAGCGGTGGCGCCGGTGCGCACGCTGTGGTCGTACGTCACGATCACGGAGGGGGCGAGGTAGTCGGAGACGAGCGCGAGGTCGCAGCGGAACTCCCAGCGCTTGCCGCGGGCAGACCGGGCAACCGAGAACTGGGGCGGGTCTGCCGCGGTGGCATCGTGCAGGAGGCAGGCGGCAAGCAAGGAGTGGAACGGCCCGCGATCGGTGCTGGAGTTGAAGGTGCTCGCGTGACTGTCCAGCAGGCCGTCTTGGGGCCGGGGCGCGAGGTTGAAGTCGCCAACCGCGAGCATGGGCCGCACGCCTTCGGTGGCCATGCCGTTCCGCAGCTGGTCGAGCTGTGCGGCGCGAGTCCTCTGGGCGTGGGCGTCGAGGTAAGCGTGATGAACCGCGACATAGCCAAGCTCCAGCCGCTGCCAGTGCGGCGCGAGCTGCTGGTAGCTCGGTGCCTCGAAACGCTCCTGGACCCAGGCGAAGACCTTGTCGGTGCCGCCGATGGGGCAGAACCCGTCCAGCTGCACCGCATCCCTGCCTGGTGGTCGCCAAGGTTCCTGGGCCAGTAGCAGGCCGATGTCGTTGTGGGCCAGCCACTGCACCAGAAGGGTGCGGGCGCCCGCGGCGCCGACACGCTTGTTGAGGTTCACGGAGGCGACCCGCACGGCAAGATACCTCCCTCGGTCGGTGCGACCTTGCTACACGGGCGGGGAAGCAACGGCATTCGCGGTTGCCTCGGTAGTGAAGGCGTCCCACAGGATATTCAAGGGGTGTGACGGGGCATATTGCTCCCGCTCGCCCCTGCGAGCGAATACGCCGCTGACGAGCTCGAGTCGTGGGTGGAAGTCGTCGTCGAACTCGACTATCCGAAAGTCGCTGCCGCCTGGCAGTCCCCCTTGGAGCGCCCGCTCGCCGATCGATCTGGTCACGATCATGAAGCCGTCGACCAGGTGGGAGCGAAGCAGGCCGAGGCCGTAGTAGATGTCGTCGATCTCGGCAGCGACGGTGAGCTGATTGCGATAGCCGGCGCCGTACCAGCGACGCAGGAAGTCCACGATGATGCCGGCCGCGGGGATGACCAGAGGTAGGGCCCGCAGCCGCTCGGCCCCGACACGGCGAGCCGGTAGACCACGGCGGTCCATGTTGGTCAGCAGCACCAGGGTGTCGCGGTGCCATTGGATGACGTCGTAGCCGGGGGCGACGTCGGCCTGGCCGGCTAGGGCCGCGAGCCCGCCGCACAGTAGGTCGACTTCCTTGCTGTCGAGCTGCTCCCAGAACCGCCGCGTGCGGACGTGAACGACCTTGAGGTCGACCTCGCGTTCGCGAAGCTGTTCGCGGACCCGTGGCCAGATCCGTCCAAGATAGCCGAGAGTGAATTCGGTGGTCCCCACCGTCAGCGTCCTGCCGAGCCGGCGGCGGGAGTCCTGGATGCCGGCTGTCCAGTCCGTGAACAGCTCGTCCGCCAAGACGCTGACTGCCCGTCCGGTAGGGGTGAGCAGGACATCCTTGCCGCGGCCCTGCTTGACCACGAGCAACTCGCCGCACAGCCGGTGGAAGTGGCGGTTGAGTGTGTCGAGCTGCTTTTGCACGCTGGACTGCTCCCGGCCGAGCTGCTGGGCGGCGCGTAGGGCGGAGCCGGTGTGCTGCACGACCAGCAGGGTGCGGAGCTGGTCGAAGGTTAGCTCCAGCAGCGAGGGGTCGCAGCGCAGCAGCTCGGCGAGCTGGTCGGGACCTGGCATTCGCGGGGAGGCGGGTGATCGTGACACGAACGTCCCTCCAGCGCGCTCTGGGGCCGGCCGCGGCCAGTGGCATCGCCGGGAACTGTCCTGGAGTGCAGTTCCGGTCGACCTGATCTCACGGTTCCTGGAACTTATCACAAGATGATCTAAAGATCAGTCTTTCGAGTTTTGCTTGTCTCTTGGACAGTTTCATCCTATGGTGGTTCTGCCCTATTCAGCGAATCAGCGAATTCAACATGTTTGGCTGACTCTCATGCTTACCGGCGCAGCGATCGCAGCACTCCGCCAGCAGGGCGCACTCTGTTGGCCGGGTCCGCTGCGGGTCCACGAGATCGGCGCCGTCACCCGCCGCCTGGGCGTCGCTTTCCATACCGATGCCGCCCAGAGCATCGGCAGCCTCGCGATCGATGTCGCCGAGCTCAACGTCGATCTCGCATCTCTCTCCGCCCACAAGATCTACGGCCCAAAAGGCGTTGGCGCCTTGTATGTGCGGCCGCCACTGCGCGGGGGGATCGCACTCACCCCCCAACTCCTGGGCGGCGGGCAAGAGCACGGCCTGCGCGCGGGCACCACCAACGTCGCCGGCATCGTGGGCTTTGGTCACGCGGCCCAGCTGCTGAGCGAAGAGCGCGAGCGCGACGCCGCCCACACCCTCCTCCTCCGCGAACGACTCCGGACCCGCCTCGTCGACGGCATCCCCGGCCTCATCGTCAACGGCCCACTCACGGACCGGCTCCCAGGGAACCTCAGCGTCACCATCCCCGGCACCGACGCCACCGACCTGATGGCCGCGGTCCCGGACCTCGCCCTCTCCACCGGATCGGCCTGCACCACAGGACAGGCCGAACCCTCCCACGTCTTCACCGCCATCGGGGTCGAGGCACGCCTCGCGAGGGCAACGTTGCGTATCAGCGTCGGCCGCTTTACCAGCCTCCGTGATGTGGACACCGCAGCCGCGCGCCTGGTCGCCGCGGTAAGAGCTCGAAATTCCACAAGCACACAGCGCTTGTGAGGGAGTGTCGAGGGGTGGGAGGCCTTACGTCTCTAGCCGGCCCGGCCGGGTGCCGCGGCAGGACCGGCGCCGCGGCTCCCGGCTCCCTCAGGCGCTGTAATCGGCGCCGAGGCCGAGGCCGGCGAGCTGGCGGCGGTAGGCGATGGTCATGCGGTCGGACTGCACGTGCAGCTCGGCGGCCAGGTCGAGCGGCAGCTCCTCGGGGCGCTGGCCCTCGACGATCGCCTTGTCCTCGTTCATCACCTTGCCCTCCCAGTCCATGATCTCGTGGGCGGGCACGTCGAAGTCGAAGTTGCGGCAGACGAAGAAGAACGCACGCACCTTGCGGGCCGAGACGGGCGAGGCCACGTTGAAGACGACGTGGTAGGCCTCGCCCTTGTCCGGGAAGCGCTCCCACAGCCGCACCGCGAACGGCAGGGTCACGTGGTAGGAGGTCTCCCACACCAGCGTGTCGGCGCCGTCCATCGGCGAGGCGTCAGGGTTGTTGGCGTTGAAGTTGTAGTCGTAGGTGAGCCCGTACTCGGTGGTGTGGACCGGGATCTCGGGGATCTCGGGCTCGGCCGCGTTGCCGAAGGTCTCCTGGTGCACGAACGGGAAGTGGCTGACGTCGAGGAAGTTGTCGACCTGGCGCGCCGCCGAGGTGCTCCAGTCCAGCGGCGGCAGGCTCAGCCAGCGGTAGCCCGGGTCCTCGGCCTCCGGGAAGTCAGGCAGGCCGCGGCGGGGCTGGCCGGACAGGCAGGTCCACACCAGCCCGTAGCGCTCGCGGACGGGATAGGTGAGCAGCCGGATGCTCGGCGAGATACGACGGCTCGCCGGCTGCGCCGGGATCCGGGTGCACTGGCCGTCTGGCCCGTAGCGCCAGCCGTGGTAGGCGCAGACCAGCTCGTCGCCGTCCAAGCGGCCCTGGGTGAGCTCCGAGCCGCGGTGCAGGCAGAGGTTGCGGGCCACCATGACGCCCGGTGAGGTCCGGCAGAGGACCAGGTCGACGTCGAGCAGGCGGGCACGCGCCGGCGTGGAGCCGACCTCATGGCTGAAGGCGACCGGGTGCCAGAAGTCGGCGAGGATCCGCCAGTCCGACTCCGTGAAGGTGCAGTCCCGCGGCAAGGGATGAGCGTCGGTCGATTGCCGCCGGGTGGTCGTCACGGTGTCCGCTCCTCTCCGCGATCACGACCCCGGAACGGCTCGCTCAGGAGCCCAGCGGGTCCAGCCGTGCCTCCTGCTCGAGCTCCTCGTTCTCCCGCGCGGCCAGCCGGGACTCTGCCTCGACGTCGAGGCTCCGCGACAGCAGATAGTAGAGGCCGGCGGCGACCGGGAAGCCGATGAACGGCGACAGGTCTCCCCCGCCGATCGCGCTGGCCACGGGCCCGGTGAAGATGGTGGTGCTGAAGAAGGGGATCATCACCGCCAGGCCGACCAGGTACGACACCAGGCCGCGCCAGCCCCAGCGGCCGTAGAGCCCCGTGGGGTTGAAGATCTGCTTGATGCTGTACTGGCCCTTGCGCACCAGGAAGAAGTCGACCAGGTTCACGGCCGTCCAGGGGATCAGGAAGTACAGCGCCAGGAGCAGGAAGGCGTTGTAGCTCGACAGGAAGTCCTCGGGGATGAGCAGCGTGACCACCAGCATGACCACCGCCACGCAGCACATCGCGACCACTCTGGTCACCGCGCCCGACCGGACCCGCTTGGCGACGTCGACCGCGGCCAGGCTCGAGAGCCCCGCGGTGTAGATGCCAAAGGCCGCCGCGGCGACCAGCGTCGGGGCCATCAGGATCACGGTCCAGGCGCCCCAGCCCTGGAACAGCGTGTCCGCGACCGTCTTCACGGCTCCGACCGGCGAGAGGTCCGGGTGGGCGGCACCGACGAACGCCCCCACGGTGGCCGGCCAGATGGTGCCGATCGCGGCGCCCCAGTAGGTCCAGGTGAAGGTCGAGCGGGTCGAGCTGTCCGCCGGCAGGTAGCGCGAGTAGTCGGACACGTACGGCGCCCAGGTCAGGTTGTAGCTCATCAGCGCGCCGAGGACGATCAGGAACGGGCCCCACTTGAAGGCACTGCTCGAAAGGCTGAGCTGGGCGGAGGGAAGATTCGTGTTGGCCAGCGCGATCACCGTGAACAGGCCGAAGTTGACGATGTACAGCAGCGACGCCCAGCGGCTGAAGCGGTGGATGACCTGGTACCCGAAGGCGGTCAGCAGCAGGGCCAGGACCACGAACAGCACGTAGGAGGCCTTGGTGCTGGTCCTGATGGTGGCGTTGAACACCTCGCCGCCCAGCACGGTGTCGAAGACCCCGTAGCCGATGGTCACGAACAGCACCGCGATGATCGGCAGCAGGGCGCCGTAGTAGCCGAACTGGGCCCGCGACTGGATCATCTGCGAGAGGCCGAGCTTGGGGCCCTGCGCGGAGTGGAACGCCATGAACAAGGTGCCGAGCAGCGTGCCGAGCACGATCGCGACCGCGGTCCACGCGAAGTTGAGGCCGAGGCTGATGCCGATCGGGCCGGTGGCGAAGCTGACCAGCTCGGCGTTGCCCACGAACCAGATCGCACCCAGGTGCCAGGCCGTGCCGTGGCGCTCGCTGCGGGGGATGTAGTCGATGGAGCGGACTTCAACGCTCAGTGGTACCGCTGCGCTGGCATCGACGGGCGGGACTCCTGCTTGAGCCATCGGCACCCCTCCTGGGACGCGACGGGGGACTGGACACGGCGACGCCCGGCGTTGAGCTGGCCTACCGTAGCATCGGGTCCCGTTCCGCGAAAGTTACTTTTAACATGCGAAAGTCCCCGGCTCAGACGCCACGCATCGACCGCCAACCGCGGTCGCCAAAGCCCGCCAGCCGCGCCTGCGTGGCGACGTGCTCGGAGGCGGACTGCGCCCTGGCAAGCAGCTCGTCCTCCTCGCCGGGAGCCATCGCCGTCATCCGCCGGCCCTCCAGCAGGATCCGGCCGTCGACCACCACGGTGTCGACCTCCGTGCCGTTGGCCTGATAGACCAGCACGGAGGCGACGCTGTGGCAGGGCACCAGGTTGGCGTGGGCCAGGTCGAGCAGGACCAGGTCCGCCTTCTTCCCCCGCTCCAGCGAGCCGATCCGGTCGCCGAGCCCGACCGCCCTCGCCCCGTCGATGGTCGCCATCTCCAGGACCTTCTCGGCGGTGATCGCGGCGGCGCTGCGGTAGCGGCCCTTCTGCGCGAGCGCCGCGAATTTCATGTCGGCGACGATGTTGACGCTGTTGTTGCAATTGCCGTCGTCGGTGCCAAGGCCGACGGTGATGCCGGCCGCCTGCATCTCCGCGATCGGCGCGATCCCGGAGGCCAGCAGCAGATTGCTGACCGGGTTGTTGGCCACCTTGACGTCGAAGGCACGCAGCGTGCGGATGTCGTTGACGTCGGTCTGCACGCAATGGCCGGCCAGCACGTCGGGTCCCAGGAAGCCGATCGAGCCGAGGTACTCGACGCTCGGCAGCCCGCCCTGGAGGCGGTCCAGCGGGGACTCGGCCAGGTGGAGGGTGACCATGGTGCCGAAGCGCCTGGCCAGGTCCCGCGCGCCGAGCAGGCCCTCGCGGGTGCAGAACCGGGCGACCCCTGGCGACGGCCACACCTGGATGCGGCCGTCCGCGCTGTCGTGGTGGCGGCGCATGAGCCGCTCGATCGCGGCCAGCGCCTCGGCGGTCGGCTCCAGGCCGCCGGGATCGTGGCGGACGCCCGGCTCCTTGGCCTCCATGGCCTCGATGACGGGCACGAAGTCGTCGGGCGTGTGGTCGTAGAACATGCGCGCGAACATCACCCGCAGGCCGGCGTCGCGGTAGACGCCGATGGCGGTGTCGGCGGCCATGTCCCAGCGCTCGGTGGGGAACTCGACGTTGTCGACGAAGGTGGTGACGCCGGAGCGCAGCGCCTCCAGGCAGTACAGCCTGGCCGCCACCTCGACGTCCTCGCGCCGGTAGGCGCGCAGCCCGGGCAGGACCACGTTGAAGAGCCAGTCGTACAGGGCCCGGTCGTCCGACAGGCCGCCCCGCATCAGGATATGGATGGCGTGCGTGTGCGCGTTGACGAAGCCGGGCAGCACCGCCTTCCGGCTGGCGTCGATCACCCGCTCGGCCCGGTCGTAGGGGCACTCGGCCTGCGGTCCGACCCCGATGATCCGGTCGTCGGCGACCGCGACGTAGCCGGGTGACAGGACGCGGCGGTCGGCGTCCATGGTCACCACCCGCGCGTCGCGCACGAGCAGCGAGGGAGTCACCGTCCGCCGGGTCATGGGCCAAGCCTACGGGGTAGCATCACTCGATGGAATGGCCTTTCATGATCCGAATACCTGGTCGGCGCCGGGGAAGTGGACCTCGGTCACCGCGGCGGGCGTGGTGGTGCTCAGCTTCGAGGGCACGATCGTCCGGCTCCTGGACCTGAGCCAGTGGACGATCCTGTTGGTGCGCGGCCCCCTGATGGCCGTGGGCCTGGGGGTGATCTTCTGGCTGGGCTGGGGCCGCGGCGGCGGGCATGGGTGATCCTCGGGCAGGCTCCCGGCGGCGCGGCCCTGCTGGGTGGGCGCTGATCGTCGGCGCCCTGGCCGCGCATGCGGCCATCGGGATCCGCCGTCAGGCGGCCGCCCGATCGGCCTGACAACGGCATCGGGAGATGGGCCGGCGGCGAGCGAGAGGGGGGGGCAACTCGCTCGCCGCCGGGCCCGCCCAGGCCGGGCTGCAGGCGGTTCATGGCCCGTCAAGCCGGCATGCGGCCCGGCCGGGCAAGCGGCCATGGTGGCGCAATCCCTTTCCGGACGCCTCCCGCAGCGACCGTAGACTGCTACGCAGGCTGTCGTAGGGATCGATCCGAAAGCTCGCCGGAATGGGCCAGGTCCCCTCAGCCGGCGTCGGTGGCGGCCAAGGCGTGCAAGGACGCCTTCGGCGCCCAGCCCATGGTCGGCGCGGCTACCCTGGCAGCGGTGGATTTCGCCAGCGCGGCCGACTCATCGCCGCAGACCAGGACCATCACCGGCCACTTCGACGTGGGCGTGCCGGACTTCGTGTACCTGCCGGTCCAGGTCCCGAGCGGGGTGCGCCAGCTCGACGTCAGCTACAGGTACGACCGCCCCGCCGTGCCGCCGGGCGTGCCGGGCAACGCCCTGGACATCGGGATCTTCGACCAGCGCGGCCACGAGCTCGGTGACCACTCGGGTTTCCGCGGCTGGTCGGGCGGCCTCCGCGACAGCTTCAGCATCAGCAATTCGCAGGCCACGCCCGGCTACCTGCCCGGCCCGATCGAGCCGGGGACCTGGAACGTGGTGCTCGGGCCCTATACGGTCGCGCCGGCCGGGTTGAACTGGACGGTCCAGATCACCCTGACGTTCGGGGAGCCGGGGCCGGCGTTCGTCCCCGACTTCCCACCGACCCGCGCCAAGGGTCGCGGGCGCGCCTGGTATCGCGGGGACTGCCACCTGCACACGGTCTACTCCGACGGCAGGCGCCTGCCCGCCGAGGTCGCCGCCGGTGCCCGCGCCCGCAAGCTGGACTTCATCGTCTCCACGGACCACAACACCTCGGCCTCGCACGGGGCCTGGGGCCAGCTCGCCGGCGACGACCTGCTGATCGTCACCGGTGAGGAGATCACCAGCCGCAACGGCCACTTCGTGGCGGCCGGCCTGCCGCCCGGGACCTGGATCGACTGGCGCTACCGCGCCCAGGACGGCGAACTGCCCCGCTTCCTGCACGACATCCACCACGGCGGCGCGATCGCCCTGGCCGCCCACCCGTTCGCGCCCTGCCTGGCGTGCGCATGGAAGTTCGGCTATGCGGGCATGGACGCCGTCGAGGTCTGGAACGGTCCCTGGACGCTGGACGACGAGGTCGCCGTCCAGCTCTGGAACGGCATGCTGGTGGAGGCCGCCCATGGCGGGCCCTGGCTGCCGGCCATGGGCAACAGCGACGCGCACAGCGAGCCGCAGGTGATCGGCCTGCCCCACAACGTGGTCCTGGCCGGCGACCTCACCCGCGACGACGTCCTGGACGGGCTCCGGGCCGGGCGCACCTGGATCGCCGAGTCCGCCGACGTCGACCTGACCCTCAGCGTCAGCGGCGGCGGCCGCTCGGCGGGCATCGGCGAGCGGCTCCCGGTCGCCTCGAACGTGGCGGCCACCGCCACGCTGGAGGTCGGCGGCGTGCCGAACGGCACCGTGCTGTTCAGCAGCGACGAAGGCCAGACCCACGCGGAGGCGCTCCCCGCCGGCGGGACCGGGACCGTCCGCTGGCAGACCACGCCTGCCGTCTCGGCCTACGTCCGCGCCGAGGTCCGCCATCCTTCCAGCGACCCCTCCGGGGTCATCCCGGGCCCGATGGCCGCGCTCACCAACCCCATCTTCCTCGGACAGCGCTAGCTGGCCGCGGCTCAGAGCCAGGCGCGGAGCTTCTTGCGGTCCAGGTTCGCCCAGGCGGCCTCCCACTCGGCGCGGGTGCGCGTGGCGCTGTCGCGCTCGACGGCGATCAGCAGACCGGTGGCCAGGGCGCCGCGAGCGGGAGCGCGCTCGGCCGCCTTCCGCAGCCAGTCCTGGGCGACCACGGCGTCGTGGTGGTCGCCGAGGACCTCCTGGATCGCCTCGACCGCGGCGGCGAACCGCACCGCCGGCTTCCCCACGACCGGGGCGACCGCCTCGGCCGCGTAGCGGCAGCGCTTGGCCCGGATCCGGATGCGGTGGAGCTGCGCGTCCGACGGCTCCGGGCCGGCCTGGCGCACCTCGTTGCGCAGCTTGCGCCAGGTCTTGGCCACCTGCGGCACCAGCGGCTCGGGGGCGGGCCGGCCGCCGTCCAGCACCATCGGCCCGTTGGCCGCGGCGATCAGGTCGTCCAGCAATTTGACGTAGGCGCTCTCGCGCATCGCCGCCAGCAGCGCGGACCGCGCCGCGTCGCGCTCGCGGCCCAGTCGCTCCAGCAGCCAGCCGCCGGCCTGGGCGTCGGGCTCTCCGAGCCGCTCCAGGTGCCCGCGCAACCGCTCGATCAGCACGTCCGCGTCCCTGGCGGCGCCGAGCCGGTCGGCCAGCCATTTGGCCTGCTCCCGCAGGCTGATGGTCCAGCCCTCCTCCAGCACGGGCCGGAAGCTCCGCAGCGACGAGCGGAACCGGCGGGTCGCCACCCGGGCCTGGTGCACCCCTTCCGGGTCGGTGCCGATCCGCACGACCGGGTCATGGCGGAACAGCCGCAGGACCGCTGCGCCGAGGTCGTGGCGTACCAGCTCCTCGACCGTGGCGTGCCCGTCGATGTCCTTCAGCAGCACCTCGGCCGGGCCGGGGTCCGGGTTCCCGAGGGCCTGCAGGTACTTGGAGGGGACCTCGACCGGCTCGGCGCCCGCCGCGCGCAGCCGCCCGATCACGCCGTCGAGCGCCCCGTCGGGAGCCTCGGCGCCGAGCTCGCTCTCGATCTCGCGGAACCGCCGGCTGACCTGGCGGCCGTCCAGCACCGCCACGCGGTCGTCGGTGACCTCACCGAGCCGCCGGCCGTCCGCGTCGCGCAGCTCGATCGGGCGGCGGCTGGTCCGCAACCGCGCCACCGGGCCGAGCGTGGAGTCCCGCACGAACGCTCTGACCGAGTCGGTCGCCTCCGAGGGCGGCTGGTTCGCCGGCCCCTCGAAGACCAGCTCCTCCCGCACCAGCATTGGCCCGTGGCCCTCGCCGGCCAGCTTGACGGTCCAGCCCTCGCCGGTCCGGTAGCGCATGCTGAGGCCCCAGCGGGCCAGCCGAAGGTCGGGGGTGTCGTAATAGGTGGTCCTGAGCTGCCTGGTCTCCAGCGGCTCGGCCACCAGGCCCTCGTCGGGATCGGCCAGATCGGGAAGCTGGAAGTCGGGCGGTGCCTCCAGCTTCGCCTCGCGTTCCTGCATGCGGACCCTCCTTCCCCGGCGCGGACCGGCCGCCCCGTCGATCCAGCCTAACCGCGGGACCGCCGGGGCGCCTACCACTCGACCAGCTTCCAGATCGCCGGCTGGAGGCGGTCGGGCTCGCCGACCTCGGCGAAGATCGCGACCGCCTGCTTCAGGTGGGTCATCGCCTGGTCGCGGCGGCCGTCGGCATGCAGCAGGTCGGCGAGGTTGTTGTGCAGTGCGGCCTGGCGGTGCCGGTCGCCCTGGGCGGCGCACAGGTCAAGCGCGGCGGCGGTCAGCTCCAGCGCCAGGTCGAGGCGGCCGGTGGCGCGGTGGACCAGCGCGAGGTTGTTGAGCGCGGCCACCCGCGCGCCGGGATCCCGCAGCTTGCCGGCGTGGGCGAGGCTCTGCTCCAGGTGCTCCAGGGCCCGCTGGTGGTCGCCGGCGCTGGTGGCGAGCATGCCGACCAGGTTGTGGCACTGCGCCAGTGCCGCCTCCTCGCCGGCGGCCTCCGCCAGGTCGAGCGCCTGGGCGGCGAGCTCCTCTGCCTGGCCCTCGCGCCCGCGGCGGTGCGCGACCAGGCTGCGGTCGGCGACCAGTCGCGCCCGCCGCGCGTCGGCGCCATCGCTGGGCAGCGCGGCCAGGGCGGCCTCCAGGTGCGCCTCGGCTGCCTCCCAGTCGCCGCGGCGGTGGTGGAGGCTGCCGATCCGGTGCTCGACGATGGGCAGGTCGTCCGGGTCGCAGTGGGCGGCGGCCGCCTCGTAGGCGGCCAGGGCATCGCCGTAGGCGCCGAGCAGCGTGTGCAGGTCGCCGAGGGCAAGCTGCAGGCGTGCCGCCTCGGGATGGCCCAGTGCCAGCGCGGCCTGGTAGTGGGCGACCGCTTCCCGGTTGGCGTACAGGGCGGCCGCGCGGCCGCCGGCCCGCGCGAACCACTCGGCCGCCTCGGCGTCCCGCCCGGCGAGCTGGAAATGGTGCGAGATCGAGGCCGCCTGGGAGGCCGTGGCCTCACCGCGGACCCTGCCGATCAGCGCCTGCGCCACGCGCCGGTGCAGCAGGCGGCGGCGGGCCAGGCCGGCCTGCTCGTAGACCAGCAGGCGGACCTGCTCGTGGCTGAAGTCGTAGCTGGTGGCCGGGCCGGCCACCTCCTGGATCAGGCCGAGCCGCACCAGCTCCTCGATCGCGCCGATCGCCTCGTCGTCGCTGCGGCCGCTGGCCTCGCGGACGGTGTCGACGTCGAAGGACCTGCCGATCACCGCCGCGGTGGTGAGCAGCTGCCAGGCCGGCGCCGAGACCCGCTCCAGCCTGGCCTGGAGCAGCTCCCGGGCGCCGCTGGGCAGCGCCGGCAGCGGGCCGTCCTGGCCGTCGAGGGCGGCCAGGTACTCGACCACCAGCAGCGGCAGGCCCTCGGTCCGCTGGTACAGCTCGTCGGCGGCCGACGCTCGGCCAGGAGCCACCGCCCGCACCAGCTCGGCGACGGACGAGCGGTCGAGGCGCGCCAGGGCGATGCTGGTCGCGGTGCCGGCGCGCTGCGTCTCGGCGACCAGGCGGCGCAGGCGGTGCCCGCGCGGCACGTGCTCGCCGCGCCAGGCGGCCAGCACCAGGACCGGCGCCCGGTCCAGCCGGCGGGCCAGGTAGCCGATGGCGTCCAGGGTGGCGTCGTCGGCCCATTGCAGGTCGTCCAGCACCAGCAGCCCTGGTTGGCCGCCGCGCACCGAGGCCAGTAGCGCGCGGTAGAGGCCCTCCAGGAAGCGGCCCTGCGCTCCGGGGCCATCGGGCGCCGTGGGGATGAAAGTGGGCGGCACCAGCGGGCTCAGCTCCGGCAGCAGCCGGGCGGCCTCGGCGAGCCAGTGCGCCTCCAGCTCCTTGGCCCAGCCCTCGCCGTCGGGGCCGGCCATGGCGGCGCGGAAGCCGTCGGCCAGCGGCCCGTAGGGCACGCGCTCGCCCTCGTAGCAGCGGCAGAGCAGCGCCTTGCCGCGAGCCTCCGTGACGTGAGCCGCGAACTCCTCGGCGAGCCTGGTCTTGCCGATGCCGGCCTCGCCGGTGAGCGCGACCAGCCGACCCCGGTTGGGGGGTGGCCGCACGCCGGCCCAGGCCTCCAGCAGCGCCGCCCACTGCTGCTGGCGCCCGACCAGCGGGACCGGCGCGGGGCCGTCCGGCACGCGGCCCCGCTCCTTTGGCGCCTCCGTGGCCGCCGATGGCGCTCCGGAGGCGGCGGCCGGCGGCGCGGCGGCGGTCGGCGGGGGCTCGACGTGGCCCTCGATGACGGCCTGGTACAGCGCGGTGGTCTCTTCGAGGGGAGGCACGCCGAGCTCCATGTCGAGCACGCGCACGCAGGCGCGGTACTGGCGCATGGCGGCGCCGCGCTGGCCGCTCCACGCGTACAGCCGCATGAGCTGGCGGTGGGCCGGCTCGTGGAGCGAGTCGAGCGCCAGCCACCGCTCCGCGCCGGCGATCGCCGCCTGCCAGCGACCCTGGACGGCGTGCGCCTCGACCAGGCGCTGGAGCGCGCCCGCCTGCTCCCTGCGGAGCGCCTCGACCTCGGCGAGCTGCCAGTCCTCGAACTCGGGCGCGTCGCGCAGCGAGAAGCCGGCCAGGAAGTCACCGCGGTGCAGCGCCATCGCGGCTTCCAGCGGCTCGGCGCAGGCGGCGCAGGCCCGCTCGGGGCCGTGGTCGTGGGCGTCGCAGGCGGCCACCAGCTCGCGGAAGCGGCGCACGTCAAGGTCCATCCCCGGCGCGATCAGCTCCAGCCCGGTGCGGTCCCCGCCCACCCGGGCGGCGCTGCCGAGCGCGTGGTTGAGGGCTGACAGGGTCCGCCGCAGGGCGGCGCGGGCGTGGGCGTCGTCGGCGTCGGGCCACAGCAGCACGGCGAGCTGGTCGCGCCCGTGGCGGCGGCCACTGCACGCCAGGTAGGCGAGCAGCGCGACCGCCTTGCGGGTGTCGACCCGCAGCGGCACGCCCGCCACCTCGATGCGTGGCGAGCCCAGCAGCGCAACCCGCAGTCCAGTCATTGGCCCCTGGATATCGCGCCTGCCATGCTGCGCGCAACACCAAACCGGCCAAGCCATTCGCCGTAACGCCGAACCGTAACGTTGCCGGAACGATCCTCCGCTACAACGGGGCCGGAGGTTGCGATGTCTAGACGGACGAAGAGCAACAGATGGTGGCGGGCGCCCCAGCCGGAGCCGACCGACCGGGGGGCGGCCAGGTCCCTGGCGCGCCCGCCCGCCAGCATGGCCGAACCGGAGATCGCTCCGAACGACCCGCTGCTGGCCTACTTCTCCGGCGCCCACTCCACGGTCGACCTTGACACGCTCGACCTGGGCTCCCCGGCGCTGGAAGCGCTGCGGGCCGAGGGCACGCGCCTGGTGGTTCCGCTGGTCAGCCAGGGTGAGCTGATCGGCCTGCTGCGTCTCGGGCCGCGCCGGAGCGAGCAGGAGTACTCCCACGACGACCGCAAGCTGCTGGACGACCTGGCCGCCCACGCGGCCCCGGCCGTGCGGGTCGCGCAGCTCGTCCGCCAGCAGCAGGCCGAGATCCGCGACCGGGAGCGGATCGAGCAGGAGCTCAAGGTCGCCCAGCTCATCCAGCAGCAGTTCCTGCCGCGCGAGCTGCCCGACCTGCCCGGCTGGCACGTTGCCGCCTACTATCGCCCGGCCCGGGCGGTCGGTGGCGACTTCTACGACTTCATCGACCTGCCCGACGGGAAGGTCGGGATCGTGGTCGGCGACGTCACCGACAAGGGCGTGCCGGCGGCGCTGGTGATGGCGACCACCCACACGGTGCTGCGGGGCGAGGCGCTGCGGCTGGTCGCCCCCGGCGAGGTGCTCAAGCGCGCCAACGAGCTGCTACTCGACGAGATGCCCCCGAACATGTTCGTCACCTGCCTGTACGCGGTCCTCGACCCGGCCGCCGGCATGCTCCGCTTTGCCAACGCCGGACACAACCTGCCGAACCTGCGCAGCCAGGACGGCGTCACCGAGCTGCGCGCCGCCGGCATGCCGCTGGGGCTGCTGCCCGACATGGACTACGAGGAGCACGAGGCAACGCTCGGGCCGGGCGACAGCCTGCTGCTGCACTCCGACGGGCTGGCCGAGGCCCACTCGCCGGACGGCGAGATGTTCGGCTTCCCGCGGCTGGCCAAGCTGTGCGGCGAGCGCGACGGCGGCGAGGCCCTGATCGACCTGCTGCTCGCCGAGCTGGCCGCGTTCACCGGCCAGGGCTGGGAGCAGGAGGACGACATCACCCTGGTCACCCTCCAACGCCGGGCCGGCGGCGCCATCGCCGAAGCCGCCGGCGCGGAAGCGGCCGCCGCGGCCGACGATCGGGTCCTCGACGAGTTCGAGGTGCCGAGCGAGATCGGCGGCGAGCGCGCCCCCGCCGAGCGGGTGGTGCGGGCGGTGGCCCCGCTGGACCTGCCGCCCTCGCGGATGGAGCAGCTCAGGACCGCCGTGGCCGAGACGATCATGAACGCCGTCGAGCACGGCAACAGCGGCCGGCCGGAGCTGCCGGTGGCGATCCGCGTGACCGCCTCGGCGACCGACCTGGAGGTGGCCATCACCGACCAGGGGGGCGACCGGCCGATCCCGGAGACGGTCGATCCCGACCTGGGCGCCAAGCTCTCCGGGGAGCAGGACCCGCGGGGCTGGGGGCTGTTCCTGATCCGAAACATGGTGGACGACCTGCGCATCTCGAGCGACCGGCTGCACCACACGGTCCACCTGGTCATGCACCTGCATGACGGTAACGCCAGAAGGAAGGTGGCAGATGACAGCGAATGAGCCGAAGGTGGCGGTCCGCCGCCGGGGCGACGTCGCGGTCCTCGACATCGTCGGCGACATCGACCGTACCGCCGATACGCCGCTGCAACAGGCGTACGACCAGGCGGTCATGGACGACGCCTCGGCCGTGCTGCTGAACTTCGGCGAGGTCGGCTACATCAACTCGACCGGCATCGCGGTGATCGTCAGCCTGCTCGCGCGCGCCCGCAAGGAGCGCCGCGTGATCAGCGCCTACGGACTGACCGAGCACTACCGGCACATCTTCAGCATCACCCGACTGTCGGACTTCATCGGCATCTACCAGGACGAGGACACCGCGATGGGCTCCGCCGGCGCCAACGGGGCGGCCGCGGCGCGAGGAGGGGCGCAGTGAACCAGAGGATCCAGAAGAACGCGACCATGGACGTTCGCCAAGTGAACGGCGCGGTCAGTGTGGTCGACATCCGGGGCGACGTCACCGCCGCCAGCGAGTCGGCGCTGAGCGAGGCCTACGTCGCGGCCAGCACCCCGACCACCGCGGCCATCGTCCTCAACTTCAGCGGGCTCGAGTACATGAACAGTGGTGGCATCGGGATGCTGGTGACCCTGCTGGTCCGGGCCAACCGCCAGCGCCAGCGCCTGCTGGCCTACGGCCTCAACCAGCACTACCGGCAGATCTTCGAGCTGACCCGCCTGGACGAGGCGATCGGCATCCACGACAGCGAGGACGCGGCGGTGGCCGCCGTCGACGCACGCTGATCCGAGAGGAGCTCCAGATGACCACCCAACCGGCGCAGCCGGGCAACGGTGAGCAGGCCGACCTGAGCCCGCGCGACGCCGCCAACTGGGCCAAGCACGTGACCACCCTGAAGCTCGGCGAGGTGCCGGCCGAGGCCATCAACCTGAACGTCACCGGCAAGCGGGTGGCAAGCTCTGGCAGAAGACCTACCGGGTCGAGCTGACCGGCCTCCAGACCACCCCCGCCGAGGTGATCGCCACCTGGAAGCAGGCGTTCGGCAGCTTCTGGCCCAGGTCGGGCCGGTACTACGGGCCGCTCACCGCCATCGCCCCCGGCGACGTGGCGCTGCTGAACCTCGATGTCGGCGGCGGGGCGAAGCTGTCCACCGGTGTCCTGGTCCTGTACGCCGACGACGAGTCGTTCACTTTCATGACCCCGCAGGGGCACATCTTCGCCGCCTGGATCACCTTCAGCGCCGCCGGCGCCGAGCGGGACGGGGTCACCGCCGCCCAGGTGCAGGTGCTGCTGCGCGCCAACGACCCAATCTACGAGCTGGGCATGCCGATCGTGATCTCCCGGCGCGAGGACCGCTTCTGGCAGCAGACCCTCGCCAACCTCGCCCGCCACCTCGGCGTGGCCGACCCGGCGGTGACCACCGCTGTGATCTGCGTCGACCGCAAGCGCCAGTGGTCGAACGCGCGCAACGTGTGGCACAACGCCGGCGTCCGCACGGCGCTGTACACCCTCGGCGCCCCATTGCGGGCCTTCCGCCGGGCCCCGAGCGGCGGGCAGGAAGCGCCGCGTGACGGGGAATGACCTCGACGCGGTGGTCGTCGGCGCCGGCCCCAACGGGCTGGCGGCCGCGATCACCCTGGCCAGCGCCGGACGCTCGGTGCTGGTGCTGGAGGCAGGCGCCACCCCGGGAGGGGGCTCCCGCACCGCCGAGCTGACCCTGGCGGGGTTCCGCCACGACGTCTGCTCGGCGGTCCACCCACTGGCATTGGCCTCGCCGTTCCTCCGCGGGCTGCCGCTGGAGCGCTACGGCCTGGAGATGGTGCAGCCGCCGGCCGCGCTGGCCCACCCGCTGGACGACGGCTCCGCCGCGGTGCTGGAGCGCTCGCTGGAGGCGACGGCCGGCTCGCTCGGCGGAGACGGCGCCGCCTGGCTGCGGCTGCTCGGCCCGCTCGCCCGCGACGGGCTCGACCTGGCCGAGGCCGTTCTTGACCCGCTGCGGCTGCCGCGGCACCCCCTGGAGCTGGCCAACTTCGGCCGCAACGCCATCCGAGCGGCCGCGCCGCTGGCCAGGGCGCGCTTCCGCGGCCAGCGGGCGCGCGGGCTGCTGGCAGGGGTCGCCGCGCACGCGATGCTGCCACTGGAGCGCCTGACCACCGCGGGGTACGGCTTGCTGATCGCCGCGCTCGGCCACACCGTCGGCTGGCCGCTGCCGCGTGGCGGCTCGCAGGCGATCATCGACGCGCTGGTCGCCCACCTCCGCGAGCTCGGCGGCGAGGTGGTCTGCGGCCGCGAGGTCCGTACCCTGGCGGAGCTGCCGCCCGCCCGGACGGTCCTGCTGGACGCGACCCCGCGCCAGCTCCTGCGCATCGCGGGCGAGCAGCTTCCCGCCCGCTACCGGCGGCGGCTGGAGCGCTACCGCTACGGGCCCGGCGTGGTCAAGGTCGACTGGGCGCTGGACGCGCCGGTCCCCTGGAAGGCCTCTGGCTGCGACCAGGCCGGCACCGTGCACCTCGGCGGCACCCTGCCGGAGGTCGCCGCCGCCGAGGCGGCGGTCGCGCGCGGCGAGCACCCCGAGCGACCGTTCGTGCTGCTGGCGCAGCCGAGCCGCTTCGACCCCACCAGGGCACCGGAGGGGCGGCACACCGCCTGGGCGTACTGCCACGTGCCGCACGGCTCCACCCTCGACGCCGAGATCACCGCCGGCCGGATCGAGGCCCAGGTCGAGCGCTTCGCGCCCGGCTTCCGCGAGCGGGTGCTCGCGCGGCACGTCCTCGGCCCCGCCGCGCTGGAGCGCTACAACGCCAACTACGTCGGCGGCGACATCAACGGCGGCCTCCAGGACCTGCGCCAGCTCGTGACCCGCCCGGTCGCCAGCCTGGACCCCTGGGCCACCCCGCTGGACGGCGTGTACCTGTGCTCCTCGTCCACCCCGCCCGGCGGCGGCGTCCACGGCATGTG
>WNGR01002994.1_pt1 | contig 22999 bp, 19 predicted proteins | sample 5407581 | NCBI WGS metagenome assembly WNGR01 (sample SAMN13153383, study PRJNA577476) | soil metagenome | isolation source: 80 cm soil or saprolite under Garry oak tree replicate 2 | place: USA:California | collected 2016-06-15
ACTACCAGGCCGGCCGGCTGGGCAGCATCCCGGCCGCGCACGCCGACGTGAACGCCGCAACGCCGGACGCCGAATAGCCGTTACCCGCAGGGGGCGAGCAGATCGCCCGAAAACGGTCGGGCCGACTGTTCCGTGCGGTCGACGTCCTCCCGGGCCGGAATTGTCGTCATGTGCGCCGTGCGGCTCAAGGCCATACCGATCCGCGTCATATTCTTGATACCGGCGGCCGATAGCCGCTCTACGGGGCGGTGGTTAGCATCTAAAGCGAGCCAGCTCAGGCCGTCGCAGGGTGGAAGTGGACGCGATTCCGGAAGAGAGAACAAGAATTGGACTTTTGGGACCTCACTAAGGTCATCTTCCGGCGCTGGAAGGTCGCTCTCCCGCTGCTGGTCATCACGATCGTGGCCACCGGTGCGGTGGCGGCGACCGCGAAGCCGGACTACCTCATGACGTCATACGTTCAATTCATCCCGGCCCGGGTCGCCCCGACAGACAACCCCACGGCTGCCACGCTGCGCAACCCGTGGAACCAGCTCGGCCTCAACACGCTCGGCCAGGCCGCCATCTACGCGACCCAGGACCAGCAGTTCCTCGACTCACTCAAGGCAGGCGGCCACACCACCAACGTCGTGCTCACCATCACCTACCCGAACCCGATCGTCACCGTGCAGGTCGTCGGGCCGACGCCGCAGGACACCACGGTGACGACGCAGCTGGTGATCAACCGGATCCGCGACTCGGCGGAGGCGCTCCAGCGGCAGTCCGGGGTACACGATCAGGACCTCATCGGGTCGCAGCGACTCGACCAGGGGGAGAACCTGCAGGAGTCCGGCGGCAAGGTGAAGCGGGCGATCATCGCGGTGGCCGCGGCCGGCCTTCTGATCACCGGGGGCGGCACCATCCTGTACGACGCCATCGCCCGTCGGCGCTCCCGCAAGCGGGAACAGCGGGAGCGGGTCGATCCGCTGGCCGTCGAGATCGCGCTGGCCCGCGAGGCGGCGGCAGGCGGTACGACCAACGGCAAGGAGGTCCCCTTGTTGCCGAAGGTGCCGGTGGTACACCCGGAGTCTGCCGGGGTCGCGCCCAGCGAAGCGATGACGATGATCCACCCCAAGATCGTCGTACCGCCCGACGAGCCCGCCGAGAAGCCGGTGGCCCCCGCCGCCCCGGCGAACCCGGCCGCCCCGGTCGAGCGACCGGCAACCGTGGTGGACCGGCCGGCAACCGTGGTGGAGCGGCCCGCGTCCGTGGTCGAGCGTCCCCTGGGCACCAAGGCGACCCGGCCCCTTCAAGCGGGCACCTACCGTTCGATCAACGCGCAGACCGGGCCGGCCGACGAGGACCACGGCACCATCCCCGTGTCGGCGAGCGGAATGCCGACTTCGGTGCCGTCAGACGTGCGGATCGTCCTGCAACCCGAGTGGGCGGCCGGCGAGAACGGCGGAAAGTCCCGGTGACGACGGGTCGTCGGTCTAGCGCCATTGCCTAAACGCCCGACAGACCGGCCGGCTGGGCGCCGATAGTCTATCGGCGCGCTTACCGCGCAAGCAGTTTCCGGTGTTCCGGATGCACGCTTACGTGACCGCTGACGGGTTTCTTACAGCGGTGGCCCAGGCTCCGAGGGGGCCGGTAATTTGGGCGTCGACCCGGGCAGATGAGGGGGCTTGATGACCGCGGCGAAGTGCCGACTCTGTGACGAGCAACTGACCGATACGTTCGTCGACCTGGGAATGTCGCCGCTGTGCGAGAGCTACGTGCCGGCGCACGCGCTGGACGGCCCGGAGACGTTCTACCCGCTGCACGTCCGGATCTGCTCCGCGTGCCTGCTGGTGCAGTTGCCGGCATACGTGCCCGGTGAGGACATCTTCTCCGACTACGCGTACTTCTCGTCGTACTCGGACTCCTGGGTCGCGCACGCCAAGCGGTACGCCGACGAGATGACCGAACGGCTCGGGCTCGGCGCCGACTCGCTCGTCGCCGAGGTGGCGAGCAACGACGGGTACCTGTTGCAGCACTTCGTCGCCGCCGGGATCCCGGTCGTCGGCGTGGAACCGGCGGCCAACATCGCGGAAGTGGCGCGCACCAAGGGGATCCGTACCGAGGTGCGGTTCCTCGGCGCGGAGACCGGCGCGGAAGTCGCGCAGAAGTACGGCCGGGCCGACCTGGTCGCGGGGAACAACGTCTACGCGCACGTGCCCGACATCCGTGATTTCACCGCGGGCCTCGCCGCGCTGGTGAAGCCGACCGGCCTGGTGACGCTGGAGTTCCCGCACCTGCTGCGGCTGATCGAGCGCAACCAGTACGACACCATCTACCACGAGCACTACCAGTACCTGTCGCTGCTCACCGCATCCCGTGCGCTGGCCAGCGGCGGGCTTGTCGTGGTCGACGTCGACGAGCTGAGCACGCACGGCGGGTCGTTGCGGGTACACGCCCGGCCGGCCGACGCCGCGGGCGAGCCGTCGGCGAACGTCAAGGCCGTGCTCGCCGCCGAGGAGGCTGCCGGCCTGCACACGCTTTCGGGCCACGCCGGGTTCGCCGAGGCGGTCTTCGACATCAAGCGGGACCTGCTCAGGTTCCTGCTCGCCGCGCGTGCCGAGGGAAAGACGGTCGTCGGCTACGGCGCCCCCGGTAAAGGCAACACGCTGCTCAACCACTGCGGCATCCGGTCGGACCTGGTGGCCTACACCGTCGACCGCAGTCCGCACAAGCAGGGCCGGTTCCTCCCGGGTACGCACATCCCGATCCACCACCCGGACCGGATCGCCGCCGACCGTCCCGACTACGTCCTCGTCCTGCCGTGGAACCTCCGCACCGAGATCGCCGCGCAGCTCGCCTACGTGCGGGACTGGGGCGGGCGGCTGGTCTTCCCCATCCCAACCCTCGAGGTGGTGTGAGATGAAGGTCGTGCTGTTCTGCGGCGGCCTGGGCATGCGCATGCGCGAAGGCCCCGCCAGCGCGCCGAAACCGATGAACATGATCGGGGACCGGCCGCTGCTGTGGCACGTCATGCGCTACTACGCGCACTTCGGCCACACCGACTTCATCCTCTGCCTCGGGTACGGTGCCGCGGCGGTCAAGGACTACTTCCTGCGCTACGACGAGACGCAGTCCAACGACTTCACGCTCGTCGCCGGTAGCCGCAACGTCGAGATGCACAGCACCGACATCACCGAGTGGAAGATCTCGTTCATCGACACCGGCCTGCACTCGTCGATCGGCGAGCGGCTGATGCGCGTGCGTGCGCTGGTCGAGGGCGAGGACATGTTCCTGGCCAACTACGCCGACACGCTCACCGACGCGCCGTTGGACCAGATGGTCGACCGGTTCCAGCAGGCGCCCGACGCGGTCGCGAGCATGCTCGCCGTCCCGCCGGTGTCCACCCACCACGTCGTCGAGGTCGCCGACACCGGCCAGGTGACCGGGGTACGCGCGGTCACCGAGCTGATGCAGTGGGAGAACGGCGGCTACTTCGTCATGCGCCCGGGCATCTTCGACGCGCTGCGCGAGGGCGAGCATGTTCCACCGTGGACAGTGCCCGTGGATGCTCTGGGATCCGCAGCGCGGTGGCGGCTCGCTGCTGACCGTCCCGGCGCTGGTGCCCCAGCAGGCGACGGCGCTGCACGACGACCCGGTTCTCGCCGGGTAGGCACGTGCTCAGCCTGTCGCTGACCGGGGTTCGGTCACTGCTCGCGGTGGGGGCGCACCCCGACGACATCGAGATCGCCGCGGGCGGCCTGCTGCTGTCGCTGGCTGCGGCCAGCCCGGGGGTACAGGTGCACTACGTCCTGTGCTCCGGCTCGCCGGACCGCCAGGCGGAGGCCCGCGCCGCCGCCGTGGCGTTCCTGCCCGGTGCCGAGCTCTCCTTCGCCCTGCACCGGCTGCCGGACGGCCGGCTACCGGCGCACTGGGGCACCGTCAAGGAGATCCTGCACGAGGTGGCTGCGGCCTTCTCGCCGGAACTGGTGATCTGCCCTGCCGCGAACGACGCGCACCAGGATCACCGCCTGCTCGCCGAACAGGTACCGACGGTCTTCCGGGACCAGCTCGTGCTGCACTACGAGATCCCGAAATGGGACGGCGACCTGGCCCGGCGCAACGTGTACCTGCCGCTGTCCGACGAGGTGGCGCGGCGCAAGGTCGAGCTGTTGCACGCCTCGTTCCCGTCCCAGAAGGGCCGGGACTGGTGGGACGACGAGGTCTTCCTCGGTCTGGCGAGGCTGCGCGGCATGGAGGCGCGGGCGTCCACGCCCAACCGGCGCAGGTGCTCACCGATCTCGTTGCGGTAGGACGGGTTCGTGATGATGACCGCGTCGGGTTTGAGCATCGACAAGGTTTCCGGCGACTCGACCCGGTGCGCGGTCACCGGCAGGTACCGGCCCCACTTGCGCGGGTTGACGTCGACCACGGCGGCGAGCCGCCGGTCCGCGTCGGCGAAGGTGAGGAACTGCACCCCGCGGGAACCGGCGCCCCACAGCACCGGCCGCGCGCCCCGCTCGACCAGCTCGCCGATGCGGTCCCGCCACGCCTTGCGCTCGGCCTCGTGGCGCTGCATGAAGCCGGCGACCGCGGACAGCTGGCGCTCGCGGTCGGCCGGTCCCGGTACCGGCTGGCCACCCCGGCGCGGCTCGGCATCCCCGTTGGCCGACATCTCGATGAACCGGAACATGCCACCGAAGAGGGTACCGGTGTCCTCGACCCGCCAGCCGGCCCGCTCCACGATGCGCACGAGGGAGTACGCGTCGAAGTACGACACGTGCGGGTAGATGACCTCCCAGCCGGCCGTGGAAAGGTCGTAGCAGGCGTCGGGTACCTCCAGGTAGCCGTACACCTGGCGGGTACCGGCCCGCTGCCGCAGGTCGGCCAGGAAGTCGTACGGGTCGTCGAGGTGCTCGAACCAGTGCCGCGACGTCACCATGTCGAACTCGGGCAGTCCCGCGCCGCGCGGGGCGTACCCGCTCTGGAACACCGCGCCCGACGCGTCCGGACCGACCGGCCCGGCATACATCGCGTCGTACCCGATCCCGGTGCAGCCCGCGGTGTGGCACAGCTCGCGGAGGAACTCGCCCTGCCCGCAGCCGACGTCCAGGACCCGCTTGCCGCCGAGCCGGTACCGGTCGGCCAGGTGCTTCACCAGTTCTGCGGAGAACGCCTGGAACGCCGGCGAGTGGTGCAGGTTGGTGTCCATGGTGGTGTCGTAGACCATGACGGCCGGATCGAAGGCGACGTTGCGCACGTACGCGCAGGACGGGCAGTACGCCAGCACCATCCGCCCGACCGGGCTGGCCGCGGCAGCCTCGGCGTCGGCCCAGTGCACCCCGCAGAGGACCGGGATGTCGCCGAGGTCGGCGAAGGGGACCAGGGTGGCTTGCGCGCACGAGTCACAGACGCGGGACAACGGAACTCCTTCTCACGTGCCGGCTCACGTGCCGGCGAGGCGGGCGACGATCGGGGCGGCGGCAGCCGGATCGCCGCCGATGTGGATGTAGTCCAGCCCGAACTCTTCCCGCCGGCGCTGGAGCGTCTCCACGCAGGATGCCACGCTCCCGTGCAGTACCGCGGGAGATGCGGCCAGGACGGCCGGATCGGCGACGTCAGCGGCCATGCTGGACACCCACGGTCGCGCTTCCGGTACGTCTGTGACGTTCAGCGACAGGATGGACGTCTGGTACCGCAGGGACGCGGGATCCCGCCCGGCGGCCCGCGCCGCGGCGTGTACGGTCGCGATCTTCGCGGCCACCCGCTCGCCGGTGAGGTCAAGCAGCGCCGAGCCGGTCGGGGTACCCGCCCGCATGACGGCGTTGATGCCGGCGATGTCGGCCGCGGCCCCGGCGAGTTGCAGCATCCGGCGGCCGCCGCCCCCGATCAGCAGCGGCGGGTGCGGTGCCTGTACCGGTTTGGGCAGCCCGTCCAGGCCGGTGATCTGGTAGTGCTTGCCGTCGTAGGACAGCGGATCCGGGCCGAAGAGGCCCTTGAGCACGTCGACAGCCTCGGCGAGCCGGTCCACGCGGACACCGGGTGGATCGAGCGGAATGCCGACGGCCGCGTAGTCGCTGGGCATCCACCCCGCACCGACACCGATCTCCACCCGGCCACCGGAGAGTACGTCAAGGGTGCCAAGGGACTTGTGCAGCAGCGCCGGGTGGCGGTAGTCGTTGCCCAGCACCAGGGAGAGTACCCGCAGCGTCCGGGTCGCTTCGGCGGCCGCGGTCATCGCGACGACCGGTTCCATCACCCAGCCCCGGGTGAAGTGGTCGGATATCGTGACCGCCCAGAAGCCCAGATCCTCGATGCGGCGCAGTTCGGCGCGCCAGGCGGACACCGGCAGCGTCAGGCGCGGCATCGCCGCGCTGAAGCGGAACGGATGTGGCATCGGTTGCCGCCTCAACCTGTCGCCGGATCCGGCGGGGACAACCGCTTCCTCGACCGGATCGTGGCGATCCAGGTTCGCAGGTCTTCCCGCGGTACCGCGGTCACGACGTAGACCAGCAGGCCACCGGTACCTGCGACGGCGAGCTGGACGAACGCGCTCGGCCCCACGAGCTTCTGCAGCAGGTACGCCACCAGGCCGGCCAGCCCGCCGGCGAGCAACGGGCGCACCAGCCGGTGCGCGATCGGGCCCAGTCGCACGCCGGCCCGGTGCAGCGCGATGACGGCCAGCGGCATGGCTACCAGTACCCCGACGATCGCGTTGGCGATGGCCGCACCGGTCGCACCGCTGGCACGGGTGCCGAACCACAGCGCGGGGATGACGGCCACCGCCCAACCGATGTTGATCAGCAGGGTCCAGCGGGTGGCGTCGGTGCTCATGAGGATGTCCATGGCGATGCCGGTCAGCATCCGGACAACCATGAGAATCATCAGGAACCGCAGCGGTTGCGCGGCCGGCAGCCACTTCGGGCCGTACAGGAACGACACGGTCGGCTCGGCGAGTACCCCGATGAGTACCGCGATCGGCACCAGGCAGAGCACGAGCAGCGGTACCACGCGCTGGACGCCCTTCGACAGGGTTTCCGTGTCCTTCTCGGACAAGCGGGCGAACCCGGGCAGGGCCACGAAGCGGATCGCCGAGCCGATAAAGCCGGGTGCCCAGCTCGACACGCTGAGCGCGAGGAGGTAGAAGCCGAGGATCGTCGCGCCGGTGACCCGTCCGACGATCACCTTGTCGGCCTGCTCCAGAATCGACTCGACGCCCAGGGCCGCCGTCAACGGAATGCCGTATGCCATCAGCTTGCGCGCGATCGGGAAGTTCACGCCCACCTTCAGTGGCAACCCCGCCCAGATGAAGACCAGCGTCCCGGTGACCACCGAACTGGCGACCTGTCCGGCGGCAAGGCTCATGGCGCCGGCACCGCTGAGGGACATCCCGATCGCCACCACCGCGTTGGCCACGACGCCGGCCAGGTTGGCTTGCACGTACTTGTTCTGCTGGAACGTGCGCAGCAGGTACGCGCTGCGCACGGCGGTGATGCCGTCGATGAGGATGGTGACGGTGAACACCCGGATGACCGGAGTGGCCGCCGGTACGCCCGACAGTTGCGCGAACGAGGGAGCGGCGAACCAGAAACCCGCGTACACGATGGCGCTGAACGTGGCCGCGAGGGTCGCCGCGGTGGCTTGCATGTCCTCCAGCCGGCCGCGCCACTGGATCGTTGCCGGGATGAGGCCCACGTCGTTGATGTGGATGACGAACTGCGTGGCGGCCAGCGCCACGGCGTAGACGCCGAAGTCGTGCGGTACCAGAAGGCGGGCCAGCGTGAGCGCGGTGGCGAATGAGCCGATTTTGGTGGCCGCATTGCCGAGGAGGCCCCAGCCAAGCCCCCGCCCGGCCTTGCGACCGATGGACTCGGTCTCCACGGCGGTTTCAGTCACGCGCTATTCCTCGCCTCGCTCCCCCGGATGCCCCGCCCGAACTCTACGCAGCTCCGTGTACCCCGACCACCTCTGACGGGTTTCTTACACACCCCCGGCGGTAGGGTGGCCTACAACATGAGCGCGTTGGGACATGGTCTGCCAGCAAGGATCTGGCGCCGGGCGATGGTGGTCGGTGGTGCGTGTGCCGCCCTGCTGGTTGCGGTTTACCTGCTGGCCGTCTGGACGTCACCGGGGCAGCGCTTCGAGGACGCGGTACTGCGGGCGGCTGGCGGGGTCGCCGGAACCACGGAACAGGCGCGTGCCCTCGACATCCTGGACGCGATCGCAGCGCCGTCGGTCATCGCCGCGGTGATTGTGGTACTGGCGATCGGCCTATTGCGTCGCAAGCTGTTACTGGGTTTCCTGGCCGTTGCGGTGATTGTCGCTTCCATCATCACCGCGGAGATGGTGCAGCGGTCGGTGCTTCGCCCCGTGCTGCTCCAACATGGGTACCGGCGGGAGGACCAGAGCTTTCCCAGCGGGCACGCCGCCGTCGCGATGTCCGTGATGTGCGCCCTCGTGATGGTGGTGCCGTACCGGCTCCGTGGGCTGGTGGTGTTTCTGACCTCTCTCTGGGCGGCCAGCGTCGGCGTCGCGACCGTTACCGCGAGCTGGCACCGACCCAGCGACACCATCGGCAGCGACCTGATCGTCATCATCTTCGTGTGTGCCGCGGTCGCCGTGCTGGCCCGGTGGGGTAGGGTGCGCGAGGCGGCGTCGCGCACGTCCGCGGGTCGGGCGGCGCGCGGGCTGCTGGCAGGCGCGTACGCCGGCGTCGCCGTACTCGCGTTCGGGGTCGCCGCGGTGATGGCCGGTGCGGTGCTGGAGAATCCCGCCCGGGACGATGCGGGCGCGGCCATGCTCATGGCAGGGCGCGCGCTCGCCCTGTCCGGCAGCGCCGCGGTTGCGGTGACGCTCCTCGCACTGGTGCGTCGGACCGACCTCGGTGCACCGCCGCTGGAATCGGCTGGAGAAGGGAGTCCGGATGCTGAACTCCGACACGCTGGTGTCTATCGGTCTTCCGGTACGTAACGCCGGCTCCCGGGTGGCCGATGTCGTCCGGTCCGTCCTGGCTCAGGACTACGAGAACCTGGAACTGGTCATCACCGACAACGCATCCGCGGACGAAACCGAGGACGTCTGCCGCGAACTCGCCAGGTCTGACAGCCGGATCGCATACCACCGCCAGGCGCAGAACATCGGGCTGCTCAACAACTTCGTGTACGCGATCGGGGCGGCCAAGGGTACCTACTTCCGGTGGATCGGCGACGACGACCGGCTGGAACCCGGGTTCGTTTCGCGCTGCCTGCGGTCGTTCGAGGAGGATCCCCGGCTCATCCTGGTCACCACCGGGATCGCCTATACCGGACCGGAAGGGGCGGCGCAGACGGCCGACTACCGCGGTACGGCCCTGGGCTCCGACGACCCGGTCGAGCGGTTAGCCGAGATGCTACGCCTGCTGACCACAAGCTATCTGGTGATGGATCCGCTCTACGGCATGATGCGGCGCGAGCCGGTCGCGGCCATCCCGCGGCGCAACATGCTCCGCGAGGACGAGGTCTTCGCGACGAAGCTGGCGCTGGCCGGACCGTGGCACCACGTTCCTGAGGTGCTCGCGCACCGGGTCTGGAAGGAGGAACGGATCGGCACAGTGGGCAAGCGCCTGGGCGTACCCGCGTGGCAGTCGCGCTTCTCGAACACCCTGGCATACCGGGAGATCCTGCGATGGTTGGGCCAGGTGGAACTCACCGACGAGCAACGGCGGCGCGCCCGGGCGGCCGTCTACAGCATGTACCTGACCCGCCAGTGGCGGGTGGTCAAACGCCGCAGCCGCAAGCTGGTCGGGATGGCTACGCCTCGCTGACCGGTTCCGGAATCGCCGATTCGGGACGCACCTGAACCTGGTGCGGGATCGCCGGCACCGGCCGGGTGGCGCGGCTCAGCCGGGCGCGCACCGCCGTCCGCAGCGCCGCCCAGCTCCGGTACCGCTGGAACGGGATCTCGAAGAACGTCGCGAACAGCCGCGCGAAGCCCACCGAGAGCGGCACGGCGATGGCCAGGGTGACCCAGAACGCCGGCAGGCCGGGCGGCACATGCGGCCCGACGAACTTGCGGGCGAGCGCCACGACGATCGGCGCGTGGACCAGGTACAGGCTGTAGGAGAAGGTACCCAGGCTGCGTACCGGACGGGTGCCCAGCAGCCACACCAGCGGGGCCGGTCGCCGGGTGGCGACGGCCGCGAGGAGCAGCGCGATGGCCGGACCGACCGCGAGGTCGATCCAGAAAAGGTTGGTGACCGTCCAGACCGAGCCCTTGACGACGATCAGTACCAGTACCGGAGCGGCGGCGAGCGCGGCGAGCCACTGCAAGGGCAGCCGCCGGATCCGGTAGCTGGCGCTGATGATGCCGGCCGCGAGGAGCCCGATCGCGAACAGCGGGGCGAACTCCGGGGTGAGCCGCATCAGCTTGTCCACTATGGACACCTGCGGTGCCAGCAGTCCGATCGCGGCCACCGGGACGGTGACGGCGGCGAGCACCGCGGCCGCGCCGAACCGGCGCAGGATCACCAGCAGGATCGGGAAGACGAGGTACAGCTGCGCCTCGACCGCGATCGACCAGAAGGCGCCGTTGGGCACCGGAGCCCCGAAGATGTCCTGCACCAGCAGCCCGTAGACGACCACCGACTTCCCGTTCGGCAGCGTCGAGGCCGGCTGCGCCACCTGCAGCCCCCAGGCGATGATGAGGCTGAACACCAGCGCCGCCCAGTACGGCGGCAGGATCCGCCAGGCGCGCCGTTGGGCGAACCGGGCCTTGCCGCCCAACTGCCATCCCTTGCGGGCCGGCGAGATCGCCAGCGAGAAGCCGGACAGCGTGATGAACACGACCACGGCGAAGTGCCCGTACAGCAGCCAGCCGAGCCAGAACGGGCCGGTGTTGCGCGGGTACCCGTGGAAGGTCATCAGCCAGCAGTGGTGCACCACCACGAAAAGCGCGGCGAGCCCGCGGATCCCGTCCAGCCCGACCACCCGGGTAGGGTCCGCCGCGCCATTCAGCTTGCCCGTCGTCATCGCGTCACCCGGACTTCACGATCCGGGCGCAGCGGCCGATCGCCACCCGCCGGACGTCCGCGGGCGTACCGGACTTCGCCGAGATCATCATGGCGACCGCGTTCGGTTCCAGCCGGTCCGCGAACGCGAGGGCCGCGTCGCGGTCGAGCGGCGTGCGCTCCCAGTAGTTGTGACAGACGCTGATGTCCGACGGCGGGCGCGGCGCGGAGGTACCCAGCACCTCGTCGACGAACACGCCGTAGAGGATGAACTCGGATATGTGCAGCTGAGCGCAGAACGCGTCCAGCCAGTCCTTCCCGGTCGTCTCGCTGATCCGCTGCTGCATCGCCCGTACCACGGCGGGATCCCAGAAGTTGAACGGTGACACGTAGTCGGCCAGCGGTGGCGGCGGCGCCGCGGGGAGCCCGAACAGGTCGCGGGCGACCTGGTGCCAGACGAGGTGCCGATCCATCTCCTCGTGTACCGCCTTCTCGTCGCGGTACAGGCTGCGCTGGCCGTCGGCGAGGAACCGGTCGGCGTGGACCGGACGGACCAGGACGACGTCGGAGTCGGCCAGGAGCACGACGTCCGCGTCGAGCCGCGCGGTCGCTGCGATCTTGATGGCCTGCTGGCTGACCCATCCGCGGACCGGGGGCCAGGGCCGCCGGGCGTTGATGAAGGACTCCAGCCGGCCGAGGCGAAGATGCAGGTACCGGCGCGGGAGCAACTCCGCGCTCGTCCAGACCCGGCACCGGGCGCCCTGGTACCGGGCGAAGAGTTTCCTGTCGCGCGGCGGCACGACGACGTTGTGCACGGTGTCGTCCGGGGTGAACTCGAGCACCGACCGGTGGAGGTCGGCGAAGATCTCCGCGTCCTCGCGATAGGTCGGGGTGATGACGGCCAACTCACTCATGGGACGACGGGCTCCGATTCTGGGGTCCTCGGCCAGGCCGGCCGTGACGGTTGGTTTGCGCCGCAACGACTATCCTGTCCAGCGTGAGCGAAGCCGCAGTCAGCATCGTCGTACCGGCGCACAACGAAGCGGCGGTCATCGCGGGCAACATGCGGCGGCTGCTCGACGGCACGGCACCCGGCGAGTTCGACGTCGTGGTGGTCGCCAACGCATGCGCCGACGGTACCGCGGACGCCGCCCGGCGGGTCGACGGTGTGCGGGTCATCGAGACCCCCGTGCCGGGCAAGCCGAACGCGTTGCGGCTGGGCGACGCGCAATGCCGTACCTTCCCGCGCATCTATCTGGACGCCGACGTGGAGCTGGACGCGCCGTCGGTGCGGGCGCTGGCCAAGGCGTGCGCCGCACCCGGCGTGCTGGCCTGCGCCCCCGCGCCGGAGCTGGACCTGAGCGCGGTCGGCTGGCTCGTGAAGCGCGTGCACCGCGTGCACGAGCAGCTGATCGCGCCGAACCGGACGCTGGCCGGCGCCGGTTGCTACGTGCTCACGGAGCAGGGGCATGCCCGGGTCTTTCCGATGCCGGATGTCATCTCGGACGATGGTCTGGTACATGCCAGTTTCGCTCCCCATGAACGCGTTGTCGTGCCGGAAGCCCGGTCACTGGTCCGGCCGGCCCGGACCGTCCCTGCCTACCTGAACCGGCGGGTGCGGGTCCGGCGCGGCAACCGGCAGCTCGCCGAGCTCGGCCGGTCCGCCCCCGAGGGCCGCTTGGCGCTGGGTGCCCTGGTAAGCCTCGTCAAGCGGCGCCGGGTCAGTCCGCTGGACGGGGGCTGCTACCTGGCGGTCCTCGCCCTGGACCGGGCGCTGACCCGGCTGCGCCGCGGTCGCGGTACCGCCTGGGGCAGCGACGCCAGCAGCCGCCTGCCGCGGCCGGGGCACTGACGCTACAGCCCTGGTCGCCGCGTAGGCGGCCAGCAGCGCGGTCCGCGAGTGCTCCCAGGACAGCGGGCCGCTGACCCGCGCCTGGCCGATCTCGCCCATGAGGCGGCGCTGGTCGGGATCGTCGAGCAGCCGGTCGACCAGCTTGGCGAACTGGGACTCGTCGTTGGCCGGCGCGTACAGGGCGGCGTCGCCGGCCGACACCCGGGCCTCCTTCAGGTCGAAGGAGACGATCGGGCGGGCCATCGCCATGTACTCCATGATCTTGTTCATGGTGGACACATCATTGAGCGGATTGAGCGGATCCGGCGACAGGCAGACATCCGCAGTGGACAGGTACCGCAGCAGGTCCTCGTCGGGGATCCGGCCGGTGAACTCGACGCAGTCGGACAAACCCAACTCGTCGGCGAGCGCGACCATGGCGTCGAACGTGTCGCCGCCGCCGATGAACACCGCGTGCCAGTCGGTACGGCACACCTCGTCGCGCAGCTTGGCCAGCGACCGCAGCGCGTAGTCCACGCCGTCCTGCGGTCCCATCACGCCCAGGTAGCACAGCAGGTGTGGCTTGCCGAGGCGGATCGACTCATCCGGCGGTACCTGGCGGAAGCGCTCGACGGCCGGCGCGCTGCGCACGACGAACACCTCTTCCGGGCGCTTTCCGCCGCGGGTCAGGGCGGCGTCGCGGTAGCTCTCGTTGGTCGCGATGACCACGTCGGCCGTGCGGTAGGTGCGCCGTTCCAGCCAGCACACGACGCGGTACAGGAAGTCCTCGCCGCGCCCGAACCGGGACAGGTACAGCTCGGGTACCAGGTCGTGCTGGTCGAACACGAACCTGGCGCCACGCCGCTTGAGCCGGCGCGCCACGAGGAAGAACAGGTCCGGCGGGTTGCAGGCGTGCACCACGTCCACCGGCCCGATCTTCCGGGCCAGCCGGTACGTGTGCCAGAGCGCCGAACCGTACTCGCGCAGGAACCCCAGCGGCCCGCCCACGGCGGTCTTCAGCGGGTACCGGTGAATCTTCACGCCGTCCAGTTCGGCGTACGGTTCGGTGTCGCGCTTCGTCCCCTGTGGACAGATGACGTGCACCTCCCACCCGGCGTCGTGCAACGCGAGGCTCTCCTGCCACACGCGCCGGTCGAACGGTACCGAGAGGTTCTCGACGAGGATGAGTGCTTTACCAGCCAAGGCCCACGTACCCATCGGTTGCCCGGCGCGCTTCGGCGTCGGGAAGGCGGACGAGGTCGACGACGATCCGGTCGCCCGCCGCATCCAGCGCGGCGAGGACCGCTGGGTCCTTGCAGCCGACGACGCAGACCTCGGCGTGCGCGAGGACGTCGTCGACCGAGTTGCTGAGCAGGTCGCCCAGGTGCGGCAGCCGGCCTTCGATGTAGTCCCGGTTCGCGCCCACGAGCCGGGACAGCGCCACGTTGGCGTCGTAGATGCGCAGGTCGTATCCCTTGCCCAGCAACCGTTCCGCGAGTTCGACGAGCGGGCTCTCGCGCAGGTCGTCGGTACCGGGCTTGAAGGACAACCCGAACAGCCCGATCCGGCGCCGGCCGCTCGCGGTCACCAGCTCGAAGGCGCGCTTGAGCTGTTCCTCGTTGGACGGCAGGACATGGGACAGCAACGGTACCGACACGTCCGCGCGCCGCGCCGCGTACACCAGGCCGCGCAGGTCCTTCGGCAGGCACGAGCCGCCGAACGCGAACCCGGGGCGCAGGTATGCCGGGCTGACATTCAGCTTGCGGTCGGCGAGGAACACGTCCATCACCTTGTGCGAGTCCACGCCGAGTGCGTGGCAGATCGCGCCGAGCTCGTTGGCGAAGGCGATTTTCAAGCCGTGGAAGGAGTTGTCCGCGTACTTGGTCATCTCCGCCACCGCGATCGGTACCCGGAACACCTCACCGGGCAGCCCCTCGTACATCGCGGCCACCTGGTCGGCGCTGGTGGCGTCGAGCTCGCCGATGACCGTTTTCGGCGGGTCGAAGAAGTCCTTGACGCTGGTGCCCTCGCGCAGGAACTCCGGGTTCACCGCGACGCCGAAGTCGACCCCGGCGGTCTTCCCGGACGCCTTCTCCAGGATCGGGATGAGCAGCTCGGTGCAGGTACCGGGCAGCATGGTGCTGCGGAACACGACGGTGTGCCAGCGGTCGATCCCGGCCAGCACCGAACCGATCTGCTCGGCGACCCGCTCCAGGTACGCGGTGGACAGGCTGCCGTTGGCGGCGCTCGGGGTACCGACGCACACCAGCGAAATCTCGGTCGTGGCGATCGCCTCCGCCACGTCGGTGGTGGCGCGCAACGCACCGGTACCGACGACCTCGGCGGTGAGTTCGCCGATCCGCTCCTCGACCACCGGCGCCTGACCGCGCGCCATGAGATCGACCTTCGTCGGGTTGACGTCGACACCGACGACCTCGTGCCCGCGGGCTGCGAGGCAGGCGGCGGAGACGCTGCCGACATAGCCGAGCCCGAAAACACTGACCTTCATGGTGCCTCCCCTAACGGTTGAGTGCGCGGAGCCTGCGCACCACGCGGCGCAACTCGGGCCCGAGGGCCGACGATTTCGCGGCGGCGACCAGCGAGTTCCGGGCGCGCCGCAACGCCCGGCGGGTGGTACTGCGCGTCACGGCTCCCTGGCTCACCAGGACTTCGCCGGTCTTCGCCCGCCGCTTGTACTCGTCGTCGCCGCGGCCGAGGTCGATCCGGCTGATGCCGAGCGCGGGGGCGGCGGCGACGAGCTCGCGCAGCAGGATCCAGCCAGGTGCCAGGGCGCCGAACTCCGGGTCGTAGACCGGGAACCACCAGTGCAGCACCGAGCCGGCGCGGATGCCGAAGTGCGCCGCGAGAAGATGCGGGCCGGCGTGCAGGGTGGACAGTACGCCGCCGAACGAGGTGTCGCGGGTGTGCAGCAGCCGGGTGAGGAGGTCCATCCGGTCGGGCTCGGCGAAGTGGTCCCGGGCGCCGGTGGCGGCGTACTGGGCCCGCTTGAGCTCCACCACGCGGCGCAGCGCCGCCTCGTCGACCACGTCGACGTCGAACCGGACGGTGCCGAGGTCCCGCTCCGCCTTGGCCGTGCGCCGGCGCGCCTGCCCCATGTTGTCCTTGCCGCTGCGGGACGCGCGGCCGAGGTACCCGTCGAGCCCGCCGGTAGTGTCCAGGAACGGCGACGGGCGGCTGGACTCCACCCAGGGTGCGAAGTCCCCGCAGGTTTCCAGCAGATGGTCGAACGCGAAGCCGCGTACCCCGCCGGTGAGCAGCTTCAGCGGCGGAAACGAGGATCCGGGCGCGAGTACCGGCCCCTGGAAGTCGGCGGCCGGCCACCCGGCCGGCCGCAGAAGTGCGCGTTCGCGGTGACCAGGCAGCAGCGCGCAGACCGCCCCCAAGTCGTCCCGCCCGACGGCGACCTGCACCGGCCGCCCGCTCGCGTGCACGGCGGCCGCGAAGCCGGGGTGGAAGTACGGGCTGTCCAGTGCGGGGTTCCCCGCCCGCAGCCGGTGCCAGGCCTCGAGTTCCTCCGGGGTGAGCGCGTCAAACGGGACGGTCCGCACGGTTGCGGTCCGGGCCGCGGTCGTCACGCCGCCCGGGGCCTGGCTCACCGGTGCTCCCCGGCGATCGTCTTCCTGATCAGTCCACGGCGTGACCGGCTGACCAGGGCCACGATCGAGGCCCGGGAGGTACGGCGGCCGACGAGGGCCCGCACGGCCTCGCCGAAGGCGACGGCGACGTAGTACGCCCACGCCGCGGGGGCGCTACGCCGGCGCCGGAACAGCTCGACCTTGTTCACGGTCAGGAGCGCGGCGAGCATCGGGTTGGTAGCGGAGTCCCCGCCGATGTGTTCGACCACCGCGGCCGGCTCGTACCACAGGGCCCAGCCGCGGTCCGCGGCGCGCAGGTCGTATTCGGTCTCCTCGCTGTACAGCAGGAAGGACTCGTCCCACGGGCCGATGTCGCGGATGGCATCCGCCGACATGAGCATGGCCGCGCCGGTGGCCCATACCACCGTGCCGGGCTGTTCGTACTCGCGCGGGTCGGTGACCAGTTCCCCGAGCTTCCCGATCCGGCCGGCGAGGTGTCCGCCCAGGACCGCCTCGGCCATCGCCCGGCCGACCGTCGGGGCACGGCGCAGCGACGGCTGCAGCGTGCCGTCCGGGTTGACCAGACGGGGTACCGCGATGCCCCGGTCCGGCTGGCGAAGCGCCTTCGCGAGGCGGCGCAGCGTATCCGGACGCAGGCGGCAGTCCGGGTTCATCACGAACACGGCGTCCAGCTTGCGCATGTCTAGGACGGCCATGCCGGCGTTGATCGCCGCCGCGTACCCGGCGTTGCGCCCCAGTTGGACGGTCTGGATCGGCAGGTCCGTTGCCGCCTCGGCGATCGCCAGGCAGCCGTCCTTCGAGTCGTTGTCCGCGACCACCACGCTGACCAGGTCGACGCCGTCCGAGGTGAGCGAGCTCAGACAACCACCCAGTACCCGGGAGCTGTTGAAGGTGACGATGACCACGGCAACACGGGCCGCGTGATTGCCGGCCCGTGACGGTTCAGTGTTGTTGTTCACGCGTTACCCACGAATCCTCTTGACCGTACGCGCAGCGACGTGCCGTGCGCGAAGCGGTAGCGATGGAACGCCGTGGACCACCCGCCTGATCCATTCGGCGTCAACGTCGTGGCGCAGGCTGTTGCGTGCCTGCAGCCACGTACCTTGGCGGGCCCGGCCACCGTCACTGGTGTAGGCCCGACTCACCCTCGCCTGCCGCAATCGGCGTAGGACGTGCCGGTCGTATGATCCGAACGGGATGGAGACCCGGGAAACCGGCTCCCCGGTGATCTCGTTGAGTAACCGACTGGCTTCAACCAACTCCTCGTCCACCTGTTCCGGAGCCAGCCGCCGCCAGTCCCGGTGTGCCCAGCCGTGCGAGCCGATGGACATGCCGGCCCGACAGAGTTCCCGCACCCCGTCCTTGTCGAGCCTGCCCCGTTCACCGAGCAGCCCCGCCGGTACGAAGAACTGGGCCGTCAGCCCACGCTTCAGCAGCCGGGGAAGGGCGATTTCCACATCAGACGCATTTCCGTCGTCGAACGTCAGCTGGACATCGGGACGCCCCACGGCGGCATCGAGCACCTCCTCGAACTGCGCGATACTAATCCATGCCACGTCCTCTCCCGGATCCAGTTCGCGCACGGGAGTACCGATCCCATGCACCGTGATGTTGACGACCGATGTTGCGAGGAGCAGCCGCAAAGCACCCACCGTTCGTTTTATTCGACCGAAACACATGCCCGGCAATCGTCAGTCGCCACCATGCGGGCGGAACATCGGTAGATCGGGCGAACCAACTATCCGTCCGTCGACAGGCCGGCCGGGATTGCCGACATCAACAGGGGATCCGAGCGGGCACAGTGGTATCTACCGTGCGCCGGGCGCCCGGTGTCAGGATTCCGACTCCGTCAGGCGGTGCGGCCGTGCAGCATTTGTTCGGTGGCCGCCAGCCGGCGTTAGGCTGGCAGCCGGGGCGGGGCGCCCGGATCGACGAAGGGCTTGGCTTGCGTGACGACCGCTGACATCCGCACGGAGGATCTGGAACCGTCGCTGGTCTACGGCCGGACCTACGTCACCCGTCGCCGGGTAACGTACATCGACGCTGCTGCGCTGTTGAGCATCATGGTGATCCTGCTCACCATGATCCCGGCCCGTCTGATCCTTCCGGGCATGACCGATCTCGGGCGCCCCGGGCTGGTCGTCGGGTTCGTGCTTTTTCTCTGGTGGCTGCTGGCCCGGTTCAGTCCCCGTCTCGTGATGACCGGCCCGCAGCCGTTGCGCTGGGCGTTTTTCGGGTTCTTCATCACCCTGATCATTTCCTACGCGGTCGGGTTCATGCGCGGGCTCACTTCGATGGAAGCGGGCGGCGCGGACCGCACGATGCTGTTCTTCTGCGTGTTCGGCGGTGTGATGCTGACCGCCGCCGACGGTGTCCCGAACTGGTTGCGGATGCGGGGCGTGCTTAAGGTGCTGGTCGCCTGCTCGGCCATCGTGGCGGTGATCGGGTTGGTGGAGTACACGCTGCACATCGACCTCACCACTTACATGACGATTCCCGGCCTACAGGCCAAGGGTTGGACGCCGACCCTCGAGTCCCGCGGGGCCGGGGTCCGGGTGGCCAGCACCACCACGCACTACATCGAGCTGGCCGCGTTCCTTGCCACGACCCTTCCGTTCGCCGTCCATTTCGCCATGTTCAGCGAGCGTCCGCTGCGGCGCCGGCTGGCTCTGCTGGCCACCGTGCTCATCGGCGCCTGCATCGCGGCGACCATCTCCCGTACCGGGATGCTCGCCCTCGGCATCATGGTCGTCGTGCTCTTCCCGGTGTGGGGCTGGCGCATGCGGTACAACGTGGTGGCGGCCACCGTTCTCATGGTCGGCGCGCTGGGGGCGTCCAGCCCCGGACTCTTCCGGACGCTGTTGCATCTCTTCGACAACCCGTCGGCCAACCCCGCCTTCACCGTGCGCCAGGCCCGGTACCCGTTGGCCTTCCACTACATCGCCCAGCGCCCGTGGCTGGGCCGGGGGACCGGTACCTGGATCGCCCCGCAGTACCAGATCATGGACAACCAGTGGTTGGACACGCTCCTCAGTAACGGCGTGCTCGGCGTGGTGGCCCTAGCCGGGCTGCACATCACCGGGATCGTGCTCGCCGCGTTGGCCTGGCGGCGGTCCGCCACAACCGAGGATCGTCACCTGTGCGCGGCTCTCGTCTCCACCCAGGTGATGGCGCTCGCGGTGGCCGGAACGTTCGACTCGCTCAGCTTCCTGACGTATGCGACCACGCTGGCGCTTACCCTGGGACTGTGCGGCACCGTGTGGCGGTTGACGCACCCGGCGCGAACCGTCCGCACCTCCACGACCCGCTGGTTCGAAGCGTGACGCTCAGGCCTGGCCCAGCTCGACGGCCTCGCCACCGGGAACGCAGACCGCCTTCGCGCGGCGCTTGGGGCGGGTCGCGAGCAGCCGTACCATCGGGCGTTCCACGGCCTTGTGCAGTACCCACGCGGCGGCCAGCCCGACGACGAGCATGGCGCCGGTGAGCGCGAATCCTTGTGCGGTCGGCCACGTCCGGTGCCCGATGCCCTGGTCGATTCCCCGGATCACCAGCTGGTGCAGCAGATAGAAAGCGAAGCTGACCTCGCCGAGCAGGACCACCGGCGCGCTACGCCATGGCGTCCGCGCATGTGCGAGGTCGGCACTCGCCGTGGCGCCGATGAGAAGCGCGAACGGGATGACGGTCACGGCAACGAAGCCGAAGCGGGCGGGAAGGTACGGCGCGGCCGCGTACCCGGCGAGGACGAGCCCGGAGGGGAGCCAGAGTCCGGTGCGCACCCACCGGCCGGCCTGCACGATCCGGGCCACCACCATGCCCAGCACGAAGTCCAGCGCCCGGGTCACGGGGAACACCCACACGAACCAGTAGGCGACGTCGCCCGGCAGTGCCAGCGCCACAACGGGTACCAGGAAGACCGCGGCGACCAGCAGACCGGCGGCGGCCCACAGCCGCGGTACCGGGATCCGCCGGACCAGCGGCAACAGGAACGGGAATGCGAGATAGAAGGCCAGCTCGCAGGAGAGCGACCAGGCCGGCGTGTTGACCGCGAAGTAGACGCGCTGGGTCGGGAACCACGCCTGTACCAGGAACAGGCTCGGTGCCGACGCCCAGACCGACAGGGCCTTGCCGGCGACGATCATTCCCGCGAGCGCGATGAACCAGGCGACCACGTGGTTCGGCACGATCCGGGCGGCGCGCCGGCGCCAGATGGCGCGTGCGGTGTCGCCCGGCCGGGCCGACCAGGTGAGCACGAAGCCCGAGAGGATGAAGAAGAACCCGACGCCGGCCGATCCGCCGGCGAATAACCGGTCGAACACGCGGTCGGCCGGTCCGTCGCCCAGGAAACCCTGAACGCGCACGTGGAAGCCGAACACGGTGAACGCGGCGATGAACCGCAGTCCGGTGAGGGAGGGCAGCCGGTCCCCACCCGGTAGCCGCACCCGGTTCATTCCAGAGCACCGGCCGGTTGGGTACCCCGTAACACCGTCCGCCACCGGCGCAGCTGGTCGAGCGGTACCGCCACCGGAATGTAAGCCAGCACGCCGGCGGTACCCGCGATGGCGAGTTGCACCATCGGGTACGGACCGGCCAGGCGCGCCACCACCACGGCCACGGTACCGGCGAGCACCGCGGCGAGCAGCGGGCGGACGAGGGCGGGTCCCACCGGCGCGAGGACGACCCCGACCCGGCGCAGCGCGATCGCGACAAGCGGGACCGCGACGAGGAACCCGATCGCGCTCTGGGCGATGGCGGCCCCACGGATGCCGTCCACCTCGGTCGCCCACCACAACGTCGGGATCAACGCCGCCGCCCAGCCCAGGTTCACCCACAGGGTGGCCCGGGTCGCGCCCGCGGCCATCAGGACGTCTGTGGCCAGCCCGGTCACCATCCGGACGAGGGTGAGCAGGACAAGGACGCGTAGCACCGGAGCCGCTGGCGCCCACGGCCCGCCGTACAGCAGCGCCACGAGCGGCACGGCGAGCACCGAGGTGAGCGCCACGATCGGTGCCACCACCGTGACCAGAAGCGGCATCGACCGCTGTACCCCGGCGGACAGCGCCTCGTCGTTGTGCTCGGAGAGCCGGGAGAAGCCGGCGACCGAGACGTACCGGATCGCCGTGCCGAGGATGGTCTGCGCCCAGCTGGACACGTTGAATGCGAGCAGGAAGAAGCCGAGCGCGGTCGCGCCGGTGATCCGGCCGATGACCGCGAACTGGATGTTCAGGACGACTGACTCGACGCCGAGGCTGGCCGCGAGTGGTACGCCGAAACGTATCAGCTTCCGGGCAATTACCTTGTCGAAGCCGATCCGTACCGGAACCCTGGCGAACGCGAACACCAGTACCCCGGTGACGAACGCGCCGCCCAACTGCCCCCAGGCGAAGCTGAATGCGCCAGCGCCTGCCCGGGCGAGCCCGATCGCGACGACCGCGTTGACCAGGAGGCCCGCAGCGTTGGCCACGGTGAGCTTGTCCTGCTTGAACGTGCGCATGAGGGCGCCGCTGCGTACCGCCGTCAGGCCGTCGATGACGATGGTCAGCGCGAGCAGCCGGACCACCGGCGCCGCGGCCCGGTCACCGGCGGCGGCAGAGAATGCCGGTGCGGTCAGCCAGAAGAGACCGTAGATCGCCGAGGCGAAGATGGCGGCCATGGTCGCCGCGGTCGGTGCCATGTCCTCGAGCCGGCCGCGCCACTGCACGGTGGCCGCGATCAGCCCGACGTCGTTGATGTGCATGAGCACGGCCGTCGCGGCCAGCGCGATCGCGTACGTGCCGAAGTCAGCCGGGGCGAGCAACCGGGCCAGTACCAGGCCCATCGCGAACGAACCGACCTTCATGCCGAGCGTGCCGGACAGGCTCCAGCGCAGCCCTCGTCCGGCCTGACGCCCGATCGAGTCGGTGACCACGTCAGCGGCGGTCACTCGGCTGCTCTTGCCGGGGCCGCAGCCGCCACCCGCTCGTCGGCGAGCGGCGAGCCGTCCGGGTCGACCTTCTCGAGCCAGACCTCGCGCCAGTACGGGGTGATGGCGCGGGGGCAGTTCAGGTTGAACGCCCCCTCGCAGATGACGTCTTCGAGGACGATGCAGGGGTTGCGCATCCGCAGCATGCGACCGGTCCGCTCGTCGATGATGTGGTCGACCCGGCGGGCCACCCGCGCGGTCCGGCCACAGAACCGGGCCATCTCGGCGTCGAAGCCCATGCCGCGGTTGAGCAGGTCGGCGTTGAGGGTCGGCTCGACCTCCCTTCCGCACCGTCCACAGCACGCCGGCGTTGCCGCTACGGACGTCCTCGACGAACTGCCCGAGGTTGCGCAGCGGCAACGTCTCCGGCGCCGCGCGGAGCAGCTCCGTGGCCTGGCAGCGGTACACCTCCGTGCCGTCCTGCGCCGGCGGGCGCTGACTGGCGATGGTCAGCAGCGTAAGCAGTCGGGAGCCGTCGGCCGCCCGGGGCACCGGGACGGGTGCGGGCGCCTCGGCGCCGTCCACCTTGCGCAGCCAGGCGTGCTTCCAGTAGATCAGGCAGGCGGCCTGGCACCCGCCGTGGCCCGAACCGTCGCACCGGACGCCGGTGAGGTGGACGGCGTTCTCCATCC
>WNGR01003390.1_pt1 | contig 22996 bp, 20 predicted proteins | sample 5407581 | NCBI WGS metagenome assembly WNGR01 (sample SAMN13153383, study PRJNA577476) | soil metagenome | isolation source: 80 cm soil or saprolite under Garry oak tree replicate 2 | place: USA:California | collected 2016-06-15
GTTGCCTATTGGAATTCGTGTTTATTCGTGTCCATTCGTGGTTAATTCCTGGCGCGGCCATGAATTATATCACCACCATTGGTCTGGAAGTGCACGTTCAGCTTAAGACGCGCTCGAAGATGTTTTGCGCGTGTCCGGTCGAATTTGGCGCAGAACCGAACGCCCACACCTGTCCGGTCTGCCTTGGCTTGCCCGGCGCTTTACCGGTTATGAATCATGAAGCGCTGCGCATGACGGTGCTCACAGGTCTCATGCTCGGCTGCGACATCGCACCGATCTGCAAATTCGACCGGAAAAATTATTTTTATCCGGACATGCCGAAGAACTATCAGATTTCGCAATACGATATGCCGCTCTGCACCAATGGTAGTGTGCCCCTGCATGATCTCGCTTATCCGAAGGACGCGCAGAAAAACATCGCGGCTCCGGACAAGGAAGTACACCTCGTGCGCATTCATCTCGAAGAAGACGTGGCCAAAAGTTTCCACTTTGAATCAAACACCGGAATTGATTTCAACCGCGCTGGAACGCCGCTCATGGAAATCGTGACGCAGCCCGAAATCAATTCCCCCGAGGAAGCATCCGCGTTTCTGACTGCGCTCAAACAGATCTTGATCTACGGCGGGGTGAGCGATGCCGACATGGAGAAAGGCCAACTCCGCTGCGATTGCAATGTCTCGGTGCGACCTGAGTCGCAAGCGGAGCTTGGAGCAAAAATCGAGATCAAAAATATGAACTCGATTAGTGGGGTGCGGCGCGCGCTTGCCTACGAAATCCAGCGGCAGATCGATGCTCTGGAACGCGGCGAAAAATTAGAGCAGGAGACTCGCGGCTGGGACGACGGTGCCGCCGAAACATTTCTCATGCGCACGAAGGAATCGGCGCACGATTACCGCTATTTTCCGGATCCGGACTTGGTGCCAGTGAAAGGCGAAGTGCTGCTCGCTGATGCTCGTGCGCGCGTTCCGGAATTACCGAAGGCCAAACGGGCCAGGTTTGTCGAGCAGTACGAAGTGAGCGCCTATGACGCTGGTGTGCTTGCGAACGATCTCGATCTCGCAAAATATTTCGAAACAGCGGCGCGCGGCGCAAAGAAACCGAAGAACGTTGCTAACTGGATTCTGAACGATTTGCAGAGCGCGTTGAGCAGCGCCGGTAAGACTATCAATGATTGCCCAATTCCGCCCGAAGCGCTCGATGAGCTGGTCAACTTAATCGACTCCGGAAAAATCAGCGGCAAACAGGGCAAAGACGTTTTCGCGGAAATGTTCGCGAGCGGCAAAGGCGCGGCCGCGATCGTCAAAGAGAAGGGGATCGAGCAACTAAGCGACGCGAGCGCGATTGAAGCTTTCTGCGATCAGGTGATCGCGGCGAATCCAAAGCCGGCCGCAGATTTTAAAGCTGGCAATGCCGCGTCTCTTAATTTTCTCAAGGGGCAGGTGATGAAATTGTCGAAAGGAAAGGCGAATCCGCAGTTGGCGGGCGAAATTCTGGAGCGAAAATTGAAATCGTAATTGCGATTCGTAATTAACCCGCCGTCATTCCGAGCGAAGTCGAGGAATCCCGTGATGTCATGTTTGGATAGCGCTGCGAGATTCTTCGGCTCCGCTGCGCTCCGCTCAGAATGACAATTTTAATCGCCCCCGATAAATTCAAAGGCTCTCTGAGCGCGCGAGAAGTCGCGGAAAACATTGCGCTCGGATTGCGCGATGTTTTGCCCGGCGCCAAGATCGACATCGTGCCGATGGCGGATGGGGGTGAGGGAACGGCGGAAGTGATATTTGGTGCACTGCATGGGTCGTGGGTGAAGTGCAGCGCGCATGATCCGCTAGGCCGTCAAATCGAGGCGCATTATGCTTGGATCGCCAGCTGCAAACTTGCCGTGATGGAGATGAGCGAAGCGGCTGGAATGCGGCGACTCGCCGAAAATGGGCGCGATCCGCTTCGCGCGAACACATTTGGTGTTGGCGAAATGCTGCTCGATGCCGCGCAGCACGGCGTGGAGGAGGTCATTATCGGCCTTGGCGGTAGCGCGACGAACGATGGCGGATTCGGAATGGCACGCGCACTTGGTTTTCGATTTTTTGCGGGCGACAAAGAATTGGCCGGCGACGTGAGTGATCTGCAAAAGCTCACGCGCATCCAAGCTCCGGGAGCGGCAGGCGTGCCGCTTGCAAGCTCGACATCGCAGCCGGCACGGCTGCCGCCACAGTTGAGAATTATTGCAGCAGTCGACGTGCGAAATCCGTTGCTCGGTACAAATGGTGCGACGTACGTGTTCGGTCCGCAGAAAGGCGTGACGCCAGACAAGATCGACGTGTTGGAGGGGGCGTTAACCAACCTCGCCGACGTTGTTTCCAAAGATTTAGGCGTGGACTATCACAATGAAGCTGGCGCGGGCGCGGCCGGCGGACTCGGCTTCGGTCTTAGGAGTTTTTGCGGTGCGAAAATTCGACCAGGATTCAATGTGGTGGCCGAATCAATCGACCTCGAATCCAAGATGAAAGGTGCCGATGTTGTCATCACCGGCGAGGGGAGTTTAGATCGACAGACGCTCGAGGGAAAAACGCCAGCGGGAGTCGCCCGACTCACGCGAAAACTTGGCAAACCTGTCTTCGCGATGGTTGGCCGCGCCAGCGAAGATCGAAAAGTGCGTGAAATATTCGATGACGTTTACGTTCTCGCGCAACCCGAAATGAGTGAGAAGGAAAACATGACGCGTGCGGCTGAGTTCTTGCGGGAAAAAGCACGCCAGCTGGCGAAACGGTTGTAGGGCGCTTCTGTGAAACGCCGGGATTATAGAGGCCCATCTGGCACAGACGCCCTACAATTTTCGCGAAGCGCAAGATTCCCGAAACTGCTTGGCGGTTTCGACGTAGCTCCAGGCCCAGCGGGCAATGTCTTTTTGTTCGTCCAGGGTCAGTTGCCGTTTGATCTTTGCGGGCGAGCCAAGCACGAGCGAGCCGGGCGGAATTTTTATCCCAAGCGTGACGAGCGCGTTTGCGCCGATGATTGAGCGCGCTCCAATCTCTACCCCGTCGAGAATGATCGAGCCCATCCCGACGAGCACTTCGTTATCGATCTTGCATGCGTGCACGATGGCGCTGTGGCCGACCGTGACCAGCTCGCCAACAGTTGTCGGATATCCCGTGTCGAGGTGAACAACGGCATTGTCCTGAATGTTCGAGCGCGGCCCGATCACGATTCGGTTGATATCGCCGCGCAGCACAGCGCCGTACCAAACGCTTGATTCCTCTTCGAGCGTGACGTCGCCGATCACTGTTGCGCCCGGAACGATCCAGGCGGTTGGATGGATCGCCGGACCTTTTTTTAAACGCTCGGCAATACCGGAATGGCCAGTGGGCAGTGAGTCTGGATCGATATGCATTTGAGAATTAACGTTCAACGCCAAACTCGGAACGTCCAACGTTGAATGGCAGAATCCGATTTTCTTATTCCTCCGCGTGGACGATTATAAGGGCCGCATGCACGAACTCCCTCCCGAAACGGTGACGCCGTTTGTTTTTTCCGATCCGGCCGGTAAGCGGTGGCCGCGGTTGCGCCTGATTCTGCTCATCGCCGGTGTGCTGTGTTTTCTGGGGACGGTGCTGTTCGTTCAAACGCTTTTTGTCACGCCGCAAATGAGCGTGCCGTTTTCGCTGCGGCAGTTGAAAGGGCAGCTAAAGGCTTTGCAGAAAGAAAATCCGGCAGGACACGTTTCTCCGAGCTCATTGCTCTGGCAGAAATTCGGCGCGGCGCGACAAGCAGCAAGAAAGCTCGCTGGCTCAGCACCGGCGCCTCCGCTGCGCCCGCGAAAAAAATCGCCGGGTAATGAAGTGCGGCTCGCGTTTTATACCAATGGTGATCCCTATAGCTACGCATCGCTCGAGCAGCACGCGGCGCAGATCACCCACGTTTGCCCCGAATGGATGACGGTGATCAACGGCTTGGGCGAACTGCAAATCGACGCGGATCCCAGGCTGCCGAAACTTGCTGCGAGCAAAGGGATCGCATTGATGCCGCTGTTGACCAATCTCGTCGGCGACAACTGGGAGCCGGAAGCGATCGAGAATCTCGCCCATGGTCCACGAGATCGACAAGAGCGATTCATCAGCAAAGTGATCGCGGTTTTGCGCGACGCCAAGGCAGCCGGTGTGGTAGTCGATTGGGAGCAAATCGATCCGGCCTATAAGAAAGATATCACTGGATTCGTCGACAAGTTTGCCGACGCCTTGCACGACGATAACAAGGAATTGTGGCTCTGCGTTCAGCCCGGGCAGGAGCTTGACTACATCGACTTCGAAAGTCTCGCGGACAACGTCGATCGTTTTGTGGCGATGTTGTTTGACGAGACTTCCGACATCGATCCACCCGGTCCGCTTGCATCGCGCTCGTGGTTCGAAGGCTGGCTGCACGTCTTGCTAGAAGATTCCGACACCAAACAATGGATCATCGCACTGGGTAGTTACGGATACGATTGGACGATCGGCGAAAAAAAAGCGGAGCTAATCACGTTTCCAGAAGCGATGACCCGCGCCAACAATGCGGAAGTCGAGGCCGCCGAAGCAGTCGCGCCTGGTTATAACCCATATTTTTATTTTGAGGATGGGGACAAAGAGCACGGCGTTTGGTTCCTGGACGTGGTGACGTTTCTGAATGAATTGCGCGAAGTGCGCGATCAAAAGGCCGGGGGATTTGCGCTCTATCGCCTTGGCAGCGAAGACCCGGCGATCTGGAACGCCTTAAGCGTGCAGCGCAATTTCAAGCTCGACAATCAAACGCGGCAAGCGCTCGAAATCTTGGAAGGCACGGACACGATCACCGACGTGGGCGATGGCGAAATTGTCACGGTCGATGAGAGCCGTTCTGACGGAAGGCGAAATCTTGCGGTCGACCCCGAAGGTTATCTCACAGCGAACTACGTGAAATTCCCGGAGTTTCCGACGCTCTATCATCAAGGGGAAGGCGGCGAACATCAGGTCGCAATAACCTTCGATGACGGCCCCAGCCCGCAATGGACGCCGAAGATTCTGGACATTCTGAAAACGGCGAACGTCAAGGCTGCGTTTTTCCTGGTCGGAGCCAATGCGGAGCGTTATCCGGCTCTCGTGCGTCGCATTGTCGAGGAAGGGCACGAAATAGGGAACCATACTTATTATCATCCAAACCTTGCCCTTTGCTGGCCCGAGCACATCCGGCTCGAACTCAATGCGACACAGCTCCTGCTGGAAACGATCACAGGTCGCGCGACAACATTGTTTCGTCCGCCTTACGCGGCGGACACGCAACCGGCGCAATTGAGCGAGCTGACACCGCTGCAAATTGCGCAGGACCTCAACTACCTGGTTGTCTTGGAAAACATCGATCCGCAGGATTGGGCGAAGCCAGGCGCCGACCTCATCCTACAACGCGTGAAACAGCAACGACGCGACGGGAGCATTATTTTGCTGCACGACGCGGGCGGCGATCGCTCGCAAACAGTCGAAGCCCTGCCGCGGATTCTCGATTGGTTGCACACGCGGGGCGACAGCGTGGTGCCTTTGAGCACGCTGCTTGGAACGACCCGTGATGCTGTCATGCCACCGTTGCAGCAAGGCGGGCAATCGCTCACACGCTTCGTCAGCAGCACCGGATTTCGGATTTATCACGGCATCGAAGAATTTCTCTGGGCGTTCATGATTGTGGCGACGGCGCTCGTGGTCATCCGGACGCTCATTGTAATCTGGCTGGCCTACCGCTTTCGACGGGGACCGAAAGCGAATTTTGCGGAGCGAATCAGTGTGGTAATGGCCGCTTACAACGAAGGGAAAGTGATCGCGGAGACTTTGAGGACCCTTCTCCTCACTGATTACAAAGGCGAAATTGAGGTCATCGTCGTCGATGATGGTTCTCGCGATGAAACCGCTGCTGAAATTGAGCGCGTCGCACACGTCGATCCGCGCGTTCGCTTATTGCAACAGGAAAACCAGGGGAAAGCGCGCGCCTTGCAGCGCGGGCTCGCTGCCGTCCATCACGGCATCGTCGTTTTCATCGACGCAGATACCCAGTGTCAGAACGATACCCTCCCGCGGTTGCTCGAACCTTTCGCCGATGAGCGCATCGGCGCCGTTTCAGGTCACGCGAAAGTTGGAAACTTGCGCACATTCATCGCACGCTGTCAGGCGCTGGAATACACATGCGGTTTCAATCTCGACCGGCGCGCTTACAATCGCTGGAATTGCGTTACGGTAGTGCCCGGCGCGATCAGCGCCATTCGTAAGGACGCGATCGATCAGGCCGGTGGCTTAAGTTTGCAAACGCTCGCGGAAGATACCGACCTCACATTATCGTTGCACAAACATCGTCAACGCATCGTGTATGTGCCCGGCGCTATTGCCTGGACGGAAGCGCCCGAAAGCGTGCGCACGCTCGCGCGGCAACGTTTTCGCTGGGCCTACGGTACGCTCCAATGTCTTTGGAAACATCGCGACATGGTATTCAACTGGAACTATCGCGCGCTCGGCTGGTTCAGTTTGCCGAGCATCTGGTTTTTCCAGATCGTCCTCGTCGCCGTCACGCCAATGGTAGATCTGTTTTTGCTCGCCTCGCTGCCATTCGGCGCATGGCTGGCGGTAATGCCATTCGTCATAACCTTCCTGTCCATGGACGTCATCCTCGCGACACTCGCCTGCATTCTCGAGCGCGAGCCAATTCTGCGAGCCTGGCGCATCTTGCCGATGCGCCTGATTTATCGGCCGATGCTCAGTTACTGCATCTGGAAAGCAATCTTCCGTGCGGTAAAAGGCGCCTGGGTTAGCTGGGGCAAACTCGAGCGTACCGCGAGCGTGCCGGTCCGTGCGTAGAGACGCAAAGCCGAAGTGCGGTCCTTTGCTATAAATCTGGAAGGTATCCGCGCAACACATTCAGCGAATACGGGGGCAACTCGTAATATAAAGACGCCGCGCGCAGGAAGTGCGCGGGCGGCATGCTTCGTATCGGATGACCATTCTGCCCGTCATCGCGCCAGGCATACTGCTGGCGCGAGAACTGAATGACATCCACCTTGCCGATAAATGTAACTGACGGCTGCCCGTCCGAGAATTTGAACTGCACACTTAGCCGGGCCGAACGCTTTGGATCTTTGTTGATCGCGAGAAGAGCCCACTGCTTATTTGGCCGCCGCACCGCATAGACGCTGACGGCGAGTGAAGAAGTGGAGCTGCTCTGCTTGAGAGTAACCGGGAATATTTCGTGTAAGTCGTTTGTCGGCTGCATCCATTCTTTCGTGATCACACGGGCGCAATAGTAAGCGGACAAGCGATTGAGGCTCTCACCCTTTGTGCCCATCTGTAGGATCATAAGATTACCCCAGGAGCAATTCAGCTCATTCGTCAGGTGATTTGGTTCATACCCATATAGGTAGGCTTTAGTGCCGCCTGATATCAGGAATGAGCCCACTACATCTGCATCAAAAAGCGCTCCCTCCATGTCGACCTCATGTCGCCCGGCGAAGACGGAATAGCCGTATTCTGTCATGAGCCATGGTATCTGAGAGGGAACGCCGTCCTTGCGCAGACTGGACATCATCTCCGCAAGTCGCTTCGGAACTTCCAATAGCTGCGGCCCCGCATCGGAGCAGATATCGTCGAATGGGTAATATTCGAACGAAAAAAAATCGAACGGGCATCCTTCGGCATGAACGTGACGCAGGAAACGGTTCATCCAAGAGCGATTGCCTGACGCGTCAGCCCATGTGAGCAGGTGCGACTCGAAACTTTGGAGGCTCGGCCCTCCGAGTTTAACTTGCGAACTTAGTGCGCGGAGGCGACGAGCGACTCCAACGTAAAGCGCGGCATAGTCTTCAGGTGAAACCCACTGTCCATCCGGTTCTTCCCCAAGCTCGATCTGTTCCAGTTGATAACGTCGCCGCAACAAGTATTTAATCTGCGCGGCCGCGTTATCGGGCGTGTTATACAAAACAGCCACTGGTAGAAGGACGGGCAGATGGTTGGTAAGCTCACTTGTCAGAATGAAATCCAAGCCGGGCTGTTCTGTTTTGTAGTCGATGTCCACAGCTCGATGCCAAGGATCTGTCGACGAGACGTAAATCACTGTCTGATTGTGTCTGTCTGGCGCGTGATGGACTTGGTCATCAAAATGCCGGTTGTCGTCGATTGTGCCGACGCCGATCTCGCAAATAGCAAATCCAAGCCGATCGCGAATATCGTTTGACGCTTGTGTGGTCGTCCGCGAACTCCGGATCATTATTATGCGCACGAATTGAACCGCAAGAGCACTATGGGCGAGCTGTACGGATTCGCTTCCGCCAGAACCGTGACTAACGAGTCCTTGCGGAAAGAGGCGCCACTCATCCTGCCGGTCAATGTGCAGGTGCATCGGATCGTTCCCCGTCCAGTATTCAACGCGATACTGTTGAGCGTACGGTGTCCCCCAATGAATACGGATGGAGTTCACTGGCCTGAGCGCGCCTAAATCGACGACCACCCACTGGGGATGAGCTTCGTCAGATTTTCCAGTAAAGTATTGATCAAGATAGGGGTTACTTTTCCAAAAAGAATCTTCGTCACCGTCTGCAATTCGCGAGTAATCGTCGTCGTTCGCTTGATCAATTGTATTTCCGCGTCGCGGCAAACGATAGCCGTAGGAGACATTGATCGGGCCGGCGATCGAATCATCCGAGGTCCAATATCCCCATTGGTGGGACGCATCACTCCACGTGCCACGCGGATTCCAGTGCCAAACCTCGCCCGCTAACTCCGTTCGCAACCGGTAGGTCAGCGGCTTGAGCCCAGCGGAGAGCATTGCAGAAATATTTCGCCGTGAGAACATGCGCGCGCACTCTCCTCGCTCATGACCGTCAACGCCTGCACCCAGTGCCTCTGTTGGATTAATCCTGTTAACCGGCCTGTCAGCATCAACCGTTAGATAGACGTTATATTCTCCAGCCCCGACACCGCGCTCACCGGCCGGCAAATCACCGACTGGAAGGGTATGGTAAATGACGACACCCACTAGAACGGCTGCACACTGCTTGTTCACCCAACACTTTTTTGTTGAAGAGATCATCGCGCGAAATAATCGACAGGAAAAGTGAACGCAATTAAGCAGCCTCTGCGGCAGACGCGATTTCGTTGCGCTGTTGTTCGGTTGTAAGGGCGATGATTGCGACCAGTAACGTGGAACGCACACGGTTATTCACCGAGCGACGTGGACTCTTTTCGCAATATTTGGATTCTCCAGTCAAGGAGAATTCCAGCTCAACGGGATGTCGCCTCAAAAGCAAATCGTTGGGCATTAGCAACCAATGAAAACAGGTCGGCGGCGCTGGACACCCACTTGCTTTGCGGAGAGCTTGCGAACCAAATGCGCGTTGGGGCAATTCCTACGATCGTCTCTCTAGCGATAGCATTGACTTTCTCGCTCGTGGGATGCCATAAGCGCGCGGAGGTCGAAAAGCTTGATCCGAACGGGCAGGTGGAGGTCGTAATTCCCGAGCATGGGGCTTATACGGGCGCGTTCATGGACTTTGGCGATGAGGAAGACGATGTCACCCTGGAGATCATCGAGGATTTCGAGACGATGGTCGGCAAACATCAGGCCATCATCGCTTCCTCGAGCTATTGGGGTGAGCAGAGTTTCCCGACGGACAATTTAAACGTCATTTGGCGAAACGGTTCGTTGCCGCTCGTCTTTTGGTCGCCTTGGGACAAACCTTATGAAGAAGATCGCGGGCCGGGCAAGTTTAATTTAAACGAGATCATCGCCGGAACGTGGGACGCGTATATCGACAAGTGGGCCGACGCCGCCCGTGACTTTGGCCATCCATTAATCGTCGTATTCGGTGTCGAAATGAACGGGACCTGGTTCCCGTGGTCAGGGAGTTATTATGGCAGGGATGAATGGGACCGCGAGCGCAACAATTGGAAAGGTCCTGAAACATTCCGTACCGCCTACCGGCATGTGGTCGATCGCGTTCGCGCGCGTAGCGCAACAAATATTAAGTGGATGTTTCACACAAATAATTATCCCTATCCGTATGAGACCTGGAACTGCGCGCCTGCTTACTATCCCGGTTCCGATTATGTCGATTGGCTCGGGCTCAGCGTTTATGGGCAACAATTCAAGGACGAGCCAAATCCAGACATTCCTTCGTTGGTAGATTGGCCGTATCGGGAGATGTGCAACCTCGACCCAAAAAAACCGATCATGATCGCGGAATGGGCGACTGGTGAATTCCCACATTCGACGGAGGGCGGCGGGCTCGGCAAAACTGATTGGATTAAACAGGGACTGAAGTTTTTTCGCACGCGTTATCCGCGCGTCAAAGCTGCTGTTTACTGGCACGAGCGCTGGCAAAATCTCGACCAGTCTTACAGCAATTTGCGCGTTAATTCTTCGGTCGAATCATTGAACGCCTATCGCGAGGGCGTCGCGAATCCCGATTGGTTAGGCAATTTGCTCTTGCGGCCAATTCCGAAAAAGTGATCGGTGAGAATTAGACAGAATGAACAGGATTTTCAGAACCAGAAATTGTGTTCGATTTTGTCAATTCTGTCGAAAAATGAAAAACAAAGCGCGGGCGAGTTGTTAGACCCGCCCGCGCTTCGAGAAAGAAGAATCTAAATATGAATCCAATTGAGTTAGTCCTCACTCGAGGCAACCCGACGCGGAGTTTAATTGGGGCATATCTGCCGTCAAGCCCGAAAAAGGGCTCACGGAAAACGGTGCGAAATCGCCTGAATCGAGTTTGGCGTCGTTCGGTGTTTGGTGTTCTCGCTCGTGCTCGCAATTCGTCGGTGCGCTCAGTTCGCCGCGGCGAATCCGTTCGGTGACGGACGGTCGCGCCCTACCTACGAGACCTCCGAACCAAACTCGCCATCACTAAGGCGGGTGCGGATTTTCATACGCGATCGCACATCGCGCACCGTTCGGATCACATTGCCTTTCGTGTCCCTCGTGATGCTGTAACCGCGACGCAGCGTGGCCTCGGGGCCGAGCACGCGCAAAATTCCTTCTGCGCGGCGGAAGCGTTGCTGGGCGCGCTCAATCATGTTCGGAGGCAAGCCGAGAAAGCGCCGATGCAGATCCACAAATCGATTTCGGCGTGCGATGATTTCACGAACAGGACTTCGCGATTGCAATGCAGCGGCCATGTGCACAAGGCTGCGCCGGTAATTGTCGATCTTATGCGCGATATGCCGATGCAACGTTTCGCGCGCCAGATCAAGTTGCTGCTGTGCGTCGCGCATCCGTTTGAGCAACTCCCGGGCGAGCGTGCGTTCGGACAGAAAGCGCAACCGCGTTTTTTGATGCTCGAGAAAATTGCGCAGACATTTTTGTAGGGATGCGGCCAACTCTCCGATTTGGCGGCGAAGATCGACAATGTCCGGCACGATCAATTCCGCAGCGGCGCTCGGTGTCGGAGCGCGGAGATCGGCCACGAAATCGCAGATCGTAAAATCGACCTCGTGACCGATCGCCGAGACAATCGGAACGCCGACATCGACAATCGTCCGCGCCACGATCTCTTCGTTGAATTGCCACAGGTCTTCGATGCTGCCGCCGCCGCGCGCGACTAGGATAAGATCGACAGGCTGGAAATTCTGGTTCGGCATCGCCAGTTCACGAATCGCGACCGCGATTTCCGTCGCAGCGCCGGTTCCCTGCACGCGGACTGGATTGATCAAGATTTGCAGCCATGACGCGCGTCGTTTCAAAACGTTTAGAATATCCCGAACAGCTGCTCCGCTTGGCGACGTGACGATCCCAATTCTTCTTGGAAAGTTTGGCAGAGCGCGTTTCCGCGCCGGGTCGAATAATCCTTCGGCTTCGAGTTTGCGCTTAAGCGCTTCAAACTTCGCCTGGAGCAGGCCGAGGCCGCGCGTCTGCAGAATTTGCACACTGAGCTGGTATTGCCCGCGCGCCTCAAAGACTGAGACCTGTCCGTAAACCTGCACCTGTGCGCCGTCGCCTAGCGGAATTCGCAGCGGCGGCATCGTATTACGGAAAATTACGCAAGCGATCTGCGCCCGGGCATCTTTGAGCGTGAAATACTGATGCCCGGACGGATGCAGCTTGTAGTTCGAGATTTCGCCCTGCACCCAGACCGCGCCAAATTTCGTCTCGAGCGCGCCGCGAATCGCCCGAGTAAGTTCCCCGACGGTGAAAATCTTTGAGGTCTTCTGGAACAAATCGCTCGTCAGTTCCATGAGTACGACAATTCTCAACCAAACAAGTCGCTCTGCGCGCCGGCCGGCGGCTTGAGTCCAAGCTTGCGATATGCGTTCGGTGTCGCAACGCGGCCTTGCGTTGTGCGTTTGATGTAGCCTTCCATGATCAAGTACGGTTCGTTCACTTCTTCGAGGGTGCCGGCTTCTTCGCCGACTGCGACGGCGAGCGAGTTCAAACCGACGGGGCCGCCATTGAACTTGTGGATCAAAGTTTCGATGATGCGCTTATCCCATTGATCGAAGCCGTCACGGTCGATCTCGAGCATGGTGAGCGCGCGGTCGGCCAGCTCGGCGGTGATTTTTCCTTCTGCTTTCACCTGCACATAATCGCGCACCCAACGCAGGAGATTGTTGGCCGTGCGCGGTGTGCCACGCGTGCGCGTGGCGATCTCGGCTGCGCCCGGGTGATCAATTTCGACACCGAGCAAACGCGCGCTGCGCAGAATGATCTTCTGCATTTCCTCGGCATTGTAATAATCAAGCCGCGCCGTCATCCCGAAACGCGAGCGGAGTGGCGCGCTCACCATCCCGGCGCGTGTTGTCGCGCCGATCAACGTGAACTTTGGCAAGTTCAGGCGGAGACTGCGTGCTTGCGGTCCCTGGTCGATGATGATGTCGAGCCGGTAATCCTCCATCGCCGGATAAAGATATTCTTCAATGGTTGGCTGCAGCCGATGGATTTCGTCGATGAAAAGGACATCACCTTTTTCCAGACTGGTCAGAAGCCCGGCGAGTTCGCCGGCTTTTTCAATCACGGGTCCGCTGGTGTTTTTGATATTCACGCTCATCGCGTTGGCAATAATGTAGGCGAGCGTGGTCTTGCCCAGACCAGATGGACCGCTTAGCAGAATGTGCTCGAGAACGTCCCCGCGTTTTTTCGCCGCCTCCACCATCAGTTCCAGCCGTGCACGCACTTTCACCTGGCCGGTGAACTCGCTGAACATGGGCGGTCGCAGCGAGATTTCGAACGCGGCGTCTGGTTCCGGCGGTTTCATGAGGGATTGTGCGTTTTCATACCATCGGAAGCGATCTTCTGCACGGCGCGAATTGCGCATGCCTGGTAGCGCACGCGTCTCGTCCCGCACCTGCGGGAGCAAACACGTCCTCGCGGGTGCGAACTTGTCCGAACGCGTGACTTCCTCCAGCCGTTCCTGTTTATAGAAAAGATTGTTTCGGCGAGACACCGAAACCGGCACGTGAGACGCGTGCGCTACCCAGAAGGCGTGCGATTGCACGCATCTCCGTCCAAATTCTTTGTCAGCACCAGCTCGGTGCCGCGGCGTTTGAGCAGGTAATCGACTTCATCAAAAGCGTGACGAATGAGGTATAAACCGAGCCCGCCCGGCTTGATCATATCGTGGGAGCGACCCTTCATTTCGTGCGGCGCAACTTGCTCACCATAATCGCGTAAACGCATGCGGACGCATTTGCGCAATCCTTCCATCGACAATGCGATCAGTTGATCGTCGCGCAACCGATAGGCGTATCGAATGATGTTCGTGCACGCCTCGTCGACACCAAGCACCATCAGCAACCGTTCTTTCTCCGAGAACGGATAGCCGTTTAGAAAATCGCGGACGCAGCTTCGCATCAAGGCGAGGTTGCCGGTATGGCTGCTGAATTCGATCTTCTTTTTTCTCATCAACGCACCAGCAAGCTGAACAGAGCCGCGGTAGTCATTCAAGTCTGGAAGCTGAAAACGCGGGGTCTAGCGCTCCTACATATCTATGGCGGTGTAGCAGCGTTTGGGTGATTTCGCGTAAGAGCAAGAGAAAGGAGTAAGACTGAGGGAAAGCAGGAAGCCGATTGACCTCAATCGCCTTCGGTCGCTGAAAACGCAATGGACATCTCGCAAAACCGCTGTTCAATTTCGCCGATGTGGAAATCGTGTGGTGCGCTCCTGCTTTTGGTCACGCCGGCGCTGGCGCAGGAACACCCCACTGCCTATGACGCATTGCGCGTAGTTGGCAGACAATTGAACCGCGATCTCGTCGATCATGTTATCTCGCTCGCCGGTGTGGAAGGAGACCCGCAGCCGGAGACGTGGAAAATCATGGTGGACGATCCAAGTGCCCGCGGGGGCGTCCGCGAAGTTGAGGTCGCTAATGGTCGTGTCGTCTCCGAACGGACGCCAGTCCGCTCTGTTGCCGGCTCGACCGCCGGAGCAACCATAGACACGGCGCGCTTGAATCTCGATTCGAGTGGCGCGTTCGCGGTAGCCAGTCATACCGCGGAAAAGTCGCAAACGGCCTTTGTGACGGTCAGCTATACTCTGCGCACGGATGAAAGGGGCGAGCCCATCTGGATTGTCACGCTCTTAAATAAATCGTCGCGACCAGTCGGCACGATCTACGTCGGCGCGAACCGCGGCACGGTAACACGAACCGAAGGAATGTTTGCCGGTGCGAGCATGAAAGACGTGGAAACCGATAGCGACAAAGAGAGTGAAGGCGGGATTCTCAGCACCACCAAAGTGCGAGTCAAACACGCCTTCCGCCGCACGCAGGAAGAAGCACGGGGCATGTTCGAGAGAGTGCGCCGCTCTTTTTCTGATTTCATTAACCGGGAGTAGCAAGGAGCGCACGCGTCGCGCGTGCTAACGATCACGAGCGGCGTGCTTGGTGCGTACGCGAAGCGGCTTTACATTTCGCGCGCCGCATTCGCATTGAAATTTGAGCGCAATGTCGGTATTTATGAAATGACTTCCGCCTCCTGGAGAGCCATTACGAATGAAAATTGCCGACGACAAACGCGATGAGTTTTGGCCGGCGCTTCCATTTTCAGAATGGAAAGATACTGCTGCGACACTGCACATGTGGATGCAGATCGTCGGCAAGATTCGCTTGACGCTCAGCCCATGGATCAATCACTCGTGGCACGTCACTCTTTATGTGACTCCACGTGGCCTAACGACTTCGCCGATTCCGTATGGCCTTTGCACGTTCGAGATCGCGTTCGATTTTATTGATCGCCAATTGCGCATCGAGAAAAGCGACGGCGCACGGCGAGCAATCGAACTGAAGCCGCGTTCGGTCGCGGACTTTTATTGCGCGGTCATGAGGACACTGAGCGATCTCAAGTTACCCGTGAGCATCAACATGATGCCTAACGAGATTGAGAATCCGATCGCGTTTGATCGCGACCAAGGGCACCGCTCCTACGACCGCGAATATGCAAAACGGTTCTGGCGCGTTCTCCTGCAAAGTGATCGTGTTTTTAAAATGTTTCGCTCGCGCTTCTGCGGGAAATGCAGCCCGGTGCACTTTTTCTGGGGCAGCTTTGATCTCGCCGTGACGCGTTTCTCGGGCCGGCCGGCGCCGCCGCACCCCGGTGGTGTTCCGCATCTTCCCGATGCGATTACGCGTGAGGCCTACTCGCAGGAAGTGAGCAGCCTTGGCTTTTGGCCCGGTAACGCCGCGGCACCCGTGCCGATATTTTATTCCTATGCGTATCCGGAACCCCCAGGATTCGCGGAGGCAAGAATTCAGCCGGAGGCAGCCTCATACCATGCAAAAATGCGCGAATTCATCCTACCTTATGACGCCGTGCGCACTGCCGAATCTCCCGATGACATGCTTCTCAGTTTTGCGCAGAGTACCTACGACGCCGCCTCAAAGCTCGGGAAATGGGATCGCGCCGCGCTGGTAGAAGTCAAACCCTCCTTGCATTCGGCGCAGCCGCACTTGTAATTACACGCGATGATTTCAAATGGAGCAACGCACGCTGAGCATGGCGCCTGGAGCTCAGTCGCTCCCGGCTGGCGTCAACTTTACGGAGATTTCGATCGGCTTGGGCTAAGTATCGAATGGCATGATTTTCGCACGCAGCGTGCGCTCGACTGGGGACGCAGTTTTCACCCGCGCAGCCTGGAGTTCTGTTTGAATCTCGACGGCCGCGGTGCGGTGGGTGCGGAGGGCCGGTCCCGAAGTGATTATCTGCCGGGCAATTCCGGCTATTACGCAATTTCGGACGAACCGTTGCCGGCGTCGCGGCGAGCGCATGATCATCATCAATTCGTGACGCTCGAATTTTCCCGGGAACACCTGCAGAAGCAATTCGTGCAGAGCGAATCCGACCTCGAGCCGGAAATTCGGCGGGTCGTGTTCGGGGGGAAGGATACGAGCGCGGTCGCGCCCGCGCGTCCGATGACGACCCAACAACGCAGCGTAGTGGCCAGCTTGGCCGAGCCACCGGTCGCCAAAGCGGCCCAGGTTCTTTGGTACCAAAGCAAAGCGCTCGAGCTCATGGCGCATTTTCTTTTTGCGCCCAAGGATCCTGAATTTTTCTGTATGCGGCAAAAGCGCGTCGCGCGCGAGCGTGTCGAGCGTACGAAGGAACTACTGGCGCGCGATTTGGCCAATCCGCCTGCGCTGGAGACGCTCGGACAGGAAGTCGGCTGCAGTCCATTTTATCTGAGCCGGATCTTTTCGCGTGAGGTCGGTCTCACCATTCCGCAATATCTGCGCAATCTGAGAATGGAACGCGCGGCCGAGCTGTTGCGCACCGGCCGCTACAACGTCACTGAGGCTGCGACAGAAGTGGGATATTCGAGCCTGAGTCATTTTAGCAAGGCGTTTTGTGAAACGATCGGCTGCTGCCCCGTGCTTTATCCCGCGGCGAAGAACGTGATTCTGGACCGTTGAAGCGTTAAAGCGGGCCGTGGATTCTCACGCTTCAACGGTTTAACGCTTCAGCGCTTTAACGATCAGATGAAAATCACCCGCGCTCTCATCTCAGTCTCTGATAAAACTGGCGTCGCATCGTTTGCGCGCGCGCTTGAGCGCCAGGGCGTTGACATCATTTCGACCGGCGGAACGGCGGACCTGCTCAGGAAGGAGAAAATTCCGGTGCGCGAGATTTCAAGCTTTACCGCTTTTCCAGAAGTACTCGAGGGGCGGGTCAAGACTTTGCATCCGCGTGTGCACGGCGGTCTTCTTTACAAGCGCGGCAACCCGAAACACGAGGCCGAAGCTCGCGAATGCGGATTCGAGCAGATCGATCTTGTCGCAGTCAATCTTTATCCCTTCGAGGCGACGATTGCCAAACCAGATGTCACGCTCGCGGAAGCGATCGAAAATATCGACATTGGCGGGCCGTCGATGATTCGCAGCGCTGCGAAAAATTACGAATCGGTAACGGTGGTTGTCGATCCAGCTGATTACGACACGGTGCTTGAACAAGGAGCAAGCAACCGAAGCGTCATTTACCGTTTCGCTGCCGCAGGTCGCTCGTCTTCGCTACGGCGAGAATCCGCATCAAAGTGCAGCGCTCTATGGCGATTTTGGTAAACATTTTCAGAAACTTCACGGCAAGGAGCTTTCTTTTAATAACATTCTCGACATCAGCGCGGGGACGAATTTGATCGGCGAGTTCGAGGAGCCAACCGTCGCGATTCTCAAGCATACCAATCCATGCGGCGTAGGTTCCGACGCCGATCTTTGCACGGCATGGGAAAAAGCTTTTGCGACAGACAAACAGGCGCCCTTCGGCGGAGTCATCGTTTGCAACCGCCCAGTCGACGAGCCGCTCGCAAAAGCGATCCGCGAAATTTTCAGCGAAGTGATCATCGCCCCCAAGTTCAAAACGCAAGCTCGCGCGGTTTTGCAGAAGAAGAAAAATCTGCGGCTTATCCGGCTGATGACTTCCGCGACTGAAGCAAGATCGACAATCGATGTTCGCTCGGTCTGCGGCGGCGTCCTGGTTCAGGATGCGGACAGCGCGCCTGAAGTTCCGCAAAATATCGTTACGAAAAGGCAACCAACCAAAACTGAACTGGAGGCCCTGCTATTCGGCTGGCGCGTCGTTAAGCACGTGAAATCGAACGCCATCGTTTACGCGGCTGCGGATCGCACTCTCGGCATTGGCGCTGGGCAGATGTCGCGCGTGGATGCATCGCGCATCGCCATTTGGAAAGCGGAAGAAGCCGGGCTCTCGCTCAAGGGCAGCGCGGTTGCGAGCGACGCGTTCTTCCCGTTCCCGGATGGATTAGTTGCCGCGGCTGAGGCAGGAGCGACGTGCGCAATTCAGCCGGGCGGCTCAGTTCGCGATGAAGAAGTGATTGCTGCCGCCAACGAGCGCAATATGACGATGATCTTCACCGGCATCCGCCATTTTCGACACTGAGATTCGTCAGTTTGGATTCGCGGAATGTAAGGGGAATGTCTCGATCACTTCAACCGCCGTATGTGATCAACATCGAAGATCTGCGTCGTGCCGCCAAGCGACGACTTCCCCGGGTGATATTCGATTACATCGACGGCGGCGCGGAGGCCGAGCTGACGTTGCGCGCAAACTGCCGCGCCTTTGAAGCCGTGACATTCCGACCGCGTTGTGCCGTTGCGACGTCAACGTGCGATCTGCGCACGACGGTGGTCGGCACACCTCTCTCGATGCCGCTGATCCTCGCGCCTGTCGGCAGCAGTCGGCTCATCTATCCACGTGGTGAAGAAGCTGCCGCGCGTACCGCTGGTGGGGCCGGAATCGCATACACACTCTCAACTCTCTCAGGTTGCTGCCTGGAGGATGTCGCAGCCGCGTCGAAGGGACCAGTTTGGTATCAGCTTTACCTTCTTGGAGGTCGTGACTGCGCGCTGTCGGCCATCGAACGCGCGCGAACCGCCGGCTTTTCTGCGCTTGTCGTCACGATCGATACTCCAGTGGCCGGTCTGCGAGAACGCGATCTTCGAAACGGCGTCAAGGAGCTGCTGACCCGCAAACTTGGACCGATGCTGCCATTTGTGAATCAGTTCCTGACAAAACCTCGCTGGCTGGCGGGTTTCGTCGCGGATGGCGGGCTGATGAAATTCCCGAACGTCGTTGTTCCTGGAGAAGGGCCGATGTTGTACGCAGATGTTGGCACTGCTCTGGAGCAGTCCATGGTGAGCTGGCCGGACCTACGTTGGATTCGCGAGGCTTGGAGGGGCCCCATCGTCATCAAAGGCGTTCACACCGGAGACGATGCCCGCCGCGCGGTCGATGCGGGAGCGAACGCGCTGGTTGTGTCTAACCACGGCGGCCGGCAACTTGACGGCGTCGCGCCGACGCTACGCGTGCTGCCTGAAGTTTTGGCCAGTGTGGGCGATCGGATCGAGGTCCTGCTGGATGGTGGAATCCGCCGCGGCAGCGACATTGCAAAGGCGCTGTGTCTCGGCGCCCGGGCTGTATTGGCCGGACGCGCTTACGCGTACGGACTCGGCGCCGCCGGTGGCGCGGGAGTTGCGCGATCAATCCAGATCCTGCGTACCGATCTCATTCGTACTCTCAAGCTGCTCGGCTGCCCGTCGACTGCCGAGCTGGACCGATCGTACGTAGATGTGCCAGCGGATTGGCTTGCGACGACAGTCGCGTGAACGCCAAACGCGCATAACAAGTTCTTTAGGTGCTCCGGCCTGAAGCGAGTCGCCACATCCAGATGCTGAGTCCGCCGGCGATGATAAGCGCTACTACGCTCACCCACATCGGAGCGTGATGAGTTCCGACAATCACTCGGGCATGATTGATCAGCCGCACGACGTGGCCGAGCGCAAAAAGCGCAAAAACTACACTCGCTACGCGCAGTCCAGTTGTTTGGGAGTTCATGCTCGTATCCTTCCTATTGTGGTGAGGCTTGTCAGTAAAAATCCGGAACGTTCCAAGTCGTAGCGTTGTAGCCGCTTCGCCGTGCGAAGCGTGATGCCGCGCACAGCACGGCGGCTGCAAGGTCGCAGATAGAGTGGACGAGACGGAACATGGTTCCCTCCCACACAAGCTCAGGCATCAATCAGCTACGCGATCGTCGCTCCGCTCCTCCGCAAAGATGCGGCTTGCACGAGGATCCCGATGACCACGAGGCCGATAAAAACAATGATTGATCCTGATTGTGGCAAGACGATTGCGCTTTGATAAACAATTAGGTGCGCTCCAATGAGCGAGGATACAACAATGAGCGCCCAATCAAATAAAACGAGCAGGAGAACTGCGCCAATAATTCCTCCAATCACAAAGATGATCGTAGAGTGCTCTGCATATTGAACAAAAAATGCAGCTGCGATTGCGCCCGCGAGCTTGCCGCCCGCGAGAAAGCCCAGCACAGCAATCGCAATCTTTTGAAGGAATAGCGCGAGCAGTGCGCCGATCAAGCCAAGGACGAGCGCGACCGTTAGCGCCAGCAGCGGCGAAGGTTCCTGAACCAGATGCGGCGCAATTTCCACTCCCGCTGCAAATCCGACTGCGGCCACGCACAGCCAAAACAGTTTGCGCCCGAAAAACAGGATCACGGCACCGATCAGCGCGCCAACAATCGGGACAGAAAATTGCATCGGCAGAAAAGGATTTTGGGTAGCTAGAGATTCAGAGAAATGTTCACCAATTCGCAAAAGAGTCGCGGTCAGCATGGCCGGATCCAGGTCTCATTTGTGTTATCCGTGGCAAAAAACAATACTGCAATCACTTTTTGCATTGAGTCTCCTTTGGCTTTGAATTCGGCGAGTTGCCCTAAAAGATCGACATGTTCAGCCGCTTCATGGTTGGCCGAATGCTCATTTCCTTTGGTCGGCCCGGGCTATCAATGCATTCGACGGCATGTTCGGATCGAGGGCCTTGCGCGCACTTTCGACGCCGGCAATGGGCAGGGTGGTGGGATCGAGCAACCCGAGTTGAACCAGCGCGGAAGCCTGATCCCAGTAAATGTGCTCGTGGGCCAGCTTGCCTTCCCTGAATCGAACGATGGCCACCAGTGGCACTTCAACCCGCTTCCCCGTAGGAGCAAGACCCGGCAGCATCCAGTCCATCCGAATGGTATGCGTGAACTTGAATACCATTTCATCCACTACTTGATCATTGCCGATAGTTCGCGAGATGGGCGTCATTTCCGTATCGGGCGGCATCTGGGGAATGAAACGCTTAGAGTAAAACTCCCGTAGCTCATCCCGGCCAACACCACCGGTCAACACTGGGATATGATTCACATAGGCGTCCTCGACCATGGTGGCGAGCGTGTCCTCGGTGTTATGGGTTACAAACTCATGTCGCACATGCTCCTCCCAGAGCTGGCGAAGAGTTTCTTGAGCAGGTGTGAGGTTTGTGTCTGATTTCTCTTGTTCTTTCATGATTCGTTTCTATTAGAACGTCATCTTTCCTTTTGACCTATAATGGATGGAGAGGGATAGAAACAACACTCACAGCGTGCGCTCGGTTCTGGAAGCCGCGCTATGGCGCTGGTGCAATCGCTTCGCAAAGCGAGGGCGCAACATTGTTATTTCTCAAAAAGCATGATCAAAGCGCCGACTGTGCAGAGCAAGACACCCATTAGGCCGAGTTCGTATTTTTCGAGCCGTCCGATATTGATTCGCCGCATGCCGGCCAGAGTCAGCCAGGTAAACACGACCATGCCGGCGACAGTCGCGACGGAAAGAATGCCAGTGAGCAACGCAAACCCTATCCAGCCATAGCGAATTCCGTACACATAAAACGGGACGAAACTTTCGCACGGGGAGAAAGTCAGCAGAGCCAGCAAACTTGTGATCGCAACGCGGTCGGAAACTGGCGGAGGCGCGACGTGGACGGAGGTCATTTGTGTTGGATCGTCCTGATCATTCTCAAGTGGATGATGCGCTGCGTGAACCCGGGCGTCCTCGCCAAAGACGCGGCTGTGCCCATGAACTTTGCCAATCATTTGCCGATACAAATAAAATAGGCCGAAGAGCAGGAGCGCGCCGCCAGCGATCAGAGGGAACCAGTTTCCGATCCTTTCGTGCAACGCGAACCCGAACAAAGTGAGAAGCAAACCCAAAACGGCGGTGAATGCCACATGTCCGCTTCCCGCGAGAGCAGTGATGGCGAGGGCCTTCATGTGGTTCCATCGTTGCGCCCGTGCCGTCAGCACGAACGGCAGCCAGTGCGTCGGGATCGCTGCGTGAAAAAATGCGACGGTAAATCCGGTGATCGCGATCGTCGTGAAAACAGCTTCATTCACACTAGGAGAAATGTGAGAGGAGCTTAAGTGTTCCGCCGCTTCTCACAAAGATTATCGGGCTGGTGGGATTTGAACCCACGGCCTCTGCGTCCCGAACGCAGCGCTCTACCAAGCTGAGCCACAGCCCGAACTGAATCGCCAAATCTTGCCCGCCAACGCGACGCGCGTCCCTACTTCGCGTATTTCGCGGCATCTGGCAAGCGCGCATACGAATCCTCAAAGTTTTCAAACAAAATCTGCGAGCTGATGCTCGCTGATCGCGTTTGGAAAGTGGCCGGATGGCGATCAAGGTACGAGACAGCGCGTTTAGCACACGCACGGTAATCGCCGTTGCTCGTGAAGATGAAGGGCCATCCGGGTGCTTGAAAGACAGATTATGCCCAGATTAGGAATTGGGTTCTGCCGCGCCACTCTCGGGATCAAACATCTAACGGCCAGGTTTCAGCCGCAGCGGTTCATGATCGCACCAGCTGCCGTCGGCGACAGCGCTACTTGTCCCCGTCGACCGTGCCTGTTTGTTCGCCGTTGTAGGCCGAAGGAAAGCAAACCGGCTTCTCTTTCTTCACCGACGTCTAGAGTGCTTCCGCTAGCTTCCGCAGCTTTTCTTTTAGCTCGGAATACGAGGAGTCTGAAATTTTATCGAGGAAAGACAACGCTTCAGCTTTCTTGTGCCGTTTCAGGCTGACCCGCGCGAGCTGCAAGTAGGCGAAGTTCCGGTTCGTGGAGAGCTCGAGATAATGCTGCCAGGCGACTTGCGCCTCTTTCCAATCGGGGTTCGGCATCCCATAAAACGTTTCCGCGTAAGCGCGAGCGT
>WNGR01003464.1_pt1 | contig 22991 bp, 29 predicted proteins | sample 5407581 | NCBI WGS metagenome assembly WNGR01 (sample SAMN13153383, study PRJNA577476) | soil metagenome | isolation source: 80 cm soil or saprolite under Garry oak tree replicate 2 | place: USA:California | collected 2016-06-15
CTGGACATCTCCGGTTCGATGGCCGACTACTCGCGTGGCCTGTTGCAGTTCGCCCACTCGGCCGAACACGCGGCGCGCAAGGTGGAGGTGTTCTGCTTCAGCACCAGGCTGACCCGCATCACGAAACCGCTACGCACCCGAGGCCAGGACGACGCCATGAACAGGGCGGCGGCCCGAGTGGTCGACTGGGAAGGCGGCACCAGGATCGGCGATTGCCTGGACCGCTTCGTGCGCGATTGGGGTCGGCCGGGGTTGTGTCGCGGTGGCATCGTGGTGATCTGCTCGGACGGCCTGGATCGTGGTGACCCTGATATGTTGGCCACGGCTATGGAAAGGCTGTCCCGGTTGTGTCACCGGGTGGTGTGGATGAATCCGAACCGGGGTGATGATCCATCGCACCGGCCGCACACTGTGGGCATGATGGTTGCCGAGCCGCACATCGATGCGTTGCTGTCCGGGCACAACCTCAACAGTCTCGCCGAGCTCGCTGACCTGTTACCGACACTCGGTTAAGGTGTTGAGCATGACCCAATGGAGCGTCGGAATTCAAGCCGAAGGTGACCGGGTGATGCTGCGCGAGGAGATCGTTGAACTCGCCGACGCGGTCGCATCCTGTGGCGGTATCGCGTCCGGGATCGGTACGAATCGTTATGGCGCCCAACTGATCGTGGTGGCTGACAGCCGGGAAGAGGCCATCGCCAAGGCGACTGAGCAGTTTGCTGTTGCGGTTCGTACTGCTCTGCTGCCGGAGTATCCGATCGTGTCGGTCGACGCGGTGAGTGAGGACTGAGGCTCAAGGTCCACGCTGCCTGAGCGGCCCAGTGTTCGGCGCCGAAGAATACTCCCCAATCCAATGGTCCTTCCAGGCCTGATCGTACTTCTGCGGATTACAATGCGGAGAATAAACGGCAATCAGCTGTTTAACGATCTGCGCCCGAGTCCCCCCGGTCACCTCCAGCGTAGCGATATGCACCTTCCACCGAGACCCAGCCCGCGCAACCCAACACTCAGCCACCGGATGCCGAAACGGAAATCCATCCAAAGCAAGATCATCGCTATGACCAACATAGATCACCGCATACCGATCCGGCCGCGTATCAGGATTCTGCTTGTACAAAACGGCAAAAACAGCCGGCACAGGCGGCGCAGTCCAGCTACCAAGCAACCGAGGCCCCTCGAACAAGTAACCAGCCAGTCGAATCATTTCTTCGACACGACGAACCCGACCGCCTCATGCAGACGGGACCGCCGACGACTGGATGCCGACCGAACCACCGGCCGAGGCGACACGCTGGCCACAATACGCTCAGCAAACCCATACAGCAGCGGCAAAGCCCCAGCCACCACACCACCAGTCCGGTTGATGTGCTCAACCCCAGGCCGGATCGCCGCAGCATGCCCGACGATCGTCCGCACGTGCTCGTCACACCGCTCCAGATTGGCACCAATCCGATTGAGCAGCGACCCGAGCCACCACAGAAAGAAAGCCAGCCCGGCGATCAACAGCACGATCTCAGCTACCGTCAGCACGACGAGCGTCGTCATGACGAGCCTCCAGAGGCCGCAACCCGACCAAGGAACAGATGATGCTGCAACCCCTCAGCCAGCACATCCTCAACACGATCAGCGGTCTGCGAGACAAGAGCGGTGTGCACGGTGTTGTCGCTGGTAGACGCCAGCGTATCCCGAACCTCCACCACCCGCCGATCAATGATCTTCACGAAGTAAACCAGCAAACTGAGCAGCGCCACGACCGCCAGGATCACCACCAGGCCGATGACAAGAACCACCGTCCAGTAAGTACGCACGTTGTCCACATCACCCTCCCAACCGAGCACGACCGCGCCGCAACCCAGCAACGATCGTGTCCGCATACTCGATGGTGTCGCGAAGCGCAGCCAGCTGCGCGGTGTTCGCTCGTGCTTCCCGCAGCGCCGCATCAATTCGCGGTGCCTGCCGGCCGATCCGCCGCGCCAGCACCAGAATCGGCGTCACCAACGCGACCACCACCAGCACCACCACGATCCCGATGATCAGGCCGAGATTCCAGCCGAACAGACTGGCGTCGGCCAACGATTCCGTCATTGCCAGCCCCTTCAGACCGTCTCGGCCCAGTCGCGGACCGGCTTCAGGTTCGCGTTCACCGACGTCAGCCGGGCCGGGACCGTGCTGGTCCGCTCGGCGATGACGTCGACGCCACCGATCAACGCCGACAGGGTGGAGCTGACCTGCCGCAGATGCAGGATCACCCGCAGCAGGGCGAGTGCAGTCGCCGCGATGATCAGTGCGGTGGCCACCAGCGTGACCCATGCAACCGCCGGCATGTCCGTCTCCTTTACTCCGTGGGCAGGAGTTTCTGCACGCTGCCGGCGTAGCGCACCGCGCCGACCTGCACCTGCTTGATGGTCTCGTCGGTGGTGGCCAACAGTTCCGGCACACCGTCCAACTCGCCGATCAGGGCGACCCCGCCGACCAGGATGTTGTCGGCGGCCGCCCGGACCCGCTCCACGGCGGCCAGCAGGCGATTGAGCAGGAACACCACCACCGGGAACACCACGACCAGCAGCACGATCGCGCCGATCCACCACAGCGTCATGTCACGACCCCTTCGTACCTCCCGAAGAACCGGCGCCAGACCCGTTTCAGCGCGGTCAACACAGCTTGGATACCGATGGTCAGACCCTGAGCCGGTACCGATTCCGTACGTGCCTCGCCCCGGCTCCACCGGCCGATGTCATCGGCGACGTTCGTGGCGAAGCTGCGCATCAGGACGTTGGTGACGTCGACGATCATGCCCCGACCGAACTGGGCCGCCGCGCCGGACACCTGGAGGTCCTGCACGACCTTCACCTTCGTGCCCCGGCCGACCGCCACCAGCGTGGCCGTGATGTCCATGTTGGCTTGACCCTTGCCGCGTTCCTCGGCGCCGGCCGCGTTGAGCAGGACGCGGTGCGCGGCCGCGTCCTGCTCGACGACCTTCGCGATGCCCGCGAAGCGTAGTGACACCGGGCCCAGCTTGCTGGTCACCCGGCCTCGGTAGGTGTGCTCGTCGATCACCTCGGTCAACTCGGCACCGGGCAGGTTCGGTGCCATCCGTGGTACGTCGAGCAGGTAGCGCCACACCTGGTCGAGCGGTGCGGCGACCTCGAAGTCGCTTTCGATCAGCATGCGGACCCCTCAGTCGGTCCGGACCGGTGGCGCGCCGGACACGTCGTGGCCGGTGTTGATCGCCTCCCACACCCGGTCGGGTAGCAGCGGCATGTCGATGTTGCGGGATCCGGTGTCCGCCAACGCGTTCATCACCGCGTTGACGAACGCCGCCGGACCGCCGACCGCGGCGCACTCACCGACACCCTTGGCGCCGATCGGGTGGTGCGGGCACGGCGTGACGACCTCGTGCAGCTCGAACCCCGGGGTCTCCCACGCGGTGGGCAGCAGGTAGTCCATGTAGTTCGAGCCGACGCAGTTGCCGTCCGCGTCGAACGTGATGAACTGCATGTTGGACATGGCATATGCCTCGGTCAGGCCACCCATGATCTGGCCTTCGACGATCATCGGGTTGATCCGCACCCCGCAGTCGTCCACGGCGACCGTGCGCAGCACATCCCAGACGCCGGTCTCCGGGTCGACCTCGACGGTCACGATGTAGCAGGCGAACGGCCACGTCAGGTTCGGCGGGTCGTAGTAGGCGTTGTTCTCCAGGCCCGGCTCCATGCCGTCGGGCATGTTGCCGTAGGCGGCCGCCGCGCACTCCTGGATGCTCACACCTTGGTTGGGCGCGCTGCGCACGAAGAACCGGCCCAGCTCCCACTCGATGTCCTCTTCGGACACTTCGAGCAGGTGCGCGGCCAGCTTGCGGGCCTTGGCCTTGATCTTGCGGGCCACCATGGCCACGGCCGCGCCGGCCACCGGGGTGCTGCGCGACGCGTAGGTGCCCATGCCGAACGGCGCGGTGTCCGTGTCGCCCTCCTCGACCACCACGTCGGCGGCGGGAATGCCCAGTTCGTGGCTGACGATCTGCGCCCACGTCGTCTCGTGACCCTGGCCCTGGCTTTTCGCGCCGGTCCGCAGCAGGGCCTTGCCGGTGGCGTGCACCCGCAGTTCGGCCGAGTCGAACATCTTGATGCCGAGGATGTCGTACTCGCGGCTGTTGCCGGCGCCCAGCGGCTCGGTCATCGTCGAGATGCCGATGCCCAGCCACCTGCCCTGCTTTCTGGCTTCGGCCTGCTCGACCAGGAAGTCCTGGTAGCCAATGGCTTCCAGGCCGACGTCGAGGCACTTGTGGTACTGGCCCGAGTCGGTCAGGAAGCCGAACGGCGTGCGGTACGGGAACTGGTCGTCGCGGACCAGGTTGATCCGGCGGAACTGCGCCGGGTCCATGCCGAGGTCCGCCGCGGCCGCCGCGATCATCCGTTCCTGGAAGAACATCGCCTCGGTCACCCGGAACGAGCAACGGTAGGCGACGCCGCCGGGCGCCTTGTTGGTGTAGGTGCCCTGCGCGGTGATGTGCCCGGCCGGGATGTCGTAGCAGGCGAACGCGGAGTGCACCAGGCCGATCTTGAACTTGCTGGGCTGGGCGTCGGAGAAGAACGCGCCCTGGTCGGTGTCCGCGTGGAACCGGGCGGCCAGGATCTTCCCGTCGCCGCGCAGCGCCAGCTGGCCCTCGAAGTACATGTCCCTGGCGAACCCGGTGGAGATCAGATTGCCGGACTTGTCCTCGACCCACTTGACCGGCTGTCCGATGAGGATGGAGCACAGGATCGCGCACACGTAGCCGGGATAGACCGGCACCTTGTTGCCGAACCCGCCGCCGATGTCCGGCGACACGATCCGGATCATGTGTTCCGGCAGCTCGGCGACCAGCGCGATCGCGGCCCGGATGATGTGTGGCGCCTGGGTTGTCATGTAGACGGTGAGCTTCTGTCGGGACCGGTCGTAGTCTGCGATCGCGCCGCAGCACTCGATCGGCGACGGGTGCGACCTCGGGTAGTGCAGCTTCAGCGAGGACACCACGTCGGCCATCTCGAACGCGTGGTCGGTGGCGGCCCTGTCGCCGACTTCCCAGCGGTAGCAGACGTTGTCGGTCTGGCCTTCCTTGTCGTCCCGGATCACCGGCGCGTCCGGCGCGAGGGCCTGCGATGGGTTCACGATCGCCGGCAGCGGCTCGTACTCCACGACGATGGCCTCGCAGCCGTCCTTCGCCAGGTACGGGTCGTCGGCCACCACGCAGGCGACCTCCTGGCCCTGGAAGCGGACCTTGTCGGTGGCCAGCACCGCCTGCGTGTCGTAGGACAGCGTCGGCATCCAGGCCAGGTTGCGCTGCGCGGCCATCTCGCCGGTCAGCACCAGCCGGACACCGGGAATCTCCCACGCCTTGCTGGTGTCGATCGACTTGATCCTGGCGTGCGCCACGGGGCTGCGCAGGATCTCCATGTGCAGCATGCCGGGCAGCTTGATGTCGTCGGTGTAGTTGCCCTTGCCGCGGATGAACCGGTCGTCCTCGACCCGTTTGCGGCTGGCGCCGAGGCCACCGATGCCGATCTCGTCGAGCCCGTGTGTCACCTGGTGCCTCCCGCGGGCATCTTCGCCGCGGCCCACAGGACCGCCTTGACGATGTTCTGGTAGCCGGTGCAGCGGCACAGGTTGCCCGACAGCGCCCACCGCACCTCGTCCTCGGTCGGGTCCGGGTTGCGCTCCAGCAGGGCGACGGCGCTGATCATCATCCCTGGTGTGCAGAACCCGCACTGCAGACCGTGTTCCTCCTTGAAGCCCTCCTGCACCGGGTGCAACTGCTGTGTGGTCGCGATGCCTTCCACATCGTGCAGGACTTCACCGGCCGGCCGTCCACGAGCACCGTGCAGGCGCCGCAGCTGGTGGTGTCGCAGCCGATGTGCGTGCCGGTCAGGCCGAGTCCCTCGCGGAGCAGGTGCGCCAGCAGCACTCTCGGCTCGACGTCGACCGCTCTTGTCTCGCCGTTCACCGTCACGGTGATCCGGCACTCCGGTACGTCGTCCTGCGGTGCGGCCTGCTGGGTGCCCCCGTACTGCTTGCGCATGTCAGGCAGCCACCTCTCGTACGTCGCCTGCGCCGAGCAGGCGTTGGACGAATGTGCGAACCACGTGCCGCTTGTAGGCGGCGCTGCCCCGGTGGTCGGTTCTGGGTTGCGCGGCTTCGGCGGCCAGCCGGGCGGCCTCGGCGGCCGTTTCGGCGTCCAGCGCGTTACCGACCAGGACCCGCGCTGCCTCGGTGACCAGGATGTTGTTCGGGCCGACGCCGGTCAGTGCGATCCCGGCCCTCCGTACTCGGCCGCCCTCGGTTTCCAGCGCAACGGCCACTCCGACCGTGGCGAAGTCGCCGACCCGGCGCTCCAGCTTCAGATAGCCGCCGGACACCGTGCCCTGGGTCGCTGGCACCCTGACCTCGACCGCGATCTCGCCCGGCCGCAACGTGTTCTGGAACGGACCGACCACGAACTCGGACACCGGGATGGTGCGTCGACCGGTCGCGCTGGCCGCGATGACCTCACCGCCGAGCGCGAGCATCACTGACGCCCAGTCACCCTGCGGGTCGGCGTGGCACAGCGAACCGACCAGCGTGCCCCGGTTGCGCACGATGGGATCGGCGATCAACGGCGCGGCGGCGGCCATCGTCGGCCGGCGGCCCGGCAGCAGCTCGGAGAACTCGAGGTCGGTATGGCGGCACAGCGCGCCGACGCGCAGCGAGCCGTCCGCGTCGTCCCGGTGGTAGGCCAGGTCGGGGATATTGTTGATGTCGACCAGCAGCTCCGGCGCGGCGAACCGCAGCTTGATCATCGGAACCAGGCTTTGCCCGCCGGCCAACACCTTGGCACCGTCCCCATAGGACTGGAGCAGTTCCAGTGCCTCGGCGAGCGAACGCGGGGCCTGGTAGCGGAACCGAGACGGATACATCCGGCCTCCTAGCCCTGGTCTTCGGCCACGGCGACGGGCAACGACTCGTCGCTGGGATCCGGGCGTGGTTCCTGGTGCGGCGGCCACGGCCCGGCAACGGGCTGGCCGGCCACCTTGAGCCAGTTCACGACGCCGGGAAACGCCCAGATGGTCGGGCTTCTCCCGGTTTTCGGCGCGTTCTCGATCAGCTCGTACATGCGCGGATTGCCCTGCTGGCCGGCCAACGAGCCCTCCAGACATTCGGACGAGCCCGGCACCCGAGCGACGTCGCTGATTGGTCCGGTCAGGCTAGGCAGCATTGTGACGAGCCGACAAGCGGTGGCTAACCGATTGCTTATACGGGGTGCCAGCAGCCGGTTCGACCCGATAAGCGATCACTTATCCCCGCATTGCGCGACGAGCCCGGGCCACCCACCCTTGGGTGCTGCCCACGAAGGGGGTGCGGTCATGGCCGGGAACACCGTGCTCACGCTCGCCGACGACCTGCGCTCGGGCCGTACGCCGTTCGTGATGGCCACCGTGGTCCGCGCCCAGCGGCCGACCAGCGCCAAACCCGGCGACCGGGCCCTGGTGCTGCCGGATGGGTCGATCGCGGGTTTCGTCGGCGGCACGTGCGCCGAGACCACCGTCCGGACGCAGGGGCTGCGGCTGCTACTCACCGGCGAGTCGACGCTGCTGCGGATCACCCCGACCGCGACCGAGGAGATCGTCACCGAAGGCTTGGTGACCGTGGGCAACCCGTGCCTGTCCGGCGGGGCGCTGGACATCTTCCTGGAGGCGATGCTGCCACCGATGCTGGTGTACGTGTACGGCGACGCCCCCGTGGCCAGGGCGCTGCTGGACGTGGGCCGCACGCTCGGCCACGACGTGCGGCACCTGACCGACACCGCCGCTTCGCTGGCGGACGACCTGTCCGCGCTGGTCGTGGCATCGCACGGTCGTGACGAGGCTGCTGTGCTGACCACCGCGCTACGTGCCGGCGTGCCCTATGTCGGTCTGGTCGCCAGTCCCCGGCGGGGTAGCGCCGTGGTGGGTTCGCTGGATGTGACCGATGCGGAGCGGGCCAGGGTGCACACGCCGGCCGGCCTGGACATCGGCGCCCGCACTCCCGCGGAGATCGCGCTGTCTGTCTATGCCGAGCTGATCTCCGAACGTCCCGGCCGGACCGCCGGTAGACCCCTGCCGGTCGTCGAGTCGGTGTTCGAGGCGACCGACCCGGTGTGCGGCATGACGGTCGCGGTCAGCCCCTCATCGCTGAACGTGCGTCACCACGACAAGACGGTCTACTTCTGTGGGCCTGGCTGCCGGCAGGCGTTCGCCGACGATCCGTCCCGGTATTCCGTTGCAGGCAGGACCACTGTGCCCCGGTCTAGGTCGACACCCAGCGGCGGCGCGCCTTCGGAGTCCTCGTCGCGCATCATCGACCAGGACTCCCGGTAGTCCAGTTCGGTGCGCTTCGTGCCGTAGAACAGCGCGGTGATCTCGTTGACGTAGGTCGCGGACAGCCGTGGCCCGGTCCGATGCCGGCGCTTGCGGGGGAGCGTCTCGTACGCCCCCACGGCCACGAGCAGCAACACCCCACCGGGAAGGCTCCACGCCAGCCATGCCACGCACCATCAACGACCCGATGCCCACCGGGGTTCCGCCGAGTTGACAGTTCACGGCCGGAATTGCTGGAGACAGCGCCGGCCTCGGATCTGATTCAGAACCCGCGCACGGACGTCACCTGGATGCGCATGGGGACCGGGTAGCCCGCGCCGAAGTCGGCCACGCTGCCGCTGACCCGTGCCATGTCGGCCTCATACTTGGCGACATAGTCCGGGTTCTCGTGCGCCGGCGGCAGATCGTCGGCGCGTTCGGCGGTGCCGGTGAGGACGACGACGTTGCCTCCGTGGGAATTCAGATTCAGCGACACGCGGGGGCGGGTGCGGATGTGGTTGAGGCGGTACGCGTTGGCGCGGTTGTAGACCAGGGCTGTGTCGTCGTCGAAGTTGTAGAGGAACCACACCGGGTTCGGCTGCGGAGTGCCGTCCTGGCCGACCGTGGTCAGCCAGATGATCTTCTCGGTGGTCAGGCGCTTGTGTACGTCGGCGCCGAACGGGGTCGACTGGTCGGGGAGACGTTCTGCCATGCCGTCAGCCTAAGGTCTACGTGCGGCCAGGGTCGTCCCGGCCGAATTCACTCGCGCCGGACCGCGTCGTCGGGCAAGCTGCGGCAAGATCGGGACGGGATGCACCGGCATCGGAGCAGCCCACCCAGCGCGGACGATCACTCGATTAGGTGATCATCCCCGAACTCGGGAGCAAATCACCCGGTCTCATTCGTTAAGCGAAATGCAAACAGTCCCCCGCTCGCGACCAGCCCCAGCGCCCGCGACCCGACCCATGGAACGGAACCACCCACCGCAAGTCCGACCCCCAGACCCGCAAGCCCGACACACGGAACCGCCCGCCCGCAGGCCCGGCTGATAGAACGGAACTGCCCGGCACCCGCAAGCCCCGATCCACAGAACTCGAGAGGACCAAGCCCATTGGACGGCCGTGGCGATGGCGACGATCATGACCATGCCGATCAGGTCGGCGAAGGTCGCCGCACCGACCGCGTCCAGACGCTCCCTGGTGCTCGGCCGTGGACCGTCACCGTGGTGTGCGGTGCTTCCGGGGTCGGCAAGTCGCGTGTCGCGATCCCGTTGGCCGCGCGCTACGGCGTGCCGCTGGGCGAGGTGGACGACATCGTGACCGCGGTGCGCGTGCTGACGTCCGCCGAGGACCAACCCGAGTTGCACTTCTGGGAAACCTATCCCGACTTCGGCTCCTGGTCGCCGGAGCGGATCGCGGACCTGCACTTTTCCTCGTCCACCGTGCTGCTTCCCGCGCTGCGGGCCGTGATCGCGGACCACATCGAGTTCGACGCGCCGGTGGTCCTGGAGGGCGACTACCTGCTGCCGGAACTGGCGATCGGCTTCGGCGACGCGGTACGAGCCGTCGTGCTCGAGGAGACGGACGTCGACCGGATCGCGGCCAACCTGGGCGCCCGCGAACCCGACGCGGACCACGGCTTCCGGGCCGCTGTCAGCCTGGAGGTCGGTGCCCGGCTGGCCGCGCGGGCGCACGACATCGGCGTGCCGGTGGTCTCACCGTGGCCGTGGCTGGACGGGCTCGATCGGGTCGACACCGCGCTGTTCACGGCGGGGGAAGCAACCCATCCCGGATGACGTGGGCCGGATGGGCTGACCGGCTGGACGCCGAGTTGGTCACGGCGTGGGACAACCCCGGCCCGGATTATTTGGGCCGGACGGGGCCGATCAGGTGGACACTGCGCTGGTCACGGCGGTGGGCGCAAGCCGTCTCGGATGATGGCCAGTGCCTTGTGGGGCATGCGTTCCTGGGCGGCGAGGAAGATCGCGGCCAGCAGGGTGGTCAGGTCGATCACGTCGACGTCCGGGCGCACCGCGCCGGCCTCTTGTGCTCGGCGCAGCAACGCGCCGAGTGCGTCGCGCATCTGCTCGCGCGCCTGCGAGAGCGGCTCGGTCAGGTCGCGGCCCGCGCCGGCGAGTGCGTCGACCAGGTCGCGTTTCATCGAGTTCTGTTCGACCAGGTCGGTCATGGTCTGGTAGAACGCCGCGCCGGGATCGTCGGCGTCGGCGCGGCGGCGGACCTGGTCGACCACGTCGTGCATCTGGTGTAGCACGATGGCCTCGAACAACGCTTCCTTGGTGGGGAAGTGGCGGTACACGGTGCCCGCGCCGACGCCGGCCCGCCGCGCGATCTCGTCCAGCGGCACGGAAAGTCCCTCCGCCGCGAAGGCCTCCTGCGCGGCGGCGAGCACGCGGGCACGGTTGCGGCGCGCATCGGCTCGTAGCGGTGGGTCGGTGACGGGTTCGGCACTCACCGCGCCAGTATCCCTCGACGACGGTCATTCGCGGTGCGAGTCGGTTCGCGGCGGTGAGTCGGCGATGGGGCTCGCCGCGCCGGCATTCCTCTGGCTTTGGGCGACGAACCGGTGCCGGTGCCGACCGTGACGAACCTGGTGTGCGGCCAGATCACTCGCGGTGCGAGTCCGCTTCGACCGGCCAGCCGGCTAGTTCCCGTACCACGCGTTGTGCCAGTACCAGGCCGGACACCTCGCCCTCGCTGAACGTGCGTTGGCGCAGGACGGCCGCCGGGTCGTCCCCGGCGAGCCGTTCCGCCTCGTCGACGCCGATCTTGGCGCCGTGTTCCAGTTCGGCGAGTTTCGCCAGCAACTCGGCCACCACGACCGCATCGACGCGTTCCATGCGGCCACCTTACTGGTGATCACCGACACGAGCGATCACCAACGTGAGCCGAATGTGAGCCGAATGTGAGCCGATCAGTTCACCACTCGCACGGTCCAGATGTCCGACGCCAGCTTCCCGTTGGTGAAGTACGCGTAGGGAACCGTGAAGTAGCCGTCCTTGCCCCAGCCGGTGCCCCACGAGTTGCGCACCAGGAAGCGCTGCTGGCCGTCGTCGTAGCCGGTGACGAGGATCGCGTGGCCGCCGATCACCTGTTCGTGCGGCTTGGGTAGTTGCGCCTCGCCGGTCTGTGCGACCTCCTGGCTCTCGAAGCTCTCGTACACGGTGAAGCCGAGCACGAACGGGAAACCGGCCGCCAGGCAGCCGCGCATCTGGTCCAGGTTCTGCATGACCCGCTGGTAGGACGTCGCCTTGTTGCTCAACGCGTCGGTGTAGCACTGGTCGCTGGGCTTCTCGCCGTCCCGGGCACCGGGCGGGAATACGCTGGTGTTCGGGTCGGCCGGCGTCGCGTCGTAGGGCCACTCGGTTTCCGGGCAGACGCCCAGTTTGGCGATGCTGGTCATGCCGTCCCGGATCTGCGCGCCGGAGTCGGTGGTGGGGTGGCCCTCCATGGCGCGCTCGTTGTAGTAGATGAACAGCCGCGACGGCATGAAGTCGGTCATGTTCTGCTTGCGCAGCGCGAACTCGAACGCGCCGGCGATGGCGTTCGCGGTGCAGCTGCCGATCTGGCCCTGGTCGTACGCGGGCGGCAGACTGTTACTCAGGTCGACGCAGGGCGGCAGCGACACGAGTGCGATGTGCGGCGCGCTGTAGAGATGGTCACGCGCGTCGGGCAGGTCGGCCACCCAACCGTATCGGGCGATTTTTCTTGTCTGGCTGGACATTCCGGTCCTCCTACATCGTGCTGGCCACCGTGGTCCGCGCGATGACAACAGGAGGGGTCGTTGGTCATTCCGATACCGGCTATCGCTGATCAACACGCCTGTACCGGTCCAGCTTCACCCGTTGGTGTCAGGAGGATGCGGCACCGCCATACGAAGGCGTCGATCCGGGCGAACCACTGAGGACTTGACACGAGCTCGGTTACCCGGTCCACTAGTGTCTTAGTTGAATAGCACAATCGAGGTGGTTCGTGGTTGAGTTCGTGATCGACCGGGCCGGCGGCCTGCCGGCCTACCTGCAGGTCGTGCGCCAGGTTCGCGAGGCGCTACGGCTGGGTTGGCTGCACCCCGGTGACCAACTGCCGACGGTGCGCGATGTCGTGGCCAGCAGTGGAGTCAACCCGAACACCGTGTTGAAGGCCTACCGGGAGCTGGAACTCGTGGGGTTGGTGGAGGCACGGCAGGGGGCCGGCACGTTCGTCTCGGCGACGCTCGGGGGATCGGCGTCGCCGGAGTCGTTGGCCCGGCTGCACAAGGAGTTGGCCACGTGGGTGCGCGGCGCGCACGACGCCGGCCTGGAGAACGAGGACATCGAGGCGCTGATGCGCGTGGTCCTCACCAACACACCGCTGTCGGGCAACGGCAGTGGCGCCAACAGGAAGGGGGAGTCCGGATGACCACCACCGCTTCGGCCCGGCTGGAGTCGGTGCCTACCGGCGAGCCGGGTGCGGTGCACGTCGACGATCTCGGCAAGCGGTACCGGCGGCTACGCGGGCCACGCGAGATCTGGGCGTTGCGGCACTGCGGATTCACGCTGCCGCCCGGCCGGGTCGCCGCTTTGGTCGGCGCCAACGGGGCCGGCAAGACGACGCTGCTGTCCGTGCTGGCGGGGGTGCTGACACCGACGGAGGGAGCCGTCGTCGTCAACGAACCGGGCCGGGTGGCGTTCGTCGCGCAGGAGAAGCCGTTGTACCGGCGGTTCACCGCGACCGACATGCTGCGGTTCGGCGCACACATGAACCGGGTCTGGGACCAGGACACCGCACTGCAATGGTTGGAGCGGTTCGGCATTCCGCTGAACTAGGCCTGCGGCCTGCTGTCTGGGGGTCAGCAGGCACAGGTCGCCTTCGCGGTCGCGCTCGGTTCCCGGCCGTCCGTGCTGCTGCTGGACGAGCCACTGTCCAATTTAGACCCACTGGTCCGGCGGGAGGTGGTCGGCGAGCTGCTGGCGACGGTGAACGACACCGGCATGACCCTGCTGTTGTCCACCCATGTGGTCACGGACCTGGCCGGGGTCGCCGACCACCTGTTGTTGTTGGCGGGCGGGCGGTTGCTGATCGACGGCGACGTCGACGAACTGCTGGCACGGCACCTGACCTACCTGGGCCCACGGGCGGACAACCCACCCGGCCCCGGCGTCGTGCTGACCGCGAGCCACACCGAGCGGCAGTCGACGTTCCTGGTACGCCTACCCGATGGCACCGTGCCCCGGCCGGTCGCCGAACCGTGGCTGGCAAAGCCGGTCACGCTGGAGCAGTTCGTGCTGGCGCACCTGGCCACCAGCGGAGGACGGCGATGACCGGTTCGGTTGCCGCGCAACAGGAAACACGCGCCCGGGTCGGCGCGCCGGACCTGCTGTGGCCGGCTTGGCGCCAGCACCGCTGGACGATCGTGTCCGGCGCGGTGCTCGTGGCCGCGCTCGGTGGCTACATGCTGTGGAACACAGCCGCGATCATCCCGGGGGCTGTCCCCCGATGCGGCGGCGGGTGCCCGGCTGACGTGTTGTCGGCCACGGCGTTCGGGCCGTTCGCGGATTGGCTCAAGGTGGCCGGCATCCAGTTGTGGCTCGCCGCCGGGTTCGGTGGGCTGGTCGCGGTGTTCTGGGCGGCGCCGCTGGTGGCGCGGGAGTTCGAGCAGGGCACGCATGTGCTGGCGTGGAGCCAGGACGTGTCGGCGCGGCGTTGGCTGGTCGGCAAGGTCGTGGTGTTGGCCGTCGCGGCGGTGGGGTTCGCGGCCGCGCTCGGTGCGGTGGCCGGCGGCATGGTCGACCGGCTCAGCGCCGCCGATTCCGTGACCTACACGGCGTTCGACGGAGTGTCCTTCGAGGCGTCCGCGCCGTTGCAGGCGTCGTTCGCGTTGTTCGGGTTCGCGCTCGGTCTCGCGGCGAGCGTGCTGCTGCGGCGGACAGTACCGGCCATGGGCGTCACGCTCGCAGTGTTCGCGGGTGTCCGTGCCGCGGTGTCGTTGTTGCGGCACAACTACCTGCCGCCGACCCACCAGTTCGTGCCGTTGTCCGCCGCCGACATCTTTACTGTCAACGGCCTGGTCCTGAACGAGGACCTGGTCAACGCCGCGGGCCAGTCGATCAATTACACCATCAACTGCCCCGCCGGTCTCGACGCGTCGATCGCCAACATGAACACGTGCCTGCGCCACAACGGTGTCGCCGGCGACCTCTTTCGGTACCAGCCGGCTGACCGGCTGCCGACGTTTCGGTTGATCGAGAGCGGGATCTTCGTGGTGTTGGCTGTCGCGTTGTTCGCCGTGACGTGGCTGTGGCTGCGTCGGTCGACCGTGAGGGGAGCACGTTGATGACCAGTTCGGTGCGCACGCGACCGGAGGCGCGAACCCGGGTCGGCACGGTCGATCTGCTGTGGCTGACGTGGCGTCAGCACCGCTGGGCGATCGTCACCGGTGTCGTGTTCGTGGTCGCGCTCGGCGGCTTCATCCTGTGGAACGAAAGGGAAATCACGCCGCAGGCCTACGCGCGCTGCGGCGGCCCGTGCGATTCCGTGCAGCTGTTCGGCATCTTCTCCGACAGTCGTGGGGTGGCTGACCTCGCGGACGGCATCGCTGCGGCCTTCGGGCTCGTCGTCGCGGTGTTCTGGGCGGCGCCGCTGCTGGCCCGCGAGTTCGAGCAGCGCACGAACCTGCTGGCCTGGAGCCAGGACGTCTCGCCGTGGCGGTGGCTGCGTAGTCAGGCCGGGTGGCTGACCCTCACGGTGGCCGTGCTCGGCGCGGTGCTCGGCATGTTCGTGGTCGGCCAGGCCGATGGGCTGTCCGGCTTGCGGCCCAGCAGCTATCCGGAGTTCGCGCAGCTGCGGTTCGAGGCGTTCCTGCCATTGCAAATAGCATATGTGCTGTTCGGGTTCGCGCTGGGCCTTGCCGCGAGTGCGCTGCTGCGGCGGGTCGTGCCCGCCATGGGCGCGACCGCGGTGGTGTTCCTCGGTGTCCGGTTCGGGCTGTCGCTGTATCGGCCCTACTACCTCGCGCCGGTGCGGTCGATCTCGCCGATGTCCAACTTCTCGATGCCCAATGTCGGCAACAACGGCCTTATCCTGCAGTTCGGTATGTCCGATGCGGCCGGCCGGCCGGTGGATACCACCAACCTCGCCTGCATGAGCACAGTTCACACGGACGCCGCCTACGTCGCGTGCCTGCACAGCGGCGGCGTTTTCGGCCAGTTCGTGGACTACCAGCCCGACTACCGGCTGACCGCATTCCGCTACGTCGAGGTGGCGATCTTCCTGGTCCTGGCAGCGGTGCTGTTCGGCGTGGTCTGGCTGCAGATGCGGCGCTCAACCACGATCGGGTGAGATCGCCACTGGTGGTCGACTGACAATGTGACGAGCGGCACCTATCGTCGGACAATGGGGTCGCGGCCGCTACGGATCGTGCTCGTCGACGACCACGAGATGGTGTTGCAGGGCCTGAAGGCCATGCTGATGCCGTTTCGTGGCCGGGTCGAGGTGGTGGGCGAGGCGCACGGCGGCCAGGCGGCGCTGGACGCGGTCGCCACGCTCGCGCCGGACATCGTGCTGTGCGATGTCCGGTTGCAGGGCAGCAGCGGCCTGGACCTGTGCCGGCGACTGATCGAGCTGACCCCTGGCCAGCAGGTCGTGCTGCTCAGTGTCTACGAGGACGAGCAGTACCTGTTCGAGGCGTTGCGGGCCGGCGCGCGTGGTTACCTCGTCAAGCGGATCGACGGCGAGGAACTCGTGCGCAGCCTCGAACGCGCCGCCGACGGCGAGACCGTGATCGACCCGACACTGGCCGGCCGCGCCATGGGCACCGCGGCCCGGCTGGCCAGCGGCGAATACTGGCCCGGCGCCCGGCACGGCCTGACGCACCGGGAGAGCGAGGTGCTGGCGCTGGTCGTGAGCGGACTGTCCAACCGGGCCATCGCCGGCCGGCTCGTGGTCGGCGACGAGACCGTCAAGACCCACCTGCGGTCGATCTACCGCAAGCTCGGCGTGAACGACCGGGCCGGCGCGGTCGCCACGGCGTTGCGCGAAGGCATCTTCCGATGAGCGACCCGCTGCTCGGCCTGACCGACCGTGAACGGGAAAGCACCCTGCTGCTGGCCATCATCGAGGCCACCGCCGAAGGGCCGGGGGTCGAGCCGCTGGCCGCCGCGGTGGCCAAGCTGATCGTGGCGGCCACCGCGACCGACGTCTGCTTCGTGCACGTCCTGGACGACACCGGCCAGTCGCTGTCCCTGGCCGGCGCGACGCCACCGTTCGACCAGGAGGTCGGCCGGGTGCACCTGACGCTGGGCATCGGCGTGACCGGCTGGGTCGCGGCCCGCCGGCAGGCCGCGGTGCTCGTGGACCACAAGGAGTCCGACCCCCGCTACCTGCGGATACCGGCGCTGCGCGGCGAGGACTTCACGTCCATGGCGTCCGTGCCGATGGCCAGCGACCTGGCCGGGCTGGTCGGCGTGCTCAACGTGCACACGCGCGACCGGCGGGAGTTCACCGAGCGGGACATCCGCCTGCTCACCACGATCGGCAGCCTGCTGGCCGGCTCGGTGCACCTGGCCCGGCTGCACCGACGGGTCGCCCTGCGCGAGCGCGCGAACGAACGGTTCGCCGAGCAGGTGGTGGCCGCGCAGGAGGCGGAACGGCGACGGCTGGCCAGCGACATCCACGACGGCATCTCGCAACGCCTGGTCAGCCTGGCCTACCGGCTGGACGCGGCCGCGAACACGGTCCACGTCGACCCGGCGTACGCGGCCGAGCAGGTGCGGCTGGCCCGCGACATGGTCAACCTGACGCTGGACGAGGCGCGGACCGCGATCGGCGGCCTGCGCCCACCGGTGCTGGACGATCTGGGCCTCGCCGGCGGCCTGGCCAGCCTGGCCGGCTCGGTGCCGTCGGTGCGGGTGACGCTGGACCTGGCCGACATCCGGCTGCCCGAGCACGTCGAACTGGCGCTCTACCGGATCGCTCAAGAAGCCTTGCAGAACGTGGCCAAGCACGCGGCCGCCCGCAGCGCCGGCTTGCTGTTCACCGTCGAACCGGACACCGCGACGCTGTGCGTGATCGACGACGGCGTCGGCTTCGACCCGGCCACGCGGCCGCACGGGTCCGAGTCCTATGGCCTGGCCAGCATGGCGTGGCGGGCCGAACTGGTCGGCGGCGACCTGACGGTGGCGTCCCGGCCGGGCCGGGGGACCACGGTCACCGCACGGGTACCGGCCGGGCGTCGTAGCTGAATCGCATCGCCAGTTCGTCGAAATCGACCAGCTTCGGTACCGGCAGGTCGCGCGGTCGTGGGCACGGTCGGCCGATGTGGGCGTCGAACTCGTCGGCGAACGTGTCGATCGCACCGCGTACCAGCGGGGAGTCGGTGGCGCGCAAGGCATCCAGGTCGCAGTGGGTGCCGATGCCGCGTTCGATGCGGTCGAGTCGGTCGGCGTCGTCGGACTGGCAGCAGGCGAGCGTGGCCGCCACCATGCAGGTCGAGTCGTCGTACACCACCAGGCCGGCCGACCCCAGCGCCGAACCGGCCGCCAGCATCGATTCGTAGTCCAGTGGCACGTCCAACTGTGACAGTGGCGCGGCGCCGCCGAGGAACACGGCCTTCACCGGGCGGCCGCTGGGCGTGCCGCCGCCGACCAGCTCGACCAGCATCCGCAGTGGCACCCCGAGTGGCAGCTCGTACGGGCCTGGCATGCGGACGTCACCGGACAGTGTGAACACCGTGCCGTCCGGGAAGCCGTTGGCGCCCAAGCGAAGTACCGGCGGCACGTGCGCCAGGGTCTCCACGTTGTTGACGACGACGGACGTGCCGGCCCCGACGGCGTCCGCCATGGTCGCCTCGTCGCCGAACTCGTAGTCGTTCGGGCCGAGTACCAGTCGTACCGGTGCCGGGCCGAGCAGTCGCGCGGCACACATCTCGTCCAACGCCCGACACAGCAACGCGATCTCGGTCTCGAACGCGCCCCGGATGCCGATGAACACCCGCGCCGCACCGACCGCGTACGCCGCGATGGCGAGCCCCTCCAGCACTTGATAAGCGTTGCGCCGCAAGATGAACCGGTCCTTGAACGCGCCCAGCTCACCTTCGGCGGCGTTGCACACCAACGACACACCGCCACGCGCCGCGGCCCATTTCGTGGCGGTCGGGAAACCGGCGCCACCCCGGCCGCGCAACCCGGCGGCCCGCACCTCGGCGATGATCTCGTCCGGCCCGGCCTGGCGTGCCTGCGCCAAGCCGATACCACCACCGCGTTCGCGGTAGTGGTCCAGTGACACCACCGGCTCGGTCAGTGGCATCAGGGGTTCGACTGCCGTGCGCATGGAGCCTCCCGAACCAATGGGGGGATGGACTCAAGTGCAGGGGCGTCCATTTCGGATAGTAGCGGGTGAATGGTTTTCGTCATCCCCCGTGCGAGGTAAGTCGGCAGGGTAGGGTTACGCCGTGGGCGTGAACCAGCGGGCACAGATCAGGATGACCGATGCCGAGATCGCCGAGTTCGTGGCCGGCAGCCGCACCACCACCCTCGCCACGAACGGCCCAACCGGCATGCCACACCTGGTCGCCATGTGGTACGCGGTGTTGGACGGCGACATCTGGTTCGAGACCAAGGCCAAGTCGCAGAAGGTCGTGAACCTGCGCCGCGACGACCGCGTCACGTGCCTGATCGAGGACGGCCGGACCTACGACGTGCTGCGTGGCGTCTCGATCGAGGGCCACGGCGTGCTCTCCGACGACGTGGACGACATCCTGCGGGTCGGCATCAGCGTGTGGGAGCGCTACTACGGGCCCTACACCGACGAACAGAAACCGCTGGTCGACCAGCTGATGAACAAGCGGGTCGTGGTCCACGTGCGACCGACCCGGGTCCGTTCCTGGGACCACCGCAAGCTCGGCCTCGCCCCGATGCCGCTGTCGGGTACCACCGCCGACTAGTGCACCTCGAACCCGTTGCGGACCATCGCGGCCCGCAGGAACGGGATCAGCTCGGGCCCGAACACGCTCGGACCGGACTCGCCGGGCCGGCGCCACGCGTCGAAGCAGTCGATCGCGGCCCGGCACTCGTCGGTCGTGACGTGCCAGCCCAGGTTGGTGCGCAGCTTGTGCAGCGGAATGCCGCACTCCACGGTGTGCCCGTGCGCGCTGAGAATGGCCCGCAGCGCGGCCTCGTACTCCGCGGCCCGGCCGCCCACCGGGTGGCCGGCGGCGTCGAAGTCGGACACGCCGTACACCGCCCACAGCGGGAACCTGGGCGCCGGACCAGCGTCGACGGTCATCTTCAGCTCGGACATCATCGCCACGATCCGAGCCATGCGCCGTGGCCGGAACGCGACGGCGGACGGCGAGACCCGCTCGCCGTCCGCCAACCGCAATTCCCACTGGAAGCGCACCCACCCACGGTAGTGGGCTACTCCCCGTATCCGATGGTTCGCCGCATCACGGATCAGCTGACGTCGACCCAGTCCAGGGTGCGTTCGACCGCCTTCTTCCAACCCGCGTAGCCCGCGGTGCGCTGCTCGTCGTTCCATTCGGGCTGCCAGCGCTGGGCCTCGTTCCAGTTGCGTTCCAGCTCGTCGGTCGTCTTCCAGAAGCCGACCGCCAGACCGGCCGCGTAGGCGGCGCCCAGCGCCGTGGTCTCGGCGACGACCGGCTTGGACACCGGCACGCCCAGGATGTCGGACTGCAACTGCATGCACAGCTGGTTGGCGGTGACGCCGCCGTCCACCCGCAGCACGTCCAGGGTGACGCCGGAGTCCTGCTGCATGGCCTCCACCACGTCCTTGGTCTGGTAGCAGATCGACTCCAGCGTGGCCCTGGCCAGGTGCGCGTTGGTGTTGAACCGGGACAGGCCCACGATCGCACCACGGGCGTCCGAGCGCCAGTACGGCGCGAACAGGCCCGAGAACGCCGGCACGAAGTACATGCCGCCGTTGTCCTCGACCTGCCTGGCCAGCGACTCGCTCTGCGCCGCGCCGCTGATGATGCCCAGCTGGTCGCGTAGCCACTGCACGGCCGAGCCGGTCACCGCGATCGAGCCCTCCAGCGCGTAGATCGGGCGGTTCGCGCCGAACTGGTAGCAGACCGTGGTGAGCAGGCCGTTCTGCGACCTGACCAGCTCCTCGCCGGTGTTGAGCAGCAGGAAGTTCCCGGTGCCGTAGGTGTTCTTGGCCTTGCCCGGCTCGAAGCAGACCTGGCCGACCGTGGCGGCCTGCTGGTCGCCGAGGTCACCGGACAGCGCCACCTCGCCGCCGAACGGGCCGGTCGCGCGGGTCGTGCCGTAGAGGTCGGGGTTGGACGACGGCCGGATCTCCGGCAGCATCGTCCTCGGCACGCCGAAGAAGCCGAGCAGTTCGTCGTCCCAGTCCAGCGTCTCCAGGTTCATGAGCATCGTGCGGCTGGCGTTCGTCGGGTCGGTGACGTGTACGCCGCCGTCCGTGCCGCCGGTCAGATTCCACAGCAGCCAGCTGTCGGTGTTGCCGAAGATCGCGTCCCCGGCCTCGGCCGCCGCCCGGACGCCGTCGACGTTCTCCAGGATCCACTGGATCTTGCCGCCGGAGAAGTACGTCGCCGGCGGTAGGCCCGCCTTGCGGCGGATGGTCTGGCCACGGTCGTCCCGGTCCAGCGCGGACGCGATCCGGTCGGTCCTGGTGTCCTGCCACACGATCGCGTTGTAGTAGGGCCGGCCGGTCTTCCGGTTCCACACCACGGCGGTCTCGCGCTGGTTGGTGATGCCGACCGCGGCCAGGTCGGACGCGGACAGGTTGGCGTTGCGCAGCGCGGTCTGCACGACGGCGCTGGTGCGCTCCCAGATCTCGGTCGGGTTGTGCTCGACCCAGCCGGCCTTGGGCAGGATCTGCTCGTGTTCGAGCTGGTGGCGCCCGATCTCGTTGCCGCCGTGGTCGAAGATCATGAATCGGGTGCTGGTGGTGCCCTGGTCAACGGCTCCCACGAAGTCAGCCATGGTTGTCTCTTCCTTGAGTGTCAGGCGTTCTCGAACTTCTCCGGGGCGGTCGGCAGCTCACCGGGCTCCTGCTTCCCGACCAGCGGCAGGAACCGGCCGACCAGGAGCTCGTACAGCCCGGCGCCGATGATGCCGCCGACGATCGGGCCGACGATCGGTATCCAGAAGTACAGATTGCCGTACTGGTCGTGGAACGCGGAGCCGTATCCGGTGAAGAACGATGCCAGCCGGGGGCCGAAGTCGCGGGCCGGGTTGATGGCGTAGCCGGCGTCGGTGCCCCACGCCATGCCGATCCCGACGATCAGCAGGCCGATCACCACCGGCGCCAGGTTGGCCAGCGGCGACGTGTTGCGGACGTCGGTGATGGCGACGACCAGGAACAGCAGGATCGCGGTGCCGATGATCTGGTCACGCAGCGCGCCCCAGTCGGTCACCGGCAGCGTGCCGTTGCCGGGCAGCGTGGAGAACACGCCCTGTGTCTTGATGGTGTGGTTGGGGTCGACCTTGGCCAGCACCTCGGTGTAGTTCCAGCGCACGATCAGCGCGGCCACGAACGCGCCGAGGAACTGCGCCAGCGCGTAGGGTGCGACCTTGCGCCACTCGAAGCCCTTGAACACGGCCAGCGCGATGGTGACCGCGGGGTTGAGATGGCCGCCGCTGATCCGGCCGGCCACGTAGACGCCGAGCATGACGCCGAAACCCCAGCCCCACGCGATGCTGTCGTGATTGCCGATCCCGCCGCCGACCACCTGGGCGACGACACCGACGCCGAACAGGATCAGGATCAGCGTGCCGGCGAACTCGGCGGCCATTTCGCCGAGTAGGCCGTGGTCTCTGAGTCGTTCCACCATGGACTCCTCCTTGAGTTGCCGGGCGGCTCGCTGGGACGTTAAGACGGTGTCAAGTCCCGGTCAACGCACGCTGGTCGACATTGTCGAACAGTGGCGTTATCGTCGCGGCGTGCCGGGACCGGTGCAGTCCATCGAACGAGCGGCAGCCATCCTGCGGCTGCTCGCCCGCGGCTCCGGGCGCCTCGGCGTCGGTGAGATCGCCAGCTCGCTCGAACTGGCCAAGGGCACCGCCCACGGCATCCTGCGCACGCTCCAGCGGGTCGGCTTCGTCGAACAGGACCGTGCTACCGGCAAGTATCAGCTCGGTGCCGCCCTGCTGCACCTCGGGACCAGTTACCTGGACGTGAACGAGCTGCGGTCGCGGGCGATCAACTGGGCCGACGCGCTGGCCGCGCGCAGCGGTGAGGCGGTGCGGATCGGCGCGCCGCTGGAGGGCTCCGCGCTCGTCGTGCACCACGTGTTCCGGCCCGACGACTCGCTGCAGACGCTGGACGTGGGCGCGCTGCTGCCGCTGCACGCCACCGCGCTGGGCAAGGTGCTGCTGGCCTACGACGTGGAACTGACCTGCGAGCTGACGCCGTTCACGCGGCGCACCATCGTGACGCGCGCGGCGCTCGCGCGGGCGCTGGCGGAGGTGCGCGACCGGGGTTGGGCGGTGGACAGCGAGGAGAACGTGGCCGGGGAGGCCAGCATCGCGGCGCCCATCCGTGGTTACGGTGGGTTGGTGGTCGGTGCCATCGGCGTTTTCGGTGCCGTGGAACGCATCTGCGACGGGCAGCCGAATCCGGTGCTGGTCGGCTATGTTCGGGACGCGGCGCGCGCGGTCTCGCG
>WNGR01004554.1_pt1 | contig 22980 bp, 20 predicted proteins | sample 5407581 | NCBI WGS metagenome assembly WNGR01 (sample SAMN13153383, study PRJNA577476) | soil metagenome | isolation source: 80 cm soil or saprolite under Garry oak tree replicate 2 | place: USA:California | collected 2016-06-15
CGGAGAGCACCGCCGGGTTCGTGGTGAACGGCGTGCGTCCGTTCTTGATCGCGCTGGCCGGGATGGTTGTCGTCGAGGTGGCCGGCCCCACGAGAACCTTGTTCTGTCCCGGTGCGATGTTCCCGCCGCCGTTCTGGCACTGGTACAGGGCGAAGCCTGACGCGCTCAGGTTGAGGACGAGGTCGACGTTGCCGAGGCCGGCGAGCTCGCCCGAACAGGTCACGCTCTGAGAGGTGTCGGTAGCGGTGACGATGGGGGTGATGGTGCACGTCGGCACACCGCCGTGCGTGAAGTGCTGCCCGTCAGCGAACGCGGGCGCTGCGAAGACGACGAAGAACAGCAGTGGTGCGCAGAGCAGTACTAGCAGTCGTTTCATGGTGCCTTCTATCTGTTGCACTGGCCGCACGAGATGCGAAAGTGAGACGTCCAGATCGATCTACGTGCGGTTGCGCGGCACAACCGTCCCGAACGGGTTGCCACACGCGCAGGAAGCCCCGGGGGTAACCTTTTCTCGTCCCCCGGTGAGATCAGTTCGGATTGCCGAAGTCCGTCACGTCAACACGATCGACCTGGGGGACCCCGACAGGTCCTATTACCGATGCAGGGTGAACGCCCTCGCGCCCGGTATGCCGGCGCGCGGCTACCTTCGAATCTCGCCCAGTCCATACGCTGAGCCCTTCCCCCATATAACAAACAGGTGTAGGCGCAGCCAGCCAACATGTCCAGGGACGAATAAGACGACTTCGCGCTGGCACAGAGTGGTCGCACATCGTCGCAGCGCATTGCGCGCGTTTCGCGAAGAAAATCGCCCGGCAGCATAAGCGAAACTGCGGCTGGCCAAGGTCTGCCCGCGCGACGCCCTGGGCAAGACGCGGCGTCGTGTCGCCGCTGAGCCGATCGCCGATCTCGAGTGGATCCATGCCAACGAGACGGCCGCCGACCGCCCTGCCACTGGGCGATCGGGTAACCGCTTGTGCAACGAGGCCCGCCGGTGAAGGCTTTGCGGGCATCTGGCTCCGCCTCTTGGATCCCGGTCAGCCCTGCGGGGCGGGACTTTGAGTGTTCGCCTGCCCCGCAGCCAAAACTTCCCGACCGAGCGCCCCGCTGCATCCCTGAACTGACATCCTCAATTCGGCAGATCCCTGAAATAGGTCTTGGCGGCGGCGGCGACAGACGCCTTCACCTTTCGCTTGCCGCGGCTGACTTCGATAACGCGCGCAGGCGTGCAGACAGATGGGGGAGCGGATCGCCCGCCCGGGCGAGACTGCGTCCGCCCGTCGGACGTGCTGGTCGACGGCCATGGCGGTGTTGGCGCGTCACTTATTGCCGCGTGGTTGACCCGAGGTGGGGATCAGGCGCCAAAGGCACTGCCGAGTCGAAGCATCGACCCAGCTGACCTCCTCGCGGGACATTCGTGATCGTCTCTCGGCGTGCAACGAAGCGCCGTCCGCTCCGGTCGCCGGCGAGGTCCGGTTGCTCGGCGTCGCGCGTTTGACGACGACGAAACCGTGGGGACGTGGATTTCGGCCTCGAACAGCATTGTCATGCGCGGAGCGTGAGTTTTGCCGCCCGCTGCCCGGTACCCCGGGGGTGTGACGCCGTATGCGGTGCGGAACAGTCGGCTGAAGTGAGCCGGGTTCCCGAGCCTCAGCGGGCTGTGATGGCGCTGACTGGCTCGGCGCGTAGCGCTGGATCGAGCAGAGTGAATCTCGTGGGAGCCATGCCTGAAAGACCCGAAGGGCGGTAGGACTGGCTCCGTCAAGTCGTCCTGCCAGCTGCCCTGCGTCTCGGCGAGCTGCCATCGGCCCTCGAAACAGTCGCGCTCGAGCGTGGCGGAGAAACGCCAGCGGTCAGCCGCCGCGATTTGATAGAAGATGATTAGTGAGTCGGCGCCTTCTCGTGTCGGCGGACGAACCCGGAACTTCGGTGATCGGGCGGGAACCTGTTGGGGCAGGAGCGGCTCGTGGGAGCTTCACGCAATGGCAGGTCGCACGCTGGCGAGCCTGGGCAAGGCCAGCTTCAGATCGGGTTGCTGGGCCCGATGGAACTGTCGATCGACGGCCGCTGCGTCGAGCTGACAGCGGGCCGGTTGCGGACGCTGCTCGCCGTGCTGGCGTTGACGGCCGGCGAGAGCGTCTCGGTCGATCGGCTGGCCGCGGCCATCTGGGACGGCCGCCTGCCCGCCGATGCGCGCAGGGCGGTGCAGGTCTACGTGGCGCGGCTTCGTGCCGAGCTCGGTGCTGAGCTGATCGTCACCAGCGCGGCGGGATACGTACTGCGTGCCGAGCCAGATCAGGTGGACGCGTTGCGATTCGCGCGATTGCTCGATGCCGCTGCGTCCTCGGCAAGTAGTTCGGCCGAGCACGGATTGCTCGTCGAGGCGCTGACCCTGTGGCGAGGAACCCCGTTCGAGGATCTGCGATCGCCCTGGCTCGAGGCTTCGATAGCGCCGCAGCTCGTCGAGCGATATCTGGCGGGAACCGAGCGGCGGATCGACCTGGACATCGCCGCCGGGCGCGCAGTCGAGCTGGCGGCCGAGCTGGCCGAGCTGACGATCCGGCATCCGCTGCGGGAGCCGCTATGGGTCCGGCGACTCGTGGTGCTGGAGCTGTGCGGCAGGCACGCGGAGGCGCTCGACCAGTACGAGACGGTTCGGTCCCGGCTTGCCGAGGATCTCGGAGCGGACCCAGGACCGGAACTGCAGGCCGCCCACGCCGATCTGCTGGCCGGCCGCACGCCGGCTACGGCACGGCATGACGACCGCGCGGCAGAGCGGTGGCCGGTTCCGCAGCAGCTCCCGATCGACATAGACGGATTCACCGGTCGTGACGCAGCGCTTCGATGGTTCGACGGATGGATCGACGAAGGCGAAGATTCGCTCCGCCGGCCGGTGATCGCCGCGATCGCAGGTGCCGCGGGCATCGGCAAGTCCGCGCTCGCCGTTCACGCCGCTCATCGGCATGCCGCGCGGTTTCCCGGCGGGCAGCTCTACGTGGACCTGCAAGCCGCTACCGCGGGGGTGCAGCCGGTGGCGCCGCTGGAGGTGCTGGGCCGCTTTCTTCGGGCGCTCGGCATGGAGGCGCGCGTCATCCCGACCGAGCTGGACGAGGCCAGCGCTGCGTTTCGCTCGCGAGTGGCCGATCGCAAGGTACTGGTGGTACTGGACAACGCGGCGGATGCCGCCCAGGTGCGACCGCTTCTGCCGGCCGGCCCTGGTTGTGCGGTGCTGGTCACCAGCCGCGCGGTCCTGTCCGGCATCGAGGGTGCCCGCCACCTGCGCCTCGACGTGCTCGCCCCCAACGAGGCGACAGAGCTGCTCGGTCGGCTGGCCGGCCACGCGCGGATAGCCGCCGAGCCCGAGGCAGCGGCCGACGTGATTAGTGCGTGCGCGTGGCTGCCGCTGGCGCTGCGGATCGCGGGAGCGCGGTTGGCGGCGCGGCGGACGTGGCCGGTGCGGGCAATGGCTGAACGCCTCGCGGACGCCCAGCGACGTCTGGACGAGCTGGAGATAGCCGACGCCGGTGCACGCGCCAGCTTCGCCGTCTCCTACGAGCAATTGCGCGCGAGCGCGGACCCGGTGGACAGGGCGGCAGCCAGGGCATTCGGGCTGCTCGGCGTCCTCGACGGTCCGGAGGTAGGCGTGCCGGTGGTGGCAACGCTGCTGGACGAGTCGCGCGCTGCCGCCGAGCGGGTGCTCGAGCGGCTCGTCGATGTCCAGATGCTGGAGACACCATCGCCGGGCCGCTACCGCCTGCACGATCTGCTGCGCCTGTACGCCCGCGAGCTCGCCCAACAGCATCCCGAGCACGTACGCTCGGCCGCGCTGACCCGCGCACTGGCGTCCTACCTCGCGACGGTCTGGCAGACGTTGAAGCTGCTGCGTCCAGGTGACTATCGCCTGGAACGGGTCGACGAGCGCTGGCGGGGCGGCGGCTTGACATTCGGTGACGATCACACCGCGCTCGAGTGGTTGGACGCCGAGCGGGGCAACTTGGTCGCCGCCGTCGAGCAGGCAGCAACGTCCGCGCCTGGCGTGCCGGACGAGATCGCGGTGCAGCTGGCTCACGCGCTGTACGCCTTCTTCCTCATGCGTGGCCACTGGGATGACTGGGCGCAGGTCAATCAGATCGCGCTCGGCGTCGCGCGCGGTAAGGGCGACCTGATCGGACAAGCACAGGTGCACAGCGACCTCGGCGTCCGGTACTGGCGCCTGGGGCGTTACGAGGACGCGGTGGCTTGCCTGCAGGAGAGCCTGACCATTCGCCGCAGCGTGGGCGACCGTCCCGGTCAAGCCGCCAGCCTGGCCAACCTGGGTCTGGTTCATCAATCGCAGGGACGGTACGAGCAGGCGTTGGCCTACCAGCTGGAGTGTCTGGCGATCTCCAGGAGTATCAGCGACCTGCGCGGTGAGGCAGCCGGGCTGCTCAACGTCGGCGAGGTCTATCAAAGACAAGGCTGTTATGACGAGGCGTTGGCCTGCCTGCAGGAGAGCCTCGCGCTCAATCGCAAACTGGGCGACCGCAGATCGGAAGCCGCGACCCTCAACAGTCTCGGTGGCCTCTACGAGCGACAGGGACGCCATGAGCCGGCGCTGAGCGCCCAGCAGGAGAGCCTGGCGTTCTATCGCGAGTTGGGCGACCGTGAGGGTGAGGCCGTCTGCCTGGCGGATATCGGCGTCGTGCACCAGCGTCAGGGCCGGCACCAGCGCTCAATCGCCTGCCTGCGCGAAAGCCTGGCTATCAGTCAGCAGCTAGGTGTGCCCGGCCATGACCTTGCTAGCGCGATGCCTTGACCCACCGCGCGGCCGCGTTCGCCGGCGTGGTCGCGGTGGCAGCGTCAGGCACCGGGACGGGCGGCGGCGCGCATGTCGTGTCCGCGCCGTTGCCGGGCTTGCGCGGCGGCAGGGTGCCGTTCGCGAGATACGCGGCGACCTGGTCGTCGAGGCACGCGTCGCCGGACAGCGAACTGCCGTGCGTGGTGCCACCCGGCGGTGCGATCAGGCTTGAGTTCGGGTATAGCTGACGGACCTCGAGGCTGCCCTCGTACGGCGTTGGGGCGTCGAGGGTCTGGTCGATGAGCAGGGCGCTGCTCACCTTGCTGCCGTCGATCGTCAGCGGTTTGTGGGCCGGCGCGGGCCAGTACAGGCACGGCGCGTTGTACCAGGCGTTGGCCCAGGTCTCGAACGGCGCCTTGGCGAACGTCGCCCAGTTGTCGCGGGACCATCTCGACCATTGCTGCGGCCACTGCACGTCGGTGCACTGCACTGCGTTGTACACGGCGTAGAAGTTGTCGTTGCCGAGACCGTCGATGATCAGGAACAGGTCCTCGAGATTGGCCACGTCGTCGTTGTGGATGAAGCGCGAGAACGCGTCACCGAGGAGGGTCCACGTCGCTTGGGAGTAGCCGGTCGGGAGGAAGATGTCGACCCACTCGTCGCCGCCGATCTTGCCGTCGGCCGGGTGGAGCGTCAGCTTGGCCTCGGTCTGGTAGAAGAGCGCCTCGACGGCCTTCTCGGTCTTGCCCAGGTGGTACGCGCTGTCGTACTTGGCCAGCCAGCCGAACCAGATCTTGATGATCGTGTTGAAGGCGACGTCCTGGTTGAGGTTGGCCTGGTAGAAGACGTTGCGCGGGTCGACGTTGCTGTCGAGCACCATCCGCCGCACGCGTGACGGGAACATCGTGCTGTAGACCTGGCCGAGGTAGGTGCCGTAGGAGTAGCCGTAGTAGTTGATCTGCTCCACGCCGAGCGCGGCCCGGATGCTGTCGATGTCCCTGGCGTTCTCGATCGTGGTCATGTGCGAAAGGATCGGGCCGTTCGCCTTGCAGGCGTCGGCGTAGCCCTTCGAGCGGGCGAGCCACTGGTTGAGGGTGGACGTCTGCAGCGGGACGTAGCTCGGCCGGTTGAAGTCGAAGTAGTTCGGATCGCAGGACAGGGACGGCTGCGAGGCGCCGACGCCGCGCGGATCGAACCCGATCCAGTCGTAGTAGCCGCCGGCGCCATTCGGCACGGCCTGCCCCAAGGTGGCGAGTCCGACCCCCGGTACACCGGGCCCGCCCGCGTTGATGAGCATGACGCCTTGCGCCTGCGAGTCAGGCACCGTGTGCAGGACGCGCGAGACGGCGAGCTGTATCTGCGTCCCGTTCGGCTCGCTGTAGTCGAGAGGCACCGAGAGCATGGCGCACTGGGCGCCGGCGTCCTGCAGGCCAGGGTCGTCGCACGTGCTCCAACTGATCGATGCCGCCTTGGTCGCCGCGCCCACGGCCACCGGCGTGACTCCGGCTGCGACGACCACCACCGTGGCGAGCAGGCCCAACACCATCAGTCTTTTCATCAGACCCCGCTCCTTGAAGTCAACGTAACCCGCCAGCCCGCGCGGTCAGACCGCGCAATCGGGCACGCTATGCAAGGTCGGTTTCAGTTCGCCTTCAGCTCGGCTTCGGCAGAGCCCGTAGCTCGGGGGACAGAGTGGACGGCTACGAACCATCAGGCCGCAGGATCGACTCCTCCCGAGAGACTCGTATCAGGGGCCGAAGTGGCGTAACTGGCAGCCACAGCTGCGCTGACCGGCATGATCATCACCGGGCCGAGCATCGACTGATCACCGAGTCGGCGGTTGCCCGATCGGAGGACTGAATCGCGATGTCAGCCCTTCCGTGGTACTCACGTCCGAGCCGCGAGCCTTCGAGACCCCCGGGAGCAGCGACATGGGAACATCGGCGCTCCGAGCCGCCGTCGGCCTGGCCGCCATCGCGACGTTGGCGGCGTGCACCTCAACGACAACAGGCGCTGCAATGCGCAGTACGGCGCCAGGCGTTTCGTCATCGGTGCCCAATCCAGCACCTTCTGGCAGACCGACCCCGGCATCGTTCGCCGCGCTGGAGGCACGGCTTGTCAGCCAAGTGCCCGCGGGTTACGAGGTGCAGCCCGACGACGTCGGTGACACCGGCCCGTCCGACCTGGCGAAAGCGATCCGCGATGACGGGCGACCCGGCGCAGCGCGCGCGTTGAAGTCGGAGGGATTCGTTCGCGGTTACCAGCGACTGTGGATGAACGACGCCGACGATCAGGTCATCGTCTTCATCTACCAATTCGCCACAAGCAGCGGAGCTCGCGCGGAGTACGACCGCAACGCTGCGCAGCTGACTGTGATCGAGCCCTCGGCGCGACGCTTCGCGGTGCCTGGTATGCCCGCACGTGACACGGCCGGGGCAGCCGCCCACACCGATGAGGGGTACGCCGCAGTCGTGATCGCGATCGTAGGCCCCCTGGTCATGCAGATCACGTGCAACGCGTCGACGCGCAATGGATTGCCCGAACGGGCGTCCGTCCTGGCTCGACAGCAATACCGCAGGCTCTGAATCGCTGTCGACTGACGTCAGTCCGCGGGGACGACGGCCTCCCGCAGCAGCCGGCGCCGCCGAGAAAGGAGGCTGATCTCACGGTCCGACGAGGCGAGTACGTCGGCCGGACCCGCCTGCGGAGAGTTTCTTGTTCGCGCGTTCGCGGGGGCCTGCCGGTTCCGGTTCGGCGCTGCCCATAAGCTGCCGCCGTGGACTGGAGCCTGCGGTCATGCGCGCGCCACGGGCACGTCACGTATACGCCCGACGAGCCGGCTTACCGCGCCAAGCTCGAAGCGACCACGCCGCTCGGCGATGCTTGGCGCTGCCTGCGCTGCGGCGCGTACGTCCTCGGCGAGCCGCACGGACGCGGTCCGGCTGACGATGCGCCCACGCTGCTGCGTGGCAAGCAACTTCGGTCCGCGTTCATCCTGCGCGCGCTCGCCATCGAACGCTGGATCCGCGGGGCGGTCATCACGCTGCTCGGCGTCGCCGTACTGCGCTTCGAGAGCACGCAGGTAAGCCTGAAACAGCTCTTCGATCGCGACCTCGCCTCGCTCAAGCCGTTCTTCGACCAGATCAACTTCAATGTCTCGGACTCGGGAACGATCCGCCTGATCGAGAAGCTGCTCACCGCAAAGCACTCGACGTTGAACCTCATTGCGGGCGGGCTGCTCTTCTACGGCGCGCTGCAACTCGTCGAAGGAATCGGCCTGTGGTCGCTACGACGATGGGGCGAGTACGTGGCTGTCGTCGGCACGACGTTGTTCATTCCCTTCGAGGTGTACGAAATCACCGAGAAGGTGACGGTCCTTCGTACCCTGGCGCTCGCGGTGAATGTCGCCGCCGTGCTGTACCTGCTGCTGTCGAAGCGGCTGTTCGGCCTGCGTGGCGGGCATCGTGCCTACGCCGAGTCGCTGCACGAGGCGTCGCTGCTCGAAGTGCAGCAAGCGGCTCATACCTAGCGCGTTGGCAGCCCGGTCGTGGTTAGGCGGGCTCTCCGGCCAGCTCGGCGTGACCGGCTCCGGCGGCGGCGGCTCCGGAGCGCAGCACCGTTGCCGTCGTACGCCGGTGCTTGTCAGGCGCGCTCGGTGGCACCGGCGTCGGTGAGCAGGGGCGCGGACGGTGAGTCCGTCTCGATCGCACAGCTGTCAAGGGCCGTCCTCACTGGCCGATTCGGGGGCGACAGTTCCCTTGCGTTCGATGCGCTCGCGCGCCATCTCCAGTGCCGCCCGTTCGGCGGGGCGGTTTCCGGTGACGGCGAGGACGAAGTCGGGGCCGTCAACGGTCAGCAGGCGGCACGGTTGGCGGGCGGTGACAGTTGCGGTGCGTGGCGTGCGGTTGAGGGCCGCGATCTCGCCGAAGCAGTCGCCCGGGCCAAGTCGCGACAGCGTCGTACCGTCCACGCGGACATCGAGTTCTCCCGAGTCAACAATGAAGAAGGTCTCGCCGGTCGCGCCCTGTTCGATCACGACCGATCCGGTCGCAACGGCGAGGGAGCCCGCGCGGCGGCTGAGCTGCTCGAGGGCGACCCGGGTCAGCGGCGCGAGCAGCTTGCAGCGATGCAGGACGTCGACATCGTGCTCGTCGACGAACAGATCGGCGTTCACCTGCCGCACGCTGAACCACGACAGCAACGGGATGACCGTCATGACGATGCCGACCACGAGGAGTGCCGTGCGCAGTCCCAACCCGGTGATCAATGGTGCTGCGATCGCGGCACCGAGGGCTTGGGTCGCCGAAGCCGTGCCCCAGAAGGCACCGAAGGCCCGGCCGAGAAGATGATCTGGGATCAGTCGGTGCATGAGTGTGAAGCCGTAGACGTCACCCAGCGCGTTGCCGAGACCGATCGCAGCGATCCCCAGCCACGCGACGACAGCGGTCGGATGTGCGGCGATCACGATGAGCGGAACGCCCCACAACGTCATGCCGAGGATGAACGGCGGACCCGGTGGCCAACGCGAGCCCAGCAGGGTGATCACGCCGCCGACCACGCCACCTGCGCCCAGCGCAGCGAAGAACAGACCCGTCGACGAGAGACCAGAATCGGTCAGCACGATTGCGATGGCAACGACGAGTACGTTCATTGCCCCTCGCGTCGTGGACTGCGCCATGATCACGACGAAGACGGTCCTCAGGCGTGGCGATGCGACGAGCGCCGGAAAGCCTGCGAGCGGTTCGAGTATTCGCCGCCAGCCGGACCTGCCGCGGCGCTCCGCCGGTTGGGATTCGGTCTGGATCGTGGCGCCGATCGCGGCAGCGGCGGCGAATGTGATCGCGACGACGAGATATCGCGCGGATGTGCTGACGGTCGCGACGAGGGCGCCTGCGACGAGCGGACCGACCAGGCTGCCTGCCGCTTCGACGATGCTGTATGCCGAATTGCCGGCCGTCAGTTCGTCGGGCCGGTTGACGACCTGCGGAATCAAGGCGTTGATCGCGGGCCGCAGCAGCGTGCTCGTGAGTGAGGCGGTACCCACCAACGCGTACAGGGGCAGCAGCGAGTCGACAAGCAGCACAGCGGGCACGACCGCAACCAGGACCGTCCAGGACAGCAGGGTCGCCACCAGCATCCTGACGCGGGACACCCGGTCTGCGGCAAGCGAGAACAGCGGTGCCGCGAGTGCGCCCGGAATCATCCGGACGGCGCCGACGACCGCCACGGCCGTCGTGCCACCCCGGTCGTACGCGGTCACGGACAGCAGCACGAGAAAGGCCCACTCGCCGACTACCCACAGTCCCCACGTCTCCGCTACCCGCCGCAGGCGCGTGTTGGCGAGCACAGCCCGGCCGGTGTCGCGCAACACGGCCTGTAGGGCGGCCGCGCCCGTCATGCGCATTCAGGCCACCCCCGAGATGGTGACGCTCAGCTCTTGAGGTACTGGTCTGCGAGCTTTGCGGGCGCGCACGCCAACCAGCCGTCGACCAGCGCTTCTTGCAATGCCTTCTTGGTGACTTTGTTCAACTGTATGAGAATCGCCGAATACCCGTCGAAATGCGGAATCGTGAAGAATGCCGTGGGGTTTGCGGCGAGCACGGCCTCCTTCTCGCCCAGGTCCGACACGCGAACGGCGATTATGGGTCCTTCGGGTGGCACGTCGTCGCCGAAGCGCCTGATGTCGGCCTTGCTGAACGGCCGTTCCCAGGCGAAGCCCTTACCGTCGACGGCCCAGGTGCGGTTGCCGTGCCGCTCGCCTTCGGTGACCTCGGGTAACGCCAAGGCCATTCGCGCTGCGTCGTCGACCGTCATCATGCGTTGCACCGTACTGTTCCGGCTGAGATCCAGGCTGAACGAGAGGATTCACCGATGCCGCGTCGTGTCCTCATCATGGGAGCCGCCGGGCGGGACTTCCACAACTTCAACGTCGCCTACCGGGGCGACCGGCGGATCGAGGTCGTGGCCTTCACCGCGACGCAGATCCCGTTCATCGACGACCGGACCTACCCGGCGAGCCTCGCAGGTGAGCGCTACCCGAACGGGATCGCCATCCACGACGAGAGCGAGCTGACGCGACTGATCAAGGACCACCAGGTCGATGACGTGATCTTCAGCTACTCAGACGTCAGCCACACCTACGTGATGCACAAGGCCAGCCAGGTGCTGGCCGCCGGCGCGAACTTCGTCCTGCTCGGGCCCGGCGAGACGATGCTGGAGGCGACGGTCCCGGTGGTCGCGGTCTGCGCCGTCCGAACCGGTTCGGGCAAGAGCCAGACGACGCGAGCGGTCGTCGAGACGCTGAAGGACGCGGGCAAGCGGGTCGTGGCGGTCCGGCATCCGATGCCGTACGGGAATCTCGCGGCGCAGCGTGTGCAGCGTTACGCGACGCTCGACGACCTCGTCCGGTACGACACCACGATCGAGGAGCGCGAGGAGTACGAGCCGCACATCGCGTCCGGCACGATCATCTACGCGGGCGTCGACTACGGCGACATCCTCGCCCAGGCGCAGGCCGAATGCGACGTGCTCATCTGGGACGGCGGGAACAACGACCTACCCTTCTACGCGCCGGACGTCCATATCGTGGTGGCCGATCCGCTGCGCGCCGGCCACGAGACGGGCTACTACCCGGGCGAGGCCAACCTCCGGATGGCCGACGTCGTCGTGATCAACAAGATGGACTCCGCGTCCGCCGAGCAGGTCGAGGCGCTGACCGACGCGATCGGCCAGGCGAACCCCGAGGCGACCGTCATCAGGGCGAACAGCCGGGTGACCGTCGACGATCCCGATGCGATCAGGGGGAAACGCGTGCTCGTGATCGAGGACGGTCCGACCCTCACGCACGGCGAGATGAAGTTCGGGGCCGGGGTCGTGGCGGCCCGAGCACATGGCGCGACCGAGATCGTCGACCCGAGGCCCTGGGCGATCGGCACGATCGCCGAGACGTTCCGCAAGTACGACGTCGGGCCGGTATTGCCGGCGATGGGTTACTCGGACGGTCAGCTCGCCGAGATGGCGACGATCATCGACACCGTGGACGCCGATGTCGTCGTGATCGGCACGCCGATCGACCTGCGCCGGGTGCTCGACATCAGCAAGACCGCCGTCCGCGTCCGGTACGACCTCGACGTGCTGCCGGATTCGCCCAGCCTGCGCGACGTGCTCAAGCCGATCCTTACCTGACGGCGAGCTCTTCCGCGAGCTGGCCGACTGCCCATTCCAGGTCGGTGGCCTCGATGACCAGCGGCGGGGCGAGCCGGATCGTCTGCTCGTGCGCGTCCTTGGCCAGGATGCCCCGGCGCAGCAGGCCTTCGCAGACGTCGCGGCCGGTGCGGTTCGCGAGGTCGATGCCGGCCCACAGGCCGCGGCTGCGCACGGCGGTGACGGCGTCGGACGGCAGCGTCTGCAGCATCTCGGCGAAGCGCTCGCCCAGGGTGGCGGCGCGTTGCTGGTACTCGCCGGTCGCGACCATACGGACGACCGCGATCCCGATCGCGCAGGCGAGCGGGTTCCCGCCGAAGGTGCTGCCGTGCTCGCCGGGCCGGAACACGCCCAGGACGTTGCTTCGGGACACGACCGCCGACAGCGGCACGATGCCGGCGCCGAGCGCCTTGCCCAGGACGTAGACGTCCGGGCGCACATCGTCGTGGTCGCAGGCGAACGTGTAGCCGGTGCGGCCGAGCCCGGACTGGATCTCGTCGACGATCATCAGCACGTTCGCCTCGGTGCACGCGTCACGCACGGCCTGCAGGTAGCCGTCGGGCGGGATCACCACTCCGCCCTCGCCCTGGATCGGCTCGATCAGGACAGCCGCGGTCTCGTCGTCCATGGCGGCCCGCAGGGCATCGATGTCGCCGTACGGGACGCGGACGAAACCGGGCGTGAACGGGCCGAAGTCCGCCGTTGACTCCTTGTCGTCGGAGAAACTGACGATGGTGATGGTCCGGCCGTGGAAGTTCCCGCCCACGACGACGATCTTGGCCTGATCCTGCGGGATGCCCTTGACCTGGTAACCCCACTTGCGGGCAGTCTTCAGCGCGGTCTCGACGGCTTCGGCGCCGGTGTTCATCGGCAGCACGAGATCCATGCCGGCCAACGCGGCGAGTTCGGCGCAGAACGTCCCGAGCTGATCATTGTGGAACGCCCGGCTGGTCAGGGTGAGGCGGTCGAGCTGCGCATGCGCGACGGCGGTGAGCTGGGGGTGGCGGTGCCCGAAGTTCAGCGCGCCATAAGCGGCGAGCAGGTCGAGGTAGCGCCGCCCGTCGACGTCGCGGACCCACGCACCGTCGCCCTCCGCGATCACGACGGGCAGGGGCGCGTAATTGCGGGCGCTGTGCGCCTCGACGAGCTCGATTGCTGCCCGGGTCTGCGCTGACTCCGGGTCGGTCTTGATACTCATGCCCGTTCTCGCTTCGCTGCGAACGGCCACGAGACTCCAAGCGGACTGCACCTATTGATTCGCTCGCTGCGCTCCCTCATGCGTGCAGTGTGCCGTACGAGTCGAGATCCGCGAGCGAGCCTCGCGTCAGAACTGGACGCCGCGCGTCAGCGCTCCGTCGACGACCAGGTTGGTGCCGCTGGTGAAACTCGAGACCGGGCTGGCGACGAAGACGACCGCCTTGGCCATCTCCTGCGGGGTGCCCATCCGGCCGGTCGGGTTGAGCGCGAGGGCTGTCGCGTAGAGCTCGGGGTTGCCGTGCTTGACGTTGTCCCAGACGCCGCCCTCGAAGAACGTGTTCCCCGGCGAGACGGTGTTGGCACGGATGCCCTTGCCGGCAAGCTGGTACGCCAGCCCCTGGACGTAATGCACGAGCGCCGCTTTCACCGTGCCGTACGGCCCGACGGCGAAGTCGACCTCGCGTCCGGAGACGCTGGACACGGCCACGATCGAGGCGGCGCTGCTCGCCTCGAGAAACGGCATCGCCGCCTTGACCAGGTGAACGGTGCCCATCAGGTCGGTGGCCAGTGAGGCCGTCCAGTTCTCCTCGGTGTCCGGGATCGCGAGCGCGCTCACGTTGGACACGACGATGTCGATGCCGCCGAGGCGATCGGCTGACTGCCGTACCCATGCCGCGAGAGCGTCTCCATCGGCCACGTCGAGCGCCGTGCCGACGACGGTCGCCCCACCCGCGCCGAGGGTCTCGGCGGTCTTGTCTACGTCGGGGGCGGTCCGCGCGCAGAACGCGACCGCCGCGCCCTCGTCGAGGAACGCCTGGACGGTCGCGTGTCCGATGCCGCGGGTACCGCCGGTCACGAGCACGCGCAGGCCGGTCAGTTGCAGATCCATGACGTCTCCTCCGTTACAGCGCGGCCGCGCGGGCACGTAGCTCGCGGTGCATCCCACCGAACGCCTCGGCAGCCGGCAGCAGCGACTTGGCAGCACTGACCGTGACGCTGTAGTTCGCGTCGACCACGTTGGACACGGGAACCTCGACGATCTGCGACAGCAACTGGTACGCGTCCATCGCGTGCAGGCCGTAGAGCTCGCCGAACCACCGCACCAGCTCGACCTGGGCGATCCGCCACGCGTCCTCGAGCGGCCGGCTCGACCCGACCGCCATCCAGTGCTCGTCGTCCTCCAGCCGTGGCCAGGCCAGCGCCGCGCCCTTGATCAGTTCGACGATGAGCGTCGTCGTCATGGCACCTTCGACAGCCGTGCCGCAGGCCTCGCCTTCACCCTGCCGGTAGTGCCCGTCACCGATCGAGAAGAGCGCACCCTCGACGTTCACGCCCAGGAAGCACGTTGCGCCGGCGCGCATCTGCGGGCAGTCCATGTTGCCGCCGAACCGGTCCGGTACCAGCGAGCTCCGCACCTCACCCCCGGCGGGCGCGACGCCGACCGTGCCGAGCATCGGCGCCAGCGGCAGCTCGACGCGAAGCTCGCTGTGCTGCGCCTCGAATGCGACGGTGCGCCGCGCGCTGTCGACGTGGTAGATCCAGGTCGTGTCGGGCAGCGGATCCTGCAGCGTCGCGGTGCGGTCGGTGCTGGTCAGGCCGCCGAAGAACGGGATCGCCGCGGATGCGCCCCAGTCGCGCGCCGGCTCGATGCTGACCATGTGCAGCGCCAGCGCGTCGCCCGGCTCGGCGCCCTCGACGTAGAACGGCCCGGTCTGCGCGTTCACGAAGCGCAGGTCGACGTTCGCACTCGACTTGTCGCTGGTGCTGCGCATGGTGCTGCGCAACTTGCCGCCGAACGCGTCCTCGGACCACAGCCGTAATGCGGTGCCGGGGGCCACGCGACGCACCGGCGCGACACCACCGAACGTGAACGTGTACTGCTCGACGGACGGGACGAACTCGACGACGTCCATGGCAGCGCAGCCTAGTGGCGCATGAGCAGCCACGTAACCGCACTTGATTCGGCGATCAGTGTGCAGATCGGCGCGCGCGAACCATCCGATCTGCACATGAATCAGTGACGCCCGCCGATACGCCGGGGCATCAGCGGTCGCGCAGCCGGATCGTCTCCGGCGTCAATTCGGCGACCGATGTCACGCCCAGCAACTGCATGGTGCGCACGAGCTCCTTGCTGAGGATGTCGACGGCACGCTGCACGCCGTGCTCGCCGCCGGCCATCAGGCCGTACAGGTAGGCGCGTCCGACGAGGCAGGCCCGGGCGCCGAGCGCGACGGCGGCGACGATGTCGGCGCCGTTCAGAATGCCGCCGTCGAGGTAAATCTCGGCCCGGTCGCCGACTGCCGCGACGACGTGCGGCAGCTGTTCGAGGGGAGTGGGCGCGCGATCTAGCTGGCGCCCGCCGTGGTTCGACACGACGACGGCGTCCGCGCCGGCGTCGACCACCATGCGCGCGTCCTCTGCCGTCTGAATCCCTTTGATCACAAGGCTTCCCGGCCATGCCTCGCGCAGCCAGCGCACGTCCCGCAGGCTGGCGGCAGGGTCGAAGACCTGGTTGGCCAGCTCCGCGACGGTACCGCCCCAGGACCGCAGCGAGGCGAATTCCAGCGGCGGCGTCGTCAGCAGGTTGAGCCACCAGGCGGGATGCGCGGCCGCGCCCGCGAGCGTGCGCAAGGTCAGCGCCGGCGGGATGGTCAGGCCGTTGCGGACGTCGCGCAGCCGGGCCCCGGCGACCGGCGTGTCGACCGTCAGCATCAGCGCCTCGTACCCCGCCGCGAGCGAGCGGCTGACGAAGTCGCGGCTCGCCTCGCGGTCGCGCCACAGATACAGCTGGAACCAGCGGCGTGCGTCGGGCGCCGCCGCGGCGACGTCCTCCAGCGACGTCGTCCCCATGGTCGAGAGCGCGTACGGGATGCCAGCGCGCTGCGCGACCCGGGCCACCGCCGACTCGCCCTCGTGGTGCATCAGCCGGGTGAACCCGGTGGGTGCGAAGCCGAACGGCAGCGGTGCCGGGCTGCCGAGCACGGTCGTCGACGTGTCGATCTGCGAGACGTCGCGCAGCACGTGAGGCACGAACTCCACCCGGCTGAAGGCCTCGCGTGACCGACGCAGGCTGATCTCGTCCCCGGCCGCGCCGTCGGTGTAGTCGAAGACCGCCTGTGGTGTGCGGCGCCGCGCGATCAGCCGCAGGTCATTGACGCTCGCCGCCCGCGCGACGCGATCCAGGTGCTGCAGCCTGATCAGCGAGGCCAGCTCGGACCAGCGAGGCATTCTCCGTCGCGTCACGCCGACGATCCTCCCGCAGTCGTGGTCTGCTGGAGCGGTGAGCGTGCGCCGGGTGAGCGTCCCTGCCGAACGCCTGGCTCGATGGCTGGACGGCTTCACCGAACGTCATGGCGCGACGGTGACCGAGTCGGACGCGGCCGAGCTGCGGCTTACCGGTGCGGACGGCGCGCGGGCATGGCTCGAGGTGCCGTTCCCGCCGCTGCCCGCGGCCGCGTCGGGCGCGGATCCGCGCGAGGTGCTGATCGCCCATGCGAGCCGGCCGCGCACGGTCGGCGTGCTGCTCGTCCGCCGGCGCGCCCACGCTGTGGGCGTCTTCGTCGGCGGCGACCTCGTCGCATCCAAGGTCGGCTCCGCCTACGTGCAGGGGATCACCCGGGCCGGCGGCTGGTCGCAGCAGCGTTTCGCCCGCCGCCGGGCGAACCAGGCACGAGCGGCCTTCGCCGATGCGGCAGACATCGCCGCCCGCATCCTGTTGCCGCGTGCCGCCCAGCTCGACGCAGTCATCTGTGGGGGTGACCGCACTGCGGTGGACGCGGTGCTCGCCGATCCTCGGCTGCGCGGGCTCGCCGACCTTCGCCGCGATCCGTTCCTGTCCGCGCCCGACCCGCGGTTGCGAGTTCTGCAGGCCACCCCCGAGCAGTTTCGTGCCGTTCGGGTCGCGCTCGATCCCTGAGATCGACGCTGTGATCAGCTGCGGTCTGTGGACCGTGTCCGGTATGCGATCCACAAGTGATCAAGTCCGCAGCATCCGGTCTCCACAGATCGCGGCACAGCGATGCCGCGCTCGACGCTGCCCTAGCCACTCCCCGCCGCGCGGTCAGACGGCGTCGGGGCTGAGTTCGGCGACGGCGCTTCGTGGCTGTGCGACAACGTGTTCGAGCAGGACGAGCACGAGAACCCCGCCGATCACCAGCAGCACAGCGCCGATCCGGAACGCCAGCACGTAGCCATGCGTCGCGGCGATGTCAGGGAGCGTCCCGTGCCGGATCTGCCCGGCGGCGTGCCGCAGCCCGAGCGTCACGAGGCAGGACAGCCCGAGCGCGCCGCCGACCTGCTGCATCGCGCTCTGCACGCCCGACGCCAGCGACGAATCCTGCCCGGTCACTTCGTGCAGCGACGCGTTGCCGATCGCCGGGAAGCTGATGCCCGAGCCGAGGCCGAGCACCATCATGCCCGGCAGCACATCGCTCGCGTACGTCGAATTGACGTCGATGCCACTGGTGAGAAACAGGCCGATGGCGCAGCCGATGAAACCGGCCACGAGCAGCGGCTTGACGCCGATCCGCGGCATCAGCCCGGTACCGAGTCCGATGCCGGCGCCGATCGTGAGCCCGAACGGCAGGTAGGACAGGCCGCCCTTCAGTGGTGAGAATCCGAGAATCTGCTGCTCGAACAGGGTCAGTAAGAAGAAGTAACTGAAGAACGCCGACGAGAAGAACAGCGTGACGAAGTTGGTGACGACCCGGGTGCGGTTCTTGAAGAAATCGAGTGGGATCAGCGGCGCGTCGGAGACCGCCTCGATGCGGACCATCAACGCCAGCAGCCCCAAGCCGCCGAGCAGTGGCAGCAGAACCTGCCAGTCGCCCCACGGGTGCGTAGCCGCCTGGAGCAGGCCGTCGACGACGGCGATCAGGCCACCGGTACCGGTGATCGCACCCGCGTAGTCCGGACGCTTGGCCTCACGGACCATCCGGCTCTCCGAGACCAGTCGCGGCACCGTCACGAGCGCGAAGAGGGCGACCGGCAGGTTGACGAAGAAGATCCACCGCCATGACGCGAGGTCGACCAGCGCGCCGGAGATGACGGTGCCGGACGTGCCGCCGAGCCCGGCGATGCCACCCCACAGGCCGAGCGCCTTCATCCGCTCGTGCGGATCGGGGAACAGCAGGGCGATCAGGCCGAGCGAGGCCGGCGCCGCCATGGCCTCGCCCGCGCCCTGCAGGAATCGGGATGCCACGAGCATGCCCGGGTCGGCCGCTGCCCCGCAGGTAGCGGATGCAATCGCGAACACCCCGACGCCGAGCAGGAAGAGCCGCCGCCGGCCGAGGATGTCGGCCAGCCGCCCGCCGAGCAGCAACAGGCCGCCGGCCATGAGCACGTAGCCGTTGACCACCCACGCCAGCCCGGACTGCGAGAACCCCAGGTCGCGCTGGATCCGCGGCAGCGCGACGTTCACCACGGTGATGTCGAGGACGAGCATGAACTGGATGAGGCCCAGCACCCCTAGGGCCTTCCAGCGGCGGGGATCCGGCTCCGCGTGGCCAGGCGCGACCGAATCCGGAGTCTGGTCTGTGCTCATTGCGTGGTATCTCCCTCGTCAACACCGCGTCCCAGGTCCGGGCGACCCGAGAGCGCACTATGCCCTACCGGTACGACGATTTCGCGGACCGGATTTCGACAACGCACCGGAAGCCGATCACGACGTCGTGTCGAGCCATTCCTCGAACGTCGGGCCTGCGAGCGCCGCGTCCGGGCCGGGCAGCAGCCCGCCGGACTCCGACAGGCGAGCGTCCGGGTCGGCCGGGTCGCTCACGCCCTCGATCTTCACCGGGACGTCGCGGCGCGCCACGAACAGCCTGGCCAGCTCGACGAGGCTTTCCTCCCGCGGCCCGGCAATCGCGGACATCGGTAACGCCGACGGCGCGGTCGCCAGGTCGGCGAGCGCCTCCGCGACCGTCCGGGCGGCGACCGGCCGGGTGCGCATCTCCTGCACGTAGCTCACCTCGCCCTGCGTCCCCCAGCCGACGAGCTGCTCGACGAACTCGTGGAACTGCGCCGCCCGCAGGACGCTCACCGGGATCGGACCGGCCAGCGTGGCCTGCTCGTGGGCGACCTTGGCCGCGCCGTAGCCGCCGGCGAAGCGCTCGGTGCCGATGATCGACACCACGACGATCCGCCGCACGCCCGCCTGCTCGCCGGCCTGCTGCAGGTTGCGGGCAGCGGTGGTGAAGAACTCCGTTGCCGCTTGCTGTTCCGGCGACGGGCCGGTGGCCACGTCGATGATGCATTCCACGCCCGCCAGCGCGGCTGCGAGGCCCTCGCCGGTGATGACGTCCACGCCGCTCGAACGCGAGATCGGGACGACGTCGTGCCCTTGCGCCTCCAGTACTTCCACGACATGCCGGCCGACCCGCCCGGTCGCTCCGGCTACCGCAATCTTCATGTCACAGCTCCTTGTCAGGACCTCTGGCTATCGTTTGCCACTGCTATGACGGATTGCGGCGGACGTTTATGACAGTGCACGAGCGCGACGCGCTGGCCGAGCAGTTCGACGGTCATCGCACGCACCTGCGGGCCGTGGCGTACCGGATGCTCGGTTCGCTGAGCGAGGCGGACGATGCGGTGCAGGAGGCCTGGCTGCGGCTGAGCCGTTCGGACACCGGCGCCGTCGAGAACCTCGGCGGGTGGCTGACCACGGTGGTCGGGCGCGTGTGCCTCGACATGCTGCGCTCCCGCACCGCACGCCGGGAACAGCCGCTCGACACGCACATGCCCGACCCGATCGTGTCCCGCGAGGACGGCACCGACCCGGAGCACGAGGCCCTGCTGGGCGACTCGGTCGGGCTCGCGCTGCTCGTCGTCCTCGACACGCTGGCTCCCGCAGAGCGGCTCGCGTTCGTGCTGCACGACATGTTCGCCGTGCCCTTCGACGAGATCGCGCCCATGCTTGGGCGTACTGCGAACTCCGCGGCGCAGCTGGCCAGCCGGGCCCGGCGCCGGGTGCAGGGCGCGGCCACGCCCGACGTGGATCTGGCGCGCCAGCGCGAGGTCGTCGACGCCTTCTTCGCCGCCGCGCGCGAAGGCGATTTCGACGCGCTGCTCGCCGTGCTCGACCCGGACGTCGTCCTGCGATCCGACGGCGGCGTCGTTCGTCCGAAGGCGTCGCAGGTGGTTCGCGGCGCCGCGGCTGTGGCCGGGCAGGCGTTCACCTACACGCGGCTGTCCCCATTCGTGCGGCCGGCGCTGGTCAACGGCGTCGCGGGCATCGTCGTGGCTCCGGGTGGCCGGCCGTTCTCGGTCATGGCATTCGTCGTCCGCAACGGGAAGATCGTCGAAATCGACGGGCTTGCCGATCCGGAACGACTCCACGCGCTCGATCTGCCCGTGCTCGACTGAGGGTCATCGGGGCGGACGCGAGCATGATGTACAGGTGCGTGACGTCCGGGTGAGGCGGCTGATCTTCGTGCCCGTGGCCGTCGCCGCGCTGCTGGCGGGGTGCACGTCGTCGCGAACCGTGTCGCCCGATCGGCCGCCGTCCGCGACCGCCACGACTTCGGCGAACCCCTCGCCCGGAAACACGACGCCCCAGGCGGTGCACGTCGCCGCACTGCAGGCGGGGGAGCACTGGATCGACCTGCCGATGCCGGGAGGTACGTACCGCCCGCAGGCCGACCCGGGCGGAACCGACGACTACCGGTGCATTCTGCTGGATCCGAAGATCAGCGGCGAGGTGTTCCTGTCCGGCGTGGTGCTCGAGCCCGGCAACGCCAAGCTCGTCCACCACGCGATCCTCTACCGGGTCGACCCCGATCAGATCGCTGCGGCCAAGGCCAAGGACGCGTCCGATCCGCGACTGGGCTGGTCGTGCTTCGGCGGCCCGGGCCTGCCCAGCAAGGGCGGCGCGCTCGCCGAGCTCGAGGCAGCGCCCTGGGTGGCGGCGTTCGCGACGCGCGGTGGCGAGCAGCGATTCGCGGCCGGCACCGGCCAGGACCTGCAGGCCGGCAGCCGCCTGATCCTGCAGATCCATTACAACCTGCTCAACGGCGGCGGCGCCGACAGCACGGCCGTCAAGCTGCGCGTCGCGAAACCCGGCGCGCACTTGCAAGCACTGCACACCCTGCTGCTGCCGGCGCCGGTCGAGTTGCCGTGCGCGGCCGGCGAGAGCGGGCCGCTGTGCAACCGCGACGCGGCCGTGTTCGACGTCGCGCGCCGCTTCGGAATGGACTCCGGACGGACGGTGGCCGGCCTGCAGCTGCTCTGCGGCGGCTCGATCGCCCACCCCCGGGCGGGCCCGACACAGACGTGCGCGCGACCGGTGAACGACACGATCCAGATCAGGGCCGTGGCCGGGCACATGCACATGCTGGGCAAGTCCGTGCAGGTCGATCTGGAACGGCAGGACGGGACGAGCCAGCGGCTACTGGACGTCAAGGTGTGGAACTTCGACGACCAGCGCGCCACGGTGCTCGCCAAGCCGGTGACGGTGCACGCGGGCGACAAGCTCCGGGTCACCTGCACCCATGACGCGACGCTGCGTGCGAAGTTGCCCGCCCTGGCGAAACTGCCGCCGCGCTACGTCGTCTGGGGCGAAGGGTCGTCCGACGAGATGTGCCTGGGCATCGTCAGCTACGCCGAATCGTGAGACAGGACGCATGGAGGAGAACGGCGATGAGCGATGACGAGGCAGTTGACCCGGCACTGGTCAGGCCCGGCAGCATCTCCTATCTGCACATCCCGGCGACCGACCTCGGTGCTGCCGCTCGCTTCTACGAGGCGGTGTTCGGCTGGGACGTCCACGGTCACGACTCCGCACGGCCCGGCTTCGTCGACGGCACGGGGCACGTCGCCGGCGCCTGGATGAGCGATCAGGCGGTCTCGCGCGAGCCCGGCCTGCTGCCCTACATCTATGTCAGTGACGTCGCCGAGACCGTCGACCGGGTCGTCGCGCACGGCGGCGAGATCGTCACGGTTCCCTACCCCGAGGGCAACCTGAGCGTCGCGACGTTCCGCGACCCATCCGGCAACGTGATGGGGCTGTGGCAGGAAGTCAGGTCCTAGCCGGCTGCTGTTCGCCGTGCGCGCGGGGTGCGGGCCGGCGGGTCGGTGAGCCGGTCGCCGGCGTTGATCGCACCGGCCTGCTTGATGTGGCGGAGCACTGGGGACAGCTCGTAGTGGGCGATCCCGTCGATCGTCGCAATCTTCGTCGTCAGGTATGAGTACAGCCGGTGCAGGCCGTCGGACGTCACGACGGCCACCAAGTTGAATTCGCCGGTGATCGCCGCTGCGAACGGGACCTCGTCGTGCGCGGCGATCGCGCGTCCCACGGATTCCAGTTGCGCGGGTGAAACCTGTAGCCACAACGACGCCGCGGCGCGGTTGCCCGTCGCCGCGGCCGCAATGTCGAGATCGAAGTAGACGACACCGCTGGCTTGCAGCGCGTCCACGCGGCGCATCACCCGGCCGACGCTCATGCCCGTGGCCCGGGCCAGGACCGCATAGCTGGTCCGGCCGTCGCGCGCGAGCTGCCCGAGCAGGGCGTCGTCGCCCGGTTCGAGGGTGGCCGAGCGAGTCGCCGGCACCGCCGGCGTCGCGGCCAGTCGTTTCACCTATCCAGCGGTGAGCGCGTCGCGCAGGCCCTGCCAGTCCGCGGCGTTGCCGCCGCCGTAGCGGTACAGGATCACCGCGGCTGCGATGTCAAGCACCGGCGCCGATTTCGGCAGGCGCTGCACCAGCAGGTCGTCACGAGCGGCCTCGGTACGCGACCGCAGGGAGAACACGACCTTCGAGCCGCCGGAGTTGATCGTCACCCACGAGACACGTCACGACGCGCGAGCGCCTCGGCA
>WNGR01002383.1_pt1 | contig 22961 bp, 23 predicted proteins | sample 5407581 | NCBI WGS metagenome assembly WNGR01 (sample SAMN13153383, study PRJNA577476) | soil metagenome | isolation source: 80 cm soil or saprolite under Garry oak tree replicate 2 | place: USA:California | collected 2016-06-15
TGTGGGCCAGCGTGGAGCGGTGGATTGCTGCCATCAAAAGGCGTGCCCTTGAGAGTAGTGTCATTCAGTATCTTTTGTGCATCCTGCAGCGAGGAGAACCACATGCCGAGGTGTTCTAACTGGACACCAGAGGCCTGGCCACTCTGGTCTTGCGATGTGCCCGGATTAGCGGCATCCATAGCAAAGGCGACAAGAGTAATGGTTTGAAAGCTGACATCTCCATGACCATCATCCCGTGTATGTAAATCGGCAACATACTCGGCATGACCGAAGGGTTTCACGGCCTTTTCGATGAAGAAGATGGTAAAGGTTGTATCGGGTGGCATGTTGGCGACATCAACCGTCACCGTTTCAAAGAGACTCACTGCTGGATTGCCCTGGACAATCGTCACGACTCCTGTAGCCTTGGGAAAGGTCTTCTTCAATCCACTGGGGAAGATTGGGAATTGAATGATGACGCTGGGTGGCTGGGAGGAGAGCACCTGGACCGTCGACGCCAACTGGTGCTCTGCAATCATTTGCTGTAAGGTTTTGGGTTGAAAAGTCTGGCTGCGTATCTGGCGCGCAGTCGAGCTGGCGCCGCCAGGATGCGCTACCACTAAGGTGGTGAGTAGCAATGCTGCCAGGATCATGCCGATCAAGATGATGCGGCGTGTAAAAGTTTTTTGTCTCATAGTAGCTCCTCCAATTGAGCGTGTACTAGAGCATAACCACCCCACCTCTTTGGGAAAGAGGGAAAGGCAAGGGGACGCCCCTTGCACCCCGGCAGGGGAGATCCCCTGCACCCCCTTTTCCTATCATCTCCGGTGGTTTTGCACTAGCCTGTTCGACCGGGCACGTTCACCCGGTCAACAATTCATCCAGGCTGCTGGCCTGGCCTCTGTTCTACGAGAAGTGTACCTATGATTCATTTTATACACATCCGCAATCTTACCCATTTTTTGGTAGTAATTCTTGCGAACAGCTAGCATACCACCTTTTGCTTGCTCTTATGATTGCTCAAGCGTAAAAGGAAAAATAAATGCAAGTAATGCTTTAGTATGTTCACTTTTTTCTTGCAATATTCAGGTATTATTAAGCCATTTGTTGCGGTTTGAAAGACTTGTAAATCTCCACTATTTATGGTAAAATTGGTGCGTCTTATTGAAGAGTAGGCATAAGAAGTGAGAGCAGGCATGCGCAGCTTTGGTAGTACGCTCACGCTTAATAATCGCTATCGCCTGGACAAATTGATTGGGGAGGGTGGATTTGCGAGTGTCTTCTTAGCCACTGACCTGGAGTTGGGTCGCCAGGTTGCCATCAAAGTGCTGGAAGCAAACTGGGTCAAAGACAAGGAGCTTTTAACCCGCTTCCGCGCCGAGGCACGCGCTGTTGCCGCCCTGGATCATCCGAATATTCTCCAGATCTACGATTTCGGAGTGGTCAAGGGTGCTCCTTACCTGGTGATGCCGTATATAAGTGGAGGCACCTTCGCCGCTCGCATGAAGCAAGGGCCGTTTACCCCGGATGAAATTGGCTTCTACCTGGATCAGATTGGGGTTGCGCTGGATTATGCGCATGAACATGGAATAGTCCACCGTGATGTCAAACCCACCAATCTGTTGATGCGGTCCAATGGGCAACTGGTGCTGATGGATTTCGGGTTGGCCAAACTGCTCGATAATGTGGCACTTGAAGAACAGACGGCGGTGGTCGGGACGGTTGCCTATATGGCTCCCGAACAGTGCCAGGGACTGGTGAGCGCAGCCAGCGATATCTATATGCTGGGCGTCCTCTTCTACCAGATGCTTACAGGAAACATACCATTTGAGGGCAATACCACGCGGATCATGGTTGGGCACGTCTATGCAGAACCTCCCTCGCTCAGCAGTCAGCCCAGGATGAACTCATTTCCGCCAGCCGTTGTTCAAGAACTTGAACAGGTAATCACGAAGGTCCTTGCCAAACGCCCTGCTGATCGCTATTCCACCTGCCAGGCCTTCTGCAACGCTTACTATAAAGCCTTACAAGCTGATCCAAAAAGAACCTCCAGAGACTACCGCCGCGATAAAGGTTCCAAAAAGCCTGATTTCAGCGAGACGCTGCTCACAGAGCAACCACTTATTGTGCCAGCTACTCCGACGCCTCCTCTCGCGGAAGTGGTCAAGGTCAAAGGAGTTGAGGTCGAGCCTGGGATACACGTGCCGCCTGCGCCAGATTCTAATCTCGAGAGCACACTGATCGACCCTCCGTATATGCCGTCTTCCCCACCAGCATCTCTGGCAGCCGCAGCACAAGAAGCGGCCCCAGTCGGCCTCGATGCCACCCTGTTCACCCCCAGCCGACCACCACGTCAAAAGATAATGCTCAGGCCAGCACGATTGATAGTGACTACCGAGCCTGACAAGGTCTTCCAGGCGGCATTTGACCTGATGGGTCAAATGGTGACACTGGGGCGAGCGACAGATAATAACATATCCCTGCCTCTTTCGATCATTTCGCGTTACCACGCGGTGTTTAGCCGCGTCAATAGCGCATCCCAGGAGCCAACCTACAAAATTATTCAGCGCAAATGGCCTTGAATGAGGAGAAGTCATACCAGGCTGTGTTGTGGGGGTAGTTCCTCATGAAATTCTGTGTGAACCAGTTGGAAGTTTGGCCGCTAAAAAAATAGCTTCTCGTCGTTTAACTAATGATTAGCCTAATGCATTTTTTTGTCTCATCATTAAAAGGAGGTTAGCCCGATGGCAATATCGACTATCGATCAGGTAGGTCGGTTACTCAGGGGACGCGAACTCCAGTTCCGAGCGGTAGTGATTACCGCGCTGTGCTCCTACTTTCTCCAGTTATTCGCAATCTGGCTGCACTGGGCCCTGTGGGCTATTGCTCTGGCCACCATTCTTCCATGGGTGCCTCTCTTCACCATGAAGATTCTCTGGACCAGCAAGCATTATGGCTTTATGGCCGCTTACCTTGTGTTTATGATCCTGCAAGCAGGACACGTGGGGGAGCACGTGGTGCAGATGCTCCAGTTCATCTTCATCTACGATCCCAGCCATAAGTGCTACGGCTTTAGCTGGTATGGAGTTTGTGGCCTGGCTCACGGCGTCTTTGGGGAACTGGACCGAGAAACGGTGCATTTCATCTGGGACGGTCTGATCCTGGTGGCCTGTGTTGTCCTGCGTATCCACTTCTGGAAGGTCAAGAACATCTGGTTGACCCTGGCTGTGATCGCCGCCGCCATTCACCAGTTTGAACATTGCTGCCTGTTCGGCATCTTCTTGTTTGATAACCACCTCTACACTCACGGAGGAACGTTCCTCGGCATTCACCTGACCGCGTATGGCGCCCAGGACGGCGTGATGGGCCACGATGGCATTGTCGGGTCACTGATTCCGCCGCTCAACGTTATTCTACCAGCCCGCATTCCTCTACATTTCATCTACAATGTGTTTGTGCTGATCCCCATGATGCTGGCCTTCCGCAAACAGGTGCGGGTCATCTATGACGAGTGGCTGGCCAAAGCGCTGCCGCAGTTGAGCGAAGAGCAGTTGATCGCGGCAACTGCGCAATCCGAGAATGTAAAATTTGATGCAGGTCAGATCATCTTCCGGCAGGGCGATCCTTCGGACAAGTTCTATATCATCACCAAAGGCCAGGTCGATGTCTTACGCATGGATAAACGGAGCGGCCAGGAAACGCAGGTGGCGCGGCTGGCCGAGGGGCAGTACTTCGGCGAGATTGGCCTGTTAGGTCGCACTGAACGCACGGCCACGGTCAAAGCGGTGACGGAGGTGGAGTGCCTGGCCTTGAACCGCGAGGTCTTCAAGGCGTTGATGGCCTCTTCGGCCGAAGCCTATAAAGATGTGGATCTTGTGCTGCGTCGTCGCATGGTGCAGCTAGGGGCCCTGCAAGGTCTGGCGGTGAAAGACTCGGTCAATGCCGACCCGGATACCGTCTTGAAGACGCGCATGATCCGCGATCGCCTCAAGATGCTGCAAGGGGACGATGTCAGCCGTATCCTGGGTCACGGGCCGATCAGCGTCTCGCCGCCCTCGCCATTTGGGGCTCCACAAGCCCAGCCGCTTCAACAAGCAGGCGTGGCTGTAGCGGAGCGACCGGCGACTCGTCCGAGCCCTACACCGGCTGTGGGGATACCAGCTTTCGATCCTGAGGCAACGTACCGGGTGGCCCCGGCTAATAGTGGCTACCATCGTGGAGCGTTACTGGTACGGACTGGCTCATCAGCGGGTCAGCGCTTTGAGGTCAATGCGCCGCGTATCATCGTGGGACGCCGCAGTACGGATTCTAATACCGATGTGCCGTTGATGCAGATCGACGATGCGCGTGTCTCGCGCCATCACCTGGAAATTTTCGCGCAGCCTGATGGCCTCTATGCTCGTGACCTGGGATCGGCCAATGGTACCTGGCTGAATGGCAGGCAACTCACCGGCGAACCGGTGCGCTTGCAAGATGGGGCCGAGGTCCATGTAAGCCCCGATACCACGCTCAAATATCAGGTGAACTAAATGGCGGGTGCATACACCAACAAGAAGCGCGTGTTGATTCTTGGAGGAGGGTTTGGAGGCGTTACCACGGCGCAACGCCTTCAACACCATTTCAAAAGAGAGCCGAGTGTCGAGATTACGCTGATCAACCGTGATAACTTTTTCGTCTTCGTGCCGCTGCTGGCTTCAGCAGCCTCCGGCTCCATCGAGACACTTCACATTCTCAATCCTATCCGTCGTATGATACCCGGCATCACTTTTCGTGCAGAAGAGGTGATGGAGATCGACCTCCAGCGCCGCCTTGTAACGGCTGCCTCTCCCATCACAGGGCGTGAGGTTCGCCTGCCCTACGATCATCTCGTCCTTGGCCTCGGTAACACCATCAACCTGGCCTCGTTGCCCGGCCTGGCCCAGCATGCCAAAACCATGAAGAGTTTGGGCGATGCCCTTCACCTGCGCAACCATGTCATCTCGATGCTGGAAGCCGCCGATGTGGAGACCGATCCGCGTATTCGTGAGGAACTTTTAACGTTCGTAGTAGCAGGAGCTGGGTACAGCGGAGTCGAAACAATAGGGGAGATAAACGACCTGGTACACGAAATCTCCAAAAACTACCCCTCGCTCATGCGGGAGAGTATAAAAGTAATACTCTTGCATAGCCGCGACCGTATTCTCCCTGAGATGGGGCCAGGGTTGGCCGATTTCGCGCTGAAGAAGTTGCGGCAGCGTGGTGTAGACGTGCGTTTGCAAACGCGCATAGCCGCGGCGACACCTCACGAAGCAATTCTGAATACAGGAGAGCGTATTCCTACCCGCACACTTGTGGTAACGGTTGGAGCGGCAATTAATCCAGTGCTGACTTCACTGGCCTTGCCTCGCGAGAAGGACCGCATCCTTACCGATTCCTTTATGAGCGTGCCGGGGATGCCAGGTGTATGGGCCCTGGGCGATAACGCCGCTGTGCCTAATGCAGCAGCCAAGGGTGAGTTTTCGCCACCAACGGCCCAATATGCCTTACGCCAGGGCAAGCGCCTTGGCGATAACCTGGCGGCGGTGATACATGGGCAACCCCAGCGCCAGACGCCTTTTGCCTTTGCCGGACTCGGCCAATTGTGTCTTGTGGGGCACAGGGCAGGAGTAGCTGAACTGGCCGGCGGCATAAAACTTTCCGGCTTTATTGCCTGGTTGATGTGGCGCAACGTCTACCTTATGAAGCTGCCAGGCTGGGATCGCAGGATACGCGTTGGCCTGGATTGGACTCTCGATCTTATATTCCCACCTGAACTATCCTACATCAATCTGGCGCGCACCCAGGTGGTAAACCAGGTCCACTTTGAACCAGGCGATTTCATCATCCGTCAAGGGGATGTAGGTGATCAGTTTTATGCTATCGTATCGGGCGAGGTCGACGTCTTCAAAGAGATGCCCAGTGGAGAGAAAGCTCACCTGGCCAGGTTAGGCCAGGGCGAGTTCTTCGGAGAGTCGGCTCTGTTGACGGGGAGACGCCGCAACGCCACTGTTCAAGCCAGTAGCCGGGTCGATTTGATGTGCATGGGTCGCGACGAATTCAATAATCTGGCCGGTGCCTGGCTAAAATTTTCGGAAAGTGTGCAGTCCCTGTCAGCCGAGCGAGGTAAGGTGTTGAGCAGTGACATTGAACAAGGCCGTGAGTTCCGGACCATCATGGTTGGTTCAGCGCTTGGCGCTCACCTGTCAAGGCTGGGGCTCCCGCCTGTTCCAGCCTCCCCACCTGGCAATGCTGCTGATAGTGGAAGAGTCGCAGCGCAGCCTCCATCCTATGTTCTACCGCCTCCACCACCTTCTTTGATGAGGAGTGATGGAGCAGAATTGCCATTAGAAGCTGATGTGTTAAACATGGGACGAGCGCCAGATAACCATATTGTGGTGAATGATAGGAGGGTATCGCGCCGGCACGCTGTACTGAAGCGAGAGGGAACGAATTACGTGCTGGAAGATCTGGGAACGCCTAACGGGACATTCGTCAATGATCAGCGCATCCAGCGCCAGGTCCTGGCTCCGGGCGATGCAATCAGGTTAGGCCAAAGCGTCTTCACCTATCGCGTACCTGTAGCTGAGCAGCGCTAGCCCTGGCAAGTTAGGGAAGTTGAAGAAAGGAAATAATCATGTTGAGAGTTGCCCTTGTAGCGCTAGTCCTGGCTATTGGGGCTATTGTGATCCTCGCGCTTAGTGACGCTCTTAGCCCATCAGGTATTGGTAGTTTGAGCGGAGGTCCAGGAGTCTTGCTTCTGTGTATTCCAATTTCCTTAGCATTATTCGCTTTCCTTGCTCACCGTCAAAAAGGGCGGCTCAGGCCTGGAGAACAAGAAGGAGAAGAACTCCGAATCAAAAAGGAATAAAGCTGCATATTGACAAACCTGCTTGTATTCTAGTACTCTATGTACTTCCAATGGTCCTGTATAGGGCTGGTGCGGCTTTAGGGGTCTGCTCGCTGTCAAACTTCTAGTATCTTCTACATATCATGGTGTATTGAGAGATAGAGCTAGGCTACAAGCCATTTTCGTCATTTCTTCATATTGATCTTTCTATTGGATGGTTGTGGAGGTTGCTGTAGTCGTTGCTATATTCTTTCATCAATGGCTTCTGTTGTTTATTCCAAAAAGGGATGCTTCATCCGATGTATCCACCTGCCTTGTTCAACTGTAACTGTGCCTGTGCCAAATAAGCAAATGGATCAAGATATGTTTCTCCAATGTTGGTAGTGGCATTAGTCAGCAATAAGAACAGCAACATAAGGTTGTCAGATTCGGTGTCGGCAAAGTACCAATTTACATTCGCAACTTGCTGGCTAATTTGTTCGATTCCTGCAAAAGTAAATGGCGAATTTGCAAAGAGCACGAAGCCTTTCCCCAGCACAAAAATGCCATCAAGTGAAGGACTTGGAGTAGTCAGACGATTTTGAGAGGAAATCATTGGATAAGAAAGGGAAAGCTCCTGATGGATGGGATTCAGCCAGCTACTTACCGTTTCCATAGATGCCGGACCATCATAGGCAACGACGTATGATAGAATGCTGGGTGGCCGATAACCTGCACTCAACACATGATGGTCATGTCGTTCTAATTGTTTGATATCATGGGCAGCCCTGACCGCCTTTACAAGTTCGTCTTTAGAAAGTGTTGATTTTACCTCAATGGTTGCCACGACTGATTCCGCCAAGTAAGCAGAAATGGTATGATCAAAGGTAATGCGAGGAAAATTGCGCCGGTAAATGATGATATCGTTTTGATGGCGTGGTTCGCTGGCCTGAGTTCTCGCATCAATAATTTCTCCCTGCCCGATTGCCACACGTTCACTCAGATGATTGATGAGGAAGATCTTCAGAAAATTCTCACGTGGCGTTCCTTTATGTTGAGGATGTCCTGCATTAGCTAAAATATGGGACTGTGCCAACAACGTATTTTCAACGGCTCTCAAATGATCTTGTAAAAGTGTACTCATAAACGAAGCCCTTCGTTTTTCTCTTAGTGTATCAGGTCTCATCCTTAAGAGCTATTATATCTTGTCGCGTCCATCTGTGTCACGAGGGGAGCGGCGGGTTTGGAGAACTGCGCTTGTGATAACCCCTATTATCTTTTCATTACGGGGCAATAGCAAGCCATTTTAGGGCTTTTTGTATTCGATGTGCCTGAGCAATGGAACTACGTAGACAAATGTAGTTTTGATTTAGGTATGGAGCGGCTTTGTGACTTTTATTGTGTTCAAACCAATAGTATCATGTGCTGTTGTATTATCCAAGGCAATCGAGTCTAATTTTCCCAATGGTTTGCAGAACACTTCTACGCTTCGAGTCATTGTTAGCTGCTAAATTTTGACACGGCTTCCAGCCTCAGTTTCTAAATTTAGATGCGATTGCCCTGTCAGCCGATGTGACTTTACACGCTGCATAGAATTTGTTATACTATGCTTACATTAATGAATGCTACGCTTTATTTTGTATACGAATTCCCTTGCTTACTTATCTCCTATTTTATGCTTAAGGGAGCACAAAGATGAAGCGGAGATTATCGACTAGGCGTGGCAGAATACGCCCCTGGCTTCGCATCATTATTATCGTTGCGGGTATTGTGTTGCTTGCTGTGCTTGCGGGCTGTGTCGCATTTCTGTTCACCCATCAAATATCGTTGTTGACAGTGGCAGCAGGGGTCACAGCTGCCGTGAGCAGTCTGGCAGCTCTTCTGGCTGCTATTAAGAAACTCCTCACCGAGACTCAATCTGTCTTTTCTACTTTTAAGTCGTCCTTTTCATCGGCTAAAAAATCGAAGACTACCGATACAGAGCCAGAGACAAAACTCCCTGTGCGTTATCCTTACTTTCGCGGTCATAATGACCAGCTGGAACGGCTCGATACAACTTTATATTCAGGGGAAACTAGTGGACGAACTCCTTCTCTCCAGTCCACGCAGATCTGCGCACTGACGGGCAAGAGCGGTATCGGCAAAACGCAACTCGCTATCGAATACGCCTATCGTAACATCAATAAGTACAACGTCATAATCTGGCTACGAGCGGACACGCGTGCAAACCTTCTGGCGGACATACAGGCAGCGATAGATCACTTTGGCTGGCAGCCAGAGGAGCAGTATATTCAGGGGAAACAGGGCGGCAGCGAGCAACTGCGCAGCGCTGGCCAGCAAATCTACAACACGCTGGTAGTAAACCTGACGGGTTCACAGTCAGTGGCACCAAAAATCGGTGACGCAGCTTTGTTAGATGAGAAAGCAGGACCCGTGGCCCTTGCAGAGGCACCGGGCCGGCATAACGTCATAGAGCAAGAGGATTTTCTGCGACAATTTCAAAGGGAGTTGCGTCGCAAAAAACGTTGGCTGCTGATCCTCGACGATGTGAAGGACCAGGATCCCGATCTTGTAGCCGATGTTTTGCCCAGCAACCAAGGCGGACATGTCATCCTGACCACACTCTTTAGCGACCCGGCCCGCTTCATCAACAGAGTAGGAGAATCGATAGTTCCTATCGAGATAACAGGTGTTTCAGAGGATGAAGGCGCTGAACTCCTGCTCAGATCTGCGGAGATCATCACAAAAGACTCAGAGAAGGCAAGCAAGGATGATTGGGAGGACGCGAAATCCATTTCGGAGATCAATAAAGGCTACCCGCTGGCGCTGAAACTGGCGGGAGCTTACATCAAGCAGAAACAGATAAGTTTGCGGGACTATAGAGCACAGTCGGACAGGTGGGTCATTGAGGCACTAGAGAGGCAAAAAAAATATGACCACCTGGATGTGGGTATAATGTCCTTAATCATGTTGCTCGAAAATATCGCGCGCACAAATCCGCACGCTGCGCAGATTCTCCTCCTCTGCGCCTTTCTGGACCCCAATACCATTACAAAAGAGCTGATTGAAGCTGGCGTTCGCGACATCTTTGCTCCGCAAGATGAAACAAAAGTGCTCGACGAAGCCGAGCAGATTATAGATATATTGCTCGGTTATTCTCTCATTGAGAGAGATGACAGTACAAAGCTATTGACCATCCATAATATGCTGCAAGGGCTGTTTAAATGGAAGATGCAACGGGATACGCTGCATCTTTGGGCGGAACGCACGGTACGCCTTGTCAATAACGTATGTTTACCCTTTGACGAGCCACCAGGAGCGAGCAAAAAAACACGCGAACTCTCGTACAAACAGCGCTACCTCCCTCACGCGCTTGTTTGCGCAAATCTCATCAAAGAGCATGATCTGACAGGGCCAGAAGCGATCAACCTGCTTAACCTGGCCGGGGCTTCCTGCTACCGCGACAAATCCTATGAAACTGCGGTGCTGTTCTATAGGTGTTTGCTAACCATCACCGAGCGCGATCCGAACCCTTTGGACCGGGCGCGCAATCTTTGCATACTGGCCAGCCTGGACTGTCTGCGCAAAGACAAGAGCCAGTATGCCGAAGCAGAGAGACGCTATCAAGAGGCGCTGGTTATCTACAGACAGTCGTTCGGTCAGAGTGCTCCAGAGGTCGGGATGATCCTATCACATTATGCCATGCTCTTGCGCCAGATGGGGCTGCGCAAAAAGGCTCAAGAGAACGCCTTGCAAGCGCGCCAGATCTGGCGAACGTTGACGTACGAGCAACAGGACAGGTGGCATGATGCCTGGGCCGGCAATGTGGACGAGATGGAAGGCTGTGGCGTTCTTGGTGCATGGGGGATCCTCTATCTGATGTTGTTTGGTATTCCAGTGGTGCTCGGCCTGATCTTTCATTCCTGGTGGGCGCTGCTCGGCGGCCTAGCGCTCATGGTGCTGATATCGGTAGCCGGTTTTGCTGACTGGTTTCAGCATAAAAGCAACCAACTGGCAAGAAGGATACTTTCAATCCCCTTGGGCATTGCCGGTTTGCTGGCTGCCTGGCATCTGCGCAACCAGGCAATCATGGCCTGGCATCTGGGTGACTGGCCCATGCTGCTACAACTGTCCCTTGCCGTTATAGTCGCTCTGCTTGGCTTTGTGCTTACCGCAGCGGTAACATATTTTTTTCTCTATCTATTCGAGGATATCCCGTTAGGGCGTACCTTTCTTAGCTATAGCTTTCTGCCAACGTTTATCTATACATTGAGCATCTGTGCTCTGCCCCTTCTGTTAGCTATACTTTCTGGTACATGGTGGGTCGGCATCAGCAGTTTTGTTCTCCTACTCGCATTATTTATCGTCTTCTATATAAACTGGGCGAAGCGGATTCCACACTGGCATTTCCTGGTCACTTCCATCTTTAGCGCTGGCTGGGGCGTGCTTGGATGGCTCAGCGTCGCGTATCTGCACCTCAATTTCTTTCCGTCTGATCGTCTACTTACCAGCATAGCACTGATGCTCCCCTTTTTTCTTATCGCATGGGTGCTTCACTCCTTGGCTTACTCGCGCCTGTATACTATTGGCGCGGAATTCAACCTCCCGTTCCTATTAGAGCATCTGTGGGTAAATGCCAAGGTGGCGCGCTTCCTTGACGCCTGGACTACTTCTGGCATCGACGACTGGGTCAATTTTTACTTTGGGCGCCGGACGATGTACAGGAGAGAGATGCAGTTGCAGGAAGCGCTGACCGAGGGTAACATTGCCCTGGCCCTTACTACTAAGTGGTTGCCTAACTTAATTTGTGACGCCTACTTGAGGCGGGGTTATGTCTATCTCTGGCTGAAAAACATGCAAGCGGCTCGCGCCGATTTTATCAGTGCCCGTGAAGCCAACCAGGACGATCTGAATTCGGCCTGGATGGTTGTCTGGAGCGAATTCACCAGGGAGCAACCCGTCATCGTGGTAGCGAAGCACTTAGAGGATATTGCCCGCAAGACCCCGCAGGACTCTTACGCGTATATGTGCCAAGGAGTAGCACAGGCTCTGCGTGGCAACTATAAAGAAGCCTTAGCAGAGATAGAACAGAGCATTGCCCTGCAACCGGACTTAGTAGATCACTATTTCTGGAAAGGCATTGTTTGTGCGTATCTCCAGAAAGACGACGAGGCGAACATAGCAATCAAGAAATCGCTGGATCTAGACCTGCCGCCAATCCTGCTCACCCCGCTCTACTGGCTGCAACTAGATCGCCCCGACTTCTATCACCGATATGCCAAACCGCTCTTGCAAGAGTATAACCTGTAATACTGCATCAGGTGCAATACTATCATCGGAAGGATGATCGCGTATCCCCTCGTGATAGGCCACATTGAAAATTCCTTTCTCTACTCCCTCGCTCACGGCCCGGAAATGAAACACCTGCTGGAGGTTCTCTTTGTAACTCGCATCATTGGTTTATAGCATAACTACGTCAGACTGAGTTGCTATCACAGCTTTGCCGTTAATGGTTTCTTGCCAAAGGCCGGACGCGAATTTGGTTGTTTATGGTTGTCCTTTGTCGTCCTTGTTGTGCTCAACAAGCCATTGCTTTGTTTACCAGTGTTGGTCTGTTTTTGTATATGTTTGTGGAGGTTGCTGTACTCGTTGCTGTAGTTGCTGTACTGTTTTGTTATCTATGGCAAAGCCATACATTACATGAGACGGTTTTATCTCATGTGATAGTCCACGCTGGCGAAGCATGTGCTGTGTACGTTCAACATCAAGAGACAAAGAGGGTGTTGCTTGGCATAGTGCTTGGGCGACGATATCCTTATCACCATACCGATGAAGGATATCAGCAATGCGTTCTTCAAAAGAGATGTTGGAGCCTGTTGGGCTCGTGGTCATATCACAGTAAGTCAGGGCATCTGCTACAGCCGAACGTTCATGAGGGAACTCATGGAGAGCCTGACCATAACCCCGTAACTCTGCTTCAAATTGCGCCTCGGAATGATAGGCCACCAGTGAAGCTAGGTGTTTATTGCCAAAGGACTGCAACACGTCGTTTGCACCATCGAGAGGATGAAATCCTGTCTTTTTGAGTGACGGGGCATATCCAATATCATGGAGATAGGCTGCGGCAAGAAGATAGGGTTGGTCTTCTGCTTCAAATATCCTGCTGACGGAACACGCTTTCTCAACAACACCTTGAACGTGTCGCCAGCGGTTGCCTAATGGGGCAAGAAGTGCTTCAGCATGCTTCGCGGCTACTTCAACCAAGTTCATGTCAACTTTCATAGGCCTCCCCCAAACGAGAAAGAAGTATAGTCACTCTATCATAGCCCTTTCCATAGGCTGACGAGCACTCGTGCTTCGATTCCCTCTAAACGAGCGATTTCGTCTTGACCGTCCATACTGCTTACTTTGACGTGAACTTGATCAATGTCTATGCCCAGGCCTTTTGCAATGTTGTGTTGCATTTCTCCAAGACGCTTTTTCATGCGTGGCTGTTCCCCGCAGAGAATGGTGACATCGACTGTTCCTAGAAGCAAGTGGCCTGGTTCAATGAGGCGGTGGCGCATCTGTGGGAGATATTCAATTGATCTGACATTGGTTTCACCTGTGTCAGGAAACCAGTCATCGATATCACCCTTGTTGACTGCGGCTGCCAATGCCATTACAATGGCATGTGCAACAACGTCTCCATCACTTCGTTTCGTGTTTGGGCCTTTAGGAAAGGTGTCAAAGGTCACTCCTGCTAGAGTCAGTTGTTTGCCTTCAGCAAAGGCGTGAAAATCTGAAGCAAAGGCCAGACGTTGTTTCTTTGCTAGAGTGATGGCTACTTCACGGATTAATGCTGATTTGGTCGTTTCGTCAATATTCGTCATTTACTCGCCTCCTCGTCGATATCATAAGCATAGGTAAACTCGTGGAGAGCAGCGTTAGCCACAATGTGGGTATACTCAAAAAGGGTGTCATCATCGGCCCATACCCAACGGTCAATATCTGCTACGGGCTGTCCTCTGGCAATGTTGAGTAAGGCTGCTTCTTCTGCTGAGGGCATACGGCAATGTAATCGCTCAAAGGCTCGCGCTGCTCTCCGACCTGTGTGTTCGTGGAGCCATTGAAACAGGGGAATATAGCCTTCGTCTTTTCCAAGTAAATCTCCCAATAAAGACGCAAGATAGTAGCTATCAAGGATGCGGTAGGGGACTCGATCAACCAGATGAACGCGATAACGACGCAATACTTCCGTCTCCGGACTGATTTCCATTTTTGTGCCGATCTCGGTTCCTGCTGGAAGAATGGACGAAGGTTCGATAAAGCGAACGAGGGTTTGGTGACCCTGGGCTTGCATGGCACGAATGAATGAACCTGCTCGTTTCAATTCAAGCCCTGTAGCTATGGTCGGGTTAGGTGGCCCTATTACGACTTTGCTCTGAGGAGAACGGACAAATGCCCCGCCTCTTGGAACGATATCAATGACATTTTCTGACTGTAGTCTCAGCAACGCTGTTCGTATAGTCACGCGACTTACCCCTAATTCTTCAGCTAGCTCCCGCTCTGATGGCAAGCGTTGTCCTGCTACATATTCTCCTTGAGTAATGCGGTGAAGGAGTTTGGCGACAACTTCATCAATTTTGGTATCCTTCTCGGTTAACATATTTTTCCTCCTTTTCACTTTTTTCTTGGTAGTTACCACAGGTCTACCAAAAGCATACCATAGATTTGGTCATTTTTCTAGGTGTCGTTCTTTTTGGTGCCTTTGGTATTGACAACTGGTACTTACCAGTTTATAATATGGATGTGTCCACTGGTAAGTACCAATAAGTTATTGAAGGAGTAAAGGAGGTGTGCCTATGATGCAGAATGTGGAGTTTGAGGTACAGGGCGACCAGCTGGTGATCATGGTCGATCTCAGCCAGGAGCTTGGGGTGTCGGCGAGTGGGAAGTCGGTCATCATTGCGACGACTTCCGGCAATGTTTCGGTGCCCGGGTACGAGAACATTAAGGTCGGCTTGAATGTTTACCGTCCGCAACAGGTCGGTGGCACGAGTCGCCGTATGGCAAGCCGTTAGCGCGGTAAGGAGGTGGGTCTATGATGTCACCCTGGATACTCATTCTTATCATCGTTTTAGGGCTTCTTTGGGCGGGCTATGCCCAACTGAAGGGAAGAAGATAGGTCGAGCTGCTCGAGCGGAACAGGAGGTGGGTCTATGACCAAACGAGTGACCCTGTTGGCGCTGTCCTTCGCCGCGTTGGGAGTGGGTGTGGCGTATATCCTGGTGGCTCATCCCTCGGGAGTGGTTTCGATGACCATGATTGGCTTGCCATTGGCGCTCTTGGTGTGTTCCTGGCCGTCTTTGGTGAGCGGTAAGGAGGTGGCTCTATGCGTGAGGTTGTTCGCTGTGTTTGCTGTCATGTGAAGCTGGTCATTGGGGCGTGTCGCTTCTGTCCTGGCTGGTATGCGCCCTTGTGTGGAATGTGTTTGTGTAGCCGCTGTCACGGGAGGTAAGTACTATGGCGAGATATAAGCGCTACGAGCAGGCTGTGGTCAAGTCCCTGGATGAGCGGCGCACGGTGCGCCACTCGCGTATGCCTTTCCGGGGCGAGCGGGGGGTACGCTGTGAGGAGTGTGGAGACTCCCTGCCTCCCACGCATGCCTTCGCGGTGTACAGCTGTTGGTGTGTGCGCTGCTGGCAAGGGTGCTCACTGGTGGTTGGGTGAGGGAAGTGGAACAGGTGGTGGTGGAAGCTGCGGTGTGGTGTGGGTCGAGGGCAGAGGAGGCGGTGGAGGCGCTGCGGCGCGTGGTGGTGGATGCGGACGCTTCACTGTTGGAACGGGTGGAGAGGTCGGGTGTGCTCTGGTGAGGCGTTCGAGCGGGTAATGGTGGTTGAAGGGGGTAGGGCTCTCGGTGTACTCGCGTGTGCCGAGGGCCTTGCCCTGGCCTTGCGGAAAGGAGGTGGTGAGATGGCAGGCGCGTGGAGTGGGAAAGTGGTGCGGCATCGCTGTGGGTATGCGCTCTCGACCCGGCTGATCGGGGCTGCGGAGTGGGCGGGACAAGTAGTGGTGGAGTACAGCGATGGGGGAGGGATGGGGTTGGTGGTGTACGCGTGTCCGGCCTGTGGCAAGCCGCTCAAGGTGTGGTGGCCGGCGCCTGATGGGGTGAGTCAAGCAGTATGTGATGTGTGGTCGCTCGTTGGTGGACGAGGGTCAGAAAGTGAGGTGGGTCTATGATTATGAATGCAACCATTTTAGATGCCCAGGTGGGCGATTTTCGCGATGGCGTGGATGTGAACCTGTATGACCTGGATGAGAAGGAGACCTATAAGGCTCAGATCGTTGAGGGACTCGGGGGCCTGGTGGAGCTACGGCAACTCAAGCGGCAGGGCGCGCCGCTGGATGTGTTGGATGAGGCGGCAGCTCAGGTGGAGATGCCTCCGGTCATGCAGCCTCTTCCCGTGTTTGTGCGCCGGGTGAGGGTCAACAAGGGCTTTATGAAGCTGGTGTGCCGCCTGGAACGGGCTTAGGAGAATAGGAGGTGGCGATGATGCGACAGAATTGGGTGCGGCGCATTGAGCATGTGGTGCTGCGCGTGGTCTCCTTCGGCTTCTCCATGGCCAGCGCCTATGCCATCCGCTTGTTTTTCGCGCCGCTGGATGCGGTTGACCGCTTTGAGCAGGTGATTACCTGGGTGATTGCTCTGGGCTTCGGTGTGCTCGGCTACGTGGTCTCGCGTGGTTTGGTGCACCGCATGATGCATGGGGAGCGCATCCGGGCCTATGCGCCCATTTGTTTGGTGGTGGTGGTGGTCGACATTGCCTGTAACTATGCCCTGGCGGCGGAGGCGGTGCACCTGGCGGCGTGGCTCGAGGCGGTGCCGGTTTCCCAGCAAGCGCTCTTGACCACGGTGACCTATGTGGTGCTCTCGGTCATTCCCCTGGTCTCCCTGCTCCTGGCGGTGGTGGATATGGATTTGGAGCGCTCCAAGGGAGAGCGCGGGGGTGCGTATCAGCCCGTCGCGGCTTCACCTGTGGCGCGTCCTCAGCCGGCAACGCCACGGGTCAATGTGAACGGGACGCAGGCCTCGGCCTATGGGCGTGGTTATACAGGCACGCCCCGGGTGGCCGACGGGGCGGACAAAGGGCCGCAGCAGGCCAGGCGGGCCGGCATTTTCTCGGCCTTGCAGCAGCGGCGGCACGGGCAAGACGAGTCGGGTGAGGGCCATGGGGCTTCTCATGGGCGGGACTTCCTCCACGACCCGGCCAAGCAGCTGGCGGAGATCCCCTAGCGGTGCGTGAAGAGAGGTGCTTGTGACCTGAGACGTGCAGCCAGGACGCAAGCACTTTTCTCGTGAGTGAGCAGGAAAGGGAGGTGGCCTATGGATTATAGCGAGATTAAGCAGTTGAGTAAGGCCACGGGCCAGCGGGTGACGGATTTGATTGCCCTGGCTCCGGCCAATGACCCCTTCTATACAGGGACGCCCAACGATTGGGCGTTGGGCGAATGGTTTGCCGGCTTGTGGCAGGCCTTTGGCTATCAGCAGGGTGTGCACCTGCGGCGCATTCATTACCAGATTGTCAGTCAAGACCCCCCGGTGTGTTTGCCCAATGGCTTGCCATATGAAAATACGATGGAGTGCTGGGACATCCTCAACATCGCCTCCAAGGCGGCGCGCTACCTGGGGCTGGTCAGTCCCTCGGCTTTTGTCGATCGGCGAGCGCCGGAGACGGTGGTCTATGCCCGGCATGAGGCCAGTGATCCAGAGGTGGTGGTGGCCGGCTACCTGGGCAGCTATGACTTTGCGCTGCCCAATTTTCCGGATCTGCCAGGCTACCGGGTGTATGGCTACCGGGCCGACCAGGAGTACCACTTGGAAGTCTTCTGTGAGAAGTCGACCATGAATGATATCCTGGTGCCGCTGTGCGAGCGCTACGGGGCCAACCTGCAAATTGGCGTGGGGGAGCTGTCTATTACGGCTTCCCTCGCCCTGGTGGCGCGCTTAGAGCAGGCGGGGCGACCGGCGCGCATTTTCTACGTCTCGGACTTTGACCCGGCGGGGCAATCTATGCCGGTGGCCGTCTCGCGCAAGGTGGAGTACTTTGTGCGTACGCTGGATCTCGATCTTGATGTGCGTGTGTTTCCGGTGGTGCTGACCCTGGACCAGATTCACGCTTATGGGCTGCCGCGCACGCCCATCAAGGAGACCGAGCGGCGGCGGCTTGGCTTCGAGAGCCGGCATGGTGAGGGGGCGGTAGAACTGGACGCCCTGGAAGCGCTCTATCCTGGGGAGCTGAGCACCATTCTGAGCGGCTCCATTGAGCAGTACTATGATAGTAGCCTGGACGAGCGGGTGGACGAGGTGAAGACGGCCTTACAGGCAGATTTGGGCACGATTGAGGATGGAGTGTTGGGGGCATACGGGGCCGAGCTCGAGGCGTTGAAAGAGGAGCATGAGGCGAGGCGCTCGGCCTTTGCGGCGCAGATGGAGGGCTATCGCGAGCGCTTGCAGGGCGTCTGGCAAGCCATGCGGCGCGATCTGCGTGAGAGCCTGCCCGATCTGCGGGACTATGCGGTGCCGCAAGCCGATGAGGCTGCTGAGATTGGGGAGGGTCTCTATAACAGCCAGCGTGACTACCTCGAACAGATCGCGGCGTACAAGGTGTTTCAGGGCAAGGTGTTGGTCGAGGGGTAGCGGTGGTGAAACATCGGTGGCTCTATCCTCTGAATTGGGACGAACTGGCGTGGGAGTGCAAGGAACAGGCTGGCTGGTGCTGTGAGTTCTGTGGCATTGCCCACGGCACCGAGGTGGTCTCCGAACGGACGGGGGTGGTCTATACCGTGCACCTGGCGGCGGCGCATCTCGATCATGACCCCTGGAACCCCGAACCGCGCTTAGCGGCGTTGTGCCCGTCCTGCCATGGGCGCTATGACTACTCCTTTCGGGAGCGGCAGCGCTGGTTGGAGTTGGAGCAGTTGCGGCACCGTCTCTGGGTGCATGCATATGTGTACGGTACCTGTGACTAGCAGAGCCTTTGGAGGGTGGGAAGGTGGCTGGCTCAGAGAGGAGGCAGAGGTATGGAATTGTTGACGAAGGCGTTGCGGGAGCAGCTGCCCCCGCTCTACGCCCAGGAGCACGAAGCCGATCCGCTGGTGATCTGCAAGTTCTTTACCCCAGACGGACAGTGGACGTGGTACACGCTCGAATTTGACGGGGAAGACGTGTTCTTCGGGTGGGTGGTCGGTTTTGACGAGGAGCTGGGCTACTTCCGGCTGTCGGAGTTACGTCAAGCGCGTGGGCCGTTAGGAATGCCCATTGAGCGCGATATCCATTTCCAGCCATCGAGGTTGTCTCTGGTGAAGAAATTGCATCCGTAGTCTTTATGGCAAGCAGTAGGTGTCGGCGGGGCCTGGGGCGGGCGGGAGCCGCCAGGCTCATCAAGCATCCTTGGGAGCAGAGGCACGGTGGAGGTGCTCGCCTGCCGGCCCATGTCAGACGAGCGGAGCAAGCGGCGGCGCAACGTTTCGGTCTGCACACCGTTCGCTAGGCTTGGAAGACGAAAGCGACGTGGGAGGGTGCGAGGACTCAATGCATTACCAGGTCGCTTTCGGCATCCATTCGCGAGCAGAACGGTGTCCAGACCGCCGCCGCCCGCTCGTCTGACTCGCGTGTATCGTGGGCCTGCGTCAGCTTCTCATGACCGCGCAGCGGTGCCTTTATGGCGGGGAGGTGGTGGAGTGGCGAAGTCGGGCGGGTGGGGCGGTCGGTGCGCTCCTGCGGCGGCGGCGGGGCTCCCCATCCGCCGCTCGCCGACCGCCGCAGAGTCTTTGACTTGACTCTATAAAGAACAAGTCACACACGCCCCAAATATCGGTTGGTTGTTTGCCTATAGAAAGGGAGGTGGTGCCTGTGGCAAAGTTCACCTATGCTCCTCATGGGAGCAATTATCATGATCACCTGTGTCTGTGTCCTCACTGTAACCCGCAACCTCCCGATGAGGAGGTGGTGCAAAGATGGCATTGCGAGTCGTGTGGTGAGGATATCAGCCAGGACAATGAACGATTGCAGTGTCTTGGCTGTGCGTGTTGGTTCTGCTTTGGCTGTACGTCTGCCTTTGGCTCTGCTGGTGAGGTGGTGTGTGCTGACTGTAGGACGATCTGGTTGCACCTGTGCCATGTGCGTCGGGTTGATCATGGGGCTGGTTGTGCTCGTTGGCTGGTGGGTGAGAGGTGAGAGGAGGTGAAACTATGGGTGATCGGGTGGTGACAGGTCGGTTTCAGCCGCTTTCGGTGGAGGTACAGGCAGAACTGGCAGAACAGCATGGCTTGACGACGCTCATGTGTTGTACGGATGCCTGGGCGCTGCGGCATCGCTTTATCAACCAGGAGACGGGTGAAGTGGTACGGGCGCGGTGTGGGTCGTGGTCATGCCTGTACTGTGGGCCTCGCAAAGTGGATATGTGGCGGCAACTGGTCAAGGAGGCCGAACCCACGCTCTTTGTCACTCTGACCAGGGTTGGCAAGACCCTCAAAGAGGCGGCGCGGGTGCTCACCACGGTCTTGCAATACATCCGGCGCGGGTCAAAGGGCCGAGGCAAGGACAAGACTGGGGCGCGTCCGGCCTATCCTATCCAGGTGTTTGCGGTGTTGGAGGAACATAGCGACGTGGAGCACGTGGGTTTTCACTGGCATTTGTTGGTCAAGGGTGTTGACTATCTGCCGAAAAAGGTGCTGGAAGATGCGCTGCGTTCGGCCACGCATTCTCTCACCGAGAGCGGGGTCTATGAAAAGGACTCCTACATTGTGCATGTGGAGCGCATTCGCAAGAAAAATGCCATTGGCTATGTGACCAAGTACTTGATGAAAGAGATTGCGCGAGAGCAGCGGGGGATGGTGGAAGAAGAGCGGGTGGTGTCGGTGATGACGACAGGTGAGCAGGGGCAGGTGGTGGAGACACAGGAAACACGCATTGTTGAGCGACTCTGCAAGGCGCATCGTATTCGCTACTCTAAGGGCTTCTTTCCAGAGCGGACCGCTGATCTGCGGCGGCGGTTGTTTGGGGAGAAAGAGGACAAGGAAGAGAGCCAGGGACAGATGGAAGGGTCAGGTGGGGAGATGTCCTGCCAGGTGCACGAGTCAGAAGGACAGGATGAGAGCCAGCAAGGAGAGGAGGCAGAGCGAGAGGTGCCATCGGTTCCTCGCTCGGTGTGGGTGCTGCATGAGGTAGAACCCTATATTGATGATACGAAGCTTGATGAGCGGCGCAAGCATGCCCTCCTCTTAGGGGTGGAGCTTCCTACTCATGAGGATGAAACCTCCCTTGAGGCTTACCGGCGTCGGCGGCGCAAGGCGCTGCTAGAGGCGTTGGTCGCATTGCGAGAAGGGAAACGGCTCTATTCGCGGCGGGTGATCTCGTTGTGGAGCTACCAGCGGGGTCAATTGCGCTTGGCAGGTTGAGGGAAAAGGTGAGGTGTGGTATGGCACGATTAACAGCGAGAGAACGGCGAGAGCGGGCATTAGCATTGCGTGCGGAAATTGAACAGTCGCGTCGGGACTGGCTTGGCAAGCGGGTACAGTTCACCGACTTGCTGGACAAGAAGGTGAAGATCGGGGTGTTTACTGAGGTAGATGATAAGGGTCATGTGACATTGACGTATCAGATGTTTCCCTGGTGGCCCGATGAGCCTCCTGCGGAGATGTGTACCTTTGTGGGGCATGAGTTGGAATTGTTGGCTTTATTAGGAGGGAGAGTGATCGAGGACTAGACGTGTTATGTATGGAGGCAAGTTGATGGCAAGCAAGCCATGAGAGGGAGGTGGGCCTATGAAGCTTGATGGTGAAAAGGGTGTTATTCATCACTTTTTGTTGGACTGTGAGGTGAGAGGCCGTAGTAAACTTACAGTTGTCTCATATGGTTATCGTCTTGGCTTTATGGTTCGTTTGTTAGAGATGCTCTGCGGTATCTCTGAGCTTGAACAAGTAACAGTTCTGCACCTGCGTCAGTGCGTGCAGTACATGTTGAATACTGGTACCCTTCCTCCTCGAAACGAGAAATACCAGGGACGTAAGCCTCTCAATGGGAAGTCGCTGGATGCTATTACTGTTCAAGCCTATGTGCGTGTCTGGAAGGCTTTCTTTAATTGGTGCTATCAGGAAGAGCTGATAAATAGCAACCCTGCTGCTCGTTTGCATCCTCCTAAGTCTGTTGAGCGTATTGTTTCTACATTTACTGTTGAGCATATTGAAAAGATGCTCTCGACATGTGATCTGAAGACTGATCTTGGTTTTCGTAACTACGTGATACTTCTTCTCTTGCTTGATACAGGTATGAGGCTTTCTGAGATTTGCGGTTTGCACGTTAATGATGTACATGACCGCTATGTCAAGGTGTTTGGCAAGGGGCGAAAGGAGCGTGAGATAGGGATACGTCCAGAGGTGGGTAAGCTTCTCTGGAAATATGTACATAAGCATCGTCATCCTTCTGACCCTGGTGAAACTGCCCTCTTTATTGGCAATGGCAAGCCATTAGGAGTGGGTGGCTTGAAACAGGTGATCGGGGCTATCAAACGGCAGAGTGGTATTGAAGGCGTGCGGGTATCTGCTCACACCTTTCGACATACTTTTGCCAAGATGTACCTGGAACAAGGTGGTGAAGTGTTTAAACTCTCGCGTGAGATGGGTCACAGTGATATGAAGATCACGGAAGTGTACTTGAGGGACTTTAGTAGTACTGAGGCCCGCAGGGAACATGATGCATTTTCGCCTGTTGCGCGTCTACAGCTGAAGAACCAGAGAAAAAGGAGCAAGCAGCAGGAGTGAGTGAAAAAGAAGATACTAGAAGTTTTGGGTATACTTTCACATTCTAGTATCTTCTGAAAAATCTAGTATAAACTCTACCGTTGGGAGTCAAAAACGCTCAGCGGTTGTTTGCTTTGGTTTGGCTCGTAGTGAGAGGTGCTGTCGTAGTGTTCTTGGTGGGGTTGGTGGTGGTGCAGCTATTGACAAGTGAGGTGATATTCTAGTACTCTATGATTAAGAAAGACGTTCGCATAAGTTCTGGCTTAGCCAGTCCATGAGGAGGTGCAAAGTATGAGAAAGCACGTATATTCACCAGTTGTGCTTGTATGCACCTTGTCTACCCACCTGGCGAGAG
>WNGR01006771.1_pt1 | contig 22952 bp, 24 predicted proteins | sample 5407581 | NCBI WGS metagenome assembly WNGR01 (sample SAMN13153383, study PRJNA577476) | soil metagenome | isolation source: 80 cm soil or saprolite under Garry oak tree replicate 2 | place: USA:California | collected 2016-06-15
GAAGACCTCCATGCCTGGGCACAGCCGGCCCGTCCCGGCTGACCCCGCACGATCTCGCCCGCCACGGCGCCGCCGACCCCCGCGTACCGGCCACGCCGACCGTCAGCATGCCCGCTCACACGACTTCCGAATACTTACGCTGGGGCTGCTATTCCTCCGGGGCGCTGCCGGTGTAGGCGGGCATCTTTCGCTGCGTCCGCCTGGCCTTGGCCCGCTGGGCGTACTCGTCCACGTACTCCTGGCCGGAAAGATTCATGAGCTCATACATGATCTCGTCGGTCACCGCGCGCAGCACCAGCCGGTCCGACTCCAGCCCCGCGTAACGCGAGAAGTCGAGCGGCTTCCCGTACTTGACGCCGGGACGGATCCGCAGCCGGGGGACAACCCTCCCCGGTGGCTGCAACTCGAAAGTCCCGATCATCGCACAGGGGATCACAGGTGCCCCCGACTCAAGAGCGAGCCGCGCCACCCCCGTCTTGCCCCGGTACAGGCGGCCGTCCGGCGTCCGGGTCCCCTCCGGGTAGATGCCGAGCAGCCGCCCGGCGGCGAGAACACGCAGCCCGGTCCGCAGCGCCCGCTCGCTTGCCTCACCACCCGCCCGGTCGACCGGAATCTGGCCGAGCCCATGGAAGAAGGCCTTGCTGACCAGGCCCTTTAGCCCGCGACCGGTGAAGTACTCCGCCTTGGCGAGGAACGTCACCTTGCGGGGCAGCGGAAGCGGGCCAAAGAAGTGATCGGAGAATGACAGGTGATTGCTCGCGAGGATGGCCGCGCCGTCCCTGGGCACGTTCTCCGTTCCCTCCGCCCAGGGCCGGAACACAAGCCGGAGCATCGGGGCAAGGATCGCCTTGACCACCCAATAGAACACGATCACATGGTCGCACGTCACGGCCTGGGCTGCAGCTATCAAGACCGGCCTTGGCCCAGGACGTTGGTCCTTAGATCCGTCCGGTCGCAACGGACCCGCCTGGCTCACGACATGGTGCGCGTTGCCCCCATCGCGTGCGACGATGCGAAAGAAGCCCAAACGCGAGCCCGAGAGGACCCTCGTCTATGCCAGTCACGCCAGGCGCGGAGCCCTTTTTCCACGAAGGAGGCAGTACCGGCGTCCTGCTCTGCCACGGATTCACCGGCAGTCCGGCGTCGCTGCGGCCCTGGGCTGCCCACCTCGCGGCGGCTGGGTGCAGCGTGTCACTCCCGCGGCTACCCGGGCACGGCACCAGCTGGCAGGAGATGGCGCACACGCGCTGGGAGGACTGGTACGCAGAAGTCGACCGGGCCTTCGAGCAGCTACGGGGACACACGACCGAGGTCTTCGTCATGGGTTTGTCGCTCGGTGCCTGCCTCGCGCTGCGGATGGCAGAGTTGCGCGAAGACCAGGTCTCGGGGCTCGTCCTGGTCAATCCGTCGATCGCCGCCGATACAAAACTCCTCACGCTGGTGCCCGTGCTCAAGCTCGTGGTCCAGTCGTGGCCAGGGATCACCGATGACATCAAGAAAGAGGGAGTAACCGAGGTCGGGTACGACCGAATGCCGGTGCGGGCGATCGCATCGCTGCCCCGGCTCTGGAAGATCACTCAGCACCAGCTCCGGGACGTCACGCAGCCCGTGCTTGTGTACCTGAGCACGGTAGACCATGTTGTCGGTCCCGCGAGCATGCGCATACTGCGTGCCGCCCTCACCAAGGATCAGCTCACGATCCGTGAGTGCGCGAACAGCTATCACGTAGCGACTCTGGACAACGACGCGGAGGAGATCTTCGCGGGAGGCCTGGATTTTGTCCGATCCCACAGTCGAGCCGGGAGCGGTTAGGGGTGGACGTCACATGACGGGAAAGGCCAGCGACGAAGAGGCAGCCTGGCGCGACTTGGTCGCCCAGTTCGGCAATCCGGCCGTGGACGAAGACGCCTCCAGTCCGTGGCCAAAACGTGAGGACCTTCCCGTGCCCGCCGCCGATCCCAGGGTCTTCCGCGGTCCTGCCGCTGACCTCTCGGGGTCTCCTGGCGTCGCCGCCGATCCCGAGAACTCCAGCGGTTCCGCCGCTGGTCCCGAGGACCCTCCGGGGCGCACCGCTGACCCCGCAGACCCCTCAGCGCACGACGCTGACCCCGCAGCCCACGACGCTGACCCCGCAGCGCACGACGCTGACCCCGCAGACCCCTCAGCGCACGACGCTGACCCCGCAGACCCCTCAGCGCACGACGCTGATCTCCCTGCCGCGGAGGCTCCCGCCGGTGTGAGCCCGGTCCCGAGCGCGGATCAGGTTCCCGGAACGGATCAGGTACCCGGTGCGGGCCCGGTTCCGGGCGTGATCCCGGCCCCTCCGCAGTTCCGCATCATCCGCCCTGCACTTCCTTCCCCACTGCGATGGCAGATCTCAAGCTTGGCCGGGTTCGTCGCCGTGGCGGCGTTCGTAGGGGGGTTTGCCACGCTCATCATGCGCATGGGAGACCGCCCGCCGGGCGACTCCGGCCCGGACGACGGGGCAGTGGTATAGCCAGACGGGCACCGCTCTCAGGCCGCCAGGTTCGACGAGGAGGCTTCCAGCCGGCGCTAACCGCGTGGCTCGGCCTGCCCGCCGGGGAATCCCGTCACCCAGCGCTAGCTGTGGCGGCTCCAGCGACCCCGGCGTGACCAGCGACGACGGACGGCAACGCCACCTTGGACGGGAGGAATAGCACGCTGGGCCGCAGCCGCTGCCTGCTGGACATAGGGCACGGGCAGCACAGCGCGCGCTGCCCGTGCCAGGTCTGCCGCACCAACCATGCCTGCGTCAGCTCCGAGCGCTGCCAGCCTGATCTCCGCCCTGGGTCGGTACCGCCCCCCGGACAACCCCTTCTCGTACGCGGCCCGTGCTGGCCCGATCAGCAACTCGCCCGCCTCGCACACGCCACCACCAATGATGAAGCAGCCGGGATCGAGAAGGGCTGCCAGGTCGGACAGCCCCTGGCCAAGCCAGCTGCCAACGATCGCGAAGCAGCGCAGCGCGGCCGGGTCACCCTCTTCGGCCGCCTGGGTTACGTGCGGACCGCCAATGTTCTCGGCGCTTCCCCCAGCAAGCTGGAGCAGGCGTAGCGCCGCGCTGGGGGAGCGGCGCGCGAATTCACGTGCTTCCTCGGCCAGTGCGCTGCCGCTGGCGTACTGCTCCCAGCAACCGCGATCGCCGCACCCGCACAGCCGGCCATCGGGAACCACCTGGACATGGCCCGGTTCCCCCGCCATCCCCCAGCGGCCCCGGTACAGCTTGCCGTCCAGCACAAAGCCCGCCCCAATGCCAGTGCCAACAGAGATGAAGACAACATGGGCCTCGCCGATCCCCGCGCCATACTTGACCTCGGCCCACGCACTTGCGTTCGCGTCGTTCTCCACAATGACGGGCAGGCGGATCAGTTCTTCGAGTTTCGCGCGCAGCGGCTCGTCGCGCCAGGCCAGGTTTGGTGCGAACAAAATGCTGCTACCGGACTCTTCTACCCATCCCGCTGCACCGACACCGACCGTGCCGGCGTCATGACGTGTCAGCAGCTCTGTGACCGTCTCGGCGATGACCAGGGCGATACGTTCCGGGCTTGCGGCGGGGGTGGCACGCCGCAGCTTCTCGATGATGCGCCCATTCTCGTCAACAGCGCCAGCGGCGACCTTGGTGCCCCCGACGTCAACCCCGATCGTCAGGCTCATGCGGGGGTCCTTCCGGGGGGTCAGCTGCTCCGAGCTCATCCCCCCGGTCGTCCTGACCAGGCTCTTCCTGCCCCGTCACCGTCTCCTGCCCCGTCACCGTCTCCTGCCCCGTCACCGTCGAGTCCGTGGCGCCACCATCTCCCGCCGGGACGTCCTCAGCATCGTCAGCCGGGACATCCCCAGCACCTCCGGCAGGGACATCAGCAGCACCTCCGCCGGGGGCCTCCCCAGCACCTCCGGCGGGGGCCTCTCCAGCACCTCCGGCAGGGACATCAGCAGCACCTCCGCCGGGGGCCTCCCCAGCACCTCCGGCGGTGTCCCCAGCACCGGCTGACCAGGCCGACCGAGCATGCTCTTCCGCGGCTGCGCGTCCGGTCGCGGCGAGGGCCGCCTCAACCGCGGATACCGCATCCTGCACCACTGACGCCAGGACCTCCCCCGCAGCCGCGACCTGCGAGCCAACGCCAGGGCCTGTCTCCCGGAGCAGCCGCGCGGCACGGCACACCGGGCACCAGGCACATTCCGGCGCCTCGCCCGGCGGGGTGGTTGTCGCGCTTTCCCAAACATCCGCCTTTGCGTCGCTCAGCCCGAATGCGCTGCGGATCCGGCTGCGCAGTCCCCGGCCCACCTCGCGCGCACCTGAGCGAACGAGCCACTGCTGGAACTCACCGATCGGATTGGAGCCGGAGCCCCCCGGCCGTGCTGTCACCCGCCGTCTCCTCTCCTAGCCTCGGCCCTGCGCTTGAGTCCCATCAGCGCGGTATCAATGATGACCTTTTCTGCCTTCCGCTTCAGCATGCCCAGCATGGGAACTCGCACGTCCACGGTGAGCTCATAGGTGACCTCGGTCCCACCGTCGCGGTCGCCAAGCAGATAGCAGCCGTCCATGCCGGAGATCATGGTTCCCGGTTCGGCGAGATGCCACGCCACGCCCGCCTCGCCATCCCACTCATAGCCGAGCACGTATGTGTCCCTAACCACGCCAGCATCGAGCCGGAAGCGCACCCGGCTGGGTCTGCCCTCGGGATCGCGAGCGATCACCTCGGCCTCGCGAACCGCCGAGGCCCACTGCGGATACGCGGGGAAGTCGGCGATCACCGCCATGACCTCCGCCCGGGCTGCGGCAATTGTCACGCTGGAGGCCGTCCTCTCCGCCATGGACGGAGCGTACCGCCATCTGATGCCTTGCCCGCCTGCCGGCCACACCGGCTGCCGCTACCAGGCAAGCACGAAGGGTTTCCCAGTCGCCCGGAAATGTCCCACATTGATGCACTCGGTCCGGCCGACCCGGGCCCGGCTCGCCAGCGGCTGGTGCACGTGGCCGAACAACACGTAGCGCGGCTGGGTACGCCTGATTTCCGCAAGCAGGGCCTCGCTCCCCCGCTCCAGCCGCCGCGCCACCGTGTCGTACAGCAACACGGGTACGGCGGGCGGAATATGCGTGCACAGAACGTCAACCCCGCGGACCGCTGCCACCTTGGCCGCATACGCGTCTTCGTCAATCTCGTTGGGCGTCCGGTACGGCGAGTGCAGCCCGCCACCCACGAACCCGAACGTCCACCCCCCGAGTTCCATCCGCTCCCCGTCGAGCACGTGGTGCCCGGGCCGCAGGTGCTCCTGCCACATGTGCGGAATGTCGACGTTTCCGTATGTGAGGTATGCGGGCTCGGGCAGCGCCGCGAACAGTTCGGCGTACTGGCGCGCGACGGCGTTCCGCACGTGCCAGCCCGGATCACCGCCAAGCTGCCGCCACAGGCCCGAGGAAAGGGCGCGCGCCTCCTCGAAGCGCTTCGCGGTCCGCAGGGAGATGAACTCACCGGCGGCCTCCGCGCCGAACAGTTCCCCGAAGATCCCCCTTCCATGATCGGCGTAATCCACGAACAGCAGCAGGTCTCCGAGGCAGAACAGGGCATCCGCGCCAGCGGCGGCGTCCGGCAGTGCGGAGGCCCGGCCATGCACATCGCTGATCACGTGAACCCGCATGCCCACAGGGTAGGGGGCACGCCGCAACCGGCGTTAGGCTGATCGAGGTCACTTGCCAGGCGGGAAAGGAAGACAAGATGCGAGAGTACAGCACCCCCGCCGTGATGGATGTCTCTCCGTCCGCCCGCCTGACCGACATCGTTTTCGACCGCGCTGCCCACGATCCCGGTTCTGTCATCCTGCGGCGCAAGGCTGGCCCGTCGCTCGCTGGCGGGCCGGCTGCTCAAGACGCCGGGGCCGGGCTGTGGCAGGACGTCACCGCCCAGGGCTTTGCCACCGAGGTGATGGCGCTGGCCAAGGGCCTCATGGCGGCAGGGATCTCCGAAGGAGACCGGGTCGCCCTGATGTCGCGCACCCGTTACGAGTGGACCCTGGTGGACTACGCGATCTGGGCGGCCGGCGCGGTCACGGTGCCGATCTATGAGACGTCTTCGGCCGAACAGGTGGAGTGGATACTCGGCGACTCGGGCGCCCGGGCAGTGGTCGTCGAGACCTCCACCCACCTTCGGACCGTCACAGAAGTGCTGGCAAGGCTGCCAGAAGTGTCCCGGGTGTGGCTGATCGAGGACCCGGTGCCCGCCGGGCAGCCCACCGAGCCAGCGGCGGCCGGAGACCGGCCTGAGCCCCACGCGGACGGCAAGCCTGCCACGGTGGAGCCCCTCGCCTCCCTGGCTTCCGGCGGTGCGTCCATCGCCGATGAGCAGGCTGAGCACCGCCGCAACGCCCGGACCGCGACGGATCTCGCCACGATCGTCTACACCTCCGGCACCACCGGCCGCCCCAAGGGATGCACCCTGACGCATGGCAATCTCCTCGCCAGCGTGTGCAACGCGGTCCGTGGCCCGCTCTTGGGCGTTTTTGACATGCCCGAAGCTTCGTCCTTGCTGTTCCTGCCGCTCGCCCACGTGTTCGCACGGATCATTCAGGTGGGCTGCCTGGAGGCAGGTGTGGTGCTCGGGCATACCGCTGATGTGTCCGGGCTGCTGCCCGACTTGGCGTCGTTCCAGCCGACGTTCATCCTGGCCGTCCCACGCGTGTTCGAGAAGGTCTATAACGGGGCGGAACAGAAAGCTTCGGCCAGCAAGCTCCGCGGCGTGATCTTCCATGCAGCGGCACGGACGGCGATCGCCTGGAGCGGCGGGTCCGGCGATACCGGCTCTCATGCTCAGGGCGGCGGGCCGCTGCTGCGCGCCCGGCATGCAATGTTCGACCATCTGGTGTACGCGAAGCTGCGGGCGGCGGTCGGGGGCAAGGCCATTTACGCCGTGTCGGGTGGCGCTCCACTCGGCGAGCGGCTTGGCCACTTCTTCCGCGGCGCCGGGATCACCATCCTCGAGGGGTACGGGCTGACCGAGAGCACCGCTGCGAGCACGGTGAACCACCCCGACAAAAACAAGATCGGCACTGTCGGCCAGCCACTCCCCGGCGTGTGCGTGCGCATCGCCGATGACGGCGAAATCCTCATCTCTGGGCCGAACGTCTTCTCCGGCTACTGGCACAACGATGACGCAACGGCGGAAGCGCTTACTGATGGCTGGCTGCGCTCGGGAGATGTGGGAGAACTTGACGATGATGGCTTTCTCCGCGTCACTGGCCGCAAAAAGGAACTGATCGTCACGGCGGGCGGCAAGAATGTGGCCCCGGCGGTGCTTGAGGACCGGATCCGGGCACACCCGCTGGTGAGCCAGTGCCTCGTAGTGGGAGATGCCCGCCCTTATGTCGCCTGCCTGATCACGCTTGATGAGGAGGCGCTGGAGGGCTGGAAGGCCCGGCATTCGCGGCCTGCGGATGCCACGGCTGACAGCCTGAAAGACGATACCGAACTCATCGCCGAGATCCAGGGCGCGGTGGACGCGGCCAACAAGGCGGTGTCCAGGGCCGAGCAGATCAAGCGCCTCCGCGTGCTTGGCACCGATTTCACCGAAAGCGATGGATACCTGACCCCGTCGCTCAAGGTCCGCCGCAACGTGGTCGTGAAGGATTTCTCGCACGAGATCGACGCGCTCTACGCGTAGCAGCCGGCGCTACGCCAGGATCTCCTGCAAACGGTTCGCCACCAGGTCCCACCGCCACTCACTGTGGACCCAGGCCACCCCCTTCTCCCCCATGACCCGGGCCGCCGCCGGGTCGGTGACCAGGCGGGCCAGCCGTTCCGCCAGCACGCTGACACTTCCGGCAGGCACCACGTACCCAGTCTCGCCTTCCCGGATCGTGTCGGGTGCGTTGCCGGAGTCGCCCCCGATCACGGGCAGCCCGGTCGCAGACGCTTCCAGGTAGACGATGCCCAGGCCCTCCACGTCCAGCCCGCGCCGGCGGGTGCGGCAGGGCATCGCGAACACATCTCCCGCGTCGTAGTATGCGGGCAGGTCGGCCCGCGGTACGGCACCCGCGAAAATGACCGAGTCGGCCACGCCGAGCTTGCGGGCAAGCCGTCGCAGACCGTCGCGGTAGGGGCCATCCCCTACCAGCAGCAGCACCGCATCCCGGCTCACCACACGCACCTGCGGCCAAGCCCGGATGAGCGTGTCCTGGCCCTTACGGGGCACCAGCCGGGACACACACACCACCACCGGCCGCTGCCCAAGCCCGAGCCGATCCCGGACGGCTCCGCCACCGTTCCCGGGGTGGAACTCTGCGACATCCACACCCGGAGCGAGCCTGGCCATCCGGTCCACCGCCGACGGTGACAATGCCCGGGCAAGCCGCGTCCGGGTGTATTCCCCGAGATAGGTCACGGTGTCCACCGAGTCGCCAATGCGGCGCAGCAGGTTGCGGGCAACCGGTAGGGCTGCCCAGCCCACTTCATGGCCGTGCGTGATGGCGATCAGGCGGCGTGCTCCGGCTTTGCGCAGCCAGGGCCCGAGCAGGGCCAGTGGCGCCGCGGCCCCGAACAGCACGGTGTCACAGCCCTCCCGTTCGATGATCTGGGCGGCCCGGCGGGCAACAGAGGGAATGGGGAGCATCAAGGACGTTGGGTGCCGCACCACCGGGAACGGCAGACTCGCGTCGAACTCCGCCGCGCCGTGCCAGGCGGGCGCGTAAACGGTGACGCTGCCGACGGGCAGCCGCATGGCCAGGGCGTGCACGAAGGACTGGATCCCGCCGGCCCGGGGCGGGAAATCATTGGTCAGGATCAGGACCTTCCGCATGGCACTCCCCGGTCGCGGGCATGACGCTGCGGGCGCGTGATGCCCCGCGATGGCAACGGGAGTGATCTTAGCTGCGGGAGATGACGCGGTGGGCACGGCCTGGGTGAACGCATCCCAGGTCATGCCCACCGCGTCAGGTCAAGGCCGGACCGCCCCGTCGAGGTTCGAGGAGTACCAGGACTCGGAGAGACTCACCTTTTCCACGTTCATGCCGGGCATGGGGGCGTCGATGAGATACCCACCCCCCACGTAGATAGCGACGTGACTGTCGCCGGAGAATAGGAGCAGGTCGCCGGGCTGGAGGTTGGATGTGGACACCGCCGGGAGGCTGGCCTGGTCGTAGCTGGTGCGCGGGATCTGCACTCCCGCCGACGCCCATGCCGCCTGCGTGAGCCCGGAACAGTCGAAACCAGAACCGCATGGCCCAGTGCCACCGTAAACATAGGGGCAGCCAACCTGGGCGTAGGCGAACGCCACCGCCTGCTGCGCCTGGGTGCCTGTCGCGCCACTGTAGCTGGCCGTTGTGCTGCCGCCACCGCCAAGCTGCGTCGCCTGCTGCTTCGCCGTCAAGCTGGAGAGGAGCGACTTCTGCTGGGCGATGAGCTTGTCCAGCGAGGCCTTCTGGCCGGCGAGCTTCCGCTTCAGCGCCGCCACGGCTGTCTCCGTGCGGCGTGCCATCTGCCGCGCCCCGAGCAGCTGGCGGTTCGTGGCGATGAATTGCTCGAGTTGCTGCTGGTTGGCGGTGGACAGGTGGACGAGGATGGCGGACTGGCTCAAGATGGCCTGCGGGTCGCCCGACGTGAGGAGCGCCGCCGTCGAGGTCAGCGAGCCGTTCTCGTAGATCGTTGAGGCGATCTGCGCGATCTCCTTGTGCATCCCATCAAGCTGGGTCTGGTCCGAGGCAACCTCATTGTTGACGAGCGTGAGCCGCTGCCGGGCAGAGGCCAGGTCCTGGTTCGCCTGGTCGTAGCGCTGGATCAGCCAGTTTTCCCGGGCGGTCAGCTTCTTGAGCTTGGCCTGCACCTGGCTGATGGTTGGCTGAGGCTCGGCCCCGGCTGCCCCTGACTGCGTGAGCAGCCCGGCGGTGACCAGCACCGTAACCACGGTGGCCGCGAGTCGGTGGCCGAACGACGAATTCAGATGGGCGACTGGATGCGTACCCACGCAGTGACACGCTCCTTTTCCACCCCGCCCGGCTGGCAGATCTCACGGGCTCGGCTGGGCATGAGCCCGGCCGAATGGCCGCTGACTGGCCGCTGTGACCCAGTCACCGTGACCTACCCGGGCGGGGAACCGGCGTTGTCCTTCGGTGGATCGCCGACTCCCCAGCGGCTCACCGGGCCGTTGCGGGGTCTCGATGGTGGCCGCTCACCTTCACGGTCAGCAGACCGTGCAGTGAGACGGCCGGTCTTGACACTAGTGAAGCGCAGGCGATGTCTTCAACCGCTTCGCGCACACTGGCCTCAAGTCAGGCTCTGCCTGGATGGCAGCCTGGCACCGGCAGCCGCAGCGTCGCCGCAGGTCACGACGCCTCGCGGAGCGGGTTTCGGCGCCCGGCAGCCGGGCGGCGCGGCCGCAGGCGCAAGGGCGCCACCAGCCTGGCGTCTGCCAGAACCCGCAGGGCCTGGCGCTCCGCTTCGCCGATCTCGCGCCGCGGGGTGGGAGCGCCGAGCAAGGCTGTCACCACGCAATCCGAGCACTCAACGTCACGCATCTCACACTTGTCGCAATCGATCAGCATGGCTCCTCCTCAAGCTGGCAGCCCTGGTCAGCAGGCGCGGCCCCAGCGGTGCCAGCCCAGCAGGGCCAGCCCGGCGGTGCCAGCCCAGCAGTGCCAGCCCAGCAGGGCCAGCCCGGCGGTGCCAGCCCAGCGGTGCCAGCCCGGCAACGTTTGCTTGGCGGTCCTCCCGGGCCAGCACACACGTGCATGGCCTGTTCACGTGCATCACGCTAGGAGGGGGTACCGACAGTCTGCTCGCGGCAGCCGGCGGGCGCACAGTTCCGCCCGCCGGCATGGCGCCGGGGCCGAACTGTCAGTGGCTCGCCCTACGGTGGCTTCGTGATCACCTGGGACGCGGCACTGACATCGTTGCGGGCGCTGGCCCGGCGCCGGCCACATCGCCTGGCCGATCCCTTCGGCCCGATCGAGTTCGTCATCGTGGACGTAGAGACGACCGGGTGGTGCCCGGACGAGGCCAGCATCACCGAGATCGGCGCAGTCAGGGTCAAAGGGGGCAGGGTACGCGCCCGTTTCTCGTCTCTCGTCAACCCGGGCAGCCTGATTCCCGAACCGGTGACCGCCCTGACCGGGATCAGCGACGCGATGGTCGCGGCGGCCCCGCCGCTCGCCCGGGTACTGCCCAGCTTCCTGTCCTTCGCCGACGGCTGCGTTCTCACCGCGCACAACGCACCGTTCGACATCGGCTTCCTCACGGCCGCCTGCACGTCCTGTGAGGTGCCATGGCCCGCCTTCCGGGTGCTGGACACCGTGGAACTCGCACACCGGGTGCTCGGTGAGAACGAAGTGCCGGACTGCAAGCTGGCCACGCTCGCGGCGTTCTTCGGGGCGCGGACCTCCCCCCGTCACCGGGCGCTGCCGGACGCGCTGGCGACCGCCGACGTGCTCACAGCGCTGCTGCGCAGGCTCGCCGCGTCGGGTATCAGCACACTCAGTGAGGCCGGCTGCGACCGAAGCGGTACGCTACCTGGCACGAGCGCGCGAGGAGGCAGATGTGGTCACCGCCATTGTCCTGATACGGGCTGATGTAGCGCGCATCCCTGAGACGGCTGAGGCCATCGCCCAGATACCGCAAGTCAGCGAGGTGTACTCGGTCACCGGCGAGTTCGATCTCGTGGCCATGGTGCGGGTGCGGGCGCATGAGGAACTGTCCGACGTCATCCCGGGAACCGTAAACCGGGTCGCCGGCGTGACGCACACCGAGACCCACATTGCGTTTCGCACGTACTCACGGCACGACCTGGAGGCCGCGTTCGCGCTGGGTTACCCAGGCGCCGAGTGAGCGCACTCCCGCGGGGCTTACCAGATCCGGGGCCACGGCGGGTACTCCCCGGCGCCGGCTGAGCACACCGCCGCGCCGCTGAGCACACCGCCGGCGGGGCTGCCCGCGATCAGGATTCCGCGAGGCGCTGGCTGGTGGTGACCCAGCGGTCCAGGATTGCCTGGGCCGCGCCGGAGTCGATCGCCGCCGCCGCCCGCGAGCAGCCGTCCGCCAGCGCGGCTGTCAGATTCTCCGCCGGGGGTGCCCCAGCGGCCGCGGCCAGCGCCGCCGCCGCGTTCAGCACAACCATGTCCCGAACCGGGCCGCGCTCCCCCGCCATCACCGCGCGGGCGACGCCGGCGTTCTGCGCGGCGTCGCCGCCGCGCAGGTCTTCCGGGCGGGAACGGGCCAGCCCAAGGTCGGCCGGGTCCAGCGTCGTCTCGCTGACCGTGCCGTCATGCACAACCCACACCGTCGACGTGTCCGTCGTGGTCAGCTCATCCAGCCCGTCGTCACCGTGGAAAACCAGCGCCGAACGGCCCCTCCCGGCCAGCACGCCGGCGATGATGCCGCCCATCCGGGCGTCGGCCACGCCCACCGCCTGCGCATCCGGGTGCGCGGGGTTCGCCACCGGCCCGAGGAAGTTGAACACCGTCGGCACCCCGAGTTCCCGCCGTGGCACGGCGGCGTGCCGCAGCGCCGGATGGTAAAGCGCCGCGAACAGGAACGCGATCCCGACCTCCTCCGCCAACCGCGCGGTCGCCTCCGGCGGCAGGTCGATCACCACGCCGAGCGCCTCAAGCACATCCGCGGCCCCGCAGGCCGAGGACGCTGCCCGGTTGCCGTGCTTGGCCACCCTGGCCCCCGCCGCCGCCGCGACGATCGCGCCCATGGTGGAGATGTTGACCGTGCGGGCGGCATCCCCGCCGGTGCCGACCAGATCGACCAGCGGGCCAGGGATGCTGACCGGAGTGGCGTGCGCAAGCATCGCCTCGGCCATCCCACTGACCTCGGCGACCGTCTCGCCCTTCATTCGCAGGGCGATACCGAACCCGGCGATCTGGGTGGGGCTCGCGGCGCCATCCATGATTTCGTTCATGGCCCACGCCGTCTCGTCGGCGGACAGCGCCGAACCCTTGATCAGCGCGCCGATCAACGCAGGCCAGGTAGTAGGTGAATCCATGGCGCCCCCTCGGGACGGCATCAGCGGTGGTGCCTCGGGTGGTGGGCTCCGGCCGTTTTGCGGGAAAAATAGCGGCCAGGGGTAACGGCGGGGCAGCGAGGGTCAGGCCTTGGCGGTTGCGGCCTGCCCGTCCCGCTGCCTCATCAGGCCGGCCAGCGCGCTGGCGAGGGCGCGCGGGTCGATCGGGTGGCTGACTACCGCCTCCGCGCCGGACCAGGTGGCAAGCCAGCCGTCATCTGCCCGGCCAATGATCAGCAGGACCGGGGGGCAGTCATGGATTTCGTCCTTGGCCTGGCGGCAGACTCCCATGCCACCGGCGGGCTGGGCCTCGCCGTCGAGCACCATCACTTCCACGCCGCCCGCGTTGAGCAGCTTGAACAGCGCAGGCTCAGTGGCGACCTCGATGATGTCCGCCACCGGCACATCCGGCGCCGGGCGGCGCCCGATGGCAAGCCGGATCCGCGCCCGGGTGTCCGAATCATGACTGTAAACGACAACCTTCATGGACTGGATCGTACCGACCCGGGGGGTCGGGCGGCGCACGCCTACGCGTTGTCGTAATAATGGCCCTCGTGGCCACAGCATCGATGATGAAGACTTCTCCGCGGTCCCCCACGAGCCGGCCCAACCTGGTCAGCGTGGGGACCGTCGTGTGGCTGTCTTCTGAGCTCATGTTTTTCGCGGCGCTGTTCGCGATGTACTTCACGATCCGCTCCGTCAACAAGGGCGAGGGGCTTCCCTGGCCGGGCGCCCATCTCAACCTGGCCCTGGGCGCCACCAACACGCTGGTGCTGCTGCTTTCCAGCATCACCTGCCAGATGGGCGTGTTCCGGGTCGAGCGCGGCCAGATCAGGCGAACCAGCAGCATCTTCAACATGGCGAAGTGGGGACTGCGGGAGTGGTACGTGCTCTCCTTCCTGATGGGCCTTTACTTCGTGCTCGGCCAGGGGTATGAGTACCTGAGCCTGATCCGGGTCGATCACCTGACGCTGTCGTCCAGCGGCTACGGGTCGGTGTTCTATATCCCCACCGGATTCCACGGCCTGCACGTGACCGGCGGGCTGGTGGCGTTCCTTTTCCTGCTGGGACGGACCTTCGCCGCCAAGACCCTCACCCAGGAACAGCAGGTCAGCGCCATCGTGGTGTCCTACTACTGGCACTTCGTCGATGTCGTCTGGATCGGCCTGTTTACCACCATCTACATCATCAGATGACGCAAGGGATGCGTCCGGAGACCGGAAACCGAGGAAGTACGTGAGCTGGATCACCGCCCGGCGAAGGCACCCGGCCGCCGGGTATGCCGTCGTCCTGATCATCGGCATGGCCTACGCGGCGATCACAGGCCGGGGGCCGGCCTCGGCGGCCACCGCGAGCGGCCCGTCGGACCAGGTCATCGCCCAGGGCAGGGCCATCTACCTGGTGACGTGTGCCTCCTGCCACGGCATGAACGCCCAGGGCACGCCCGAGGCCCCGAGCCTGGTCGGCGTGGGGGCGGCCGCGGTGGACTTCCAGGTGAGCACCGGCCGGATGCCAGCCAAGGACGTGGGCGCGGAGATGCTGCGCAAGCCCCCGGTCCTGAACCCGAAGCAGACCGCAGCGGTGGCGGCGTACGTCCAGTCGCTGGGCGGTGGCCCGCAGATCCCGACACCGGCGCAGGTGAGCACCAGCGGCGCCGACCTCGCGCTTGGGCAGAGCCTGTTCATCACCGACTGCGCGCAGTGCCACAACTTCGCCGGCGCGAGCGGGGCGCTCACCTACGGCAAGTCTGCCCCGCCGCTCACCGACGCGACGCCGAGGCAGATGTACGAGGCGATGCTGACCGGGCCTGAGGCCATGCCGGTGTTCGGCGACACCACCATCACGCCCAGCCAGAAGCGCGACATGATCGCCTACGTCACCACCGTCCGCTCCGAGCCAAACCCAGGCGGGTTCAGCCTGGGCCGGGTCGGCCCGGTCACCGAGGGCCTGGTGGCCTTCCTCGTAGGTATCGGCGGGCTGGTGTTCGCCGCAATGTTCATCACGATGAAGCGACGGGGAGCATGAGCGAGAACATTCCCCCGGGTGAGGCCGGGACCGCCCCGCACCGGGTGATCGGGACGCCACCGCCGGAACGCACCCTGCTCGGCGCGGCACAGGCCGACGGCGCGCAAAGCGCCCCGCCGGCCCCCCGGGAACTCCCGGCGGAACCCGCCGACATGGCGCTGGCCAAAAAAATGGAGCGGGTCATCGCCACCTGCTTCGTGATCGCGACCGTGGCGAGCATTGGGTTCGTCGCCGCCTACGTGGGCATCCGGGTGCATTCGGTGAACGGCACGCTGCACTCCAACCAGGCGCTGGGGCTGGCCATGTCGGTCGCGTTCCTCGCCATGGGACTGGGCGCCACCCTCTGGGTCCGCCACATCATGCCGCACGTGGAACTCACAGAAGAGCGCAAGCCGCTCGCCTCACCGGAGCAGGACCGGGCCGCATTCGAGCAGACCTTCAACGAGGGCGCCGAGACCAGCGGGTTCGTGAAGCGCCCCCTGCTGCGCCGCACGCTGATCGGGGCCAGCGCGGCGCTAGGGCTGGCGCCGCTGGTCCTGCTGCGGGACATGGGGCCGCAGCCGGGGACCAGCCTGCGGCACACCGTCTGGCGCAAGGGCACCCGGCTGCTGGTCTACGGCCCGAACACACCGCTGCGGCCCGCCGATTTCGCCTCCCCCGGGCAGATGATCACGGTCGTTCCGGACGGTTACCAGGACAACCAGGATGAGCTGGCGAAGGCCACCACGATCATCATCAAGTTCGCGCCCGGCCAGCTTCAGCCGCCCACCGTGATGAACTGGACCGTGGACAACATCGTCGCCTACTCCAAGATCTGCACTCACGTGGGTTGCCCGGTTGCGCTGTATGAGCAGACCACTCACCACATCCTGTGCCCCTGCCACCAGTCCACATTCGACGCGACCCGGGGCGCGCAAGTAATCTTCGGGCCCGCCGCGCGGCCGCTGCCCCAGTTGCCGCTCGGCACCGACACGGAGGGGTACCTGATCGCGACGAGCGATTTCCACCACACGGTTGGCGCGCCATTCTGGGAGATGGGATGAGCAGGACCGACAAAGCTCTCACAGGAACCGGCCGGTTCCTCGATGACAGGCTCCGTGGTGCGCGCGGGACGCGCTGGTTCCTGCGCAAGATCTTCCCCGACCACTGGTCTTTCCTGCTCGGCGAGATCGCGCTCTACTCGTTCATCATCCTGCTGCTTACCGGCACCTTCCTCACGCTGTTCTTCCAGCCGAGCATGACCGACGTCACCTACCACGGCTCCTACACGCCACTGGATGGCGTCCATATGAGCGAGGCGTACGCCTCCACCCTGAACATCAGCTTCGACGTCCGGGGCGGGCTGCTCATGCGCCAGATCCACCACTGGGCGGCGCTGCTGTTCATGGCCGCGATCATGGTGCACATGCTCCGGATCTTCTTCACCGGGGCGTACCGCAAGCCGCGCGAGTTCAACTGGCTCATCGGGATCGTGCTGTTCACGCTCGGAATGCTGGAAGGCCTGTTCGGGTACTCGCTCCCCGACGACCTGCTGTCCGGAACCGGCCTGCGGATCACCCAGGGGGTCTTGCAGTCCATTCCCGTGGTGGGGACGTACGGGTCGTACTTCCTGTTCGGTGGGCCTTTCCCGGGGCATCTCATCATCGCCCGGCTGTACATCATCCACGTGCTGCTGATCCCTGCCCTGCTGCTGGCGCTGATCAGCGCGCACCTGTTCCTGATGTTCCACCAGAAGCACACCCAGATGCCGGGCAAGGGCCGCACCGACACCAACGTGGTCGGCGCGCCGATGTACCCCTACTTCATGGCGAAGACCGGGGCGTTCTTCTTCTTCATCTTCGGGGTGCTGGCCGCGCTGTCCACGTTCGCGCAGATCAACCCGATCTGGCTGTTTGGCCCGTACAACCCGTCGGGTATCACCGCCGGCTCCCAGCCCGACTTCTACATGGGTGCCCTGGAAGGGGCTCTGCGCGTCATGCCCAGCTGGTCGTGGAACGTGGCGGGCCACACCATCCCCTTCAACGTGTTCGTGCCCGCCCTGGTCCCGCTCGGGATCATCTTCGGCGGGGGGGCGATGTGGCCGTTCATCGAACGCTGGATCACCGGCGACCACCGGGAGCACCACGTCTGCGAACGGCCCCGCAACGCCCCGACCCGGACCGGGATCGGCATGGCGACGGTGGTGTTCTACGGGGTCCTGTGGCTGGAAGGCGCGAATGACGTCATTGCCGACCACCTCAACATTCCGCTCTACACAACCACCTGGATCGCGCGTTTCGCGGTCTTCCTTGGGCCGCTGATCGCCTACTGGGTCACCAAGCGGATCTGTCTCGGCCTCCAGCGCAAGGACGTGGAACTGCTGGAGCACGGCGTGGAGACCGGGATCATCCGGCAGCTTCCCAGCGGTGAGTACATCGAGCTGACGCGGCCGGTGTCGGAGGAACACCGGGCGGTGCTGTCGGCACGGACCGATCTGCCGCAACTGGTTGCGCCGCGGGCCGTCACGGACGGCACGGACGCGGGGATTCCCGACCCTTCCGCCAAGGGCCTCGGCAGGCTGCGGCAGGCGCTCAACCGCACCCTCACCGAGAGCATCCCGCTGCCGGATGGCAACGGCCACGGGGACGAGCACGCCGCCGTCACCGCTGGCCACGCCGCGGACGAGCATGGCGCTGACCCTGCGGGTGTTACCGCTGGCGGTGGCGGGCAGGAACAGGACGCCGAAGGCGGCCACTGAGCCCTTCCCGGCTGGAGCTCAGTTCCCCGCTGGAAGCTCAGTTCCGTGTCAGCGCACGGGTGCGCATGCGGTTCGGCGTGATGTTTTCTGGTGCCACAAAACGGCTGCCGCGTGCGCTGGCCACCGCAGCCTCGCCAGTCGCGCTTCCGGCGATCAGCTTGCGCCAGGGAAGGAACCAGATCGTCCAGCCGTCGCCCCAGGTACCCTTCAGCGGGCTGCCCACGATGGTGATGGGGTCACCGAGCATGGAGTGGGCGTAATACCACGCCGCGTTGGCGGGGCCCACGTTCACGCAGCCGTGGCTTACGTTGACGAATCCCTGCTGCCCGACCGACCAGGGCGCGCTGTGCACGTAATCGCCGCTGTAGGTGAATTGCACAGAGTCGTACACGAGCACGTTGTAGTAACCCGGGTCGCCAGGCATGACCCCAAAACTCGCGGAGTTCATGTCTACCGGGTTCCCCATCGCGAACGACAGGTAGTGCCCGTTCGGGGTGTCATCGCCGGGCTGGCCGGTGCTGATGGGCCAGTTGCCCATGAAATGACCCTTCCACCAGACCTTCATGATGTGACTGGACGCACTGGCGACGGCGACGAGCGAGTTGCCGATGCGGAAGCGCTGCGTGAGGTTCGCAGCGCCGTACATGCCCGGGGCGCCGCGCACACCCTCGAGATGGGCCGCCAGCGTCACCCGGGTGTGTGCGGGCCAGAACTTCTTCGTCCGGAACCAGACCGCATGGCTGTCCATCCAGTACCAGGCGCCAATCACCCGCTTGCTCGCCCGGATCTGGAGCGCTCGCTCAACCTGGGTCTTGTCGGTGATGGCCTGGCTGAAGGTGACCATGATGGGCATGCCAACGCCCATCACCTGCCGGGACGCGATCGAGGTGGAAGCCGTGAAGGTCCGCCTGGGGGTAAGAGTCCGGAACGTGCGGGTCGCCACGACCTTCCCGCCCCCCGGGGTCACTGCCGTCGCGGTAACCCGGTAGGTCTGTGCGGGCGCCAGCGCCCAGTCGCTGTGCCATCCGGTGCCGCCCGTTCCGAGCTTGCCCGGGACGGCCTTTCCTGACCCGGTGGTGGCGATCACGCGCGACAGCGTGCCCCCCGTGACGCTGACCCTGGCGCCAAGATCGGGGCGCCTGTCGACGGCCACGACCTGGTGTGAGCCTGCCTGGGTGGGCAGGCCGCCGCCGCGCACACCTGCCGGGCCGGCTGACGTGGCGGCGAGGTTTCCAGTGATGATCGTCACCGTCGCCGTTGGGCGGTGCGCCGCACCGTGCGCGACCAGGCCGACCTTGCCACCACCGCCCTGGCAGGCGGCCGCCAGCAGGCCCAGCGCCACCGACAGCGCAGCCCATGCCAGCGTCCTCGCCAACCGGCGCGGCGTGAGAGTTACCGCAGCGAAACCAGGCCTGCCGCAGCTGTCCTGGAAACATCGAGAAGCACCGGGCATGACGTTCCCCCGCACCTGTGAATTACAAACGCACTGCCTTCCGGCAATCAGCGTCTTCCCCAGTCAGGGCACGATTACTCATCTCGATGCGCACCAATGACGGAATCATAGCGCCAGCCAATGCCCTGGCAGTGGTTCCTCAGTGTGAGTACTCACCCCGGTAGTATTCGAAAACAAAGCCAATCGCCGCAAGTACCACGAAGAGCATGCCTATCAGGAAAAGCCACCATCCGATGGCAGCGCCCACCGCGGCGACGGCGGCGGCGAGCCCGGTGAGCAGCGGCCACCAGCTGTGCGGGCTGAAGAACCCGAGTTCTCCTGTGCCCTCGCTGATCTCGCTTTCCGGGTCGTCCTCCGGACGCCGGGGCAGCCGCCGGCCGGTGAACAGGATGTAGAAGCCGCTGAGGAACGCGAGTCCGACGGACAGTGCCAGCGCGGTCGTACCGGTCGGGTCCTTGGAGTAGTACCAGTAGACGATGTCGGCGGCCGTGAAGAACCCGGCACACCCCATGAAAAGGTACCCTTCGACCTTCATCTAAGCCCTCTCAGCTGGTATGCCACGGGTCCTGCGCTGGCGAGACCGGCTCACGCGCGCGCCTGCCCGACCCGATGTGCGGGTAGTGCAGGTCGAACGCGGGCCGCTCCGACCGGATGCGCGGGATGGACGTGAAGTTGTGCCGTGGCGGTGGGCAGGACGTGGCCCATTCCAGCGAGTTGCACCATCCCCAGGGGTCGTCCGCGGTGACCTTCTCACCATGCCGCCACGTCTTGTACACGTTGTAGAGGAAGAAGAACGTGGACGCACCGAGGATCAGGGAGCCGACCGTGGACACCTGGTTCAGCATGGTGGACAGGTGCTGCTCCGGCAGGAGCGGGTAGTTGGCGATGCGCCGGGGCATGCCGATCACGCCAAGCCAGTGCTGGACGAGGAACGTCATGTGGAAGCCGATGAACAACGTCCAGAAATGCCACTTCCCGAGGGTGTCGTTGAGCATCTTCCCGGTGAACTTTGGCCACCAGAAATAGAAGCCACCGAACATCGTGAAGACCACCGTGCCGAACAGCACGTAGTGGAAGTGGGCAACCACGAAGTAGGAGTCACTGACGTGGAAGTCCATCGGCGGGGAGGCAAGAATGATGCCGGTCAGCCCACCGAACAGGAACGTCACGAGGAACCCGACGGTAAACAGCATGGGCGCCTCAAAGGTGAGCTGCCCGCGCCACATCGTGCCCACCCAGTTGAAGAACTTCACACCGGTGGGCACGGCGATCAGGAACGTCATGAAGGAGAAGAACGGCAGCAGCACGGCGCCGGTCGTGAACATGTGGTGCGCCCACACCGTCATCGACAGCCCGGCGATCGCGATGGTCGCGGCGACCAGGCCCTTGTACCCGAAGATCGGCTTGCGGCTGAACACCGGCAAGATCTCGGTGGCGATCCCGAAGAAGGGGATCGCCACGATATAGACCTCGGGATGGCCGAAGAACCAGAACAGGTGCTGCCAGAGGATCGCACCGCCATTGGCTGAACCGAACACCTGGGCGCCGAGCTTGCGGTCGATCTCCAGCACCAGCAGCGCGGCCGCCAGCACGGGGAACGCGATGAGCACCATGACGCTGGTGAGCAGGATGTTCCAGGTGAAGATCGGCATCCGGAACATGGTCATGCCGGGCGCGCGCATGCAGATGATCGTGGTGATGAAGTTGACGCCGCTCAGGATGGTGCCAAGGCCCGCGAGCACCAGGCCCATGATCCACAGGTCGCCACCCACGCCGGGTGAGTACACCGCGCTTGTCAGCGGTGTATACGCATACCAGCCAAACGCGGCTGCCCCGCCTGGTGTCAGGAAACTGGCGAGCAGTATCAGCCCGCCGAACAGGAACATGTAGTAGCTCAGCAGGTTGAGCCGCGGGAACGCCACGTCGGGCGCGCCGATCTGGAGCGGGAAGATCTCGTTCGCGAACCCGACGAACAGCGGGGTGGCGAACAGCAGCAGCATGATCGTGCCGTGCATGGTGAACAGCTCGTTGTACTGCTGGTCCGAGACGACGTGGTTGTCGGGCCCGAAGAGCTGGATGCGCATGATCATCGCCATCAGGCCGGCGATGAGGAAGAACCCGAAGGACGTGATCAGGTACAGATGGCCGATGATCTTGTGGTCGGTCGAGGACAGCCAGCTGGCGAGCATCGAGCCCTTCCGGGCCTTGCGCAGTTGCGCCGCTGACTGGGTGACCGGTTGATCGAGCGTGGTCACTGAGCGCTCCCTGCTGCCGTTGTCTGCGTGACCTGTTGCGCGTGGATCCAGGTGCGGAACTGGGCCGGGGTCACGATCTTTACGGTGAACAGCATCCGGCTGTGGTACAGGCCACAGAGCTCGGTGCAGCGGCCAACGAAGGTCCCGGTCCTGTTCGGGGTCACCTGGAAGTGGTTGGGGTGGCCGGGGATGACATCCCGCTTGAACTCAAAGGGGATGATCCAGAACGAGTGGACGACGTCGGTGGAGACGAGGTTGAAGCGGACCGTCTCATTGGTGGGGATCACCAGCACGGGAAGGTTGCGGCCGCCGGCCGAGGGGCTCCAGGGCTGGCCGTTGATCGTCACGTCGCCGGTCGCGGAACCGGGCACCTTGTACTGCGGGTACTGGAACTGCCAGCTCCACTGGAAGCCGGTGACGGTGACCACCACGTTGGGGTGGGCGGGCATCCGGTCCAGGTAGTTCTCGTCCCGGGCGGTGAAGAAGAACAAGATGCCCACCATGATGAACGGCACCACGGTGTACAGCATCTCGATCGGCAGGTTGTAATGCACCTGCTGGGGCGTGGCGGTGGACCGCTTCCGGTGGAAGATGACGGCCCAGATGATGAGCCCCCAGACCACGGCGCCAACGGCGAGCGCGGCGATCCAGGAGCCCTGCCACAAGGTCAGCGTGACCTGGCCCTGCCTGGTGACTGGCACCGGCATCCCCAGGCGGGTGAAGCTGTTGGATGTGCAGCCCGCCGTTCCGGTGAGCAAGAGGGCAAGCAAGCCCGACCACGCCAGGCCGCGGCTCCTGCGGGCATGGTTGCGGGGCCGCACGGCAGCTGCCTTCTCGCCGGGCGCCACGCCCGGTTCATGGGTGCCGCGGCGATCCGGGGCACTGGGGGTAAAGCTCACAGGTTGCCTTCCCAGCGGACGACTTCCAGCCACACGGCTTGTTCCTACACGCTGTCGTGGAAACATTATCGCGCTGCACGGTACGGCCGGTGGGGACCCCCACAACTCCCACCGGCACGGCCTGCCGTCACGCAGCGCAGTCGCAGGCTTACCCACGCGGCTGCGCGGGTATCGGTTCCGGGTGACTTCACGCTGGCTCCGCGGACTTGTCTCACGCATCACGTTGCCGGGCCCGGGGCGCCATGACATCGTGGGCTCGGTGTTATGGGATGACCCCCGGGAGGCTGCCCGCATGATCCCCCCGACGCGTCGCGCTCCGATGCTCACCATCGACGCGCTCGGCCGCAAATGCCCGATTCCGATCATCATGCTGGCCGAGCGGATCCGCGAGGTGCCGATCGGGCAGATCATCGCGGTGCTGGCGGACGACCCGGCCGCCAAGAGCGACATCCCCGCCTGGTGCACCATGAAGACACAGGAGTTCGTCGAACTGACGGACCTCCCCAGCGGCTGGTCCTTTTTCATCAGGCGCAGTTACTGAAGGAACCGGAACCGCAGGAAGGCATGCTCCCACTC
>WNGR01001919.1_pt1 | contig 22942 bp, 8 predicted proteins | sample 5407581 | NCBI WGS metagenome assembly WNGR01 (sample SAMN13153383, study PRJNA577476) | soil metagenome | isolation source: 80 cm soil or saprolite under Garry oak tree replicate 2 | place: USA:California | collected 2016-06-15
GCTCTATGTCGCCGATGTCAGCCGCATCCTGCGCTTCGACGACGTCGAGGCGCATCTCGACGCGCCGCTGAAACCGGTCGTCGTCACCGACCGTTTTCCCCGCGAGACGCACCACGGCTGGAAATTCATCCGCTTCGGCCCCGACGGCCGGCTCTACGTTCCGGTCGGCGCGCCCTGCAACATCTGCGAGCCCGACCCCGCGCGCTACGCGCTCATCTCGCGGATCAAGCCGGACGGCTCCGGCTACGAAGTGTTCGCGCGCGGCGTGCGCAACTCCGTCGGCTTCGACTGGGACCCGCGCACCAAAGAGCTGTGGTTCACCGACAACGGCCGCGACTGGCTGGGGGACGAGCTGCCTTCCGACGAGCTGAACCACGCGCCGAAACTCGGCATGCACTTCGGCTACCCGTACTGCCACCAGGGCGACACCGCGGACCCCGAGTTCGGCCGCAAGCGCGCCTGCGCGGAATTCTCGGCGCCCGCGGTGAAGCTGGGGCCCCACGTCGCCGCGCTCGGCATGCGCTTCTACACCGGCAGCCAGTTCCCGCCCGAGTACCGCAACAACCTCTTCATCGCCGAGCACGGCTCGTGGAACCGCTCGAAGCGGATCGGCTACCGCATCAAGCGCGTGGTGATCGAAAGTGGGCGCGTCGTGAAGCACGAAGTTTTCGCCGAGGGATGGCTGCAGGGCGAGTCCGTCTGGGGCCGGCCGGTGGACCTCGAGGTCATGCCCGACGGATCGTTGCTCGTGTCGGACGATCATGCGGGGGCGATCTACCGCATTTCGTATCGCGGCGGCTGACCGAGCCGTGCCGCTCGCGACTGTCCGCGGCGCAACCTGACTAGCGCTCGCGCGCGGCTTCCTGGAACGCCTTGGTGACCGGGGACAGCAGGTATTCCAGCACGGTGCGCGTGCCGAGGTGGATTTCGGCCGACACCTGCATGCCGGGGGTGAGGCGGTGCTTCTCTCCGTCGGCTTCGAGGTACTGGCTCTTGAGGTTCACCAAGGTTTTGTAGGCGAGCGGGGACGCGCCGTTCTTCGCCTGGTTCTGCCCCGCCGCTCCGGCATCGGCATTCGCGCCTTGTTCGGCGGCGTCTGCGCTTACGCGCGCGACTTCGCCTTGGAGCATCCCGTACTTCTGGAAGGTGAAGGCGGCGAGCTTGATCTTCGCGGCTTGCGTCTCGCGCACAAAGCCGATGTCGTCGTTCTTCACCCACACCTCGGCGCGCAGGATCTCGTCCTTGGGGACGAGCGTCATCAGGATGGTGCCGGGACTGGTGACGGTGCCGACCGTGTGGGTCGCGAGGTCCTTCACCACGCCGTCCTGCGACGCCCTGAGCTCCAGGTACTCCTGCCGATGCTCCTGCTTGGCGAGCTCCTGGCTCGCCTTCTCGAGCTGCGCCGCGATGTCCACCCGCTCGGTCTGGAGCTGGCGCCGGTAATCGGCGGCGATCTGCGCGATCTTCTTCTCTTCCTGCGCGATGGTGGAGCGCGCCGAGGCGATCACCGATTCCTGCGCGCGCAGGTCCTGTTCGCGCTCGATGCGCTCGCGCTGCTTGTCGGTGTACATAAGCCTGCCGGCGAAGCCGTCGCGCGCGAGCTTCTCGTAGGCCGCCTCCTGCTCGCGATAGTGCGGCAGGACCTGCGTCAGCTTCTTCTGCACCTCTTCTGCGGCCACCAGATCGTGCTTCGCCTTCTCGAGCAGGGTGCGCTCCTGCCCGAGCGCGTTCTCGTAGGCCCCGCGGTTGGCCGCGTACTGCGCGTACACCTGGGTGAAGAGATCCGCCGGCTCGTCGGCGCGCCGCATGAAGGCCGTCCCCGCAAGCTGCGCGTCGATGCGGCGCAGGGCAATGCGCTTGTTGTGGTAGTCGGCGCTAAGCGACTTGAGGTCCGAGTCCGAGAGCGCCGTGTCCATGCGCATCAGCACCTGCCCCGCCTTCACCTGCTCGCCCTCTTTCACCAGGATCTCCTTCACCACGCCGGAATCGGTGGGCTGCACGATCTTGAGATAGGTGTCGGGAACGAGCTTGCCCTCGGCCACCGCGACGATGTCGAGCTTGCCGAAGGTCGCCCACAGAAGTAGCGCCGCCAGGAACGCGAGCGCCACCCACAGCACCCGCCGCCCGAGCGGGTTGGGCGGCGCCTCCTGCAGCCGCACGATCGCCGGAAGGAAATCGCGCGGGTCGGCCTGGATGCGATCGCCCAGGCGCTCGGCGAGGCGGGCCGCGGCGGCTATTGCCGAGGCAGCATTGCCAGGCGGACGAGATGTGACGATCGTTTCAGTCATCGTCACTTTCCTAGCTCAGCGGGACGAACCCGTCCTGCAGCGTCGCGAGCGGCCTCAAGGTCTGCGCCTGGGTGCCGAAGCCCGCTCCGGTCAACACGTCCTGCGCCTTGTTGAACCCCACTCCGGCAAGGGTGCCGTTCTCCCCGTACTGATAGGCAAGATCCCCGCCGAGGGCGTCAGTGTCGCTTCCCGATAGATGAAACTGCGTCAGGCCGTTCAACAAGGCCCAGGAAGGCAGGCTCGGATCTGCCGCCCGCGCCGCATCGAATGCATTGGCGAGCTGCGCAAAGTCGAAGGTCTGCACCTTCCGGTTGAGCAAGGGATCGACCGAGCTTGGGTCGAACTGGGCCATCGCTTCGGCGATCACTTGCAGGGTCAGTACGCTTTTGTTGCCCGTGCCCGTGTACCAGTCCTTGAACGTCAGACCCTCGCCCACGCCGGTGTCCAGAATCAGGTCAGTGCCGGAAACGCGAAAGAAGAGATCGCTATAGGCGATGGTGCTGCCGAGAGAAAGCACGTTATCCTGGCTCGCGCTCGCGTTGACGATATCCGAGCCGTCCCCTTTGTTGAAGGCGAGGATGTCGAATCCGGTACCGGTATTGATGGTGTCATTGCCCGTTCCGCCCAAGTAAAACTCCGCACCCGCGCCCCCGGTCAGGGAGTCGACGCCGGCCCCGCCGTTGAAATAGCCATTGTCGAGTCCTGCGGAATCGGAAAGCGTGTCGTTTCCGACCCCACCTTCCAGAACATCGATCCCACCAGCGCCACTCAGGACATTATTGCCAAGATTGCCTCGGATAAGGTTGGCCTCGGTGTTCCCCGTGCCGGTGAAGTCCAGGCTTGACACCAAAATCAAGTTCTCCACGTTCGCAGTGAGCGTATAGCTCGTACCCGCCGTCACAGTGTCAATGCCTTCGCCCGCATTCTCCACCACGGTGTCCGCTAGCGTCGCTACATAGGTGTCATTGCCCAGGCCGCCAGTCAGTACGTTGGCTGCGCTGTTGCCCGTCAGAACATTGTCCAGCGCATTGCCCGTGCCGTTGATCGGACCGGTTCCCGTCAGAGTCAGGTTCTCCACGTTGGCGCTCAACGCGTAGCTCACCTGGCTCTGCACCGTGTCCGTGCCTTCGCCGGCGTTTTCCACGATGGCATCGCCAGCGTCGTCCACTACGTACGTGTCGTCGCCCGCGCCGCCGATCATGGTATCGGGACCGATGTTGCCATCCAGGACGTTCCCTGCGCTGTTGCCCGTGAGCACATTGTTCAGAGCGTTACCCGTGCCGTTGATAGACGAAGTCCCGGTCAAGACGAGGTTCTCCACGTTCGTACGCAGTGTATGGGTCACCGAGCTCTGCACCGTGTCCGTCCCCTGTCCAAAGTTCTCGGTTACCAGGTCACCGACGTTGTCCACGATATAGGTGTCGTCGCCTATGCCCCCGCCAAGATCATCGGCACCCGCACCGCCGTCCAGAACATTCGCTGCGTTGTTGCCGCGGAGCACATTGTTCAGCTCGTTGCCCGTGGCATTGATCGGGGTACCCAAAAACCCCGTTAGAGTCAGGTTCTCCAGGTTTGCGCCCAGCTTGTAGCTGAAATTAACCTGTACCGTGTCAACGCCTTCACCTGCGTTTTCCACTATGGAGTCCCCTGCCCCCAACACGTAGGTATCGTTACCCAAGCCACCGGTGAGCACGTTCGCCGCACTATTCTGTGAACCGTCCAGCACGTTATTCAGCGCATTGCCTGTTCCGTCGATCGTCGCGCTCCCGGTCAGAGTCAGGTTCTCTACATTCGCGCCTAACGTATAGCTCGCCGAGCTCTGCACCGTGTCTGTGCCCTCGTTCGCGTTCTCCACCACGATGTCCCCCGCACCCACCACATAGGTGTCGTCACCCAACCCGCCGGCGAGCGCGTTCGCCGCACTATTCTGTGTGCCATCCAATACATTAGCCAGCGTGTTGCCCGTGCCAGTGATCGCCGAGCTCCCGGTCAGAGTCAGGTTTTCCACGTTCGCGCTCAGCGCATAGCTGATACTGGCCAGCACCATGTCCGTGCCTAACCCGGCGCTTTCCACGACCGTATCGCTGGCGTCGTCCACCACATAGGTGTCGTTGCCCGCACCGCCGATCAAGGTATCGGTCCCGCCACCGCCGTCCAGAGCATTCGCTCCGCCGTTGCCCGTGAGCACGTTGTTCAGCGCGTTGCCCGTGCCGTTGATCACCAGGCTCGAGATCAGAGTCAGGTTCTCCACATTCGCGCCCAATACGTACGTCATCGAGCTCTGCACCGTATCTATGCCTTCGCCTGCGTTCTCCACGACCACGTCGCCGGCCACGTCCACCGTATAGGTGTCGTCACCCAGGCCGCCGGTCAGTACGTTCGCGGCAGTGTTGCCGCGAAGCACATTGTTCAGCTCGTTGCCCGTGCCGTTGATCGCGGCGATTCCCGTCAGAGTCAGGTTCTCCACGTTCGGGCTCAACGCATAAGTTATCGTGCTCTGGATCGTGTCCGTGCCTTCCCCGGGGTTCTCCACGACCACATCGCCCGCGGTTTCCACCACATACGTGTCGTTGCCCAAGCCACCGATCATGGTATCGGCGCCGGCGTCGCCGAGCAGAGTGTTCGCCGCGCTGTTGCCGATCAGCACATTGTTCAGCGCGTTGCCCTGGCCGCTGGATGCCGTCCCGGTCAGGGTCAGGTTCTCGACGTTCGCGGTCAACGCATAGGTAAACAGCGAACTGATCACCGTGTCGGTGCCTCCGCCGAAGCTCTCGACCACGGTGTCGCCTGTCCCCACGACATAGGTGTCGTCGCCCAGGCCGCCGGTGAGCGTGTTCACCGCGCTATTCAGTGAGCCGTCCAGCACGTTATTCAGTGCATTGCCCGTGCCGGCGATCGCCGCGGTTCCCATCAGGATGAGATTCTCGACGTTCCCGTTCAATGTGAGGGTCACTGAGCTCCGCACCGTGTCCGTGCCCTCGCCGGGGTTCTCCACGATCACATCGCCGGTGCTGTCCACTACATACGTGTCGTCGCCCAGGCCACCGACTAAGGTATCGGCGCCCATACCACCATCTAGGACATTTGCTGCGCTATTGCCTACCAGCACATTGAGCAACGCATTGCCCGTGCCGTTGATCGCAGCGCTTCCCGTCAGGGTCAGGTTCTCCACGTTCGCGCTCAATGCATGAGTCACGGAGCTCCGCACCATGTCTGTGCCTTCACCGACGTTCTCCACCACGGAATCTCCGGCTCCGATCACGTAGGTGTCATTACCAAGGCCACCGGTGAGCACGTTCGCCGCACTGTTCTGTGAGCCGTCCAACACGTTGTTGAGCGCATTGCCCGTGCCATTGATGGCAACCGTGCCGGTCAAAGTCAGGTTCTCCACGTCGGCGCTCAGCGTATAGCTGACCGAGCTCTGCACCGTGTCTGTGCCTTCGCCCGAGTTTTCCACCACCACCGTGTTCCCGCTTACTACTGCGTAGGTGTCGTTCCCCAACCCTCCGGTCAGTACACCCCCTGCACTGTTACCCGTCAGCACATTGTCAAGTGCATTGCCCGTGCCGTTGATCGCAGCGCTCCCGGTCAGGGTCAAGTTCTCCACGTTCCCGCCGAGGGCGTAGCTCACCGAGCTTTGCACCGTGTCCGTGCCTTCGGCCGCGTTCTCCACGACCGCATCGCCGGCGTCGTCCACCACGTACGTATCGTCGCCCGGGCCGCCGATCAAGCTGTCGGCGCCCGCGCCGCCATCCAAGGTGTCGTTTCCGGCCAATCCGTAGATCGTGTCGGCGATCGCCGTTCCGAGGAGATGGTCATCGCCCAAGGTGCCGGTGATTGCCAAGGACCGGACGTCGATGTCGAAAATATCCGACCCCGATGCACCTGCCGCGTCGGTAGCCGTCATCCTCACCGAGACCGTCCCGACGTCGCTCGGGGCCGGTGTGCCGCTGAAGCTGCCCGTCGCCGCGTCGAAGCTGAGCCAGGCGGGCAGCGCCGCGCCATTGGCGAGCTGCGCGCTGTAGACAAGCGTGTCCCCCGCATCGACATCGGCGAAGGTGTTCGTGGGCAGGGTGAAGCTGAACGGCGTTTGTTCCGTCACCGCCTGATCGGCGATCGCATTGGCGACGATCGGGGCGTCGTTCACATTGGCGACGCTGAGATCGAAGACGTCCGACACCGGAACGCCCGCACTGTCGGTGGCGGTCACCCGTACCGAAATCGTCCCGACATCCGCATTGGCCGGGGTGCCGCTGAATACGTGCGTAAGCGCATCAAAGTTCAGCCAGGAGGGTAGCGCACCGCCGTTGGCGAGCTGTACGCCATAGGTGAGCGTGTCCCCCGCATCGACATCGGCAAAGGTGTTCGCCGGCAACGTGAAGCTGAACGCCGCATCCTGCGTCGTCGTTTGATCGGCGATCGCATTGGCCAAGGTCGGTGCATCGTTCGTGTTGATTACGCCCAGGTCGAAGACGTCGGACACCGAGGCGCCCACCGTGTCGGTCGCCGTCACCCGAACGGAAACCGTCCCGACATCGCCATTGGCCGGCGTGCCGCTGAAGGTGCCCGTTGCCGCATCGAAACTCAGCCATGCGGGAAGCGCATTGCCGTTCGCGATATTCGCGGAATAGCTCAGCATGTCACCGATCACCGCGTCGGCGTCGGTCAAGGCGCTCACCGGGATAGTAAAGCTGAACGGCTGATCTTCCGTGGCAAGCCGATCGGCGATCGGATTGACGACTGTGGGCGCAAGGTTCGTGAGCGCCCGCAAGGTCGCAACGTTCCATACCGTGCTGTCGGCGAATTCGACGCGCTCGATCTTGCTCGCGTCCGAGCCGAACCAGTTTTGCACCGTAACCGCATTCGCGGCCGCACTCAGAACGAGATCCAGGCCGCTCCTGCTTGCCACGACTGCAGCCGGCGCGATCCCAGCGCCAAAACGGATCGTATCCGTGTTTCCGACCGTCGCGTCGCTCTCCGAGATCGTGTCCATCCCGAATCCCGGGTTAAACACATAAAGATCGTCGCCGGTCCCGCCGATCAACGTATCGCTACCTGCACCGCCAATAAGAGTATCGGCTCCGGCGCCCGCAACCAGCACGTTGTTGCCCGCGTTGCCGGTGATCGCGTTGTCCAAGGAGTTGCCAGTACCGTTGATCGAAGCGGCACCCGACAAAGTGAGATTCTCGACGTTCGCCGCGAGGGTGTACGACACGCTCGCCTGCACGCTGTCGCTGCCTTCGGCGGCGTTCTCCACCACGGTGTCGCCGGCATTGTCCACGAAATAAGCGTCGTTTCCGCTTCCACCGATCAGCGTATCGGCGCCGTACGACCCGTCGAGCGTGTCGTTGCCGGCACCGCCGGTCAATATGTTTGCTCCGCCATTGCCGGTCAGTACGTTGTCGGAACCGTTCCCGGTGGCATTGAGATTAGCGATTCCAGAAAGAGCGATGTTTTCGAGATTGGCTTGGCCGGAAATATCGAAACTCACACTCGCGATGACCGTATCCACTCCACCGCCGGCCGACTCGTTGATCGCATCGCCGACATTGTCGACGACATAGATGTCGTCACCCGCTCCGCCTATCATCGTATCGGCGCCAGCGCCACCGTCCAGAAGGTCATTCCCGCCACCGGCGTCGAGGGCATTCGCCCCGTCGTTACCGATCAGCCGATTAGCCGCGGCGTTCCCTGTCGCATTGATGTTGGCCGTCCCCGTCAGGACGACGTTTTCGATATTCGGCAGCGAAGCGAGCGAAAAACTGACGCTTGACTGAACCGTGTCCGTCCCTTCGCTGGTGTTTTCGACCAGGCTATCGCCGAGGTTGTCGACCAAGTACAGGTCATCTCCTGCGCCGCCGATCAAGATATCCGCGCCGGCGCCACCATCGAGAAAATCATTCCCCGCGCCGCCGCTCAACGTATTGTTCAGCGTATTTCCAGTCAGTACGTTATCGAGGGCGTTGCCTGTTCCAGTGATCGCATTGCCGTAAAGCATGAGATTTTCGACATTGGCGTCCAACGTGAAATTGGCGCCCGCGTACACCGTATCGATCCCCTGATCGGCGTTCTCGGTGACCCTGTCGCCCGCGTTGTCGACAAAGTAAGTGTCGTTTCCGTCGCCGCCAACCATAGTGTCCGCCCCGGCAGTGCCGTCCAGAACGTTGTCCGCGACGTTGCCGGCCAGGATATTGTCGAGCGCGTTGCCGGTCGCATTAATAGGGCTGCTTCCCGTCAAGATCAAATTCTCGACGTTACCGCCAAGCGCGAACGATACCGACGAGTACGCCGTGTCGAAGCCTTCATTTTCGTTCTCGATGATGACATCGGCTTGCACGTCGACGATGTAGGTATCGTTCCCCGACCCGCCGAGCATGACATCAGCGCCGCCCTCGCCGTCGAGCACGTTGGCCGCGGAGTTCCCGGTGATGCGGTTGGCCTTGGCGTTGCCGTGGCCACCGATTGCAGTGGTTCCGGTAAGAACGAGATTCTCGACCTCCGCGGGAAGTGCGAAGAACACGCTCGATTTCACCGTGTCGAAGCCGCCGCCAGGCAACTCGTTCACCATATCGCCCTCGTTGTCGACGACGTAGGTGTCGTCCCCGGTCCGGCCGGTCATGTTATCCGCGCCGGCACCGCCGTCGAGGGTGTTGCCTGCGGCGTCTCCGATGAGAGTATCGTCATCTGCGCCGCCAAAAAACAAGCCCGGCGTGACCGCGAAAACAAAATCGTCCGCGTTAAGCGAACCACCTGTCACGCCGCGCATGTTGATGGTCAGGCTCTGCAACCCATTGGCTGCCGATACGTGCGAGAGCGGCGTCCCGAAGATCGAAAGGTACTGCACCGTCAGGTCACCGAAACCGCGAATCCACGGCATCGCCCGCAGATCGATGACTTCGCCCGCCTGATTCGGGTCGAAGTCCGCGATCAGGTTGTAGGCGACAATTTGCGTGCTCGAGGTGAAGATTCCTGCGTCCCCACCGCCGTTCGCTGTCACCCTGAATATGTCCGCGCCGGCCCCGCCTACGCGCGTGCCGTAAAACGTGAAATTCGTACCGTCGACCGCACCGAGATCGCCGTCCAGGTAGAGCACGTCGTCCCCGATTCCGCCCCCAAGGTAGTCATTGCCGGCGCCTCCGGCCAAGAGATCGTTGCCGTCACCGCCGTATAGCTGATCTGTTCCGGTTGCGCCGCGCAGAATATCGTTCCCTGCGCCACCGTCGAGAATGTCATCGCCGCTGCCCCCGAGAAGACGGTCGTCTCCCGGCCCGCCGAGCAGGGAGTCGTTACCGGCCCCGCCTTCCAGCCAGTCGGCGCCGGGCGCCGGCGACGATCCCGGATAGTCGCCCCAGAGCGTGTCGTTGCCATCGCCGCCGTCGACAAAATCATTGGTCGTTTGCGAGGCGATCACGTCGTCGCCGCCGAGGGCAAAATATCCTAGGTCTCCCAAGTCGTTCGGCAACAAACCGGTTTCCGCGCCCGACGTCCCGGCAAACACCTTCACCGTGAACATATAGTTCGAGAAGGCCTCCAACATGGCGCTGTCGCTGAAGAATCCGAAGTTCTGCTCGGAAATTTGCGTCGGCGCGACGTTCTGCAGCAAGACGCTCTGGCCGTCGCCCAGGTTCAGGCGCGTATTCACTCCTTCCTGCGTGATCACGATCTGCGTGAAGTCGGTAATGCCGTCGAAACCGACAAAGAGAATTTTCTCGGCCCCGGTGGTCGGACTGAAGTCGGCGATGATGTCCGCGCTCCCCGGGTCCTTGCGGATCACGAAGAAGTCAGACATGGCGCCGCCGGTCAGTGTGTCGTTTCCCTTTCCACCATCAAGAAAATCGACACTGTCCCCGCCGTTCAATATGTCGTTGCCCCTCCCGCCATCGAGTCGGTTGGCAAGCGCGTTTCCGATGAGCGTGTCGTTGCCGTCTCCGCCAAATACTGATTCCACGTCGCCGCTGATCGTCAAGCTCCGGCCGGCGATGGTGCTCGTGGACCCGTTGTTGAGATCGATGGTGGAATCGCTCGAGACGCCTGCTGCATTGATGATATCGAGCCCGCCGTTCGCGTCGTTCAGCGTGTTGCGCGCCGCGCCCGGGGACGTGGCGAACTCGTTTGTGTAGAAATAGATATCGTCGCCTGTGACCGAGACTACCGGCGTCTCGCCTTGGACGTCGTTACGTCCGTTGGCCGTCTCGTTGAAGTCGCTGCCGTAGACGTCGACCTTCCAGCCGTTCAGGGTGCCCGCGCCTCGACCGGAACGATCGGTAATGCGCAATTGCCAGTCGCCTTGCGACGACTCGCCGAAGTCGTGCGTAGTGTCGAAGGTGAATTTTCGCTGCCCGGTATAGTCGATCCCGCCGGGCGTTGCCGCCGTCGTGCCTGGATTCGCCGCCAGCTTGCTGATTATTCCCGAAGGGGCAATCAATTCGATCGTCAAATCGCCCCAGTTGCTGTGGTTCCAATCGACCGTGACCTCCACGTGCTCGGCCCGAATGCCCGAACCCAACGATAGCGTGCGGGTCACGACCGACCCGTCCGCAATCGCCACGCCGAGGCCGGAGCCGCCGCTCGCGAGGCTGCCTTCGGCCTGGCTCAAATGCCGCTCATTGTTTGCCGCGTGCCTGCCGTACCAGGTTTCGGCCAGCCGCACCGCTGCCAGCGCATCGACGTCACCGAAGCCATAATCGTGGCTGACGTGCATGCCACCGCCGTTCCAATTGGTGGCCGTATTGTAGGTCAGATCGGTGTGGCTATCGTTCACCCTGCGTGCCGACAGCGCAAGGATTTTCTGTACGTCGCGGTAACCGAGATTCGGATTTGCCTGCAGCATGAGCGCGACGATGCCCGAGATGATCGGTGTGGCGAAGCTCGTGCCTTGTACATTCTGAGTGTCATTGCCGAAAACCGTGCCCTGATCGCTCTGCAGGATGCGGGAAGTCGAGGAGATGTTGGAGCCGGGCGCGGAAATCAGGATCGAGGCGCCGGGATTGCTGAACGGAGCACTCGAAAGGCTCAGGGTAGAGATATCGGCCTGTGCGTTGATCGCGCCGGTGACAACGACGAAGCGGTTATTCGTCGCCTCAGAGTAGTTGGTATTGCCGCCGGACTGGCGGCTGTTGCCTCCCGCCATCACGATATTCGAGCCCAAACCTCCGCGGCCGGACTGCACGGCCGGCCGGAAATACTGGTCGGCCATCGAGGGAGTGACGATGGCGAAATACTCGGCGTCCCCGGCAAAACCCCAGCTATGGTTAGAGACGTCGAAGGCCGGAAGGAAATCGAGCTTGGAGAAATTGGTCGTGAGGGTGGTCGGCGTGGGACCGGCGACCGTGTCGCCGATTTGGTACCCGGCAATCGTTGCATCGTAGGCGACGCCTACGGCGCCTTCGCCGTTGCGCGCGGCGGCGATGACGCCAGCCACCAGCGTGGCGTGCTGGCTGAAGGCTTCACCGGGAACCATGTCCTTGTTCGAGAGAAACCACGGGTCGATGTTGGGTGCCAGATCCGGTTGCCGATAGTCGAAGATTTCCTTCGACACTGCGAAGGGTCCCGAAGGTTCGAATTGCCCCACCCGCACGCCTTTGCCCGTGTAGTCCTTCCACACCTCGATCACGTTGGTGTCGGCGAGATACCACTGATCGGTAAAGACCGGGTCGGTCGGCATGTCGGGCGTCTTGATGAACACCTGCCCGCGCATTTCCGCCGCGGTGTTCGAGTCGTCCTGGATCGCAGTAGCGCCGGGTGTATTGTCGGCATCGGCTATCTTGTATTTGAAGCTCATCACTCCGGTAAAGGCCGGATCCGGGGTGAAAGTGAGCTCCCCATTGGCAGTAAGCGCAGGCGTGATTTCTCCATTCGCACCCATAGTGCCCGCGATCGTCCCGCCTTTCACTTCGCTGATGGTCGTGATATGCAGCGCGTCGCCTTGCCAATCGATATCGTTGGCTAGGAGCTGCGCCACCGAAATGAGCTTGGCGCCATTACGGTCGCTAACGGCGATCACGTCCTTCACCGGGAACGGACTGTCCAGTGTGATGTCGACGCCACCGGTGCCGGTGAACGCGAGTTTTTCGATGTTCTTGACCACATCTGCGCCGTCGCGCCCGCTCCTGGTGTCGACCACCCGGTACGTCGTGGCGTCGATCTTGGTGATGCGGTAGTCGGCAAGGTTGCCGGTGAATTGCGCGATATCCGTGCCGTCTCCGCCGTCGAGCGTATCGTCTCCCTGGGAGCCGATCAGCACGTCGTTGCCTGCCCCACCGAAAATGCTGTCATCTTCCGTCCCGCCGTCGAGAATGTCGTCGCCTGCGCCGCCCCGGAGGACATCTTCACCGCGCTGGCCGCGAATCAGGTCGTTGCCAGCGCCACCGTCGATCAAATCGTTGCCGTTTTCCCCGGACAGAGCATCGTTTGCAGCTCCGCCAATAATGACGTCGTCGCCATCGCCGCCACGAATGAACACCGTGCTTCTGCCCCCGCCGATCAGGATGTCGTCGCCCCGCCCACCCTGGACGATCTCGAGTTCGGCCTGGGCGAGATTGAGCGTCACCCCGCCATCGTCCACCACTATGGCGAGATCGGTGCCGCTGCCCGCGTGGATGTTCGCCTGCAGATCGCTGGCGTCGATCAGCAGCACGTCGTCGCCCGCTCCGGCGTTGAAGACGTCGCTACCAAGACTGCCAGTCAGCCAGTTGGCATCGGCGTCGCCAATCAGGGTGTCGTTGCCGGTGCCGCCGTAGAGGTTTTGGACGCCGAGCGCAGCAGCGTCCATCGCTTCGCCCGTGGTCGAAAGGGAAGCGTAGGAAGAGGTACCGCCCTCCGCCACAATCTTGGTGCCGGTGTTCGCGCCATTTTGCTGATCGATGAACGTGCTTCCGTCGGGATTGACGAGGAAGTTCGCCGCTTGCGCTTCGCGCGTCTGGCCGCCGATGACGAAGCTGCCTGTTGCGAGAATCTCGTTGCCGCCGTTGACCAGCCCCGACTGAGTGGTCGTGACGAGGTTGATGCTGCCGATGCCCAGCTCGGCCAAGGTCTTCAGCTCGCTCGTGTCGATGCCGGCCTCATACACGCCGTCGCCGTTGACATCCTTGAAGCTCACCCCGTCGGCATTGTCATCCACCCAGACCCGAACGTTGTTCCAGGCGGCATCGGCGCTGCTGAACACATTGTCGTTGTTGCTGTCCAGGCTCTTCAGTGCCGTGAAACCATTGGTGAAGGGTTTGGTGCCTTGGTTGCCGTTGGTGCCGGCAGTGCCGTTGAAATACTCGGACAGGGTTTCCGAGATATCGTCGATGATGCCGTTGTTGTTGAGGTCATAGACGACGATGCCGTCGGTATTGATGGCCAGCGGCGTACCCGTCGTAATGGTGTTTGCAGCGACCCAGCCCGTTTTTTCCTTGCTGCCGCCGTCGTGATCCGCGTCGAAGAGCACAGGGTGCTCCTGAAAGGAGGTGAGCCGCACGCCGTCACCGTTCAAGTCCAGAATGAGCGGGTCGGCTGGTGTCCAGATTGAGATGCTGCGGGAACTAGACTCCCAAGGCTGCACGTATGCGTAGTCGCTAAAGGCGTAAGCTCCATTGATCCAAACACTGATCAACTGAAGATGCGGCCCGACATCCGAGTAGTTGAAATTCCCCGGCCTGATTCCGCCGGTGGCGGTGTCCCCCATCACCGAGCTCGCGATGTCCTGATTGCTGTTCAGCACATCCGGATCGATCGAAACCTGATACGGCCCGTTCGGATCGCCCAGCGCCGTGCCGTGCTCGACCGGAGCGACATCTAGCGGGTTGCTGCTGCCTGATTGCGACGTGGCGAGATTAGGATTAACGGTAACCGATAAAGTATTCGTGACCGGACCCGCATCACCGGACGGAGTCGCGGCGTCACTCTGCCAGACGCTGTCAAACGCGGCTTTATTGATAGTAAGGACGTTGTCAGTCCATTGACCAAGGCTAGCCAAGTCGCTGTTGATGTTGGTTTGCGTTTCAGCACGCTTGAGCAGCCAACCATTCCAAGTGGCGGCCGGATCTGACGTAAAGTCGGTCAGGGTATTGTTGTAACTCTGCGTCGCAGCCGCCAACAAAAGACTCGCGCTCGCGTCGGACTGCCCGATGAGCAAACGCGTGGCGGCGTCCGAGGCGGCTTCTTCTGCCACAACCTGGCTGACGATTTCGCTTGTGAAGGTAAAGGTGTAGTAGTCCGCGGTCAAGCTTGGATCGTCTTCCAATACGCCGAGCCACAGCAAATCCGCCTTGGGGAGAAAGACCTTGCACGCGCCATCGGAGGCATCCAGTTTGAATGCCAAGTTTGTCCCTTTTCCAAACGTATCCGACATCGTTTGCCGGGCCATTTCCTCAAACGTACTGGGCCCCGGCTTCCCCGCCAATATGTCCAGCAGTCCTTTCGAGCTTGGCAAACCCATACCCGACGCCAACATTTTTCCGCCGACGTAACCACCGATCAGGCCGGAGAGCACCTTGCACAGACTGTATTTTTCGCTGTCGCTCAGCAGCGAATCGAGCGAGCTTACGCCGGAGAGCTTGTCACCGATCCATTGAAATGTTTCCGTGATCTGATCTCCGGCGTTAGCCAATTTGCCAGTGATCGTGCTCGGATCCCAGCGCATGATGCCGAGGTTGTTGTATATCTTGTCGCCGATGGTTAATTGCCTAAATTCCCGGGTTTCCCAAGGGACTGGCATTTGAGACAGCTCCAGCGCGGCTTGGTCGTAGTTGCCGATCCAGGTTTGAAGCTGGTCTCGCTTGAACAACTGGTCAGCCGTTGTATGGTCCAACTCCCATTGCAACTTCGCGCGGTCGTTGCCCATCGCCGTATACCTGTCGCTTCTGAAATCACCGATGCGCCGCTCGCTTTCCAGCCAATTGAACTTGGCGTCGTCAAACAGCCTTTGTTCGGCGTCATTGAGCGTCAGAGCGGGGTTCTCGCGGAGTCGATCTGTGTACTCAGTAGCGACTTGTCTATTCGCATCTCGTATCTGCTTTAACGTCTCATACTCGCGCCACCAACCCTGCTGATTCAGAGTCAACGTTTGCGGGTCGATAATGTCGGTCGTCATTGCTGCGCTCCTTGTCGTTCAAGTCCGATGCACTTTTCCGTAGTGACGAGCTTGCGGGTAATGGGAATCTTCGACGGATCGTAAGCGTCGAGGAGAGGGAAGTACTCTGGAGGGACCTTGGCGCGGCGGCTTCCCGCAGGATCGATGCGATCCAGCCGGTCCGGATACAGGTCTCGAGGCAAAATGCCGTTCAACTTCGACAGAAAAACGTCAAACCCAGCCCAATTGCTGTGTTGTTGCGCGAGGCGCCCCCAGCACAGCACGCGCTCCAGCTCTAACGGGCCCGAAACCTGGAAATTCTTCCTTTCGAGCTCCAACTCGCGGATATGGTAGAGAGACACATGAGCGCTGTAATACCCTTGCCGGGCCGATTCGAGTAGATCCGGCAACCCCTTCTCGGCGTCGAAGGACTGTCGAAGTACGGGAATCCCATCCGGGGCGACTTCAATGTACCGAAACCGCGCCCCTCTAACGGCAAGACATGCGCCGTGGCCCTGTTCCGCCCCACGTGTCAACAGGCGCCCTCTCCTCTCCGCGAAGTCCGGGAGTTTTTCATTCAATTCTTTCATCGCCGGCATGATGCCCGCCGCGCACATGGCGGAGACGTCCCCATTTTCTCCGGCGTCGAGCAGCATCAGCGCCGCCTGTTTGTCCGCGAAACGCTTCCCCCATTGAAGATCGAAAAGGCGCAATGCCACATAAGCCGGCAAATAGCCGTCCAGCGCCATGGCGCGGAACTCTTCCTCGCGCTTCCTGCCGAAACGCCCGACATCCTTGCCCAGTTCTTTAGGATGGGTCGCCTCGTATTCGGTGATGTGGCGATTGGTACTGAGATTCCATGTCGCCATCTCGTTGAAGTAGATGAGGTCATAAGCGCGGCGCTTCTCCTCGCTTAGTGCTTTGGCCTTTTCAGCATCGAAAGCGGGAAGATCAGCGCCAGAACACCCGGAGAGGAGCCCGAATGAAAGCACGACGATAATAAGTACGCCTATCGAACGAGTGCTGAAATTCCGTTGATTTTGCGCCGCCGCCATTAGCCGCTCCGCTCCCTGAGATTCAAGCTGTCCAGCCTTGCGGGGGTGTCGATAGGCCGCAAGGCGAAAACATCCTCCACCGGCACCGTACGCTTGATCCATCGCCATCGCCTCTCACCTCTAGCCTGCTGTGTTCATACGTGATCAGTCCGCGATCGTCCCCATTCCATCGCAGAGGACACTCAAACTTCGTTCCAGAAAAGTGCTCAGGCGAAACAATATTCAGGACCTCGCCTCCTGACAATTTCAGGGTTACTCCCAACTCCTTAGGCCCAATCAAATATTTTGAATTAGGGGAAACCAGAGGGACGCTGTGGTCGCTGTCGAGTCCGGTCAACCCAACGAATACGTCGACCCGTTCGTCCTTCTCTAGATCGAAATACGTCAAGTCATATTTGTTGTACCGCGGGCTGAATGCTCCAGAGGGCCGCGCGATACTCACGAAAAGATAGCGACCGTCCGGCGAACAACTTACAGACGATTGCGCAGAGATCTTCAGTTCCCGTGCTTGGCCGCTTCGCGCGTCTACGATCCGAAAACCGGATTTGGTGGGAATAACAATGAGTCCCGAGGGCCCACAAATTACCGGGGAGCGAACTGCCGAGCGTTCTTCGATTTCATGAATTGACCAGCCGGCCGGGCTCCTAAAGTATTTCGCCCCAGAGGTTTGTGCCAAAACACTGGATCCGCCATAAGCAAAAAACAGAAGCGCTAACGCCCACGGCATCGATTTCAAAATGAGTGGCTTTGCCAAAGCTTTTCCCTTTGAATATTGCTCTGCTTCCCAGGCAAGCTCACCCAGTCGCCAAAAAGCACCTGTATCCCGTTGGACTTCAAATAGCACGTTCGTGTCATACCCCATTCATTCGGTAAGCGTCACGCGCGAGCCCTGCCGTCAAACGGGTTTGAAGCGCCTGACTCGCAAGGCAAGACCTCGCAATCTCTAATCGAGCTTGTCCGGGCGCGCCGCATACCAATCCCTCGATGAGCTGGAGCTGTTGCGGCAGGCATACTGACGCGCAGTCGTATTTCGCAACGATGGTCCGCCTCGCGCTCACGCGCAGCGGTTCCATGTGGCTCGGGCCGGCGAGCGCGGATTCGACCTTTTCAGCAATCGCTTCGGTATCGAAGAAATCCACCAACAGACCATTCTCTCCGTCGCGAATCACTTCCTTCACCGGCGGCGTGGCCGAACCGATTACCAAGCAACCGGCCGCCATCGCCTCGAGCATCGACCAGGAGAGCACGAACGGATATGTGAGATAGATGTGCGCGGAGGAGACCTGCAGCACCTTCAGGTAGGTTTCGTAACGCACCTGACCGAGGAAATGCACCCGCGACGCATCGAGCTTTCCATCCACTTCATCGAGCATCGCCTGCCGCCAGGTGCCGCCTTTCGGGTAGTCGTGTCCGTAGCCTTTACCGTCCGCGCCTACGATGACGGCATGGGCCTTCGGCCGTCGTTTCAATATCTCTGGCAGTGCGCGCATGAAGATATGGAATCCCCGATAAGGCTCCAGCTTGCGGGAAATATAGGTCACCACTTCGTCCGACTGAGAGAGCGACAGCCCTCCGTTCAGTTTCAGCACCGCTTTCGGATCGGGCTTCACCACTTCGGTGTCGACGCCCTCATGCACGACGGAGATCATGTCGCGATAACGCGCTGGATAGGTTCCCCGCTGCCACTCGGTCGCCGTCTGCCCCCGGTCGGCCACGTGCAGTCCAAACAAATTAATGGCGTTCAGGGTCCGCACTCTCATGCGCGTGTCGATGGTCGTGGGGAATTCCGGGTCGAAATCCACATCCAGCCCATGCCCGCTGTAGAAGAACTCGAAATACGAGAGCAGCGGCGCGTCGGGATAGACGTCCTTCAGATAGAGCGTCTCGCCCCAGGCGTTGTGGCCGATCATGATGTCGGGCACGAAACCCTTCTCTTTCAACCCGAGCGCGACGCGCGCCACCTCCTGCCCGTAGAGCACTGCGCGCTCAAGAGGCCGCACATAATGGTGCGTGCCGGTCGCGGGCTCGCGGCGAGTTTGATAGACGATCTTCTTGATGCCGGGGAACGGCGCGTGGGCGTTCCGGGTGAGGAACACGATCTCGTTCGCCGGGTCCGCGGCGAAATGCGTCAGCAGATGGCGATACTGGCCGGGGAAGTTTTGATGCGCAAACAGGACCCGCATTTCACGAGCTCCCCGGTTCCAATCGCGCTACAGCGAACGTCGGAAGAGCTTCCGGTGCTCGATTCTGGCAAGCCACGTTACCGATCCCTCCCCCGCTTCTGCCGCATGGACTGTATTCATCCACTAACGGCGCCTAAGACTCTACTGAGCAAAACAAGCCCTGTCTATGGCACTTTAGTGTCATATGCCGATGCCTTACCGTTCGACACAGCAGCAGCGGCATTAGAGAATTTTCGTGCCAAATCCGGGCGCAGCCTTCGCTTCGTGCTCGGCGAGCTGCTGTACCAGCTGCACACGGGTCTCCACGGCGAGCTTTCCAAAAATCTTCGTCATGTGATGCTTGACGGTGTTCTCGCTCAAACCGGAGAGGTTGGCGATCTCGCAATTGGTCTTGCCTGACCTCACCCACTGCGCTATTTCCCCTTCGCGCGGGCTCAAACCCGCAAGACGGGTCGCGAACCTGGTGTCGACGCGAAGCCGCTCGATAACGTTGCAGAGCATCTCGTGCATGACGGGCACGATTTGCTTCAGTGTCTCGACATGAGCGGCGCTGAGCCGGCCGGGTATGCGGTGAAAGCTGTGGTAGGTTCCGACGCAGTGCTCGGTGTCGTACACGCCGAGGGCGGCAGTGTTTCTCAGCCCCCATTTGCGGAAGCACTCAAGCCACACCGCCGGAACGTCGGGCCAGGGGCGATCGGCTTCGAACAGTTGCGGCTCCCGGGTCGCAAGCCAGCGACGCAGAATGGGGGTATCGATGGCCCCCGCCCGGTTGCGTATTCCCTGCAGATGGCTCACCGGATAATCGACCGTCACCACGTAGTCGAGGGCGACACCGCCCGCGTGCAAGTGGCCGTAGCCGCTTGCGAGCGTTTCGTGAGGGAAGATGGGTCGGACCTTCTCGCGCGTCCACCCCTTGAACTCGTCGATGGTCCTGACTTCGTCCCTTTCCAGCTCGATGGCATCGATCATGACAAGCTCCTTTCCCAGCTCTGTCTACTCACAATTCATCTGCCATTCGCAGTCGAGCGGAATTGGGAACGAGGACGCGCGAGTGCGACGAAGCCACGAACGTTCACGCGTCCTTCTTCGCGGCGGCTGCGCGCGCCTGCGCCTGGCCCAAGCTGTTTAGCACCTGCCCCAGCTGCTGGTGCAGATTAGCGAGCGCGTCGTAGCCCAGCGCCACGCGCACGGCGAGCTTGCCGTTCAGCCGCTCGGGGAGCTTGCCGCCCGAGCGTGCGACGCGCGGCAGCGCTGCGAGCATCCCGGGCTCGAGGAACCCGAAGTCGATGAACGCCATGCCGGGGGCGACGTTGATGCTGCAGTAGTTGGCGACGACGGGTTGGTCGGAGTTTTCCACCGGCACCAGCCGGATGCCGAGTGACTTGCTCTCAGCGGCCGTTGGCTTCGCAGCGGGCTTATTGCTGTCCGCGACTTCCTGTCCGTCCTTCTTCGATGCTTCTGCCATGTTGACCTCTTTTCGTTCCGTTAAACGCTTCCCCGCGTCTCTCAGTTTCCGAGTCACGGCTTGGCCTTCTCTTCCTCGATCACCGTCATCTGCTTGAGCGGCTGCGGATCCGCGCCGGCTTGCCCGCCAGGCTTCGCTGCCCCGAACTGCATCACTTCATCCACCTGCAGACCGCGCGGCAGGTTGTGGGCGATGAAGAGCATCGTCACCTTGCCCTTGAGCTGGTTGATCGTACGGGCAAAGCTCTCGGCGGTCTGCGGGTCGAGGTTGCTGGTCGCCTCGTCGAAGATCAGCACCTTGGGGCGCTTGAGAAGTGCGCGGGCGATGGCGATCCGCTGGCGCTGGCCGCCGGAGAGGCCGACACCGTGCTCGCCCAAGGGCGTCTGGTAGCCCTGCGGCAGGGCCTCGATGGTCTCGTGGATCTCGGTCATGCGGCAGGCCTCGGCGATTTGCGCGAAGTCAGCGTTCGGGTTCGCCATCTGCAGGTTGTCGTATACAGTGCCCGAGAACAGCGTCGTCTCTTGCGGCACCACCCCGAAGCCCGCGCGCAGCTCGTTCGCGCTTAAGTAGCGCGTGTCCTGGCCGTCGATCAGGATGCGGCCGTCGCCTGGCGGATAGAAGCCGAGCAACAGCTTCGCGAGCGTGCTCTTGCCGCAGCCGTTGGGGCCGACGAGCACGGTGAGCTGCCCGGGCTTGATCGCGAGATTCAGGTTGCGGTACAGCCACGGATGCTTTTCCGAGTAACGGAACGAGACCGACTGGAATTCGATCCGCCCCGCCTGTCCCGTATCCGCGCGCTGCGGGGTGAGCGTGTAGGGCTCGGCCGGCATGTCCATGATGTCACCCAAGCGCTTGACGGAGACGTCCGCCTGCTGGAACTGCTGCCACAGGCCAACCAAGCGCAGCATCGGCTGGCTCACGCGGCTTGCGAACATCTGGAAGGCGACCAGCATCCCGATGGTGAAGGTCGCCGCGCCGCTTGCCGCGTTCGCGGCGCTGTCGATGACAACGAGGGCGCCGACGACGAGGATGGTGAGCGTCATGGTCTGCTCGAGCGCGTTCGCCACGGTGTTGTAGCTGTTGGCGAGCTGCTTGGTCTCGAAGCTGGCGGCCAAGTACTGCGCGAGCAGCTCGCCATAGCGGCCCTCGAGGACCGGCTCCATCTGCAGCGACTTGACGGTCGCCATGCCCGAGACGTATTCGGTGACGAAGGCGGTGTTCCTCGCCCCGACCAGGAACTGCTTGTTGAGCTTCGCGCGGAAGATCGGCGTGACGCCCAAGCTCAGCCCGATGATGAGGACGAGGATCGCGAGCACGATGAGCGTCAGCTGCCAGCTGTACCAGAACATCACCGCGAGAAAGATGAAAAGGAACGGACAGTCGAGCAAGAGCGTCACCGCCGCCCCGGCGACGAACTCGCGGATCTGCTCCACACCGTGGAGCCGGGCGACCAGCACCCCGGTCTGGCGGTGCTCGAAATAAGGCATGGGCAGGCGTAACAGGTGCCGGAGCACGGTCTGCCCGAGCACCGCGTCCACGCGGTTGCCGGTGTGCAGCACCAGGTACTGGCGCATCCAGGTCATGGCCGTGGAAAACAGCATGAACATGACGAGCGCGATGCCGATCACCCACAGGGTGCTTTGGGTGTGGTGCACCACCACCTTGTCGATCACGACTTGCGTAAAAAGAGGCGTCGCGAGCGCCACCAGCTGGATCGCAAGCGACGCGGCGAGCACGTCGCGCCAGATGCGCTTGTGCTTCAGGAGCTCCGGGACGAACCACTTGAAGCCGAAGGCCGGCTTGGAGAGCGGCAGGTCCGGGTCGCTTGCCTGCGGCGCCTCCCGGGCGATCAGCACGACCGATGGCTCGAAGCAGGCTTCGAACTGCTCCAGAGGTAGCTGATGCGGGGTGTTGCTGCCCGCCTCGAAGTAGAGAATCCCCTTGTCGCCCGCCTTGACGATCAAAGCGGATTTCGGCGCGGGCGCTTCTTCTACCTGTGCGGGGGTGCTCTCGGTGCTAGCGGGTGGTTGGGCCTGAGCTGCGTGCCGTTCTTGCTTGAGGAAGGCCACGCACGGCAGCGGCAGCGCGACCAGCTCTTTTGCGCCGACCGTTCTTTCGCCGATCTTGAAGTCGAGCGCCTTGGCGGCGGCGAGCAGCGCAGCGCGATCGTAAGGAGGCGGGAATTGCTGCGCCAGCAACGCCGGATCGAAGGGCACCCGGTGCAGCTGGCACAGGCTCCCCAGTATCCACTCGAAGTGCTCGCGGATCATCAGCTCTCCTCCCATGCGGCTGCTTTAGCGCGCACGCCCCAGATATATCCGCATCGAAACTTTGTAGCTGCGGTCGGCGAATTCCGAGTGGCAATAGTAGGCTTTGGCGCTCCTTCAAAAATCAGGTTTTACCTGATAGTCCTTCAGGCTTTTCCTGACGGGACGAGCCCGCAGCTTCACATTCCTTGATTATTAATAATATAGTATCAGATTACAGGACCGGATAACCCTGGCAGAGCAATCTACCGCATCGCGTACCGCGGTCGATAACTCCTCACGGATCATGTGGATCGTTCCGGTGGTGGTCGGGTCTCCTCTAATGCAGCAGCGCGAACTCACCCGCTGGCTTGCTCGATCGGCACCGTCCATACAAAGGGCTGGGAGGTCCCGACGCTCATCACTCCTATCGCGCGCAGAAAAGGCTCGAGGTCCCTGCGCTCCGCCGAGGCCTGCGCGGTGCCGCGCAGCTGGACCATCCGCGGCTGCGTCGCGCGCCATTCGCCGCCGGCCGTGAGGCGCAGGTCCCCGCGCAGCGTCGACAGTCTCAGCTCGGCGCGGTCGCCGCTCGCCGCGATCTGCAGCCGGTAATCGCCGAGCCGCGGCGCCTGCAGCCCGCTCAATCCGGCG
>WNGR01008430.1_pt1 | contig 22927 bp, 23 predicted proteins | sample 5407581 | NCBI WGS metagenome assembly WNGR01 (sample SAMN13153383, study PRJNA577476) | soil metagenome | isolation source: 80 cm soil or saprolite under Garry oak tree replicate 2 | place: USA:California | collected 2016-06-15
CGGACAGCTCGCGGGTGGCGTTGGAGGTGAGCACCACGAACGGCCTGCGGGTCGCGGTGATCGTGCCCAGTTCCGGCACGGTGACCTGGAAGTCGCCGAGCACCTCCAGCAGCAGGCCCTCGAACTCCAGGTCGGCCTTGTCCGTCTCGTCGACGAGCAGGACCGTGGGGTCCGCGCTACTGATGGCCGTCAAGAGGGGTCTGGCCAGCAGGAACTCCGGGCCGAAGATGTCGGTCTTCGCGTCCGCCCAGCTCTCGTCACGGCCGGCGGTGATGCGGAGCAGTTGCTTGGCGTGGTTCCACTCGTAGAGCGCCCGCGCCTCGTCGACACCCTCGTAGCACTGCAACCGCACCAGGCGGGCACCGGTGGCCTCGGCGACGGCCCGGGCCAGGTCGGTTTTGCCGACACCGGCCGGGCCCTCCACCAACAGCGGCTTGCCGAGCCGGTCGGCAAGGAACACCGTGGTCGCCACCTCGGCCGACGCCAGATACCCGGCCGAGGCCAGCCGTGCGGACACCTCGTCCACCGAGGCGAACAACGAAGTTCCGGTCACATCAGTGATGCTACCGGTGAGTACGGACTATTGGATCTGCTGCCGGGACCTCTTGACCGCCGTGAAGTACGCGCTGGAGTTGGGTAGGTAGGACAGCACACAGCCGACGACCGCGGCGAGCGTGCCGATGTAGCTCAGGGCAGTGCCACCGGACAGCAGGCTCAGCAGGTTGAGCGCCGCGATGATGGTCAGCACGATGCGCGCCCAGTTGCGGCCCGCCTTGAGCTTGAAGGCGAACAGCACGTACAGGCCGGCGATGATGATCGCGAACACCACGACGAGGCCGACCGCGAGGTTGGCCGCTGCCTGCAGCTGGGTGTCGGTCAGGGTGCTGGTGTTGTTGTTGCGCAGCGTGTCCAGGACCGTCTGCTTGCTGCCGAGGTAGAACAGGCCACCGATCAGGACGATGACCGCGCCGGCGATGAAGCACCAGAACGAGACCGTCACCTCGCGTGGCGGCGCGAAGGCCGGCTGCTGCTGCTGGTTCTGCGGGTAGCCCATGTCGCCCGAGGGCGGCGTGGACGGGTAGTTGGGCAGCCCGGACTGGTACTCGGGCTGGTTGGGGTCAGATGGAGTCGTCACGGTGGCACAACATAGACGAAACAACTCACCCGTACTTCACGACTGACCCAACCGAGATGAAAACCGATACCGATCGACGAGCCACAGGAGCGCGGCGACGGCCGGCAGGCACGCCGCGAACACGGTGACCCCGGTCCAGCCGTAGTGGTCGTCCAGCCAGCCGGTGGCGGCCGAGGACAGCGCGCCACCGACGAACACCGAGCTCATGAACACCGTGTTGATCCTGGCCCGCGCGTCGGCGCGCAGCGAGTAGATGTCCCGCTGGCTGAGCACCTGGTGGCCCTGCACGGCCAGGTCCAGCAGCACCCCGGCGAGGGCCAGCAGCACCACGCTCCCGGCGCCGAGATTCGCCAGCACCATGGCCGCGACGCCGGCCAGGATGAACCCGATCCGGCCGCCGTGGCCGTGGCCGCGGTCGCCAAGGCGCCCTGCCAGCGGTGCCGTGGCCGCGCCGGTCGCGCCGACCAGCGCGAACACGCCGACCGCGGCCTGCCCGAGATGGTGCGCACCGATCAGTTCGTACGTGATGGCGGTCCAGAAGGCGGTGAACGCGGCGAACAGCAGCGCCTGGCAGGCCGCGCGGTGCCGCAGCACCGGTTCGGCTCGTGCCACGTGCACCACCGACGCCATGAGCTGTCGATACGTGGCTTGATGGTCGGGCCTGCGGTCGGGCAGCACGCGGGCCAGGGCGATCGACGTGACGACCATCAGCACCGCCGAGATCGCGTAGATGCTGCGCCAGCCCCACTCGGCCGCCGCGAGGCTGGCCACGGTCCTGGCCAGCAGGATCCCCAGCAGCAGGCCGCTCATGACCTGGCCGACCGCCCGGCCGCGCCGGTCCTCGGGCGCCAGGTGCGCGGCCAACGGGATGAGGATCTGCGCGACGACCGACGTCACGCCGATCAGCACGGACATCACCAGGAACAGGCCGGCGTTCGGGGACGCGGCGGCGATCCCGAGTACGAGCGCGGTGCCGATCAGGGTGCGGGCGGTGAGCTTCCGGTTGTTGACCAGGTCGCCCAGCGGGAGCAGCAGGACGAGGCCGAACACGTAGCCGATCTGGTTCGCGGTCACGACGGCGGCCGCGGTGCCGTGGCTGATGTGGAACGAGTCGGCGATCAGCGCGAGCAGTGGCTGCGCGTAGTAGAGGTTGGCCACCGCGAGCCCGCAGGCGACGGCCATCGTGACGGTGACCAGCCGCAGGCCGCCTGCGGTCCGCACCAGGGTCACGGCTGCCTCCCTCGGTCGATTATTTCCAAACTTACCGTTTAGAAATTCGACCGCACAGACTTCGTGACGAACCACACTAGGCAGGTGCCAGCCCGACCATCGCCTGCGCGACCAGCCGGTCGGCCAGCCCGTCGTCCAGCGGCTCGTGGCCGAAGAACAATCGGTGGTAGACGGGTGCGAACAGCTGGTCGGACGCCACGCCGATGTCGATGTCGGGCCGGATCTCGCCGCGTGCCATGCCAAGGCGCAGGATCTCCGAGGTCACGGCCCTGCGCGGCGCCAGCCAGCGTTCCCGGATCGCGCGCGCGATCTCGGGGTCGCGCTCGGCCTGGCCGACCAGGGCGCGCATCAGCGGCCCCGATGTCGTGTCCCGGAACAGGACGACGAGCGCACCCACCTGGTAGCGCAGTGCTGCCGCGGTGTCCAGGCCCTCCGGCACGGTGATCGAGTCGCGCACCACGTTCAGGAAACCGTCCAACGCGACCGCGCCACGGGAGGGCCACCACTTGTAGATGGTCGCCTTGCTGACCCCGGCACGCTCCGCGATGGCCTCCATGGACGCCGCGTTGACGCCGCCGGCCAGCATCAACTCGCCTGCCGCCGCCAGAATGGCCAACCGGGCGCGTTCGCTCCGTGGCCGACCCCGCCGCCTGGTGGCCTGCTCGCCGCCCATGGATCCCCTCACCCACATTTCTGATCGCGTCGTTCACTATAATGCCGACCATGGCGCTGCCGTACTACGAGGATGTGACACCCGGGATCGGCGTGCTCCCGCCGAGGTCCACCGCCGTCTCCGACGCGGCGGCCATGACGCTGGACGGCAGGTGGCGCTTCCGGCTGTATCCCACCGCCGCCGGTGCAGGCTCCCCCGACGTCGACGACGCGGACTGGGACGTGCTGCCGGTGCCGGCGCACTGGCAACTCCATGGCCACGGCTCCCCCGCGTACACGAACGTCGCCTACCCGTTCCCGATCGACCCGCCGCACGTGCCGGACGAGAACCCGACCGGCGAGTACCGCCGGGAGTTCACGCTGCCGGCGGACTGGCCGGCCGGGGACGCGGTGCTGCGCTTCGACGGTGTCGACTCGTGTTTCCGGGTCTGGCTCAACGGCACCGAACTCGGGCACGCCAAGGGAAGTCGACTGCCGGCGGAGTTCGCGGTCGGCCCGGTGCTGCGGCCGGGGCGCAACGTGGTGGCCGTGCGGGTGCACCAGTGGTCGTCCGGCAGTTACCTCGAGGACCAGGACATGTGGTGGCTGTCCGGGATCTTCCGCGGGGTCACGTTGTTGTCGCGCCCGGCCGACGGACTGCCGGACTTCTTCGTGCACGCCGACTACGACCACGAGACCGGCGTCGGCACGCTGTCCGTGGACACCGACCGGCCTGCCTTGCTGAGCGTGCCGGCCCTGGGCCTTGTCGACGTGCCGGCCGCCGGGCCGCATCGGATCGAGTCGGTGGCGCCGTGGTCGGCCGAGGTGCCGACCCGCTATGCGGGCACGCTGGTCACGGCGGGCGAGCGGGTCGAGATCCACATCGGGTTCCGGACCGTGGCCGTGGTGGACGGCGTGCTCACCGTGAACGGTCGCCCGGTGCTGTTGCGTGGCGTGAACCGGCACGAGTGGCATCCCGAGCACGGCAGGGCGGTGCCGCGCGAGACCATGCTGGCGGACGTGCTGTTGATGAAGCGACACAACATCAACGCGGTCCGCACCAGCCACTATCCGCCACACCCGCACTTCCTGGACCTGTGCGACGAGTACGGCCTGTGGGTCCTGGACGAGTGCGATCTGGAGACGCACGGCTTCCAGTTCGTCGAGTGGCGCGGCAACCCGAGCGACGACCCGACATGGTCGGACGCGCTGCTGGATCGTATGCGGCGCACGGTGGAGCGGGACAAGAACCACCCGTCGGTGATCATGTGGTCACTCGGCAACGAGTCGCACACCGGCCGCAATCTGGCCGCGATGGCCGACTGGACCCACGAACGCGACCCGAGCCGGCCGCTGCACTACGAGGGCGACCAGAACTGCGCGTACACGGATGTCTACAGCCGGATGTACCACTCGCACGCCGACGTGGACGCGATCGGCCGACACGCCGAACCACCCACCGACGATCCGGCGGTGGACGCGCATCGCCGATCGCTGCCGTTCGTGGCGTGCGAGTACGCGCACGCCATGGGCAACGGACCGGGCGGTTTGACCGAGTACCAGGAGTTGTACGAGCGGTACCCGCGCTGCGCGGGCGGTTTCGTGTGGGAGTGGATCGACCACGGCATCCCACGCACCGCACCGGACGGCACCCGCTACTACGCCTACGGCGGCGACTTCGGCGAGCCACTGCATGACGGCAACTTCATCGCCGACGGCCTGGTGTTCCCCGACCGCACGCCGAGCCCCGGCCTGGTGGAGTACGCGAAGGTCATCGAGCCGATCCGCATCGAGCCGGCGAGGGGCAGTGTGCGGATCACCAATCGGTATGACTTCGCCGATACCGGGCATCTGGCGTTCTCGTGGTCGGCGCTGCGGGAGGGCGTGCCCGTCGATGAGGGGCCGCTGGATGTGCCGGTGCTGGCTGCCGGAGCGTCCGTCGAGGTTCCATTGCCTTCGGTCTCGGGCGATGTGGTGACGGTGCGGGCAGCCCTCGCTTCGGCCACCGCGTGGGGGTTCGCCGGGCACGAGGTGGCGTGGGGGCAGGCCGTGCTCGCTGTTCCTGTTTCCGCCTTTCCCACCGCACGCACGGACATCCGGCTGGGGCCGGGTGAGTTCGACTCGCTCGGCCGGTTGACCGCGATCGGCGAGATCGAGGTCTCGGGTCCGCAACTGGACGTGTGGCGTGCACCCACGGACAACGACGAGGGCCACGACAGCTATCCGGTGGCGGCGGTGTGGCGGGCGCTCGGGCTGCATCGGCTGCGGCATCGGGTGGTGTCGGTTGCGTCGTCCCATGATCTGACCGTGACCACCCGTGTCGGGCCGGCTGGCATGGACCTGGCGTTCGAGGCGGTGTATCGGTGGGTGGCCGACGCCGCTCGGATCGGCCTGCCGGTGACGTGGTTCGGCGCCGGCCCTGGCGAATCCTATCCGGACAGTCGGCGGGCGGCTCGGATCGGGCGGTACACGTTGGACGTGGACCGGTGGCAGACGCCCTATGTGTTCCCGCAGGAGAACGGGCACCGGTCCGATGTGCGCTGGGCGCTGTTGGCGGCCACCGGCGGCCCTGGTCTGCGGATCGCCGGTGATCCGGTGTTCGGATTGACCGCTCGCCGATGGACCAGTGCGGATCTGGACGCGGCTCGCCATACGAATGAGCTGCGCCCCGGTGACCGGATCTGGCTGAATCTGGATGCGGCGCAGCAAGGCCTTGGTTCAGCGTCGTGTGGCCCCGGTGTGCTGCCGGAATACGAGTTGCGGCCTGCACCCGTCACGCTGCGGGTGGTGCTGACTCAGGTCTGAAATGTTCCCCGGCGGTAACCGGAGTCGGGGGATTGACTCGACGCGCGGCGGCTGACACGGTCGTCCCCACGTCGAAACTCCCCTCTCCCGACGTGCCAGGGTGATCTACATGCGCCCCAGGTGGCGTTTGGCCATGATCTGCCTTACCGGCGTACTCGTCGCGACCGGTATCGCCCTGTTGGCCGGTCATCGACCGGCGCTCGTATCGGCGGCGGCCGCACCGGTCACCAGCACGCCGGGCAGTGTGGCCCAACAGCCGACCGACAGCTGGGTGGTGACCGAGAACCAGTTGGCGGGCAGCCGGAACTGGCGAATCACCAACCCACCGGGCACCGGTTTCATCCAGGGCTTCGCGGACCAGACCTACGCCAAGGCAGGCGAACCCGTCAACCTGTTCGTGTCCACATCAGCCGCCGGCTTCCGTGTCGAGGCGTACCGGATCGGTTACTACGACGGCCTCGGCGGGCGGCTGGTGTGGGCATCGCCCAACTACGCCGGGCAGCAGCAGCCGGCCTGTCCACTGACCGCCGCCGTCAACATGGTGTCCTGCGACAACTGGAACCAGTCCCTGACCGTGCACGTCACCCAGGCGTTCGTGCAGGGCGACTACCTGCTCAAGCTCATCGGCAGTGACAACGAGCAGAGCTACGTGCCACTCACCGTGTGGGACGAGAACAGCCAGGCCGTCTACGTGGTCAAGAACGACGTGTTCACCTGGCAGGCATGGAACACCTACGGCGGCTACGACTTCTATCAAGGTGTCGGCGCCTGCCCGGCCGCGCTCTATCCGCCGTGCGCGCGGGCGCGGGTGGTCAGCTACAGCCGGCCCTACGACTACGGCCAGGGCGCCGCCGACTTCCTGACCCTGGAGGCGCCACTGGTCCGATACCTGGAACAGCACGGCCTCGACGTCACGTACGTGAACGACATGACGATCCAGGACAACCCGGGAATCCTGGCCAACCACCGGGCCCTGCTGTCGCTGGGCCGCGACGAATCCTGGTCGCTCGCCGAACGAAACGCCGTGACGAAGGCCAACGCGGCCGGCCTGAACCTGGCGTTCTTCGGCGCAGCCGCGATCCTGGGCCACGTAAGAACCCAAAGCGCGGACCGACAACTGGTCGACTACCGCGACTCGGCGACAGATCCGGCCAACGGCAACGGCGATCCACGGGACGTCACCGGCAACACGTGGAGCTCACCACCGACGAACTGGCCCGGCTCGACACTGCTCGGCGAAGCGTTCAACGGCACCATGAACCCCGGCGCACACGCACCGCTGGCCATCGCCGACCCGACCGCGTGGATCTTCACCGGCACCGGCCTTGCCGCAGGCGCCGCGGTGCCCAACGTGATCGCGTCCCATGTGGACAGCCTGGAACCCGGCCCGACACATCCAGACGCCGTGCAGGTGTTGGCACACTCACCCCTGACCGCGGCCGACGCGCAGCCAGTGAGCCACACCGGCCCCACGTTCTTCTCCGACATGACCTACTACACCGACCCGAAGAGCCTGGCCGGGGTGTGGGACAGCGGCACCAGCAACTGGATTCCCACGCTCAGCGACTGCACCGGCCCCACCCCGTGCCCGGCCGGCGCGGTGGGCACCATGACCGGCAACATGCTGCGCCTGTTCGGTCTCGGCCCAGCCGGCCGAACCGAACCATCAAAGGCGAACTGGCGGGACTTCTACCCGAACGGATGAGGTCAGCCGCCGCGCGCTCGGAGCTCGATATGCGAACCAGCTCTGTGACCTGCGACTCACACTCGTGGGCGTTGTGGCAAGATGGGTATTGCCCACTTGCCCCGGCCGTTCTATCCTGATGCAAGGGCCCAGCTACATCGTCAACAGCGCAGCGGGCGGACCCACTACGGCAGGGATTACCACCATGACCACACTCGATGACTTCCGCCCCGTCGGGGAGGTGACAGCGGACGAGCGTGCTCGCATCGCGATCGGCAAGGCGGGTGCGCACAAGGACGACCGCTACGCGGTCTCGGTCAACGACGATGGCGCGATCTTACTGACGCCCGTCACGAGCATCCCCAAGCGAGAACTGGTGGTATGGGAGAACGAGGACCTGAAGGCTTCCCTGTATCGAGGGGGCCGAGAAGGTCATTGACGACCTACAGAACCCTCAGTACGCCGTGAAACTCAGAAAGGTCCGCAAGGCGCTTCGGCTCCTGCGCGAGGTAGGACCTCGACACCCTGGCTTGCACTCACATGGCTACCAGTCGATCATCGGCCCAGATGGCAAGACACTGCGGGAGTCCTATGTAGAGAATCGAACACCATCTGCCTGGCGGATATGGTGGATATACGGGCCTGCGCCTGATGAGATCACCATTGTGACGATCGGGCCGCACCCGTGAGATGTGTCCGTACGGCGGGCGCCTAGTGATATTTCAGTAGCCTACTAGCCGATCTGGAAGCCGATCGCCTCGGCGATCACCACGGCCTGTGTCGGGCTGATGAACGCCCCGGTCAGCTCGGCGTTGAACGGGTCGAGCGCCGACAGGTCGCTGCCCCGCAGGTCGGCGGCGCGGATGTCGATACCGTGCAGTTGCGCACCGGACAAATCGCAGTCGGCGAACGTGGCACCGCCGCAGTTGGCGCCGGTCAGGTCGGCCTCGCGCAGGCGGATGGCCTGGAACGTGGTGCCGCGCAGGTCGGCGCCGGCCAGCGCCACGAACGACCAGTCGCCGCCGAGCACCTTCATCGGACGCATCGTGCACTCTTTGAAGGCGCTGCCGACCAGCTTGCAGCTGGTGAACTCGCTGTCGAAGAAGTTGCAGCGGGTGAACGTGCAGGCCAGGAACGCCGAGTCGGTGTGCCGGGACACGTTGAACTTGACGTTGCCGAACACGCAGTCCTGAAACACCGTGCTCCGGCTGGTCGCCTCGGTCAGGTCCACCTCGTGGAACGCGCACCGCGTGTACGTGAGACCGACCAGTTCCTCGGCGTAGCGGTCGTCGCCGCGGAAGGTCTGGTCCTCGATGTCCACCATGGACCGAAGGCTAGCGGGCACGGCCATCGCTGGCCGTTAGGGCAATAGACCGCCGAACCCGGGTCGATGGGTCCGCCAACAGCGACCGAGCGCCCGCCGTCCCGAGGTATGGGGCTATGTCGACTTCATCTGCCGCATCGAGTACTGGACGCGAGCCGCTCTTATCAGGCCCACGAACATCGAAGGGGTCAAGACCCTACTGTGGTCGTTGAGGCGCTCTTCCCTGTAGGCGATCAAGAAACCCTTGTCGTTGGTGACGCAGTAGACGTGAGCGAGCGGGTCCTCGGACGCCAGACGTCGGCATGCGCCATAAACCATCCCGTCCTCGTGGTCGAGTGGCGGATTACCGTCCGGGTAGTGGTCACCTAGTGTTCCACCGCTGGATCTATGCGCAGTACCGAAGATCAAGTCATCCACCAGAGCCTGAGCACAGCCACGAGACCAACCGAGTCCCCGAAGTCCGGTTCGGGGGTCCGCAATAGAGGACTTGGCTGCCTTGTATCGAACAATCGCATCTATGTGGGCATTTGTCCACACCTCAACCGTCTCATCCCCGGCGAACCGACCAGACGTACACGCGGCAATGGCGCGCAAGGAGTCAACAGCTCGATCACAGGGATGGGGCACAGTCTCCTTGACCACGCGAGCGGCCGCGGCGTCGAACTTCTCACTGATCTTCTACCAATGTCTTGATCATGAATCCGCGTATGTACGTCCACACTCATGAACGATGCCATCCGTGGCGTACTGGTCACCTGGGGCGAGGTTCGCGCCACCCCAAGGATCTTCGCCGGGATCGAGGTACTCGTCTCCGAGCGAATTGAGGATGGCGTCAACATCTACGGGGCCGGACCTGCGAGCACCCCGGCGATGGATGCCGCCGGCCGCGAGATCGGCCGCAGTGCGGCCGCCCAGCTTCCGATGTGCCCGGTAGTACTTGGCCATGGCCTCCAGACTGATGGGCTCCAGACAGTCCGCATCGTCGGGCAAGTCACCCCGAGCTTCCATCCATGGCCGTTCTACATGGGTAAGGGCACTTAGCTCCTCGCCGGACATGGACCCGTAACTCGCGAGTACCAAATCGATCAGGTTGGAGGTCATGTCATCCAGGCGGATGCCCTCCACGTCTTGCTGGGCGGCGAGCCGCGTGGCCCTGTCCCTGCGCGCATGCCAAACCTGAGGGACCACGGGGCCGTCCCGCCAAGCCTTGATCCGCTCCGGGAACAACGGCTCATCTGTGATGGCCAGATGCCATGCCTGGACGTAGTAGAGCAACTTTTGCAGGCTCTTCGCATCCATCCACGACCCGGAACGGGCGAGGATCACTGATGCGACATCGTTTGCTGAAACCATCTGCCCCGCCTCCCACCTCTCCGATCGCGTAGCCGCCTACGCCCGCCAACAGTCGAACATCTGTTCGAGGATACAGCCTATGATACATCTTGACCAGCACATACGAGTCAACCACTCAGGTGACGAACGCGGCCAGCACGGCAGCGCGGTCCGCGCCGACGGACAACAGCCGATGCAACAGCAGGCGGGATTTGAACGGATCGAGATAGCCGGCCGCGATCAAGCCCCTGGCCAGCAGATCCCGTTCGGAGCCGGGGAAACCGTAGGTCGCGGTCAGTGTCGTGCCAGCGCCGGTTCGGGACGCCAGGACCACGGGCAGCCGGCTCGCCAGTTCGGCAATGACGTCAACGAGGCCGACGGGCACGTGACCGGCGCCGTAGCCGGCGATCACCAGCCCGTCCACCCGGTCGGCCAGCAACGACAGCACCTCGCCGTCGTCGTCCATGGCCAACGTGACCAGGCCGACCTTGGCGGGCCGGTCGCCGCGCGGGAGCACGGTGCGATGGTCGAGCCGGCTGAACAGCGTCAGCCGGCCCTCGGCGACGTAGCCGAGCGGGCCACCGTTGGGCGAGCGGAACGTGCCGATGCTGGTGGCGTGCGTCTTGCGGACACGACGAGCGGCGTGCACCTCGTCGGCGAACACCACGAGACAGCCGAGATCGCGAGCCAAGGGACTTGCCGCGACCTTGAGCGCGGCCAGCAGGTTGGCCGGGCCGTCCGCACCGGCCATGGTGGGGTTGCGCATGGCGCCGGTGACCACGACCGGCGCCGCACCGGCGTAGCCGATGTCCAGCAGGTAGGCCGATTCCTCGATGGTGTCGGTGCCCTGCGTGACGACGATGCCGTCCGTGCCGCCCGCCACGCTGACCTCGATCTCCCTGGCGAGCAGATCGAGATCGGCGAGCGACACGGACGCTCCCGGCACCTGCCGGAAGTCCACCACGTCGATGATGATGCCTGTGTCCGCGAGACCGGGCACGGCGGCCAACAGTTGTTCCGGTGTCAGGGCCGGCGCCACACCGCCACCGGTCCTGGCTCCCATCGCAATAGTGCCGCCAAGCCCGTACAACACCACGTGACTCACGTCAGTCCCCCCGGTCAGCATCGACAAGCCGACAGCCTAACCGATCAGTGAGTCCGAAAAGGACGACTCAGTAGCCGCCACCGACTCCGCCGCCGGCCGCGGTGGTCGCGGCCGGTGCCGCGCCTGCCTTGGCGCCGGTCGGGGTCACCGCGAACCAGATACCGCCCTTGCCCTGGCCGGTCGCGTCACCGGGGGCCGTGTCGGCCGCGAACTCGTACAGCGGCCAGCCGGCCAGCGTGAGCTGCTTGGTGCCGTCGGGGCGGGTGATGCTGCCCACCAGCGACTGGTTGATGCCGTTGACGGTCGGGGTGCCACTGCCGGCCGGCACCGGCGGCCAGTTCGTCGCGCACGTGGCGGTGCAGGTGGACGTCCCCGAGTTCGGTGTGTCCTTCGTGTACAGGTAGACCGTGCGGTTCTTGCTGTCGGTCACGATCGTGCCGAGCGAGCCGGAACTGGTTGTCGAGAGCGCCGCCGTCGTGGCCGAACCGCCGCCTTGCGCGGTGGTCGCCGCCGGTGCGGCACCGCCGCCGCTGCCGGTGCCGTAGCCGTTACCGCTGCCGGAACTGCCGCACGCGGCAAGCGCGATCGCCGCGGCGGCACCCGATGCCGCAAGGAACAGGTACTGCGCTCGCTTCATTTTGTTCTCTCCTCCGTACCCGTGAATCTCCCGGTTGCCCATGTCAACCGGCACTCTCGTGATACGTCCGAATGAACGAACGGGATCATGATCATTTACCCGGCGTCACCGACCACGTGTGCTCCGTTACCGGATATTGACCGGGATATCATTCGTGACCGTGTCCGGCGCTGCGAGCCCGAACCGGCTGCGGGCAGCGCACGGGCCGGCCGCGTACTGGCGATCGCGTCGCTGTTGCCGGCGTTGCTGGCCACCGCGTGGGTGGTGGCCGCCTTTCCGCTGGCCGCGCTGGGGTGGTTTTCCCCTGCGGTCGCGGTGCCGCTGTTCGTGGTGGTCGCCGCGGTACTCGTGCCGTTGGGACTGAGCCTGATCCGGCGGTCCGCGAACGCGCCGTGGTGGTCGGTGTCAGCGACCGGCCTGATCGCGGTCGGGTTCACGGTCTTTGCCGCGCTGAGCCACGGCGAGCACACAATCCCCCGGCGGGACGCCGGGTCGTACGCGCAGATCGGCTACTGGCTGGCACAGCACGGCGGGCCGTTCTACCAGGTGCCGCTGGCCGCGTTCGGGCCCTCACCTGGGGCGATCGGCTTCGGCAGCCCGGCCTTCTACCAGCACGGCACCACCATCGTGCCGCAGTTCATGACGGGCTGGCCGACGCTGCTGGCCGGGGCCTACTGGGCGGGCGGCTGGACGGGCCTGCTGTTACTGCCCACGCTGGTCGGCGGCTGCGCGATCCTGGCCGTCGGCGGGCTGGCGGCCCGGCTGGTCGGGCCGCGGTGGGCACCGTTGGCCGCGTTGCTCACGGCCGCCGCGTGGCCGGTGCTGCGGGTCGCGCAGGAAACGTTGTCCGAGCCGTTGGCGCTGTTGACGCTGGCCGCCGGCTGTTGCCTGCTGGTCGACCTGGTCGCGGTCCGCCATGCGGGTGCCGAACTGCGCCGGCGGATCAACCGGCACGCGTTCGCGGCCGGCCTGCTGTTGACCGCTGGAGAGTTGGTGCGCCTGGACTTCGGCGTCGATTTCGCTTTCGTACTACCGGTTCTCGGCTGGCTCTGGCTGACAAGGCGGCCGGGGGTGGTGGCGTTCCTCGCCGGGTCGGTGCTGGGCGGGGCGCTCGGCGTGCTGGACGGCGCGTTCGTGACCAGGACGTACGTGCACGTCAACTGGGCATCGGTCCAGCTGATGCTGGTCCTGCTCGGTGCGGCCGCCGTCGCCGTGGTGGTGGCCGTCGTGTTGCTGCGTCGGCGGTCGCCCGTGGCACTGGGCTGGTGGCGGCGGGTGCCGCTGATCGGCGCGACGCTGGTGGTGCTCGGCGGGCTCGGGTTGTTCGTGCGACCGTGGGTGTTGATCGACCACTCGACCACCGACGCCGGTGTGGCCAATTACGTGGAGACCATGCAGCGCGGGCTGAACCTGCCGGTGGACGGCAGCCGGGGCTACGCCGAGGCGAGCCTGCGGTGGGTGGCCTGGTATGTCGGGTGGCCGCTGCTGGCCGCCGCGTTGCTGGCCGCCGCCTACCTGACGTGGCGGGTGCTGAACGGCCGTGAGCCGCGGTGGTTGCCGATCCTGCTGGTCTACCTGTGCTCGTCGGTGTTGGTGCTGCTGCGGCCCGGCATCACGCCGGACCATCCGTGGGCGGACCGGCGACTGGTGGTGGAGGTGTTGCCGTGCGTGATCCTGCTGGCCACGTGGGCCACGGCCGCCGTCGCGCGCTGGGCGGTTCGTCGTCGGGTGCCGTGGCTGGTCGCGCTGCTGGTGGCGGCGTTCCTGGTGCCGGAAGGGTTCGCGTTGACACCGGTCGCCGTGCAGCGGACCGAGCAGGGCGAACTCGCGGCCAGTGACGCCGTGTGCCGGCAGTTGCGGCCGAGCGACACGGTGATCGTCATCGATCAACTGTGGATGCCGGTGATCCGGGCGCAGTGCGGGCTGCCGGTGGCACAGTTGATCGTGCCGTCGCCGGTCGCGGTGCGGCAGGTCGCGGACAGCATCCGTGCGGCCGGCCGGACACCCGTGATCGCCGGGTCGCAACTGGACAGTCCGGTGCCGCTGGGCCTGATCGCGACCACCGTGGTCGACCTGAACAGCCGGCAAGATCAGCAACAGCTCGTCAACCGGCCCGACGGCACCGACCCGCTGTTCCTCCAGTTCTGGATGGCCAGGGTCTGACGCGTCTGGGGCTCCCGCTATTCTTGGACCTGTCTGAGCCACGATCGGAGTCGCATGCTCGTCGACCCTAAGAAGTCCTCATTTTCGCCAAGCAGCCTCGCCTTCCAGCTCAACGCCGGTGGCGACGACTCGGCACCGCCGCACGTGACGATCGTGCTGCCCTGCTACAACGAGGAAAACCACGTCCGGCAGGAGATCGAGCGGATCTGCGCCGCCATGGACGCGTCGGACTACGGCTACGAACTGCTCGCCGTCGACGACGCCTCCACCGACGGCACACTGGACGTGCTGCAGAAGGCGGAACTGGACTTCCCCCGGCTCAAGGTCGTGCCGTTCCGGCGCAACAGCGGCTCGGGCACGGTCCGCCGGATCGGCTCGCAGATCGCCCGCGGCGAGATCGTGGTCTGGACCGACGCGGACCTCACCTACCCGAACGAGCGCATCCCCGAACTGGTCCGGATGTTGGACGAGGACCCGGCGATCGACCAGGTGGTCGGCGCGCGGACCACCGAGGAAGGCACCTACAAGTTCCTCCGGGTGCCGGCGAAGTGGCTGATCCGCAAGATCGCGGAATGGCTGACCGAGGAGAAGATCCCGGACCTCAACTCGGGCCTACGGGCGTTCCGCAAGGACGTCGCCGCGCCGTACCTGCGGTTGCTGCCGGCCGGTTTCTCGTGCGTCACCACGATCACCGTGGCGTTCCTCTCCAACCAGCACGACATTCTGTACGTGCCGATCGACTACGCGAAACGCGCCGGCACCTCGAAGTTCAAGTTCGTGAAGGACGCCTACCGCTACATCCTGCAGGTACTGCGGATGGTGATGTACTTCAACCCGCTCAAGGCGCTGATGCCACTGGCATTGACGCTGCTGACGATCGGTATCGTCAAGGGCATCGTGGACATCGCGATCCACCCGGTCCGGTTGGCGACCAACACCGTGCTGGTGTTCCTGACCGGCCTGATCATCGGCTCACTCGCCCTACTGGCCGACCTGATCGTCCGGTCCCGCCCCGACTAAAGCGTGTCCCGACAGTTCGAACATTAGCTGTGACCCACGGTCGTCGGTCTCGTACCATCACCGTCAGGGCTCTGGGGGCAGACCCGGAGACGTGGGCGCTCTGGGGTGATTCGCTGTATGGCGATTGACGATCTGCCTGGTCCGGTCGTGAACTTCCTGAATGTCATCGGTGTGCCATGGCCCTACGTCAACGAGGACACGGTGACGCAGTTCGCGACGCTGACACGTGAGTTCGGACAAGCGGTCCAGACCACTCATCAGGACGCGACTGCCGCGATCAACGGAATAAAGCAAGCACACACGGGTGCGTCCACCGAGGTCATGAAGTCCGGATGGTCGACAATGTCCGCCCAGCACGTGGATGAACTCGTGACCGGGTGCCATGTGCTGGCCGACGCGCTGGACGTGGCGGCCGGATACATCGTGGCGCAGAAGGTGGAGGCGATCGCCACACTGGTCGGCATGGCCGCTGCCTTCGTGGCTGACCAGGCGGCGGCCGTGGCGACGTTCGGGCTCGCCGAGGCCGCGGTGCCGGTGATCATAGAGGGCGCCGAGAGACTGGTGAAGTCCCTGGTGATGGACCTCCAGCAGTACATCGTCGGCAAGGTGATCGAGGCGGCGGCGAAGCCATTGTTCGCGAAGGTCGAGGCGGCGATGGCAGGGCTGGACTGGTCCCAGTCCGGTGCCGCCGCCAACGGCGCACAGTCGACGGGATTCTCGGTCGACCCACAGGCCGTGCGCATCCAGACGGCGGCCCTGCGCACACATGCGGCGACGATGCGCGCACACGGCGCCAACTTCCAGCAGGGTGTACGGGGACTGAGCTTCTGATGGCGGATGGTGAACTGGGCGCGGTGTTCAAGGGCCTCGCCGAAGACGCGGATCAGGCGGCGGGAAACATCGCCAAGTCAGCGGCCCGGATCAGCGACCGGGCTGCCGAGATCGAGGAATCCAACCTCAGCAACACACTGCGGACCGAGGCGCAGCGGGCCGACGCGTTCACGAACATCGCCAAGGACGAGCACCCCAGGATCGGGACATCGCCGGGTGGCCAGGCCGGCAAGATCCACGAAGCGCTCGATCCGCCGACCGAGCCGGCGACCGTCAACGTCTGGCGCGACGACCGGATGCCGAAGACGGAATTCCAGGGCAAGGTCACCGCCCTGCGGCGCCTGAGCGACGATGGCAAACTGTACAAGGCAACGAACCCGGTCGACCGCGACCCCAACGTCACCAAGGACTACCGGCAGAACATGATCGACCGGATCTACCGGCAGTACAACGAGCAGAACCCGGAGTTCTCCAACAAGTTGATCGACCGGGTGACCAGGAGGATGTCGCCCGACCACGTGCACGAACTGCAACTGGGCGGACCGGACACACCGGAGAACCTCAAGTTCCTGGACCGGTACACGAACGAGCAGATCGGCATGCGGCAGATCTGGCCGCAGATCAAGAACCTGCCGGACGGCACACCGATTCGAATACGAGTGATTGACAAAAAATGACCGAACTGGACGAGATCGTCGGTACCCTAAGGACCGCGCTTGCCGACATACCCGCGGCGGTGACTTTCGCGGACCTGCCGAACGGCCGTGCGATCGGGTCGGAATCCGCCGAAATTCCGCCGGCTCTGCGTGACCTGCTGCTGGTCACCGACGGACCTCGATGCGGCTCGATCGTCGTCTTCGCCATGTCCGAACTGGACGACAATCAATTCTACTGCGACGAACTGGCCGGCGGCACCACCAACTGGTTGTGCTACGGCATGATCGACGACAATCCTCTTTTCCTGAACCGTGCCGACGAGGACGTGTGGTGGTTTCCGGGCGGGGTGGCGGATCGGATCAACGGCCGACTCGCGCGCCTCGCCGACGACCTGGCGACATTCGTTACCCGTTACCTGTTCGGGGAACAGTATCCGGAGGTGGTGACCGGCGGTGCGCAGGACCGCTGGTATGCTTTCCGGCAAAACGTTCGCGCTGGCTGATTTCGACAGGAGAACCAGGATGGCCATTCAATACAGTGACCTGGTCGACCTGTGGGGTGTTGACGCGCTCATTCACTTCCCCGCGGACCGGTTCGAATCAGAAATCGGGTTCCACCCCGACCTCTTTCCGCCCGCCGGTGCGATGCCGGCCGATGTGCCGATCCTGTTCACCGCGTACATTTCCGGGCCGATCAAGCTGTTCGACCTCATCGAGTTTCAGGTCGGCGACGAGGAACCGCTGCGCCTGGCGGTCATCGGCGGCGCACCGGACAATCCCAACCTGCTGTTCGGCCTGGACCTCGCGACCGGTGTTGTCGCACTCCTGGATCCCGAGACCCCGGCCGTGGAACTGGTGAGCTCCAGTTACGCCCTGTTCGTGGAGTTCCTCGTTCGGCTGGGCCGGTTCATCAGCGCCGACCCCGGCGGCGCGGCACGAGCCGCTCAGGCCCGCGAACTACGCGACGAACTGCGCGTAGCGGATCCAGCCGCCTTCGCGGATCCCGAATCGTGGTGGTCCATCGCGTTCACCCAGTTGACGGTGGCCAAGTAGCCGATCACGTCTGGTCCATCCTGCGGGCACGCACGACCAGACCGGGGCCGGTGGCCGGAAAAGCACGCTGTGCCAAGCGGAACGGCGCGGTAGCCCAGCGGGTGGCCGCGCCGCGCAGGCTGCCGGACGGTTGCAGCAGCCGGCCCGAACCCGCGGTTCGCTCGGCGGCCGACGTATCGGCCACCGCGGCCAGTCGGCGCTTGCCGATCCGGTTGCGGCCCGCTTCCAGGACATAGCCCAACGGCATGCCGTAGAGCCGTAGAGCCACGTCGCCGAAGCCGGTGCTGTTCAGCAGTTCGGTCATGGCAGGCGGGTCGTAGCGGCGGAAGTGGCCGACCAACTCGTCTGCCGGGCCGAAGCGGTGTTGGTGCGCCGGCACGGACAGCAGCAGCCAGCCGCCGGGGCGCAGCCGGGTCGCCCAGTCACGCAGTGCGGCCGTGTCGTCCTCGATGTGTTCCAGCACCTCGAACGCGCAGACCAGGTCGAAACGCTCGTCGCCGAGTTCGCCGACCGGGACGTTGCGTACCTCGCCGCGTTTGATCAGCGCCATTCGCTGTTGCGCCACGTGGTATGACGACTTGTCCGGTTCGACACCCAGGTACTCGTAGCGCTGGGCCAGCCGGGTGCCCAGGGCGCCCTGGCCGCAGCCGACCTCCAGCACGTCGTTGATGCCCGGTGGCAGCATCCTTTCGACGACGTCGAAGCGCAGCCACGCGTTCGGGGTCAGCGGGGCGACCACGTCCAGATCCATCAAGTGCTCACCTTCGTGACGATGACGTCCAGCAGGGGGCCGACGACCTGGTCGGGCGCGAACCGGGTGGTCGCCAACCGATGGCCGGCCACGCGCAGCCGGGTCAGTTCGGTGCGGTCGGCGGCCAGGGCACGCAGAGCATCGGCGAGTGCGGCCGGATCGCCGGGCGGGACCAGCACGGCGGCGGCGCCGAGGGCACGTCGTTGCGGAGCGGTGTCGGACGTGACGACGGCGCAACCTGCAGCCGCGCCCTGGAAGACCTTGTTCGGCACCACCCGCAGAGCCTTGGCGCCGGTGCCGAAGATGCCGAGGCACACGTCGTGACCGGCCACGAGCGCCGGCAGCTGAGCCGATGGCACCCAGTTCAGCCAGGTCACGGCCGGATTCGTGGCCGCCGCCTTGGTCGCCGCCTCGTCCTGGCCGTGGCCGACCATGGTCACCGCGATCGGCTCGCCGGCAAGCTGCCCCAGGGCCGCGCCGATCACCGGGGCGCCCTGCAACGGCGTGTAGAGGCCGAAGAACACCACACGCAACGGACCGGTATCCGATGTGGACGGTTCGGCGAACCACGCGCCGGGCGCGCCGACCGGCACCACGACGGCCCGGTCGCGGTGGCGCACGGGCAAAGCAGCCAGGTGTTCGTCGGTGTCGACGAGGACCACGTCGGCCGCACGCAGGGCGGCCGAGTCGATCATCTGCATGAGGCCGGCCCGGAAGCCACCGTTCAGGCGCCGGTCGCGGGCGGTGTCACTGGCGCCGATCAGGTGGTCGAGCACGATCGGTGTGCCCCGGAACAACAGCCGAGCCAGATGCACGTCGAAATGGCCCATATATCCGACGATGACGACATCCGGTTCCGGCTCATGGCGGGCCAGGCGGGCCAACGTCACCCAGCGACGTGCGATCCGGGCGAGCACGGACGGGATGCGGGAGGGACGGGCCAGGGCCGCGACCCGGTCGGCGGTGGGCAGGTCCAGTGGCGCGTTGCACTCCGACACGTCGACCCCGTTGGCCCGCAGCCCTTCCGCGATGGTTGCGACCCTGGGGTGCGTCGAGGTGTCGTAGGTGCCGAACACGAGAACGCGCATGATGCGGGCACCCTAACGTGCCGCGTGCGGTCGATGAGCAGCACCTCATCTACGCTGCCGGTATGCCTGACCACCCCGTCGCGGCGCCGCCCGCCGAGCCGGACGTGGTCCGGACAGCCGCCCGCCGGGTGCTCACCGGTCGGCCGGTGCGCTGGGTGTTCGTCGCGGTGGCCGTGGGGTTGGGCGGCTACGCGGTGGCGCGGCAGTGGTCCGCGGTGCGTACGGCACTGGTGGACATCGGGCCGTTGGCGATCGTCGGCGCGTTGGCCGCTGTGTTGGTCGCGATGCTGGCGTCGATGCAGGTGTGGCGGGTGTTGCTGGCCGCACTCGGGTCACCGCTGCCGGTGCGTGCGGCGGCGCGGGTGGTGTTCGTCGGGCAGCTCGGGAAGTACCTGCCGGGGTCGGTGTGGCCGGTGCTGGCGCAGATGGAACTGGGTACGGCGCATCAGGTGCCGCGTCGCCGGTCGGCCACCGCGTCGGTGTTGACCATGCTCGTGTCGCTGCTCGGCGGGCTGCTCACCGCCCTGGTCACGCTGCCGTTCGTAGCCGGTGCCACGCCCTACCGGTGGACTTTCCTGGCCGCTCCGGTGCTGTTGGCCGCGCTGCACCCGAGGGTGCTCAACCCGATCCTGGATCGGTTGCTGCGCTTGGCGAAGCGGCCTGCGTTGGAGCAGCCGTTGACCGGCCGGGCGATCGGCGTCGCGTTGGGCTGGGCGTTGGTGTCGTGGGCGCTCTACGGGGTGCAGATCTGGTTGTGCGCGGCGCGCCTCGGTGTCGCGGACGGGCGAGTGATGCTGTTGGCGGCCGGTGGGTTCGCGTTCGCGTGGAGCGTCGGGTTCATCGTGGTGTTCGCGCCGGCCGGGGCCGGGGTGCGGGACGTGCTGCTGGTCGCGGTGCTCGGGCCGACGGTCGGTGTCGGCGCGGCGACGGCGATCGCGGTGGTGTCACGCATCCTGATGACCGTGGGTGACCTGGCGACGGCCGCGATCGCGGCCTGCTCGGGCCGGCAAGCCGGTTCGCCGATCAGCCGACGAGCACGCTGAGCTGGTTCAGCATGTCAGAACTGACCCCCAGCACCCGCTGCCCGTTGGTGACGAGCGGGCAGCCGGTGACCGACACCCGCACGTCCACCAGCCCGCCTCCCGAGTAGGCGAACACGATCAGGTCGATTCGGTCGGTGTTGTTCGGGCAGTTCGACGGCGTCGGCGGTGGCGTTCCACCGGCGTTCAGCGCGGCGACCAAGTTGGTGAGTTGTTGACCGGTAACCGTCGCGGCCCGGCCGCGGCCACCCGGATGGGCGTCGTTGAGCCCGCCATAGGCGCACACGATCGCCGTGACCGGGCCTGCGGGGACCAGGGTCGGCGTCGACACAGTCGGGAACGCGCTGGTGTCCGGTAGGGTGACGGGGCAGGTCGGTGCCGGGGCGACCGATGATGTCCCACCGGACACGACCTGGATATTCGGGCCGCCGGGTTGGACCTGGTTCGCGCAACCCGCCACGGAAAGGGCCAGCACGCCCAGCACCGCAGATCGAACAGCTCGGCGCGGTCCGCTCATCGCTTCGTCCTTCCGTCCTCGTGCCAACGGGACGTAACAGACTTGGCCGGGCGTTGCACCACGCCTCGCGTTCACACGGCCAACATGCCAATTCCTACATGATGTAGGAGTTTTTCGGTGGCCAGTCCACCGACCAACCCCAATGGATGACGAGGTGCCAGCCGCATGACAGGAACCGACCAACTGACCACGCCAACCGAGGCGGGGTCGGATACGAAGCCCGTGTTCAGCGGCCGACGCACCATGCCCGAGCACGTGTTGGTGCAGGTATTCGTGGTGGTGCCACTGCTGGCACTGCTCGCCGCCATCCCGCTGGCCTGGGGCTGGGGCCTGTCCTGGACCGACGTCGGCCTCGCGGTTGGTTTCTACTTCGTGTCGGGCCTCGGCGTGACCGTCGGTTTTCACCGACTGTTCACGCACGGCGCCTTCCGTGCGAACAAGCCGTTGCGGATCGTGCTCGCGATCGCCGGCAGCCTGGCCATGGAAGGGCCGGTCATCGACTGGGTCGCCGACCACCGCCGCCACCACGCCTTCGCCGACCGCGACGGCGACCCGCACTCGCCATGGCGCTTCGGCACGTCGGCAGGCGCGGTCGCCAAGGGCTTCTGGCACGCGCACGTCGGCTGGCTGTTCGACCGCAACCGCACCAACGCCGACCGCTTCGCGCCCGACCTGACCGCCGACTCGGGCATCCAGGCGGTGAGCAACTCGTTCATCTGGTGGTGCGTGGTGAGCCTGGGCACACCGGCGCTGCTCGGCGGCCTGATCACCTGGTCGTGGTGGGGCGCGGTGACCGCGCTGTTCTGGGCCGGCCTGGTCCGGGTCGCGGTGTTGCACCACGTGACGTGGTCCATCAACTCGATCTGTCACATGATCGGCAGCCGCCCGTTCGTGGCCCGCGACCGCTCGGCCAACTTCTGGCCGCTGGCGATCCTGTCCTTCGGCGAGTCGTGGCACAACCTGCACCACGCCGATCCGACCTGCGCCCGGCACGGTGTGCTGCGTGGCCAGGTGGACATCTCGGCCCGGCTGATCAGGTGGTTCGAGCAGGCCGGCTGGGTGTGGAACGTGCGCTGGCCGACGCCACAACGGCTGGCCAGGATGGCCGTCGCCAACCAGTAACAGTTCCCGCAGGGCCATGGAATAGACAGGTGCCGACACAACTTTTTCGACACGCACTGGGCCCCATCACTCGTTTGGCCGAATGGCGATTTACACTTCCCCCAGCAGTTACCAACCACACGCCTGCTGGGGCTGCCGCCGGCGTTCCGCTCGAGGAGAAAGACGCAAGGAATCACATGGCCCAGAAAGTTCTAGTCCAGTTGGTCGATGACCTGGACGGCACGTCCAGCACCGACATTGCCACTGTCACCTTCGGTCTGGACGGCGTGTCCTACGAGATCGACCTCAACGAGGGCAATGCCAGCAACCTGCGGGAACACCTTTCCGAGTTCATCACGTCCGCCCGCCGGACCGGTGGCCGGGTCAAGCGTGGTGCCGCCGCCGGTGGTACGACCGGCAGCGGCCGTAACCGCGAGCAGACCCAGGCCATCCGGGAATGGGCCAAGAAGAACGGCCACGAGGTGTCCGACCGGGGTCGTATCCCGGCCGCGGTCATCTCCGCATTCGAAGCCGCCCAGGCCTCGCCCGGCAAAGGTCGCAAGGGCAAGTAGAAAACAAAGTTTGTCGGTACCGGGGTATGCGGGCCGTTCCATCAGACAGTTGATGGTTCGGCCCGCATCCTTGTTTACTGGAAATTCAGTCGGCTAACGACGTGGTGCGCGATAGTTGATTGGCTACCCGACGGCCCGGTTTGATCATGGAAACGGCCGTGCGAGACGATCTTGATTGTGACGTCAGGATGGGCCCGCACGGCCTTGAGCCATCGTATCTGTACCGGCATTC
>WNGR01001922.1_pt1 | contig 22924 bp, 18 predicted proteins | sample 5407581 | NCBI WGS metagenome assembly WNGR01 (sample SAMN13153383, study PRJNA577476) | soil metagenome | isolation source: 80 cm soil or saprolite under Garry oak tree replicate 2 | place: USA:California | collected 2016-06-15
GACTTGAACGGCTCGAGCGATTCGATCGCGCCGGACTTGAGATCGAGCCGGTGGATCGCGGCGAAGCCGTTGTTCTGCGACCAGACCTTGCCGTCGACATGGGAGGATTCCGCCCGCACCATGTTGACCTGGGTCTGGTCCTTGTTCATCTCGGGCGGCAGGTTCCAGGTCTCGAACTTCTCCGCCTTGACGTCGAACTTGGCGATCGCGCCCTGGTACATCATGCCGAGCCACATGTTGCCGTTCTTGTCGGGGCGCAGCCCGAGCATGCCTGTCGGCCAGCCCTTCTTGGGCTCGGGCACCGGATACTCGGTTACCTTGCCGGTCTTCGGGTCGAGCTTGCCGAAGGTCTGCTCGCCGAAATTGGAGAACCAGGGGGTGCCCTGCGCATCGACCACCACGTCATGCGGCTCGATGGTCGGGCGCGGCAGATCGTACTCGGTGATGACGACCTGGGTTCCGCGGCCTTTCGGGCGCGGCAGGGTCTTGAGCGAATATTCCCAGGCGGTGCCTTCGCTCAGATTGATCGAGCTCAGGAACTCGGCCTGCCGCTGGCGGGCGGTCGCGAGCGCATCGCCGCGTTCCTCGAGCAGGCGGGTCGCGATGCGCCGCTGCGGGTGGATCGGCAGGCTCTGGTTCGCGTAGCCGCCCATGCGCGGCAGGATCTGGGTCTGGAAGCCGGCCGCGTCGTAGGACGACTTCACGATCCGCTCCAGCGAGTGGCAGCTCACGCAGTTGAGCAGCGACATTTTCTGCTGGTCGGTGCCCGGCACGCTCATGATCCACTCGCCGTTGCTCATCTGCCGGCTGATGTTCCTGGTCTTGACCAGCTTGACATCGGCGCTCGCGGTCTTGTCGGCGGCAAGCTCGATCGCCTTCGGACCATCGAGCTCATAGCCGATCGCGCGGATCGAGATCGCGTACTGGCCCGCGCCCAGTTTCGCCGCCGGGAAGGCGAACTTGCCCTGGGCGTCGCTGACCACGGTGACCGTGACGGTCGAGCCGGCCTTCTTGGCGCTGACCAGCACGCCCTCCATGGCGCCTTCCTCTTGCGAGGTGACCTGGCCGGTCAACGCGGCCGGCGCCTGCGCCTTGAGCGTGTGGGACGAAAGGACCATCGCCAGACCGGCGACGCTGGCAAGCAGCAGATTCCTGGTGCGCATCAGTCTCTCCCTTGGAAATACGTCTCGGTGCTCGTTGGGTGCTCTTACATCGAGGGTGCCCTGCGGCACCCTTGACGCCCTGCAAATCGCGACCTTCGTCCCCAGGTTAGCCGGTCTCGCCGCCGCTTCATAGGTCAAAGTCGGGGTTCAGCCGGGGCCGCGGGGCCGCCGTAGGATGGGTTGAGCACAGCGAAACCCATCATCTCTTCCCAAACTCAGCACCCTCCTCCTCGCCGCCGCCCAATCCCCCGGGGCGTAGACTGAAACGCGCGGTGCGCCGCATCGGCCAGTCGAAGCGGTTCCACCGTCGCGATGGGTTTCGCTGCGCTCAACCCATCCTACGTGGAGCCCGATCACGGCCGCGTCTGATTGAAGAATTTCGGGTCCGGAGGCGCCTGGCCCTTGCGGGTCGGAAACAGGTAGCCATCCTCGCTGATGTAGTAGTTCTCCTTGCCGATGCGGATATGATGGTTGCCCTCGGGGCAATTGTAATCGAACCAGATCGGATTGTGCTCGCGGCGGTAGCTCTTGGTCACGGTCCAGGGGCGGGTCAAGGCATTGTCGATGGTGGTGACCTCGTCATGGAGGAGGTCCTTGTCGCCCTTGTCGAGGGAGATCCGCTCCTTGATGATGGTCGCGTTGTCCTTGTGGAGCGGAATGCCGCTGGCGTCGAAGGAGCGCGGACCTTTCATGTTGCGAGTTTCGACTTCGAGCACGTCGTAGCGGCCGTCCCCGTCCTCGTCGATCCACTTGCCGATCGAATAGCCGGCGAAGGCCGGCTCCATCTCCTTCGGCCAGTCGCGGCCGTCGGTGTAAATCCGGCGGACCTGGTTGTCGTATTCGATGATGATGTAGGTGGTGTCCGGCATGATGATGATTTCCATCGGGAACACCACGGTCATCGCCCGCGGCATGCCGGGCGGGATGCAGGTGAAGGTCGGGTCATTGCCTTGTCCGCCTTGCCTCTGGTCCGCCAGGCCGGCCTCGAAGATGGCCTGGTATTCCGCCGTCAGCGGGGCTTGTTCGGCGCGGCCGATCGGCTTGCTCGGATCCCATTGAACGCCGACCCCGGGGGGCCGCCGCCACTGGCCCCGCCACTCGGGATATTTCGTTTCATCGAACGCCTGCGCGTCGGCCACGGCCATGCCCAGCACTGCCACGAGTGCGATCGAGCCGATCAAGCTTCGGTAAAGCATCGAGTGTCCTCCCTTGTGACAACGGGTCCAGCGGGACCAGCGGAGCTCGCGTCCTCTCGAGGAGGGATAATAGCAGGTCTCATAGACATTGACCCATCCGTCGTCATTACCGTAATCAACGCAAATTTCTGGTAGGGTCGACACCGCAGCGACGACATATCGGATTCAAATGGGCGTGGGTACCCGAGATGACCTCATCGACATTGGAGTCGCGCAAACGTCCTGTCCTTTTCATTGGGCCCCAGTGCGACAGGGAGCAAGACGCTCAAATCGGCAACTTCCGCCCCTACCTCCGCGCGAAGCTCAAGCACAAGAAAACACTCGAGATCGGGGCAAGCTACCAGCCGATGCTTCCCAAGCGGGAAGGCTTCAATTCATTCTCGCTCGACCACGGCACGAGAGACGAGCTGGCCGAAAAATACCGGTCCGATCCGACCGTCAATGTCGACAACATTGAAAAGGTCGACTTCATTTGGAATGACGGTGATTTCTCCAAGTGTTGTGGCGATGCCCGCTTCGATGCCGTCATTTCCTCGCACGTCATCGAGCACGCTCCCGACTTTGTCTCTTTCCTCAACAGCTGTGCCGCCGTTCTGGCCGAGAACGGCGAGATAGCCATGATCGTTCCCGACAAACGATACTGCTTCGATTTTATCAACCCTGTCTCCGATCCCGCCAGCGTCATATCGGACCATTGCGCCGGTCGCAGCTGTCACTCGTTCGAAACGTTTTATCGAGGATCGGCGGCAGTCCGCGCGGACGGACAGATTGCATGGACACAGGCGCCGCTCAGCGAGCTGATGTTCATCGGAGGCGATCCCAGATCGGTCCTTCGCGATGCCCCGGAAAAGGCGAACAGCTCGCGTTACGTCGACGCTCACGCCAACTATTTCACTCCCGTGTCGTTTCTCATGTTGGTCGATGAGCTGCATTACTTGGGGCTTCTTGACATAGAAGTCCATCTGCTGACGCGATCGCGCGGCGCCGAATTCCTCGTCGAGATGCGAAAGGCAGAACCAGATCGCCGCACGTTCGAGGAATTCGCCGCGGACAAGCGCAAAAATGTCTATGCTTCCTTGGCCGAACAACGGGAGTGGATCGATTTTGTTCTTCCGCCAGGGAACCATGAGGAGGCGCAACTAAGTCTCGCCATGGCGTCCCGCGAGCTTTCCGAGTTGAAGCGATCGCGGCTTTTGAAGATCGGACGGGTGCTGTGGCGCATTGCCGGCCGTCCGGTGCCGTATTGACTCTCCGTCACCGTCATTCCCGGGTCGCGATCGAGTGCGGACCCTAGCGGCGCAATGAGTTGAATTGCGCCTTCTGCTCGTCGCCGAGCCGGTAGTAGAAATCGTTGATCGCCGGGTCGATGGTCATCGCCGCGTAGAGCATGGCATCGATCCGGTCGGCGGAAGCGTCGAGCCTCCCGACTGCGGTCGGCGGCCGGTCCTGCGGGCAGGAGGTGCTGAGATATCCCGCCATTTCGGCCGAGAGTCCGCGCAATGTATCCAAGCTCGCGCGCTGCTGCTGGGTCGGGTGGACCGCGCGTTCGATCTCGTTGATCGGCATCGCGTTGCTGCCAGCGGCAATGTCGGCGCAGGTCCGCTCGGCGTGGCCGGCCTCGGTGCGATTTCCGCGCCGGTCCGAAGCTTCGCTCGTCAACCGCGCTTTCTGCGCATCGTCAAGCGAGCCGGAGAAGTTGTCGAGCGGCGTGCGAAGCAGGAGCGCCGCGTCCCGCAGCGCCCAGAGCCCGTCGATCATCGCCTTGAGCCGCTCGGCAGGGGCGCGAGGCGCCGCGTCGCGGCAGGCCGTCTGTCCCCGCTCGATCGCCTCGATCAACGCGAGGCGAAGCTGCTCGAGCGTGCCGCGTTGCGCCTCGGTCAGTTCGATCGTCTGTGCGATCCGCTCGATCGGCTTGTTGGCCACGTCCTTCGTCTGCGGGCCGCACATTCCCGCCGCGGCGACGCTGGTGGGGACATCCCGAGGGGCGTTACTCGTTTTCGCTGTTGCGGCGGCGGCAAAGGCGGAGCTGGCCGCAGGCACGATCATGGCAGTCATCATGTCGCGGTAGCCCTGCGCCCAGAACCGCTCGGCGTAATCATCCGGCCACAGGGCATAGCCCAAAATGCTCTCATAGCCATTCGCAGCGGCCGGGGGCGACGATATCCGCCGCGCACGATTGGGCTCGGAGCCTTGCTCGGGGCGTGGCCGTTCAATGCCGGCGGTCTCAGTCCCCTCGACCGCGAGCGCGCGGGTGGCCATCCCCCGGTGGTGGAATCGGGGTCCGATCGCGGCACCGGAAAATCCGCGGGTCACCATCCGCAATGGCGCCGTCACCAGGCCGAAAATGCCTCCGGGCGAAAATCTTGACCGCGCATCGGCACTTGCCGGGAGGGCCGTCAGGACTGCCAGCCCCAAAATCGCGCTAGCCTTCCAAGGGCGCATGACCGCCTCGTTGTTGTTGGAATACAACAGGCGGAGCAGCCGAGAGTTCCCTTTCCACAAGGGGATCGGAGCCTGCTCCATATTGCGCTGCGGCATAGCCTTGTTGGCGACGATCGGCGCCCCGCCGCAAGGCCGTGGCTCAACGAGCAATTGCCCCCTTCGCGCCTATTTCCGCGCGGCGCGCGCAGCCAGCAATCGCCGGATGCGATCCAGCACCACGTGAGGCTCGTAGGGCTTGCTCAACCTTGGACCGGACTCACACAGATCAGCGGCCGCCTCGGTCGCCCGCGCCGGGTTGCCGACCAACACAACATCTATGCCTTGCCGGTTCGCGCGTACCCACTGGGAGAGGCCGAAGCCGTCCATCGACCCCGGCATTTCAACATCCGTGAAAACCACGTCGATACTCAGTTCGAGCTGTTGCAACACCAGAACAGCCTCATCCGCGTTGGCCGCCTCGATCACCTTGTACCCGCAATCACGCAGGTACTCGGAAATCACCATTCGAACGAGAACCTCGTCTTCAACGACGAGAATGGTTTCCGTAATCGCAGGCGATTCAGCCCGAGGATCGCTGGGACTCATTTTCGATACTGGCCAGCAGCGCTTTAATTTGTTCGACGACTATCGGCAGGTCGTACGGTTTGTGAATGAACGCCTCGGCTGTCCCCCGAGGCCCAAGGTCCGGCAAATGGCCGGAGGCAATGATCAGCTTCAGCCCCGGACGGGTCCGGCGCAGAAGATTGGCGAGCGCCAGGCCGTCCATGGAACCGGGCATTCGGACGTCGGTAAGGACGAGATTGACTGCAACCTGACTTTGCAGGAGGGCGAGCGCCTCGTCGGCGTTTGCCGCTTCCAAGACGCCGATGCCGTTCGCGCGCAACTCCTCCGCGACCGTGAGCCGTAGCAGCACGTCGTCCTCGACCACGAGAACGGTCGGTCGTGCAACTTGCGGGTCGATCTTATGGGCTGGGGAGAACGCGGCCACCAGGACACTCCTTACATGCCGCAACGCGAAAAGGCGCATTTTGTTCCGGTGTCGGGCTTCCGACCCGGGACCAATCACGACTGGCATGGCGCGCACGAGCGGCGAGGGGAGGGCATTAGAAGCATGTTCCCTTCGGGCTCTTCTCCCTCTCCCCACTTGCAGCCGAACTCGGGTTTTACCCGAGTTCGGCTGCGCTCAAACGCGGCCGAAGTCGGATAAATCCGACTTCGGCTGAGAGGGTCGGGGTCATAGGCGCTAGGTTAAGCCCAGGACACGCCCTCTCTCCGTGTCATCGTCCGCAAAGGCGGACGGTCCAGTAACCACCGAACTCGGGAAAAGGCATGACTTGGCCTTCAATAGCTTGCTCGGTGGTTACTGGATGCCTCGCCTGCGCGGGGCATGACGACGGAGAGATCGAGGCTCCAGCTTATCAACTGTTGCGATGGAAAAGCACCGTCTTCGGGATCTCCGCGAGGAGCTTAATCGCCGGCCCCTCTACGGCTCCGTCTCCCTTGCTGGCGAGCCTCGTGATCCCGGCACGACGGTGGCGTCCAGATGACCTTCGTCTCCGCGCGGCATTGAAGCGTGCGCGACCTGATCTTGCAGCTGGCGGATGCGCAGATCGTACTTGACCAGCATGCAGCTCACCGCCTCCGGGGCGTTGACGCAAGCGTTGCGCTGGCGCAGCCACTCGCGTTGTGCTTCGACCAGTTGTTGCGCGCTCGCCGTGTTGCCGGCAAAACTCCCCTTGAGCTGAAAAAAGAGCTTCGCCATGGCGGTATCCTGATGAGCGAGCACCGGATTACCGCAGATCATGCGGGCGGCGGGGTCCGTATCAGTCAGGCAATCGAAGCTCGGGTTGACCTTCGACGGAAATTTGGATGGATCCAGGTTTCCGATCTTGCGTTGCGGATCACTGAGAAAACCCGCCTCCAGAAAAAACTGCAAATTGCGAATTCGCTCCTCTTGCGAGGCGCTGCCTTCGATGGCGCGGAAGATGAGCTTGGTCTCGAACTCCTGTCGCGCCAGGTCTGCCGCGGCATCGTGCTTGGTCTTTTCAAGCTTGAGATTTTCCAGGGCCGTGAACATGGCCCCAGCGCCGGTGGCGATCGCTCCGATCAGGGCAACAATGATCGTCGCATGGGTCGCGGTGAAAGCAGACCCTGCTCCCCGCGCGGCATCGAGTTTCTTTTCTGCCGGCATCACGCGCCTCGCTTCAAATCGAGCTCCCCCCGTGGCCTCACTTGAGCGAAGGAGCTTAAAGGAACCTGGTCGGCGATGCAACTGCTAGGAGAGGTTGTGCGGCGGCTCACCCGGCCGCTCGACTCCCAACCATCGTTCCCGGACTCAGCTCCGCGGTCACTTCCGCGGTTGATTGAAATATCGCGAATCCGGAGGCGGCTGGTCCTTCCGCACCGGCATCAGGTAGCCATCGGCGCTGACGAAATAATCCTCCTTGCCGATGCGCAGATGCGGATTGCCCTCGGCACAAACATATTCGCGCCAGAGCGGCCGCGGATTGGGGTCGCGGCGGTAATTCTTGGTCACCGTCCAAGGACGCGTCAGGGCATGGTCGATGGTCGTGATTTCGTCGTGGAGGATGTTCCGATCGGCCTTGTCGAGGGAGATCCGCTCCTTGACGATGGTCGCATTATCCGCGTGCAGAGGGATGCCGCTGGCGTCGTAAACGCGGGGCCCCTTGAAATTGCGGGTCTCGACTTCGAGCACGTCGTAGCGGCCATCGCTGTCTTCGTCGATCCATTTGCCGATCGAATAGCCGGTGAAAGTCGGCTCGGCGTTCGCGGGCCAATCGCGTCCGTCGGTATAGATTCGACGATTGTGCTCGATATGCTCGATCAGGATATAGGTCGTGTCCGGCATGATCAGGATTTCCAGCGGCTCATAGGCGGACATCGCCCGCGGCATGCCGTTCGGGAGGCAAACACTGGTGACGTCGTTGCCGTGTCCGCCGGCGGCCTGATCCTTGAGATTGGCCTCGAAAATGGCCTGATATTCCGGTGTCAGCGGGGCTTGTTGTCCGCGACCCGCAGGCTTGCTTGGGTCATGGGGCGGCTGGCCGACCGCTCCGGCGACGATCGCCCGCCGCCACTGGCCCTTCCAGTCGGGATACTTCGCGTCATCGAACGCCGCAGCGCCGGCGATTGTCATCAGCAGCGCAGCTGCGAGCGCCATGACGCCGATCGGACTTGGTGCGAGCATTGACTCTCCTCCGAAGCGACCTGTAGCCCGGATGGGTGGGAATCCGGGGAGCCGCACGAAGGAACCAAGGATAGGCTTCGATCCGCGGATCGGCCTGGTCCCGGATTTCGCTCCATCCGGGCTACGCTTGCTCCCTCGCTACTTCTGCGGCTGCTTGAAATGTCTCAGATCGGGCGGCGGCTGATCCTTTTTGGCCGGCATCAGCAAGCCATCCGCGCCCAGCATGTAGTTCTCCTTGCCGAGCCGGACATGTGGGTTGTCCTCGGCGCAGTTGGCCTCGATGTAGATCGGATTGCGCTCGCGGCGGTAGGTCTTGGTGATCGTCCAAGGACGGGTCAACGCATTGTCGATCGTCGTGATTTCGTCATGCAGGAGGCTCGGATTGTCCTTGTCGGCGTAGAACCGTTCCTTGACGACCGACTTGTTGTCCTTGTGCAGAGGAATGCCGCTGGGGTCGTAGGCGCGCGGACCTTTGAAATTGCGAGTCTCGACGAGAAGCGTGTCGTAGCGGCCGTCGCCATCCTCGTCGACCCATTTGCCGATGGAATAGCCGGCGAAGGACGGCTCTTCGTTCTTGGGAAAATCACGCCCATCGGTATAAATCCGGCGAAGCTGGGTCAGATATTCGATGAGGAAATAGGTGGTGTTCGGCAGGATGATCATTTCCATCGGAAAGATCGCATTCATCGCCCGCGGCATGCCGTCCGGGATGCAGACATAGGTGGGATCGTCGCCCTGTCCGCCGGCGGCCTGGTCCTTGAGGTTGGCCTCGAAAATGGCCTGATACTCCGGCGTCAGCGGGGCTCCTTGGGCATTGCGCGGCGTGCTCGGATTATATTGGCCGATCGGACCGACTCTGAACCACTGGCCGGTCCAGTCCGGATATTTGGCTTCGTCGAACGCCTGCGCACCGGCAACCATGCCCAGCGCCGCCGCCAGCGCGATGACACCGATCGAGCTTCGGTAAAGCATGACTCATCTCCCTTTTGCCGACAGGCGGGCAGAGCTTCGGACGATTGCGCCGAGGGAACGCTACTGGGCGACCACGATCGGTCGTCCGTCCTTGAACTTGATCTTGGTCGCGTTCCAGGCGCCGCCGGGCGAACCGCTGCGCAGCGGGTCGATCATCAATCGGAGCTCGTCGCCGGGCTTGATGCTCCGGCTCGACCATCCGTCCCGGGTCAACAGGCTCGGCGCCCCGCCTTCGAGGTTCCAGGTCACGGTGTTGCCGTCCGGGCCCTTGACATCCAGGAAGATGTAGCAGTGCGGGCTGGTGTATTTGAACTCGTTCACGGTGCCCACGAGTTCGATCGGGTGCTCCTGATCGAACATCGCGAAGGAATGATGCGCCATGACCGCCCCGCTCGTGGCGACAAATGCACCACTCGCCAAAAACAGAGCCAAGTGTCGTTTCATGATCTTCCCTCCTTGATCGTTTAAGGCAGTTCCCCAAATACGTTACGCCACTCTACCGTCCATGTGGAAGGGTCAGGAAGCGCCCCCGTAGGCATGAGCATGCTCCACCCCGACGGCCCCGAAAAGAGCCTTCTCGCGACCGCCGATTGTGCCGACCCTTCGTCGACCCTTCGTCACTTGCGCGTTTGATCGAAATATTTCAAATCCGGCGGCTTCTGCCCCTTTTTGGCGGGCATCAGCAAGCCATCCGCGCTGATCATATAGTTCTCCTTGCCGAGCCTTACATGTTCGTTGCTCTCGGAGCAAATCGACTCGATCCAGATCGGATTGCGCACGCGGATGTATTTCTTGGTCACGGTCCAAGGACGGGTCAACGCATTGTCGATGGTCGTGATTTCGTCCAGAAGGACGTCCGGGTTGGCCTTGTCGAGGGACATCCGCTCTTTGACGATGGTCTTGTTGTCCTTGTGCAGAGGAATCCCGCTGGCGTCGAAGGCGCGCGGACCCTTGAGGAAGCGGGTCTCGATTTCGAGCACGTCGTAGCGGCCGTCTCCGTCCTCATCGATCCATTTGCCGATTGAATAACCCATGAAGGATGGCTCGAAATCCTCGGGCCAATTGCGTCCGTCGGTATAGACGCGCCGAAGCATGCTCAAATATTCGATCATCATGTAGGTGGTGTTCGGCGTGATCACGATTTCCATCGGAAAAATCACGTTCATCCCCCGCGGCATGCCGTCCGGGATGCAGATGTAGGTCGGGTCGGTGCCCTGTCCGCCCTCGGCCTGGTCCTTGAGGTTGGCCTCGTAGATGGCCTGATACTCCGCTGTCAGGGGAGCTTCGCCCTGGCGCACGGGCTTCGCCGTGTTGAATTGATTGCCGATCCCGGGGGGCCGCCGCCATTGGCCGACAAAGTCGGGATACTTCGAGTCATCGAATGCCTGCGCGCTGGCCATGGTCATGGTCAGCGCCGCGGCGAGCGCAATCAGTCCGAGCGAGCTACGGTAATGCATTATTTTCCTCCCTTGACGACGGTGGGATATTCGAAGTCGTGGTTGACCACGATGGATTCCCGGTCCCGGTCGTTGCTTTCGTTCGTCTTCCAAGCACCGCCTTGCGCATCGCTTCGCGCTCTGGCGATGACCAACTGGAGTTTCGCCACCAAGCTTCGGGTTCCGGCCTTCGCGTCCTTGAGCTTAGGTCTCGAGTCCTCCGGGATGACGAGATTTATCACATTGCCATGGGCGATGCCACGAACTGGGGGCTTGCCACCTCGTCCATAGCCAATCAAAATCGGTAATAAATATTTGTGATGAATTATAACGGTCGGTGCTGTTCGGACGCCTTCTTGGGGCACTAAGGGGGATAGAACAAGAGTGAGACGGGGTGGGGTCACCCCATCCAAGCCATGTATGCGACCCAGCGCATGCATCCGGCTCGATCGGGTATCGCTCTACCACTCGGACGCCGGCGACTTCGAACTCACGGCGTGCCCCGGCCGCGAGGGGAGGGAGAGGAACCACTCCGTCGCCGGGTGTTTGCTAAAGGTTGCCTGACCGGAGTAACTTTGAAAGGTGCGCGATCCGCACCCACGCGATACCCACATTCGCCTTCGACATCGGGAGCACGGGATGAGCTATCACCTGGAAGGCCGCCTGCTTGAAGTCTGCAATTGTCGTGTGCTGTGCCCATGCTGGATCGGCGAGGATCCCGACAATGGCACCTGCGATACCATCGTGGCGTGGCATTTCGACAAGGGCAAAGTGGAGGGCGTCGACGTGACCGGGACCACCATCGCGGTGGTCGCGCACGTCCCCGGCAACATCCTCCAGGGCAACTGGCGGGCCGCGGTCTATGTGGACGCCAAGGCCAGCAAGCAGCAGGAGGAGGCGCTTCTCAAGGTCTATACCGGCAAGCTCGGCGGCCCGGTCGGCGATCTCGTCAAGCTGATCGGCGAGGTCGTCTCGGTCGAGCGCGCCCCCATCACCTTCGACGTGCAGGGAGGCAGGGGAACGATCAAGATCGGGGATGCTGCCTACGCCGAGCTCGAGCCTTACCAGGGCGCGACCGGCAGCAACACGACCCTCTCCGACACGATCTTCTCGACCGTGCCCGGCGCGCCTGTCTTCGTCGGCAAGGCGCCGCACTATCGGTCGAAGAACAAGGCGCTCGGCATCGACCTCGATCTCAAGGGCCACAACGCGCTGCAAAGCATCTTCGTCTTCGATGCCTGAACAGGCGCCGGTGACCGCCGCAGCTTAGGCGCTCGTCGATCCACGGAGGTTGCGCGTGACCGCGATCGCCTTCGCTCGGGGCCGGCCCTCCCTGCCGCTCATCGGCGGCCTCATCCTGCTCGCCTGGCTCACGCTCGCGATCTGGGAGATGAGCCCCTATGGGCGCTATCTCGATCACGGCCAATGGACCGAGATCGGTTTGGCCGCCAGCCTCTGCCGCGTGTTGCCGGAGGGGCCCGTGGTCCTGCCGGCCTTGCTCTACGTGTCCGGCTGGCTCTTGATGTCGGTGGCGATGATGTTGCCGACCACGCTGCCGCTCATGAGCATTTTCGCCCGGCTCACGGCCGCACGGCCGGACCGGGGCCTGCTCATGGCGCTCGTCGTCACCGGCTATCTCGCGGTCTGGGGCGCCTTCGGATTGGCGGCGCACCTGATCGATGCCCTGCTGCATGCGATCATCATCGGCAGCCCGTGGCTCACCTTCAATGGCTGGGTCATCGGTGCGGTCGTGCTCGGCGTCGCCGGCGCCTTCCAGTTCAGCGCGCTCAAGTACCATTGCCTCGACAAATGCCGCACCCCGTTCAGTTTCATCAACGAGCATTGGCGCGGGCAGGGCGCGCGCTGGCACGCGTTCCGGCTCGGCATCGATCACGGCGTCTTCTGCGTCGGCTGCTGCTGGGCGATCATGCTCATGATGTTCGTGGTCGGCACCGGCAGCGTCGGCTGGATGCTGGCGCTCGGCGCCGTGATGGCGATCGAGAAGAACCTGCCCTGGGGCCGCCGCCTGAGCGCGCCGCTCGGCATCGGCCTCCTCTTGTGGTCCGCCGCCATCGTCGCGGAGCACGCCTGGGGCTGGCTGCTGTAGCCCTTGAGTCCCGAATGCGATGCAGCGTGCATCAGCTGCTCTTCTTCTTCGCGTCCTCGCGTTCAGGTTTGGCGCCGGCGCCGCGCACATTGACGAATTTGATCAGCAGATCGAACCAGAATGGCGCGCCGAGGCTGAGCGCGACCGCGGTCAACAGCCAGCCCAGGATCGGCAAGGGATGTTTCCAGGGGTTGACCGATTCCAGGCTCGTCTCGATGCAGGTCCTCCACGAGACCGCGGTCGGTTGCTGACTTTGAGCACCGGAGACGGCGGCTCTCTGCCCAGCTCCTGCGGCTTGCGCGCTGGGCTTGACGTCACATTGCCATCCGATCGGCAGCGACCGCAGCGTGTTCTCGGTCTTTTCGATGGATTTCTGCAGATCGTCGGTGGACTGGACGGGCGGAGCGGGTTGCTGTGCCACCGTCGTCGCGATCTGTACCGCCGCCGCACGGCGGTCGCCATCGTTCCACAACGTGGTCGCGACCTTGAAGCTGTCGGCGTTGAAAGCGATGGCGACCAGCAATCCGATGAGCATCGAGATCCACTTGAGCTGGCGCTTGTAGGCGCCGCTCAGTCGTTCCATCGAGTCGTCGAACCAGGTCGCGATGCTCGTGCGCAGCTTGTCGAGGTCTTTATTCGCCTCCGTCAGGCTTGCCAGCAAGGCATCGCGAACGTGGCTCGGGGCCAGCCCTTTCACCGCGTTCTCGATGTCCTGGATCCCTGGCAGGGGCTTCGACGGGTCGAGGCTTCCGATCAGCGCCAGCGCCACAGTCCTCCCCGACAGGTAGGACGGATGGTCCTCCTTGGCGGGAGGCGCCGGCGCGGTAGCCACTGGAGCGTTCGGGTCGGCGGCCGCCTTGGCCGGCGTATCTGACGGACCATGCGCTGGTTGCCCCGCGCCCAGCATGTTCTTGAGACTGACTGCGGCGCTGGTGAGGCCGCTCAAGGTCGACTCTGGAACGATGGTGGTTGCGATCGCGCGCTTGGTCGCGACGATCAGTCCATGCCGGTAGAAGGTGTCGCGCAGCGCGTCACTGTCGACAAGCTTTTCGAGTGCCGAGGCCAGCGACTTCGCCCGCAACTGCAGCTTCGTGGCAATGAATTCATTGATGACGGTGCAGAGCAAGCTCAGCATCAAGTACATGAGGACCAAGGCAATGGCGACATCGATGGCTGCATTTTGGAACATGGCATCCTCCATTGCGTTTGCACCCGTGCCGCGGCGCGCGTAGCGGGTCCGCGGAGGTGACTGCAGTCCGGTCGCGGAAGTGGCGGCTATTGTGCCACGGCCTTCTGCAAGCGCAAGGGGAACGAAGATAGTCTTTCAATCCATTAGGGTATCGGGGACGTTCCAAGCCAGGATGTGCTATATTGAATGAGAACAAGTCGCATCACGCGCTTCGAGAGGGAGGATGCGAATGGCCGACGAGCTGAAAATCAAGGTGAACGGGCGGCTATGGCCGGTGAGCGCGAGCGCCGACACGCCGCTGCTCTACGTGCTGACCAACGAGCTGCGGCTGCAGGGGCCGCGTTTCGGCTGCGGGCTCGCGCAGTGCGGCTCCTGCTCGGTGCTCGTCGACGGGGTCGAGATCCGCTCCTGCGTCACTCCGGTCGCGAGCGTTGCCGACAAATCCGTGACCACGCTCGAAGGCCTCCCGGCTTTGTACGCCGAGCAGAAGGGTCCCGCGCAACCGCCGCAGCTGCATCCTTTGCAGCAGGCGCTCATCGACGAGCAGGCGCTGCACTGCGGCTACTGCTTCAACGGGATGATCATCAAGGGTTCCGAGCTGCTGGCGCAGAATCCGCGCCCGACGCAGGCGCAGATCCGCGCCCACATGAACGGCCACCTCTGCCGCTGCGGCACCTACCCGCGGGTCATGAAGGCCATCGAGCTGGCGTCGACCAAAATGGCGGGAGGGACGCGATGACCGACTTCCTCACCGAGACCTCGTTCTCGCGCCGCGATCTCATCAAGGGCGGCGGTGCGCTCATCATCGGCTTCAATCTCGGCGCAATGGAGTTTTCCGGACCGGCCTCGGCGGCGCGCGGCGACATCGCGGGCCCGCCCGATCCGAACGCGGTCGATTCGTGGATCGCGGTCCATGCCGACAACACCGCGACGGTTTACTTCGGCAAGTGCGAGCTCGGCCAGGGCAACACCACCGGGCTGTTGCAGATCGCAGGCGAGGAGCTCGACCTCGACATGAGCCAGCTCAGGGTGGTCCGGCTCGACACCAACGTGACGCCGAACCAGGGGGCGACCAGCTCGAGCTCGTCGATCCACCGCGGCGGCCCGCAGGTCCGGGCGGCGGCCGCGGAGGCGCGCCAGGCGCTGCTGCTCCTCGCCTCGGCGCGGCTCGGCGTGCAGATGGGAAGCCTCACGGTGTCGAATGGGGTCGTATCGGTCGACGGCGAGGCGGGCCTGCGCTCGGTCAAATACGGCGACCTCCTCGGCGACAAGCCGTTCAACATCAAGTTCACGGGCACGGCGCCGCAGAAGCCGGTCGGCCGCTACAAGCTCGTCGGCACCCGGGTGCCCCGGGTCGACATCCCGGACAAGGTGAGCGGCAAATACGTGCACATGCAGCAGGTGCGCGTGCCCGACATGCTGCACGGCCGGGTCGTGCTCCCGCGCGGGCAGCGCGCCTATGGCGCCGGCGCCAAGCCACTGAGCATCGACGAAAGCTCGATCAAGAGCATCCCTGGGGCGAGGATCGTGCGCAAGGGCGATGTCGTCGGCGTGGTCGCGGAGCGCGAGTGGGACGCCATCAAGGCCGCGCAGCTGCTCAAGGTGACATGGCAGGAGGGCCCGGCGTTGCCAGGCAATGCCGACCTGTTCGAGCACATGCGCTCGCAGAAGACGACCGACACCGTGATCGCCGACTTGGGCGATGTGGCGAAAGCCTTCGCCCAAGCGGCCCATGTCGCCTCGTCGACCTATCGCTGCCCCTACCAGGGCCATCTGCCATTCGCCCCCAATTGCGCGCTCGCCGACGTGGGCCCGAACGGGGCCCTGGTCCTGTCCTCGACCCAGGACGTCTATAACGCGCGCGCCATGCTGGCGAAGGTTCTCGGGCTGCCGCTCGAGAAGGTGCGGGTCCAGTATTACGAGGGCTCCGGCACGTTCGGCAGGAGCTGCTACGAGGATGCCGCCCAGGCTGCCGCGATCATGTCGCAGGCGGTCGGCAAGCCGGTGCGCGTGCAGTTCATGCGCTGGGACGAGCACGGCTGGGACAATTACGGCCCGGCGCATCTCGCCGATGTGCGCGCGGGCATCGATGCGAGCGGCAAGCTCGTGGCCTACGAGTACGATGGCTGGCAGCATGGCTGGACCGTCACCGCGACGATGCAGGATTTGGCGTTGCAGGTGCCGGGGGTGGAGCGCAGCAGCGGCTCCAACTCGATCACCGTCAACCCGATGAGCACCGGCTCGATGTATGCGGTGGCGAACCGGCGCGTCGTCAGTCACGCCGTGCCGATGGTCGGCTACCTCCGGGGCGCGGCGCTGCGTTCGCCGCTCGATCTCTCCTTCGCCTTCGCTTCGGAGCAGACGATCGACGAGCTCGCCCATGCGATCAAAATGGACCCGCTCGAGTTCCGGCGGAAGAATATCGGCGACAAGCGCTGGCTCGGCGTCCTCGATGCCGCCGCCGCGGCGGCGCGGTGGGCGCCGCGCGTTGCGGCCTCCTCGCTGTCGGACTCCGAGGTCGTCACCGGCCGCGGCATCGGGCTCGGCACCCACCACGTGTCCTATGGCGCGGCGGTCGCCGACATCGAGATCAACAAGCGCACCGGCAACGTCGTCGCCACCCGCCTCTTCGGCGCGCTCGACGCCGGCCTCGCGGTCAATCCGGCGCTGGTCGAGAACCAGATCGTCGGGCAGATGATCCAGTCGACGAGCCGCGTGCTCAAGGAGGAGGTGACATTCGACCAGCGCAATGTCACGAGCCTCGATTGGGTGTCCTACCCGATCCTGCGCTTCGCCGAGCATCCGGACGTGGTCCCGGTCGTCGTGCAGCGCCTCGACGAGCCCTCGACCGGCGCCGGCGAGGAGGTGATGGGTGCGACCGCGGCCGCGATCGCAAACGCGTTCTTCGATGCGACCGGGGTGCGCCTGCGCCAATACCCGATGACCCCCGAGCGGGTCCGGGCCGCGCTTGCCGCCGCGAGGATTTGACGTGGATGATGCTCTTGACCCGATGGATTTATCCCTCGGCTGGGGATAGCATCGGACTGCTCGGGCGACCACGCGGGCGAAGAGCAGGGCACAGAGCGCAAGCCCTGCCGCGCTGCCCCATGACGCGCCTCTGACTTGTGGCGCCCGAGCGCCGATCTCAACCCGGCCCCGCTCATTCAGCCCTTGATGTTGGCCGCCTTGACGACCGGCCACCATTTCTCGATTTCGGCCTTCTGAAGCGCGCCGAGCGCGGCGGGGCTTTGCTCGTCGCGGGTGGGAATCTCGAGGCCAACGTCCATCATGCGCGCGCGGATCGCCGGATCGGCGAGAGTATCGACTGCCGCCGCGTTGAGCCTGGCGATCGCATCGTTCGCCGTGCCCCTCGGGAGCCATAGGCCATACCACAGCGGGATGTGGAAGCCGGGCAATCCCGCCTCATCGACGGTCGGGATGTCGGGCAATGTCGCCATGCGGGTCTTGGCCGCAACCGCATAAGGTTTGAAATTGCCCGCGCGCAGTTGCTGCGTGAAGTTGGACGACGGCTCCATCATGAGGTCGATCTGACCGGACAGCAAATCCTGCATCGCCAATGCGTTGCCGCGGTAGGGCACGCTTTGGAAGCGCGTGCCGGTTTCCATCTGAAATAGCAAACCAGTCAGATGGCCGGTCGAGCCTGCACCTGGATTGCCTTGCGAAGCTTTGCCGGGATTGGCCTTGAGCCAGTCGATGACCTCCTTGAGATTCTTCGCCGGGAAATCTTTTCGCCCGACGATCAGGAGTGGCTCAACAGCGAGTTGGGCGACCGGCGCAAAATCATTGAGCACGTCGAACGGCAGCGAAAAAACCGCGCCGTTGATGCAATGCGTGCTTAATGTACCGATGCTCACGCTGTAGCCGTCGGCCGGGGCACGTGCGACGCGGCCGACACCCAGCGCCCCCGAAGCGCCGCCGACGTTTTCGATGATCACTGGCTGACCGAGCGCCATTCGCAGGCGTTCACTGATGATCCGCGCCAGCGTGTCGGTAGAGCCGCCGGCCGGGAACGGCACCACCATCGTAATCGGCCGAGATGGATAGGCTTGCGCCCTGGCGAAACGGGAAACGGCCGGGAGCGCGGCCGCGCCTGCGGCCAAGTGGAGGAATCGTCGGCGGGGAAGCTTCATCTTGCCCTCCCAGAGCGGATGCGCTGCCGCAAATTAGCAATGCGTTGCGCGTGTTGCGAGAGAATTGTTACCGCTCGCCGCCTCGTTGGACGTCGGCGCGTTGCTGCCGATGATGCACTTTGCGCTTGCGAGCGGGAAAGTTTGGGGTCGTAACGCGGGGCTTCGCTCGCCTGTACCGACTCACACGTCCAGCATCTCCTCGCGCGCGAACTCCGCCCGCTCCTGGATGAACTCGAACCGCGCCTCGGCCTTGGTGCCCATCAGGCGCTCGACCGATTTTTCGGTGTCGCCCCGGTCGTCGGTCAACAGCACCACGCGCAGCAGCGTGCGCTTCTTCGGGTCCATGGTGGTTTCCTTGAGCTGGGCCGCCATCATCTCGCCCAGACCCTTGAAGCGGCTGAGCTCGACCTTGGCATTGGGGTGGAACTCCTTCTTCAGGAGCTCGGCCTTGTGCTTGTCGTCGCGCGCATAGACGATCTTGCCGCCATGGGAGAGCCGGTAGAGCGGCGGCACCGCGAGATAGAGATGTCCGTTCTCGATCAGCTTCGGCATCTGCAGGTAGAAGAAGGTGATCAAGAGCGACGCGATATGGGCGCCGTCGACGTCGGCGTCGGTCATCACCACCACGCGGCCATAGCGCAGGTCCTCGTCGCGGTAGTGCACGCCGGTGCCGCAGCCGAGCGCCTGCACCAGATCGGCGAGCTGCTGGTTCTGCGCCAGCTTGTCCTTGCCGGCGGAGGCGACGTTGAGGATTTTGCCGCGCAGCGGCAGCACCGCCTGCGAGGCGCGGTCGCGGGCCTGCTTCGCCGAGCCGCCGGCCGAGTCGCCCTCGACGATGAACAGTTCGGAGCCTTCGGCGGCGCTGTTGGTGCAGTCGGCGAGCTTGCCCGGGAGGCGGAGCTTGCGCACTGCGCTCTTGCGCGAAATCTCCTTCTCCTGGCGGCGGCGGATGCGCTCGTCGGCGCGCTCGACCACGAAGTCGAGGAGCCGGTTCGCCTGCAGCGGATTGCCGGCGAGCCAGTGGTCGAAGGGATCCTTGATCGCCTGCTCGACGATGCGGGCCGCCTCCGCGGTCGCGAGCCGGTCCTTGGTCTGGCCCTGGAACTCGGGCTCGCGGATGAAGACCGAGAGCATGCAGGCCGCGCCCGCCATCACGTCGTCGCTCGTCACCGAGGTCGCGCGCTTGCCCTGGCCGACCCGCTCGGCATGGTCCTTGATGCCTTTGGTGAGCGCGCTGCGCAGGCCCGACTCGTGCGTGCCGCCGTCGGCGGTCGGGATCGTGTTGCAGTAGGAGGAGAGGAAACCGTCGGCGTCGGCGACGAAGCCGATTGCCCATTCGACCGTGCCATGGCCGCCCGGCTTCTCCAACCTGCCGAAAAAAATGTCCGGGTGCACCAGGGTCTGGCTGCCGATGGTCGCGGCGAGATAGTCCTTGAGGCCCTCGGCGAAGCGGAAGGTCGCCTCGGCCGGAACATCATCGATCCCGTGCAGCAGCTCGCTCGCGCAGGACCAGCGGATCTCGACGCCGCCGAAGAGGTAGGCCTTGGCGCGCGCCATCTTGAACAGGCGCATCGGGTTGAAGTGCGCTTTGGCGCCGAAAATCTCGGAGTCGGGCTTGAAGCGCACCTTGGTGCCGCGGCGGTTCGCGACCTTGCCCAGCTTTTCGAGCCCCGACTTCGGCTTGCCGCGCGCATACACCTGCCGGTAGAGCTGGCCGCCGCGGGCGACCTCGACCTCCATCCGCTCCGACAGCGCGTTGGCGACCGAGACGCCGACGCCATGCAGCCCCCCCGACGTGCCGTAGACCTCGGAGTCGAATTTGCCGCCCGCGTGCAGCGTGCACATGATCACTTCGAGCGCCGATTTCTTCGGGAATTTCGGGTGCGGGTCGACCGGGATGCCGCGGCCATTGTCGGTGACCGTGAGGAAGCCGTCGGCGCCGACCTCGACCTCGATGAAATGGGCGTGGCCGGCGAGCGCCTCATCCATGGCATTGTCGATCACCTCGGCGAAGAGGTGGTGCAGCGCCTTCTCGTCGGTGCCGCCGATATACATGCCGGGCCGCCGGCGCACCGGCTCGAGCCCTTCCAGCACCTCGATGTGGCGCGCGGTATAGCCGGCCTCGGCGCCGCTGGTGGGGCGCGCAGCCTTGCCGGCCGGCTTGGCGCGGCCGCCGGCGCGGCGCGACTTCGCGTCGGGGAGGTCCGCGAACAGGTCGCCGCTCTCGGCGGCCGGCGATCTTCGTGCAGTCTTGGGCATGGATCGAGGTTTGCCGAATCGTTTGTTCCGACTATGGCACGGGTCCACGGTTCAGTAATCAGGGTTCAGTAATCAGGCATCAGTACCCAGGTGCCAGTAGCCAGGTGCCAGTAGCCAGGTGCCAGCAGCCAGGACATATTGCATTCTAATTACTGACTACTGATTACTGACCACTGAACCCTGAGACAGGCGCATTCCGCAATGTTCGAAAGCATCGAAGCCTACGCGCATGAGATCATTGAATTCGTGCGCCAGCATCAGGCCTGGGCGGCGCCGGTCGTGTTCGCGCTCGCTTTCGGCGAGTCGCTTGCCTTCATCTCGCTGTTGGTGCCGGCCTGGGCGGCGCTGGTCGGGATCGGGGCGCTGATCGGGCCGAGCGGCATCAGTTTCTGGCCGGTCTGGATCGCGGGTTCGATCGGGGCCGCGCTCGGCGACTGGCTGTCCTACTGGGTCGGCCTGAAGGTCGGCCCGGCGGTCGCCAACATCTGGCCGCTCTCGCGCCACCCTGACCTCATTCCGAAGGGCGAGGCTTTCGTCAAGAAGTGGGGCGTGCTCGCCATTTTCATCGGCCGCTTCTTCGGACCGCTGCGCGCCTCGGTGCCGCTCGTCGCCGGCATTTTCGGAATGCCCTATTGGCGGTTCCAGTTGGCGAATTTCAGCTCGGCCTTCCTCTGGGCCGGCGTGCTGCTCACGCTTGGCGACGTGGTCTCGCTCGCCATCAGGCGGCTGTGGGGCGGATGAATTGCGCGCGCAGCAGCGTAGCCCGCATGGAGCGAAGCGCAATGCGGGATCGATCCATCAACTGGCAGAACCATTCGTGCGGCTGACCCGGATTCCCGCTCCGCTCCATCCGGGCCACAGGTCGAGAGTCGACAGGGTTGGCATCATTCCCGCAGCGCGCGGAGGAGGGCGCCGACGATGTTGGAATAATCGTCGGTCCACACCCATTGCTCTGGGTCGGGCTCCTGCAGCTGCCAATATTCCGATTCGACGAGCGGTCCAAAATCCTCCTCGCTGCGCGCGACCGCGGCAACCGTGCCGCCCAGCCTGAACTCGTCCTCGTCCCGCAATTCGCCGCCCCAGTTCACCCGCGTGGCCAGTCCATTCGCCGACGCGATGCCGGCGACGACGGACGCGAGTTCGAGATGCCGGTTGGAGATGTGCATCACGATGAGGCCGCGCGGGGCAAGTTTTTGGAGATAGATCGCCATCGCCTCGCGGGTGATGAGGTGGATCGGGATCGCGTCGGAGGAGAAGGCGTCGACAACGATCACGTCGTAGCCGCCATCGGGCGCATCGGCGAAGGTGAGGCGCGCGTCGCCGAGCTCGACCGGGACGTCGGGCCGGCAGTCCGACAGGAAATTGAACCGTTTTGGATCGCGGGCAAGCTCGATGACGACCGGGTCGAGCTCGTAATATTGCGCGATATCCTGCGGCCGGGCGCGGCAGGCGAGGCCGCCGGCGCCGAGCCCGATCAGGCCGAGGCGGATCGGCGTTGCGGCGCGGTCACGCACCACTTCGATCGCCTGGACGATGGGAGCGCCCTCATAGTAGTAGCCCACCGGGTCGGTCCCGCCGCCGACCGGTTTGCCGTCCGCATCGCGGATGCGTTGCACCCCGTGAATCGTGGTGCCGTGGGTGAGCAGGCGGAACCTGCCATCCGCGGTCTCGGAGATCTTGTGCACGCCGAAGAAGCTGCGGACGAAGACGGGATCATCCTGCTTGGGCAAGCGCAGATCGGTGAGAAGGGCGTAGGCTGCAAGCACGGCGAGCGTGGCGACCGAGGTTGCGGCGCGGGCCAGCTGGCGGCGCCCCGACAAAGCCACCAACGCCCCCAATGCGGTCAGCGCGCCGACAGCGACGATTGCGGTCGCGGCAGCCAGGCCGGCGCCATAGTGATTGGCCATCAGGCTCAGCGCGATCGCCGCAGCGTATGACAGCGGCACGCGCCACAAGAGCGCTGTCAGTGTCAGCAGGATGCCGAGCACGATGTTCCACGCCAGCACGATCGCCATGCCGCCGACGATGGCGATGGCCTGGAACGCGGGCTCGGTCAGCTCGCGCGGCCGCCGCGCGATCCACCAGCCGAGCATGGTGAGCGCGACCAGGAGCGCCATTGATGCTCCGAGCGGGCCGACCGCGACATTCCATGCCGCCAGGATTGCCACGCCGCCGCCGATCGCAACGGCCAGCCCGCCGACGATGACGACAGCCTGCAAGAGGTGCGCAACCTGAGCTCTCGGCCGCGGCATGAGGGAGCGGCACAGCACGGCGAGCGCAATCAGGATCGGGTATTCAGCCACCCAGTTGAAGACATGGGGCGCCGCGAGCGCGGCCGCGATGCCGCCGATCATGCCGCCCGCCGACATCCACATGTAGAAGGAGGTGAGATCGCGCGCCGCCGGCCGCCGGCGCGCGAGTTCGCCATGGCACATCAACGCGCAGACGAAGAACACCGCGATGTGGGCGGCGATCACGGCGACGATGGTCTCGAACACATCGAAGAGGGTCATGACCAGGAGGCCGAAGACGAAGAGTGGCTGGACGGCGACGACCAGCCAATGGGGAATGAGCGGCCGGCGGGCAAACACGATCACGAAGGTCACGAGATAAAGCGCCAGCGGGAGCACCCAGAGGAGCGGCACCGCCGCCACGTCGGTCGAGATATGCGCGGTGACCGCAACCAGGAGCCCGGCCGGCACGGCCGCGAGCGCCATCCAGGTTACGGCATCGCGCCAGGTCGGCGGCGCGGCCTCCGCTGCGGCCGCGGTCGCAGCGGCAGGCTGACCCGGAAACCGCCA